>Ga0224528_1001552_pt1 | contig 14813 bp, 5 predicted proteins | sample CBST25metaG_2_FD_179888 | JGI IMG/M metagenome (GOLD analysis project Ga0224528, IMG submission 179888) | Peat soil microbial communities from Stordalen Mire, Sweden - C.B.S.T25 | ecosystem: Environmental > Terrestrial > Soil > Wetlands > Peat | place: Sweden: Norrbotten County, Stordalen Mire...
CGAGCAAGAGCCACCTCGAGCAAACCGGAACGAGTGCCACCCGCATTGGACTTGCCAACAAGAAGGGCCTCCATGGCGCTTCGGCGATCACCCGCCGGACCAAGATCAAGTTGTACGGGCCGGCCAACATCTCGCCATCGCCGCCATACGCTCGTCGCATCGACGGGAAGAGGACGTGGAATATCGAGCAGAACCAGTCGATTCACGGGCTTCGCAGCGACACCGCCGGCCTTCAGGGCGTGCTCGTCCGCCACATCAAAGACCACCTGCACCGCACGACGCCACTCTTGAAAATACGGCGAACGCGCGAGTTGAGAAGAATTGAGAATCGTCTGCTCGGCGGTTGAGAATTCCCAATGACGGACTCCCATCTTCTCTTCGAGATCGGCCACATCTTTGAACAGAGCTGCAGACTGCTCCGCACTCAGGCTCGACACATAGAAGATAAGTCGCTCGACGGACTTGCGCTCGTTGGGAAAAAGGGTGCTCCATTGATTGAGTTGCTGATTGACGAAAGGAAGAAAGGTCAGCGGCAAGCGCTTGAGCACACCTTTGTTTAACGCGTCCTGAATACCCTCCGGCAAGTGATCCTCGACCCGCATAATTCCTTCCTGACACGAGTAACTCATGATCGCTGAATTTCGGCAATCTGCTAACCGCGAAGCTCCTTCAGCTTTGCGCCTGATGAATCCAGAGCCGGGCAACCGAGCAACTCAGCGAGCGTGGGACAGAGATCAATGTGGCGGATGGGTCGTTCGACGACATTCGGTTTGTCGACGGCAGCGCCCAAAGTCATCATCCAGGTGTCGCGGGTTGAATCCACGTTGGCGCGGTGGTTGAAGAATCCATTGGTCGAAGAACCATCCGGATCGCGTCCAAACTCGGGAAGAATCACCATTGTCGTCTTGCCGCGATAATCGGGATTCGCTTCAATTTCCTGCCACAGTTGCCAGGCCAGCCGGTCAGTCGAGCGGATGCCCGCCAAGTGCAACGCGTACGAGCCGAAATGCGCCGCCTCCACATCGGAGAAAGCAACCACCAGCACGCGCGGCGCGAACTGGCGCATCACTTCCCGTGTCATGAAAAAGGTGAGTTCGTCGCCGGACGTCGGGCCGCCGCTACGCACGAAGTTGGCTATGGCGGCCTTGATGCTGCTGCGCACGCGCGGATCAAGCCGGTCAGAAGCATCGAAGACATTCCAGCCAAGGCCCTCGTAATTGGCCCCCTCCATCGCACTCTGCAGTTCGGCTTCAACCTTGCTTCGGTCCGCCATGTTGGCCGTTCGTCCTTCGCGCAAAGCGTCGGCCACGGCCTGAATCATCAGTTGTTTCGGGAAGACCACATTCGCGCCATACGCGGGGCCAAAATTCGAATCCGAACTGGCGCCAATCTGGCTGGTGAGCGCCTTGTTGCTGGCCACAACCCAGGTGTCACTGCGCTCAGCGCGGAGTCCCTTGCGCACTTGCTCAAACAGGGTAGGAGTGGTCGGCGCAAGCTTGCCCCAATCGTCCACACGCTGCCAGTTGCCGGTCAGGATGCTTGAGATCGCATTGAAGTGCGCCGTCACGCCTTCGTTGCGCGCGTGATGATAGAACAGTGACTTGGGCAGCAAGTCCGCGGACAAGTGCGGAATATTGACCAGCCCTTCCGGCGAGAAAGTTTCGTCGCGGCGCACACCGCCGACGACGACGACCACAACCTTGTGTCCAGAGCCAGCTTGAGCTTGCGAAGACTCGTCCGCACGCGCCTGAGGCACCATGAGACCGGCCACCAACAATCCGGCAGCATGCAAAAACGTGCGCCTGGAGCTGTCCGAAATGGAGTCAGGACGGAGAGAACATTCGGAACCGATCTCAGCGGCGGGACAAAGCTCGTTCTCCATGGATAAACCTCTTGATCGGCGCAGTCCTCGAAGTCCGGGTCGGTCCCGAACTTCAAATCAAGGCTTTGCGGATTATATTCGCTGCAACAGTGATGATCAATGCAGCAGCGTCGTCCCACGCTTCACGCTGAAGAAGCGGATGGCTCAAGGCTTGGCGGAAGCTGATGCCTTTTCCGAGTAGACGAACTGCTGAACATCGTTCGCCTCCTTGTCGGCTTCGGCCAGGTGCCGAGCGCGGAGCTTTTGATAGACCGCAAATTCAGCCTGCGCCTTGTCCTTCTGTCCAAGGTGTACATAATCCGTTCCCAGGCGGTAGTGAGCATCCGGAAGATTCGAATCGATTTCGAGCGCGCGCGTATATTCTGGGATCGACTTTTCATATTCGTGCTGATCTGCATAGAGATTTCCCAACTGCACAAGGGGCTCTGCAAGCGTTCGATCCAGAGTGATCGACTTCTTGAGCAAAGACTCCACTGCTTCGAGATCCACGCTGACGTCTTTCGCGCGCCTTCCCTTCCACAAACTCATGGCGTAGTAATACTGGGCCATTGCATTGCTCGGTTGAAGTTCCGCATAGCGCTTGAATCTTTGGATCGCGCCGTCTGCCTGATGCGGAGAATTGTCGTACGCCTTGGAGAGAAAGAGATAGCATCGAGCGTCAGATGGATCAAGATCGGCAGCCTTCAGCAGGACCTCGACGGCCTCGTCGTAACGGCCCCGCCAATCGAGCGCCATCCCCAGGCCGATCAATAATCGCGGGGAACTCGGGTATCGCCGGGCAGCTTCCTTGAAGACTTCGATGGCCGGTTCATACGCCCTGTGAAGAAGAAGCTCACTTCCCCAATCGAACAGATTTTCCTCGCTCGGGTCCATATGTGCGGCGGTCTGAAACTGGTTCGCCGCCTCGATCGGTTTTCCGTCTTTCTCTTCGATCTGGCCCAGAAGGTCATGCAGTTCCGCAGCGTCCTTTTTCTTCATCAGATTTTGGACATGCAGCCTTGCCTCGCTGAGGTGGCCGGTGAGAAAGTAGGCCATCGCCAAGTCGTAGCCGTTATCGTAGGACGCAGGATCAATCTTCTGCGCGCGATCAAGAAGTGGGAGCGCATCGACGATCTTGCCGGACTGAACGTAGAACTCGCCCAGATTATGGTTGGCGAGATAGCTGTGTGGATCCAGTTCGAGTGCCTTGCGAAACTGCTCCCCGGCTAGTTCGGCTTTTCCCGCGCGCGAAAGGCTGGCGGCCAGATTGGTCCGGGCCGCGGCTGAGTCTGGCTTCAGCTTGACCGCCACTTCAAGATGTTCGATGGCTTTGTCATCGCGCGACAACGAAGCGTAGGCCTCGCCGAGGAGTTCATGCACTTCGAAGCTATTTGGAGCGAGCGGCACGAGGGCCTCAAGTTGAGTCGCCGCCTCCGCGAATCGCCTCGCGTCGTATTGTTTGACTGCTGACTGAAATTGCCGATCAAGCTTCTGGTCCTTGCTGTCCTGGGCGCACGCAAATGACGTACAGGCCAGAAGAACGCAAAGAACTGCCAGCCGCCACCGGGGCTTCTTGCTCACCAGGAACCTCCATCGCCGTCGCGTGAGCAATTTCGCTACGCAAAAGAAAACCCCGGAAAGACGCCCAACAGGGGGCCTTCCCGGGGCCTTCTCATTCTAGCTTAGTAGTACAGTTTCAGAGCAAACTGGATCTGCCTCGGATCGTACGGCGCATCGCGAGTGGATCCAATTTCGCCGAAGTGCGAATCGGTGATGTTCCCAGAGCCACTGATCGAAACCACGCCGTTTCCACCGAAGTTCGGAGCGTTGAAGTTCGGATGGTTGAGGATGTTGAAGAACTCGCTGCGGAACTGCATCGAGAACCGTTCGTTGATCTTGAAGTTCTTGAACAGCGAGTAATCCAAACGATGGAATCCTGGCGTAACGCTCTCTCCCCCATAGGAAGACCCAAGGGCGGCGCTGCCCTGCATTGCTATGCACCCTTTTGGCGAGTCCGCAATGGGACCATCCAACCCCAACTCGCAAGGTTGATTGAAAGCTGCAGGGTTTCCAATCCATACTGGACGGGGGGTGGGATCACCCGCAATTTTCGTTAACTTCACCCCAAGTTTCTGGCTCTGGCCGGCTACCCGAATGACGTTACAGTTTGTTCCTGAGGTTGTTGGGGTCGGACACGTGAAGTTAATGGGTTGCCCGCCCTGCAGCGTGGCAATCCAGTTGAACGCCCATCCGCCGAGCACCGCATTGGTGACGCCTCCCTGGTTCAGGAAGCGCTTGTCCTTGCCGAAGGGAAGTTCATATCCGCCGCTGAAATGGAGAACCTGGCGAATGTCGAAATCGGCCGTTCCCCAATCGAACTTGGGGCCGAGACCTGGTACGGCCGGCGCGCGGTATCCACCGTTATTGCCGCCGTTCAACAAGTCGCCGGCATCGCTCATGGTCTTGGAGTACGTGTAAGCCAGCAGGTAAGTGAACCCGCTGGAGAACTGCTGCTCGAGTTTGGTTTGCAAACCGTGATATCTGCTGTTTCCAATCGTGGCCTGATAACTGCTATTGGAAGCGAAATCCGGGAAGGGAACGGTGCCGCCTGCGCCAGGATTGCCCGTGTCTGTGGTCGATGCTCCGGCAGGAAGGATGGCGGTCACGTTGTTTGCGCCCATCCCCGTTTGAAGATCCTGGCCATCGGTGAACACATACGAAGCCTGTGCGGACAACGTTCGAGTTAGAGAATACTGGAGAGTGAGGTTGGCGCTATAGGTGCGGGGAGTTTGGTATTTGAACTGAAGTCCCTGCAAATTCAAGCCCCGAGCGTCCGAGAATTTCGGATCGAACTGGATGCAGGACGCGCCGGATTCAAGGCTGGACGTTCCGCCCGGCCCTGCCGTCGAGCATCCGGCGAACGGTGTGCCAAAGCTGATAGGCGCAACCTGAATCGACGGGTCTGTTTTACTAGCACCTTGAGGGAGTTCCGTGAAAGAGAATTGGAAGGGATAGTTCTCGCCGATGTTGGGTCCATATCCCTGGTTCTCAAACGCGTTGAAGAACAGGCCAAACCCGCCGCGAACCACCAGCTTCGGGTTGAACTGATAAGCGGCACCCACGCGCGGGGCATAGTTGTTCTTCTGGGTCTGCAGAAGCCCCTGGCCATATTCGTTGGTCCTGGCGAGCGCAATCCCGTCATGATTCAGCAGCTCCTCGAAGCCCCAGCAGCCGGGGTTTGCACAGGTGCCTTTGGTGGTTGGCGTCCCTGTTGACACTGTTCTGTTGTCTTTGCCGGAGGCAGGGAGTAGCATCGTGGGCGCGCCAAAGTAGCTGGGAACAAAGTTGGCCTGTCCGCCGTTGGTTTCGTCAATTGGACCAAAGTAGTCCCAGCGCAGGCCGAGGTTGATGGTCAGTTTGGGAGTTATCTTCCAGTCGTCCTGAAGGTAAAGGGCGGTGTAGGTCTTCTGGTCGTAGGTCTTGCCGATGTTTGACATCCAGAACTGATCCAGGCCGCCTGAATAGTCATATCCACCCGTTACGGTCGAAGCTTGCGCGGGCAGCAGCATCTGCGCCATTCCGCCCGTGGTGGTGTTGTTCTTACTAGCCGCCGTGCCGTAGGCGCCTGGAATGTCCGTATAGAGTCCGTGCCAGTGGAATTCTCCGTGCGAACTGGCTGGCTGCAGGGTCTGGAACTTCACGCGCTGCACTTCAATGCCGGCTTTGAAGCTGTGCTTGCCATAGATCTTCGTGAGGTCGTCGGTTACCTGGAGGGTCTGGCTGACTTCATCCGAAGGGAGGTAGTCGTTGCTACCAAGCGTATTCAGGCCGGCGATATTGAGGGCTGGAAGGCCGCCGTTCTCATTTGCCGTCGGGATACCCTGGATCCCATACTTCTCCGGAATACCTGTGACGTTGCCTTCCGGGCCAAAGCGCGTGGTATGCAGGTGAGCGAATCCGCCTCTTACCTGGTTGATCGTGTTGGATGTGAACACATGGGTATATCCCGCAACAGCCTGGTCGGATTTCGCTGTCTGGAGCCCCTGCTGGAAGGCGCCTCCGTCCGCCTCTCCGCCAAAGATGCCCGGAATGAACTGCGGGTCATCCGCATAGCTGAAGCGGAAGAAGACCTGGTCCTTTTCGGAGGGGTTGAAGTCAAACCGCATATCGAAGGCGTTGCGATGTTCGAAGAGGCTGGGGCTGTTGGAATACTGGTCCGTCCCAGAGTTAGGCGCCGGATAGAGATTCAACAGCTTGATTGCGTTCGGATCAAGTCGGGCAGCGTTGGCGCCGGTAAACTGGTTGAGGCCTGGGCAATTGGCCAAGTCGATGGTCAAGGTTCCAGCTGCGCAACCGAAAGGGTCGCGAACATAACCGTCGGCCCCAGAGGTGTTCGTCAAACCCGTCACGGTGTCCACTGCCCCCGCGGCCACGAACCGCGTTGTCGCAGGATCTAGAATTACGCCCTTTTGAATCGTTCTTTTCAGAACGTCCTGCCGGCAATTATTTGACGTGTCAGTGGTTGACTCTACACAAGTGTTGTTGCCGCCTTGCTGCGCGAGGATGTCGGAGAGGTTTGTGAAAACGCTGCTGCGCTCCAGTGCGGTGGGCACCGTTCCAATCTGGTTCGTGCCCTGCACGCGGCGCAGACCTTCGTAGTCGCCGAAGAAGAAGAGCTTGTTCTTGAAGATCGGTCCGCCGGCGGAAGCGCCGAACTGGTTCATGCGCAGCTCGCCCTTTTTCGCCCCGGTATTATCTTCAAAATAATCCGCGGCGTCGAGCTTATCGTTGCGGAAAAACTCCCAGGCGGCGCCGTGGAGGCTATTGGTTCCCGACTTGATGGTTGCGTTCAGAACCGCACCAGCGGAACGGCCCAGTTCGGCGCTGAAATCCGCTGTCTGCACCTTGAATTCCTGAATCGCGTCGAGCGGCGGCAGGATGACGAAGTTGGTTCCGTTCAGGAAGTCGACGGCATTGGAGTTGTTATCGATTCCATCCAGCAAATAGTTATTCTGTGCCGGCCGCAGGCCGTTGGCAGAAAATGCGCCAGAGGCCGCGTTGCCGCGCGTATCGGCTTGCGGCGTCTGCATGCCGGCGCCAAGCTGTGCGAGAAAGGTAAAGTTGCGCCCGTTGAGAGGCAGGCTGTTCACGCTCTCCTGGGTGATGACCTGTCCAACCGAAGCTTCTTCAGTCTGCAGGAGCGGGGGCGCGGTGGTCACCTCAACGGTTTCAGTCGCGGCGCCGGGCTTGAGCTGAATATTCACCAGAAGGTGCTGCCCGACGGTCACTACCAGGTTTTCCTGGTTGGTCTTGGAGAACCCTTTGGCAGTGGCGGACACGGTGTAGTGGCCGATTCTGACCGGCGAGAAGCTGTATTCGCCGCTGTTGCCCGCCCGGGTCTGCAGGGTTATTCCCTGCTCGATATTTACGAGAGTCACTTGCGCGCCGGCCACAACCGCGCCGGACGTATCTTGAATTGTCCCGCTGATTGATCCTTCGTCAACCTGGCCGAAAGCGTACCGATTTTGGACCAGGAGAAAACATAAACATATGAGGATCAGGAAGCCAACCTGCCTGAACCAACTCAATACATTGCGATCAAAGGCCATCCGAATTACCTCCCGTTTTGCTTCGTTCTGTTTGTCACCCCGCATCCGCTGTCGGAGGAATCGAGAGGGTATGCGAGCCTGACGACGTGTAGCACATGTTGTAAACGGTTACACCACAATGCGACACAGATTAGTACCGACCCAACAGATTTGTCAACCAAAAGTTGTAGATTGCTTTCCACCCTCCGCGGAGGGGGCCAGGAGCGTTCAGCAAAGGGGCACGCGGATCGTCAAGTAACCCGAGTAACATGCACACAACAATAATGTTGCAAGAATTGCGCGTCGCCGTAACCGAGGCCTGGCGGAAGGGCGAACCGCGGCAGTCGGCCGAAGCCGGGAGGATCGAACCTGATTTGGGCCCGATCCGGCCCGGATGCTATGATGCAGACGCCTTGCCGGCTCCATGGATCCCTCCCTCATGACGTTTCAAGCCAAGAACGACAGCCAAAACTTCTCTCGACGGACACTCCTCAAGAGCATGGGTTTTGCGCCCTTGCTGCTCCATTCAGCCCCTTTTTATGGTGCTTCGCTCTTATTCGACCCTCCGTCGGCCTTGTCCAATGGAAATCCGGGCTTCCCTTTTTCTGATACCCGTTTGAAACCTCACTATCCTGCAAAATCTCCGCTGGCCGCTGTTCTGCGCCTCGTCGCTCCAGGTTCAGATGAATACGCCACCGAGAAATACGCCTTTGAAATCGACAACATTTTTCAAAAATGGAGCGACGCCTTCAAATCGCCGATCCGCGATTTTTCGGCTTTGGCTAGCTGGCTGGCCCCATCCATCCGGGCAGTCTCGCTGGTTCCCGTCCAAGAAACCGCCGTGCGATCCGGATACGGCGTCGATGTTGTCAGGCGACGGTTTGGACCCGATCCAGTCTTTGGGCGCGAACGCTTTTTGAAGGAGATTCAGGCTTGGATCGGCAACGTCTCAAGCGTGCAGACTGCGGAGTTTGAGATCTACGGAATTGAACAGGTCGCCAGCGCGCCGCTGACGGTTCGCCTGGAAATCCGCTATGACATCGTCTCCGGCCGCACCGATGGACGGCGTGAAGAGCGGGTGGGATCGTGGCGCACAGAATGGTCGCGCGATGAATCGGATGCGTGGCAGGCGAAGAAGTGGGAGGCCGGCGAGGAAACCGTCGCTGTCGCATCGGGGCCGGTGTTTGTCGACGTCACGCATCAGGCCATGGGCGGCGCGGAATCTTACAACAAGCAATTGCTGCGCGGCGTCGACGATTGGCGCACGGTTCTGGACGGCGCAGCAGGAATCGACATCTACAGCAACAATGGGGTGGCCGCCGGAGACTTTGACAACGACGGATTCGACGATTTTTATGTCTGCCAACCGGCCGGCTTGCCCAACCGTCTTTACCGCAATCGGGGCGACGGCACCTTTGAAGATGTCACAGAGAAGGCCGGGGTCGGTGTGCTGGACAATACGGCCTGCGCCTTGTTCGCGGACTTTGATAACAGAGGACTTCAGGACCTTCTTGTCGTTTGCGGAACCGGCCCTCTGCTCTTCGTGAACCAGGGAAACGGAACCTTCGCCCTCAAGCGCGATGCCTTCAAGTTTGCCGGTCCGCCGCAGGGAACGTTTACCCACGCAGCACTCGCCGACTATGACCGCGACGGACGTCTCGATATCTACTTCTGCACGTATATGTACTACCTGGGCCTCGACCAGTATCACTATCCGATTCCCTATTACGATGCGCGCAACGGCCCACCCAACTGCCTGTTGCACAACGAAGGAAACGGGACGTTTGTTGAGAAGACCGAAGCGGCTGGCCTGAACGTCGACAACGACCGCTACAGCTTCGCCTGCTCCTGGGGCGACTCGAATTCCAACGGCCTTCCCGACCTGTGCGTGGTGAACGATTTCGGGAGTTCCCAGCTTTATCGCAACAACGGCGACGGAACCTTCACCGTGGTGTCGAAGCAGGCCCGCATCGAGGAAGTCGGAGCCGGTATGAGTTGCGCCTGGTCGGATTTCGATAACGACGGCCACCAGGATATCTACCTCCCCAGCATGTGGGAGGCCGCAGGACAAAGGGTCGCGGGGCAAAAGCAATTTCACGAGAAAGCCCCGGAGAACATTCGGACTCTCTATCAACGCCACGCGCGCGGCAATGCTCTCTACAAGAATCAAGGGGACGGAACATTCAAAAACGTGGGCCGGGAAGCCGGGGTCGAGATGGGCCGGTGGAGCTGGTCGTCGGATTTCTGGGACTTCGATCACGACGGCTATTCGGATCTTTACGTTGCAAACGGTTACATCTCCGGGCCCGAGCGCAATGACTTGGCGAGTTTCTTCTGGCGCCAGGTAGTCGCGAAGTCCTCTGAGGACGCAACCGCCTCCTTGGCGTACGAACATGGATGGAACGCCATCAACGAATTGATCCGGTCAGACAACACCTGGCACGGTTATGCACGGAATGTTCTGTTCGCGAACAACCGCGACGGCACGTTTTCCGAAGTTTCCGGTCCCGCGGGCCTGGACTTTATCGAGGACAGCCGCTCCTTTGCGCTTGCTGATATCGACCATGACGGGCGGCTGGAAGTGATCCTGCGCAACCGCAATGCGCCTCAACTGCGGATTCTGCACAATGGAATGAAGGACATCGGCCAGTCCATCGCGTTTCGCCTGCGCGGGCACAAGAGCAATCGCGACGCGATCGGCGCGGCCATCACGGTGGAGACCGGAAGCCTTCGCCAGACAAAGTACCTGCAAGCCGGGTCCGGGTTCCTGGCCCAGCATTCGAAGGAAGTTTTCTTTGGAGTCGGACGCCCTGAAGGCGCCATGCGCGCCACGGTTCGCTGGCCCAGCGGGCTTTCCCAGGAATTCGAACATTTGCCGGTGAACCACCGCATCGAGATCGAGGAGGGTTTGGCCGCGTTCGTAGCCAAGCCCTTCGTTGCGCCGCCTTCGGCCTACGCGCAAGCAGGGCCACCGCCAGCCTTGCAACCTCTGCCCTCTCAAGTCGAGACATGGCTCATCGAGCCCTTGAAGGCGCCGGAGTTTTCCCTGCCCGACCTCGCGGGAAACTTGCACGCGCTCAGTTCTCAGCGGAGTGGCTTCCTGCTTCTCAACTTTTGGGCCACAGCATCGCCGCTCTGTCACGAGCAGTTGAGACAACTTCATCGGCACCGGCAGAAGTTTGCCGCAAAGCAACTGGACATCCTGGCTGTGAACCTGGACGAGCCAAGCGATGCTGCGACCGCCCGGTCGTTTGCGGCTCAGGAGAAGCTCAGCTTCCCCGTTTTGTTTGCCAACGACGAGGTGGCCGGAATTTACAACATCATCTATCGCCATCTTTTCGACCGCCGCAGGGACCTGGCAATTCCGACATCTTTCCTGATCGACAGAGACGGCATGATCGTCAAGGTGTATCAGGGGCCCATCGTTCCGCAGCGCCTCTTGGAAGACGTTCAATCGGCTCCAACGGCTCCGTCGGAGCGCATGAAGAGGGCAATCCCGTTCAAGGGAGACCTTTACCAGGGCGCATTTGCCCGCAATGATTTCACCTATGGAGTCGCGTTTTTCCAGCATGGCTATCTGGACCAGGCTGCGGAGTCCTTTCAGCAAGTCGTCGCCGCCAAACCCAGCAATGCCGACGCGTATTACAATCTCGGCACTCTCAACCTGCGGCGGAACGACTTCGTCCACGCGCGCCAATATCTTGAGCAGACGTTGAAGTTGCGCCCGAACTATCCCGAGGCCTGGAACAACCTCGGAATGATGGCGGCCCAGCAAGGCCGCCCAGAGGAAGCCATCCAGGACTTCCAGCAGTCCTTATCGCTCCGGCCGAGCTATGCGGTCGCACTGCTGAACCTGGGAAATGTCTACCGGCGGCAGGGTGTTTTCGATAAGGCGGAAGATTGCCTGAATCACGCCCTCAATCTCCAACCCGATGACCCCGAGGTGAACTACAACCTCGGCATGCTCTTCGCCCAGCAAAACCAGATGCAGCGCGCCTCCGATTATTTGCGGAAGGCGATTGAACTGCGTCCCGACTACCCGGAGGCCTTGAATAACCTCGGCATTCTCATGGTGCGAAGTCAGGATTATTCAAGAGCAGAGGAGCAATTCAAGACATGCATTCGCCTGGTTCCAACCTTCGACCAGTCCTACCTCAATCTCGCGCGCCTGTACGCCATGCGAAGCGATAAACCGCGAGCCAAAGAAGTGCTGCAGGAACTGCTACAGATCCAACCGCAGAACCGGGGCGCCATCGAGACGTTGAAAATGTTGGATTGAGGGCATGGGGACCTGTGATTTGCGCACGTCGACGGAGCGCACTTTCGCACCGCAACGGTGAGAGATTGTCCGCCGTCATGGGGACAACGCTAGCCGGATCGATCAGCACCGCTCACTGGGTTGGGCGGAAGTTGATCGTCTCACCATCCAGTTGGTACTCGGCCGAGCAAACATCGCCGCCGCAGATCATGTTCTCTCCGCTGCAGAGTTGGCGGCGCGTGATCAGTCCCATGGTTCCGCAGCGCGGACAGGACATGACGGCCACAAACGGATTCTGCGCATGACCCATCTTCGACTGGTTTTCCAGTACGAAAACCGTTCCGGGGTCCATTCTATCGGGGATCCATTCTTCCAGAAATTGCAAATCGGCTGACATGCTGCCCTCCCATTGGGTTGAGGTAACAGCGCCGCGTCCGATCGACCCGGCTGGCCCTGTTTTCGAACATCAGCAGGCTGCGAATGGAATCACGGAGGCTTGCAGCGGTTCCAGGAACGGTGTACCTCGAAGCCAGTTCCTTCAATTCGACAGGAACATCAGCGAGTGGCGACCTTGCATGATGCCGCCAGGGGTAGGGCTCTCCTGAAAACGCTCTAGACTCCTCCGGTCACCAACAGTGTGGGTGCGCGCGACCATAGAAGTCAACCGGAATCGAAAACTTGGAGTATCGAGAGGGGTTCCCTGACAGGAAGCCCGCCCTAGCGGCCTGCCCCGGTCGCACCTTTAACTTGTGATCCGGCGGCCGCGTCGATCTCCCTGTAGGTCTCGGCATTGCGCAAGATGCTTTCGACGTAATCCCGCGTCTCGGAAAAAGGAATCGACTCCACAAACTCGTCAATGCCCTGATAAGGCCCGGCGGCCTCCCAGTCGTCTACCCGGGAATCACCGGCGTTATAGGCGGCTAGTGCGTATTCCGTGACCCCGCCAAAACGGTCCAGCGTTTTGCGCAGGTAGCGCGTTCCAAGCCGGATATTGGTGGCTGGATCGAGCAGTTGGAAAGTCTCAAAGTGGCTCATTCCCTCTTCGCGCGCCAGTGACTTGCCCACGGAGGGAAGCAACTGCATCAGGCCGTAAGCGCTTTTATTGGAGATGGCCGAAGGATTGAATTCCGACTCCTGGCGAATGAGCGAAGCCACCAGGTAGGGATCAAGATTGTTTTTCGCCGCTTCGGCGGTAATCGTGCTCCACCATGGCTCGGGAAAGAGGATTCGCCAATAGGCAAGGGGAACCGACTTGATGGGGGCGCTGGCGGCATAAGGCAAAGCCCGCTTGAGAGAGCGCATCGCGCGAAACGTCTCCCCATAGGAAGCATAGATCTGCGCCTCGGCCAGTGCGCTCCAGGAAGAAGAGTCCGGGTCGGCGGCAATTTCATGCGCGATGTAGTCGTTCAGGCCAGCGTTGGCCAGCAGCCGCGCCTTGGCCAGGTGCGGACTGTCGCTGGGGAAACTCTCCTGCAGCACAGGGACCACCGGAGGCTGAAAGCTGTCCAATTGCGGCGGTGCTTCGCTCACAGTGTCGCCTAAAGCGGCCAGGCGCGCCTTTGCCATTTGGGCATAAAAGAAGTGCTGATAAGCGCGAACCACGGTACGATAGCTGGCTGCCGCCTGGGCCGGCTTGTGGTCCTGCATTTCATAGAGCCGTCCGCGCCAGTAAAGAGCCGACGCCGTTTCGGTGGCGGTGGGATAGAGCTTGATCTGCTCATCGAAAAGGTGCGCCGCGTCCGTGTAAAGCCCTTGCCGATAACTCAGCCAGCCGGCGCGCCAGTGCGCCGTCGCAGAGCGCTTGCCGGAGGGAAAATGCGTAGCCAGATAGCTATAGTATTGGGCGGCCGTTGAATACTCGCGCCGCAGCAGATACATGTTACCGCTGGAGAAAAGTGCCTCTTCCAGCCACGGGCTCTGGGGAAACCGCGCCTCCAACTCCGCAACCCTCTGACGCTGATCGTCCAAGTCGTTGCGATTCCTTGCCAGTTCCATCAGCAGGTAGAGCCGCCGGGCGCCACTCTCATCAGGCGAATCGGCGAGCGCTTCAACCTGGGCTGTGGTGAGCCGTTTCAGCTTCAGATCGCACGCCGCCGCGGCCACGGCAAAGGCGTTTCGGCTGCTGGCGTCAAGGCTGGATTTCAGGGCCAGTGCCCGGTACTGCTCTCCCGCATCGCCATAGCGGCCGGCGTTGTAGTAGGCGTCGCCCAGGCTGCGCAGTTCGGCCGTCGTCAGACTGGTTTCCGCGCCCATGGATGTAAGCCGCGCCCGCGCAACCTCAGCTTCCTGGCTCATGGGATGGCCCAGCAGAAGCTTTTTGTAGATGCGTTGCGCCTCCGGCATCTGGCCCAGCGCAAAAGTCACCTGGCCCAGCGCGAGTTGGAAGCCGGGATGATCGGCCGCGTCTGTTTCCGCAGCCGCCGCCAACACTTTTTGCGCGCCTGCAAAATCGCCGATGGCGATCAGAACGTTGGCTTCGTGCTCCGGCACCTGGACGGCGAAGATGCTGTCCGGATAGCGCTGCGCAAAACCATGAAAGAGCGCTTCGGCTTCCGATTCCCTGCCCGCCTCGTGGTAGGCCCTGGCCGCCAGAAAATCAGCATAATCAGCCAGTTCCTCGCCCGCTTGGCGCGCCTGGCGCAGACTCGCTTCGGCATCGGTATATCGCTTGTCCAACAAGTACGCGTGGCCCAGCGCCAGATAAGCAGCCGCGGCCGCTTCGCCTTTGTGCGCGCGGGCATAATTCGACACGCCCGCGTATGCTGCGGGCGTGCGCAGAGTAGCCAGTTGCTGGGCCATGGGACGCAACTCGGCGGAGGCAACAAACGCCAGCTTGATCTTCGCTGCTCGCGCCCTCCCCGCCGCCCGGGACGGCCGCGTCGCGGACTTCCGGGTCTTTTTGCTGCTTCGAGCTGGCTTCCCCGCGACCGCTGGCTTCTCCGCGCTATCCGGCGCATCGGACTTGGCCACCTTTCCGGCGCTGGCGGATTTCCTCGCCTTGGCGGTCTTCGCTCCGGTCCTCCCCACAGCAGCAGACTTCTCCGCTTTGCCCGACTTGGCTGGCGTTGCCGAGCCGGCAGACTTCCCTGATCCGGCTGCTTTCTTT
>Ga0224528_1001555_pt1 | contig 14738 bp, 15 predicted proteins | sample CBST25metaG_2_FD_179888 | JGI IMG/M metagenome (GOLD analysis project Ga0224528, IMG submission 179888) | Peat soil microbial communities from Stordalen Mire, Sweden - C.B.S.T25 | ecosystem: Environmental > Terrestrial > Soil > Wetlands > Peat | place: Sweden: Norrbotten County, Stordalen Mire...
TCGCAGATTGTCTACCGGCAGTGATACACGTGGACGCAAGTTCGTCGCATGCGGCTACTGTCCGCTGGATTGTCGAGCATATCGATTTCGAGCGCACGCGGCAGCTTCCGGGATCGCCGATGGCTTCCAACCAGTTGGCGATGTTCATGTTTATCGAGATTCTACGTGCACATCTCGAATCGGGCCTGGATTTGCAGACGGGATGGTTGAAAGTACTGGCAGACAAACAAATGGCTCCGGCGCTTCGACTCATGCACTCCGATCCTGGGAGAAGCTGGAGCCTGGACGACCTGGCTCGCGAGTGTGCTACTTCTCGGACTACGTTCGCGACGCGATTCCGCAGGGTTGCAGGCGTGCCTCCGCTGACGTATCTCTCCAATTGGCGTATGCGACTAGCCGAACGCATTCTTCGCGACACAGACAGATCCGTTTCAGACATTGCCGATTCTCTTGGATTCAGTTCAGAGAGTTCTTTCAGCCATGCGTTCAAGCGATCATCTGATCTGGGACCTAAAGCTTACCGTCAGCGATCAAGACTCACACAGGTTGGCGTGTGATTCCCAAAGCTACTTTGTTGGCTAGCCTGCTCATGTCTTCTATCCTTTGTTTGGGCAGAGGACCATTTTCGTTGCCACTTGTTTCGTCTCAAGTTGTCTGGTCGAAGTCTTCGCCAGATGAAGTCTGATACCGGAAGGATCGGTGATCTCGTAAGCGTCGCCATTCTCGACTGCTGAAGGGTTCGCCGCAAGTGCAACCTGACGACGTTCCGGTGTATCGAAGCGCATTTCGAAATGACGCATCCTACGTGGACGACTAAGGGTTGGTGATGCCGACCCATTGGGGCACCTCTTCGCCCGAGGCCACCTTTTCCCCCAGCTTCAGACACAGATCCGCCATGGATGCCCTGCTCACAAACTTCGTCACGCCCATGGCATCCTTCATCATGCTCGCCTCGCCCGACAGATAGGTGCTCGTCTTCTCGCCGTCATTGAGTATTGGCGGCAGTACTAGAGTTGGCCGAATGAGTCCTTTTTCCTTCGCCTCCTCTATCTCTGCTAACTGCTTTTTGAAATCAGCCAGGGGCTTCGACCAGAACAACGCCGTCGCGACACTGACGAATATGCGTGCAAAGAAGCCGGTGATGTATGCCCGTGTCGGGCCGAGGCCCCAAGCGGTGACACTGATGAATTGTGTAGCCCTTGGCCCGATCGCAGCGACCGCGCTCAACTCCCCCAAGGCCAGCAGCGCGCTGTGCGTACCGGTGGAAACGGCCGTATGCGGGGCTCTTTCCGATGCGAGCATGACGTACACCACGTCTGGCAGCGCTGCCCTCATCGCCAGAGCTACCTTGTCCGCCTCATGCAACTCGCCGGTGAATGCGCGCAAGTGCGGATGCGAGACCACGGCCGTAGGGAGCTTTGATACATTGCGAACGTAGATGGTCACAAAGTGACCACGCGCGAGTGCCTGCGACAGAAAAGGCAAGCCTGTGCGCCCAGTGGCACCCAGCAGGAAGAAGCTGAGCGGCGTGGAAGCGACACCGGTTAACGGCTCGGCGGCTATAGCGGAAAGCGAGAACGGGTCGATCGCAAGACTGCGCGGAACTACCGCTCTCTTCACGTCTTGCCCTCCTTGGCACCCATCACGACGATTCGGATTGCGACCACCATCCGTCGTTTGTAGTCAGACATGTCTCCTGTCGCCGCCTTGACGCCAGCCGAAGTGTCGAGAAGATGCATCGCCAGTTCCTGCGCACCGATTCCATGCCGCTTCCATCGAGAAGCCGTGCCGGCCTGCGTCAGGATATCGGCAATGACTGAACGTACATCCGCCTCGAAGCGGGGAACGATGCTTTCCTCCTGAGATTGCGCGATCGCCAGCAGCTCCGCAATATTGACCTGGGACGAGAGGGCGAGCGAATCTCCACAGAGAAGCTCGAATACGCCTATCAGCGTTTGCTCCACCGTGCCGTTCGGATTGGCGGCAAGAGCTCTAATCGAAACCAACATCTGCTCTGTCACATACTCCAAGGCCGCGCGAAATAACCGCTCCTTGTCGTGGAACTGGAGATAGAGCGTCTGCCGAGACACTTGCGCTGCGGCGGCGACGTCCTCCATCGAGGTCTTCCGGTATCCGAACTGAAAGAAGACCTTCACAGCCGCCGCTAGAATCGCCGCCTGTCGTGGCTGCCTCGCTGCCTCGCTCGCCTCATTCATTGGCTGTACCTCTCCACTCCTGTGTTTCAACTTCCTACTCACCTTCCTACGACTTTACCTGTCGCGGCAGACCCATCATCCGGAAGGTGATCGCATCCATCCAACTGTCGGGAAGGTTGCGCTTCATGAACGCGACGACCTTTGCGGTGGCCCCGATTAGGTAATGGGCTCGGGGACGGGTTGCCGACACCGCCCGGAGGATCGTCAGAGATGCCTTCTCCGGAGTGATTGAGAATCTGTCGGCCGTGACGGTCGTCTTCGCAAATGCCCGGAGCGCATCCGCATAGAAAGGCTGAAGGTTTTTCGGCAAGGCATCCGCGATCTTGTTGAGTTGCCCGGAGGACCGCTGGAGCATCGGCGTGGAAATGGACGCGGGGGCTATGGCGGAGACGTAAACACCGAATGGAGAGAACTCAATCCGCATCGAGTCGCTGACCGCCTCCAACGCAGCCTTCGCCGACTGGTAGGCGGCAATCATCGGACCCGGCATTATCCCGCCGATTGAGGTAACGTTGATCACTCGTCCGCGCGAGGCGCGAAGTTGCGGGAGGAACTGCTGGGTAAGAGCAATCGGTCCGAAGAAAAGCACTTCGAACTGACGCCGCCAGTCAGCCAGCGGCAATGTCTCGATCGGCCCAGGCAATTGTGCACCCGCATTGTTGACGATTGCATGGAGTCTGCCTCCGGCCGCGATTTTGGCCCTGACAATTTCCACTGCCGCCGCGATCTGACCGCCATCCGTGACGTCCAGAAGGATCGGCTCCACAGCTCCCACAACTCGGCGCGTACCTGCCTCGGCCAGGAGCGATTCGATATCTTCTTGCTTTCGCACCGCGGCCAGGACCCAGTAACCTTTTTCCGCCAGCGTAAAGGTAGCTGCGCGGCCGATTCCAGTTGAAGTGCCGGTGATCAGTATCCAGTTGGCGGAGTTTATTGACTTCATGAAGGGTGCTCTCTTTTCATTTACTTACGACGTAAGCCGCTTGGATCGATCTGGATCGCGGACGTCCTATCACAAGGGTCGATCATTCTCACGCCCGTGTGGCAGACTCTGCAGGGATGATCTCCCAATCGACATCTCTAAATGACCTCGGGGAGCTTCTGCGCATGAAGCCAGTCGAGGATCATCGACGCGACGTCTCTCCAGCCATGATCGACCGTCAATGAGTGGCCGCGGCCTGGAAACTGCTTTAGCTCCGTAACAGCGCCGGAGTCGCGATACAGCTTAAAGGCTGCGCGGGTGGTGACATCTGGTGCTGAGTGGTCCGCAGTTCCCGAAATCAAGAGCAACGGTCCACGATCGCTGTTTTTGGTGTTCACACTTGATGGGGCGTTAAAGGTCAAGTTAGCGAACGCGACTTCAAATACACCTCGAACGGGCGACGGGATCGCCCACTTCTCGAAGAGTTCGTCCGACTCGGCCATCGGAAGCGCATTCCCGAACCCGTATCTAAACTGGCCCTTTGTCAAGGAGATCGCCTTGTTCTTGTTGAACGGGTTGCGGAGAACCGGCAACCCGGTACGCAACTGTGCGAGGGGTATAGCGAGCACACCTTTGATTTGACCCGGAGTGATGGCGATACCCGCCAGGCCGAGACCTTCGCCCATCAGCTTCTGGGTCAATAAGCCACCGAATGAATGGCCGATCAGAATGGGGGCCGACCGGAGCGTACCGATGATCTTGGCATAGTGCTCGAATACGTCTTGAATGCCCCGATCAGCGACCGCATGTGGATTGCTACGGGCACCAGTGACGGTTGCGAGTTCACCCGGGTAACCGGGGGCGATAGGCTCGTAGCCTGAAGCGCGGAATAACTCGATCCACGGGTTCCAACTGCTGGCGTGCAGCCAGAGCCCATGAATGAAAACTACAGGAGTACGGAGTTTGTTCATGTTTCGTTTCCTTTCTTGCGACTGTTTCAAGCGGAGGAATTTAAAGCTGCGGCCAGCCCTCCGACAGCGCTATCGCCGCCTTCATAGGAAGCTCCTTCTTAGAATTTCGAGCATTGACGGGTCTGCAAGAGCGTGGCGAGCCACAAGCGCGCCTATTGAAATTCGTAATATTCCAGGATTCCGGTCCCCTTCTCGATTGGCCTTCCAGCCACCGACAGCGAAACAGGGCTTTGAAAGCGCGTGTAACGCGGTTTCATCCCGAATACGCTCGCGCCCAGCTTCGTCCACCAAGGCTGTTCGGCCAGGAGATCGATCGACAATAGCATCGGTCCTGAGATCGAGAAGTTCGATGTTGTACCATTGGCGGCGTAGCCTATCGACGCAGGAATCGGCCGTTCATGCTTAGGGTCTGGATGCTTGACGAGCGGCCCCTCTAACACCGCGACCTGATCGCCGACCGCGTTGACCTCGATCCCGTCTTCGGTTCCAACGTAGTACAGACCGATATTCGTACTTCCGACACTTTTCTTGCCGTGGATCTCATAAGTCACGATCTGATGCTGACCGACCGACGCACGTCCCCACCACCATTTGTCGAGTAGATCCGAGGGCGGAACATTTCCCCAATTATGGTCGTGGTAGCCCTCGCCGCTCGCGGCCATCGCTCTCCCGTCGATCGTGATTGTGCCTGCCACCGTGCCGCTCGGCACGGCGTTCAGCCACGCAAAGTAAGCTGGGCCCGAACTGAGTTGACCTGTAGCAGCGCGGAACGATGGAACACGGCGTTTCAGGACAAGATCAACGCCAAGATGCTGTGGGTTATCGGCGGGAACCTTGATGGAGTAAGTGTCGAGATCGCCTTCGAACCTGTTAGCGCCAATTTGAACGAAGGTGTGATCTTTCGCAAAGACACCCGGTTCATTGAACTTTGTGTTCAATGTCCGGTGCTTACCATCGGGGGACGTCAGTTCCAGGCTTAACCCTCGCTTGTGATCCTGTGCGAAGTTATCGGAAAAAACTACGACCACGGCCGTCCCATCTTCCATCAGAGCATCGAAATACCACCATTCGAAGCTCTTCTCGTCCTGAGCGGTTCGGCGACCGTCTTCCCACCGTTCGACCTTGTCTGGAGTAAGGCCGAGGCTGCGGTAATCCGCCGCGGAGGTTCGCAGGTGCAAGGGCTCACGCGAAGCCCTATTGCAAGACGCTACGGATAGGGCAATCAGGATCGTGGCCACGCTGTATATCTCCACCCTTGCGACCCGTCCAGCGAGAACAGGAATACGGGCTAGAGTCCACGCCATGAAAAGCCACCTCAGAAGCGCCTGTACTGACTTTACATGTTTTGTATGTATTGTCAATCCCATAGATCGTCTGTGCGCAATTTGCAGGTAATCTCCCCTGCTCCCTCGTGCACGGCGTGCCTCGGCCGGAGTCATTGCTTGGAGCACTTGCCGGCGAAGGGACTCGACACGGCAGGTCCGTTGGCACGAGTTGCAGAACTCATACCGCTTTCCCTTGACGCTTGCGCCGACTGCCCGCTACGCGCAGCGACAGACGAACCAGACTGGGTTGGGAAAATTGTGAAGTTGTGTCGGGAAGTCGAAGCCCACTTTTGCGTCTACTACGAAGCCGCCCGACACGTAACCCTGCGGCTTGAGCAAGGACTACACCTCAGATAGTGGGTCCATCAAGCGTCGTCCCTCCGTACGTTCGGACTAATAATGCGTACTTCCAGCCTAGATCGTACGTGACAAGTGACTCATCTATAAGTGAGAACAGTGTGAGCAGAACCCCTCCGCTAATCGGTAAGGGGCCAACAGCTCAAGAAGGGTACATCGTGAAGTTACAAGGCAAAGTGGCGCTCGTTACCGGAGGAAGTCGCGGTATTGGGAAGGCGGTAGTCGCTCGACTCGCAGCTGAAGGCGCAACGGTGGCTCTGGACTATCGACAGAATGCGGCACAGGCCGACGCACTTGTCGCGGAGCTTGGCGGAAGAGGGTTCAAGGTGCAGGCGTTTCAAGCCGACGTCAGCAAGCCGGCGAACTGCCAGGCTCTGGTGACCGACGTTCTCAAGTCGTTTGGGCAACTAGATATCCTGGTCAGCAACGCCGGGGTCGACTCCTTCGCAAAGCTGGAAGACATCACGGAAGAGGAATACCACCGGGTTTTGTCGATCAACGTCGGTGTTCAACTCTTTATCACCCAGGCGGCGGCGCGGCACCTCCCAGCCGGTGGCCGCATCGTACTGACTTCGTCGATCAGCGCAAAATCCGCGGTTCTTCATCACACCCTCTACTCTGCCAGCAAGGCGGCGGTCTCTGCGATGGCGCTCAATCTGGCCAAAGAACTGGGAGAGCGCGGAATCACGATCAATGCGATTGCGCCGGGTGGAACCGAGACAGACATGGCAACAGAAAACCGCAATTCCTATATTCCACCGACATGGCACGATCTTTCTCCTGACATCCTGGGAACCATCATCAAGAGCCAGTTGCCTCTCGGGCGTCTTGCGAAGCCGGAAGAGGTTGCGGCCGTTGTGGCATTCCTGGTCTCGGAAGACGCCTCCTTCATCACGGGCAGCACGGTCGCGGTGGACGGTGGCGGACTCTGACGAGGCAGAACATGCTTATGACTGACCGTAAGGCCTACTCGAGTCCGGGGAAAACTGGATTGGACTAGCATCGTTTCATCCAACGCGCGATCTTGCTATTTTCTGAAGCGAAAACTTCATAGGCGATGATCGCCGGTGCTGGACAGCAGATTGAAGCTCATGTTTCCAATCGTCGTCGATGTTCCCGTGGGGAGCAGCCCCAAACTCTTCTGAATGCTTTACCGAAAGCGCTCTCAGTTTCATAGCCGAGCGACGAGGAGATTGCAGAAACGGGGTCATCGGAACTCTTCAAACGATTCCCGGCGAGCAACATTCGCCAGCGCGTCAGATATTCCATCGAAGTCGTCCCGACTCTACTCTTAAACTTCTGCGCGAATACAGTCCGGGACATGGCAAGGCGGTTGGCGAGTTCCTGTAGTGTCCATGGGTGCCCAGGGTCATTGTGCATGCATGTGATGGCTACTCTCATTTGCGGATCAGCAAGGGCAAAAAGCCAGCCGCTTCCCTTGTCTGCATCTTCTTGCAGGTGCAGCCTGAGTGCTTGAAGCAGCATCATGTACGCCAGCTGCTGAGCCATCAAGGACGCGCCCGGCTGGGGATCGCTCAATTCCTCCGTAATACGTTCCAGCGACCAGCGCATCGCCGCTTTGTCCGACTTGCTGCGGATGTGCACGATCGGAGACAACGAGTTCAACAAGATTTCAGAAGGGGCTCCCGTGAGGACGAAGTGTCCTCCAACGATGAAACATCCGCGAGCTCCTTGATTGATAACTCGAGGCGTTGTGGGGGCGACTTCGCAGGGGAAGTCCACGCGCGGAAGCGTTAGGTCAGCAGCAAGAAAGAAGGGCAAACCACGAGGCAAGAGAACACAATCGCCGGCCTGGATGCACACCGCATCGGGAACACCTTGCACTGACAACCAACACGAGCCCGAGACCACGGCATAGCACTTTATGCCGGAATGCCCGGGGAATTTGAAGCCTACGTTTTCGTCCACAATGAAGCCGCCCGACACATAGCCCTGCAGCTTGAGCAGCGACAAAACCTCAGAGAGTGGATCCATTGGGCTCCGTACGATCGAACTAGTAATGCGTACTATTAGTATAAATCGTACGCCGTAGGACGCCATCTAATCGAGAAGAAGGGTGCAGATAATGAAAATCTTTCTGACCGGCGCGACCGGGTTCATCGGTTCTACTATCGTTCCCGAACTCATCCAAGCGGGCTATCAAGTCCTTGGCCTTACGCGGTCGGATGCGAGTGCGAAGTCGCTTATCGCCGCTGGGGCTGACGTACACCGGGGAAGTCTGGAGGACCTGGACAGCCTTCGCAGCGGTGCCTGCAAGTCGGATGGGGTGATTCACTGCGCGTTCGACAACGACGTTTCGCACATGAAGGCAAGCCAGGAGCAGGATAACCGCGCGATAGACGCGCTAGGTTCCGAGCTTGTTGGATCGGACCGCCCGTTCGTCATCACCTCTGTAACCGCGTTGGGTCTTCCAGCACCGGGCCAGCTCGCCACAGAGGACCACTTCGATCCAAACGATCGAAATCCCCGAAGGCCGACGGAAGACGCAGGCACAGTCGTTGCGAGGCGAGGGGTAAATGTGTCTATCGTCCGTCTTTCTCAGGTTCACAATACCCAGAGGCTGGGGTTTGTCAGCCACCTGATACAAGTGGCTCGGGAAAAGGGAGTCTCCGCTTACATCGGAGAGGGAGTCAACCGCTGGCCGGCGGTTCACGTGCTTGATGTGGCGCAGCTCTACCGGCTTACGCTGGAAAAGCATGAAGCGGGAAGCCGCTATAACGCCGTCGCGGAAGAGGGGATACCGATGCGACAGATCGCCGAAGTGATTGGCAAAGGATTGCGTATTCCCGTCATCAGCTTCTCTCCTGAAGAAGCTCAGGCTCATTTCGGCCAATTCACGATGTTTGCCGGCATGGATATGCCTGCTTCAAGTGTGCAGACCCAACATCGGCTGGGATGGCACCCCACTGGTCCGGGACTCATTCGCGATCTTGAGCAGACGCAGTACTCATAGACACCGCGTTCCGCTTCTGCCAGGCGTTTGGTTGGTCTCACAAAAAGAGCATGCAAATGAACGGGGCGGGCTCACCGCGCAACCATACGTCCGTGGGCATCAACGATGAACGGATCATCCACTATCACGGAGGCAAATGATTATGGCACACAACAAGCTTTTTGTTCCGCAAAAAATGGGTGACTTTATCGTTCCGAATCGCGTATTTTTCGCCCCTGTCACACGGAATCGTGCACACGACGATGGCGTTCCCGGGGAAGGCGCGGCGATCTATTTCGCGCAGCGAGCATCGGCGGGCCTGCTCATCTCTGAGGCGGTCGATGTGTCACTGCTCGCAAAGGGCTACATCAAAACTCCCGGCATATGGACCGACGCCCAAGTGGAGGGATGGAAGCCGATCACGGACGCGATCCATGCCGCAGGCGGGCGGGTATATTGCCAATTAGGACATTCCGGCCGAATCCGCAATTCCTCGATCGAACCGGCAGGTGGGCAGCCCGTGGCCCCGAGCGCGATTCGTGCTCATGCTAGGACGTTCACGCACGACGGATACCAAGAGACATCCGAGCCCCGCGAGCTGAGTATCGACGAGATCGATCAGATCGTCGAGAACTACGCCCATGCTGCTCGAAACGCGAAGCGTGCGGGGTTTGACGGCGTGGAAATCCACGCAGCGAACGGCTATTTATTGAACGAGTTTCTTCAGCGAAACGCCAATCAGCGCTGCGATGACTACGGTGGATCTATCGAAAATCGTTCCCGCCTGGTGCTGCGCGTCGTGGATACGCTTATAGAAGAGATCGGCGCGGGCAAGCTGGCGATCCGGCTTTCGCCGAATGGGGAGGTAAACGATGCCACTGAACTCGAGCCGGATGAAATCTACGGTCATCTTGTGACCGAACTCGACAAGCGCGCGTTGTCCTATCTTCATCTCATCGAAAGCTTTGAGGGGCTGAACAGCGATCCGGCGAAAAAGGCGACGATAGAGGCTGTCCGCCAGCGCTGGCACGGCTTCTATGTCGCGAATGGCGCCTATACCGCCGAACGCGCGGATCAGGCCGTTGCCGAAGGTTGGTGCCACGCGGTTTCGCTCGGTCGACTGTTTATCGCCAATCCGGATCTCCCAATGCGCTGGCAGCAGGACGCAGACCTCAATGATCCGGACCAGACCACATTCTATGGTGGTGGAAGAGAGGGCTACACCGACTATCCCTCTCTTCCGCTCATACCGGCCGCGATCGCAGTTTCGGGCTGAACACGATGTGGCGGTTAGTTGTGATGTCCCGTGACGCCTCTCAGCATAGATTCCCAGGACCACACACCAGGCAAACGGTCGACTCAACAAAGGAGCGGAAATGAAAATCGTAGTGTTCGGAGCAATGGGAAAAACCGGCAAAGCAATCGTGACACAGGCGCTGGAAAAGCATTACGAAGTAACGGCATTTGTGCGGGAGGCGAGCGGGTATAGCCAAGCCGGCGTGCGAGTCGTCGAAGGCGATGTGCTCGACCGGTCTAAGGTCGAGCAGGCAGTTGCCGGTCAGGATGCGGTGCTCGATGCGATCGGCGGCAAAACTCCCTGGAAGCAGACGGAGTTGGAGCAAGGCGCAGCTGGCAACATGATCAATGCAATGCAGCGAATGGGAGTACGTCGTCTAGTGGCTATATCGGCCATGGGTGTGGGTGATAGTGGGGAGGTGGCCGGGTTCTTCTATGAAAAGATCCTCATTCCGACTCTTTTGCGCGGTTCCACTAAGGACAAAAGCATTATGGAATCCGAGGTGGAGGCTAGCCATCTCGACTGGATATTGATACGTCCCGCGGTTTTAACGGACGACGAACCAACTGGAACTGTGCGCGTGTATACAACGGACACCGAAAAGAAGGCACACAAGATTTCCCGCCAAGACGTAGCAGCTTTTATGCTGGCACAACTCACCAGCGACACCTACCTCCACCAGGCCGTGACGATTGCGACGGAATGACTTCCAACCTACCGGCGCTGCTTTCGGCTTTCCGAACCACCGGGCTTCCCTCGCGATAGATTTTCGAAAACCAGAAACTACTTCAGGCGCGATGTCGATGAGTACATCGGCGATTTAATGCGCTTACCTCAAAGCGGACATCGCATCTCTCAAATGACCACAAGTCCATCGCCTGCCAGCGCTCCCCGCCAATATTCAAACAGAGCCTCTCGCAACTCTTCAGCGAAGTTTGGATGGGGATGCCGATCCAGCTCGCAATCCAACACCGGATCGCCGAAGGACTGCCAGAGCCCGCGCGTCATGGCATGTGTACGGGTCAGAAGTTTGAATCCTCGGCCAGACGGAAGCGCAAGGGCGCTCTCAAGTGTCTTTCCTGCGCTGTCTAGATATTTGAGGGCCGCATCTTTGTGCGCGACCAGGGCCGTTTTGCTCATGTTTCTTTCGAGTACTTCCTTGCTAAGTGCATCGAGCCGAAGAAGCGCCGGGAAAGAGTGTACATATTCAACGAAGCGAGATACAAATGCCTCGATACGCTGGATCAGCGTCAACTCAGAGCGACTGAATTCCTCTTCAAGAATCTGCAGGAATGGGAGCCAGCGTTCCAAGAGAAGGGCTGCGAATATTTCCTCCTTGGTCCGATAGTAGATGTAAATCGTGCCTTTGCCGAGGCCTGCCGCTTCCGCGATCTGCGCGACGGACGGCAGGGTGCCGTTCGCCTTCTCGAAGAGAGACGAAGCCGCTTCAAGAATTACCTTCCGTCGCTGGTCTTTGCTGATGCTGTCATACGCGCGCTGTGTCATTTCGCATGCAAGCTCGCGCCAGCGGCCTTGGCGACCTGCCGCGCTACGAACATGCGCGGAAGCAGCCGGGTAATAAAAACCATTGCGCGGTTCATGCCGCCCGCGACAACAGTTGGTTGCCCACGAAACATTGCTTCAAGCCCGATCCTGGCGACCTTCGCAGGGGATAGAGCAGTTCGGACCGTCATCTGAGTTGGCTCAAAGCCCGAGACAGCGCTGAACCCGGTCTCCATAAATCCAGGGGATAGCACCGTGACACCGACTCGAGGCGATAGCTCCACATGCAGCGCTTCACCCAGCGAAAGCACATAAGCTTTCGACGCACCGTAAGCTGCCATCAGCGGGTCCGGCTGATAAGCCGCGACACTCGCGACCAGTAGGATATAGCCCCGGCCCGCTGCAGCCATTCGTTGCCCATAGAAGCGCGATAACTCCGACAGCGACAGCACATTCAGGCGGAGCATTGCCGCAAGGCGATCGCCATCGTGATTGACAAACCGCTCATTCAGACCAAAGCCCGCGTTGTTGACAACGACGGTTGGTTTGAGGCCCTGCGCATCCAGCCTATCCGTCAAATCCGTCACACCGTCGTGTTGGGAAAGGTCCGCTTCAACGACCGTGACATTGACTCCGGGTCGGGAGCGGAGCCGGGCGGCAAGCTCGTCCATCGGGACCTTGGACCGGGCGGTCAGGATGAGATCATATCCTCGGCTTGCCAGTTCCTCGGCGAGAGCTGCCCCCAACCCACTCGACGCACCGGTGACGAGCGCAGTTTCTTTAATTTGCATCAGCGTACCTCCCAAGTGACTGATGGTCATTTTACATGACCATCAGTCACTTGGGAAGCTATCACGCAAATCTACGTAGCTTAGGCCGTATCCTCGGCTAAGGCTTACCAGCGCAGACAATGTCCGCTTCCTGCTGCGACTCCGCGACAATGAACTGCCCGTTTTCCACCTGCTACAGGAATTCAAACTGAGACACTGCCGTCCTTAGATGGTTATTGACTGGCTAGACGTTTACCTATACAGTAGATATATGCCGAGGCCAAGGAGCGACGAGAAGAGGAGCGCGATTCTGGAGGCGGCAACGCGCATCATCGTAACGCAGGGCCTGAGTGCGCCGACGATGGGCATTGCAAAAGAAGCCGGCGTCGCCAACGGATCGCTCTTCACCTATTTCGAGACCAAAACGGATCTCTTCAATCAGCTGTATCTTGAGCTGAAGACAGAGATGGCGTCGGGCGCGATGAACGTTCCGGCGTATCCCGAAGTTCGTGAGCAGTTCTTTCACCTTTGGAAGGACTGGATGAACTGGGCGGTCTCCAACCCCCATAAGCGGCGAGCGCTGGCGCAGCTCAGCGTCTCCGACGAGATCACTCCGGAGACCCGTGCGGCAGGGCACAAAGCCATGGCACCCATTGCCGAACTGCTGGAGCGTGCTCGCGCCAATGGGCCTTTGCAGAAAGCCCCAATGGGTTTCGTCGTAGCGCTTATGAATTCCGTGGCCGAGGCAACCATGGACTTCATGACTCATGATCCGGCCAATGCAAAGAAGCACAGCAAAATGGGTTTCGAGGCTCTATGGCGAATGTTGACTTGATTTTTTGATGCTGATAACGAGTGGCTAGACAGACAACCAAAACGGAGATCAAGATGCCAATAGAAACAGATGCAACGACCGCGAAGAGGATTGCGATGGTCACCGGTGGCAGTCGTGGGATTGGCCGCAGCACGGTGGAGAGCCTCGCAAGACGCGGCGTCGATACCATCTTCACGTATCACACTCATGATGCGGACTCCGAGGCGGTCGTTGCCGCTGTGAAAGACGCGGGAGCCCAAGCCGTCGCCTTGCAACTGGACGCCGGCAATATTGGGTCGTTCGATGCCTTCGTCGATAGCGTGAAAGATGCTCTCTCTAAGCTCGGAGCCACGCGCTTTGATTTTCTGGTCAACAACGCCGGGAACAACCATCGCAACATGCCGTTTGAAACAGCGACCGAGGAAGAACTCGACAGCATCTACAGTGTCCATTTCAAAGGCGTGTTCTTCCTGACGCAGAAGCTTCTTCCTCTCATCAATGACGGGGGGCGAATCGTCAACGTGTCGACAGCCAGAACTCGCATTACCTCGCCAGGCGGTTCCGTTTATGCATCGATGAAGGGCGCGGTCGAAGTGTTGTCAAAGCACATGGCGAAGGAACTCGGTCCGCGAAGGATCGCCGTCAACGTTGTCGCTCCGGGCGCAACGGAGACCGATTTCAGTGGTGGGGTGGTTCGCGACAACCCCGCAGTGAACAAAATGGTGGCCGGCGCAACAGCCCTTGGGCGAGCAGGCCTTCCCGAAGACGTCGGCCGGATGATCGCATCGCTGCTCTCAGAGGACAACCGCTGGATCAATGCGGAGCGCATCGAGGTCACGGGCGGCTACGTTTAGTCGCTCCGTAGGGAGAACCAGAGGACGAATAAAAAGGAGAAGTACCAATGCCGAAAAACGTAACCAATCCCACTGGCACCAAAGCATACATCATTACTGGCCCGACCTCCGGCATTGGTCGCCGCGCGGCGATCGAATTGGCCAAGCATGGCACTGTCGTCCTGGTCGGTCGAGACCGCCAAAAGCTGAACGAGGTGCAGAACCTCATCAAGCAAAAGGGACAGAAAGCCGTTTCGGTCGTGTGCGATTTGTCTGACCTTGCAAGCGTCGCGCGCGCGGCTTCTGAAATCGTCGCCCTCCGTCTTCCGATTGCCGGCCTGCTCAATAACGCGGGCATGGTGACAGGACCAAGAAAAAACACTCTGGGCTGGGACATGACGTTCGCAACGAACTACCTCGGCCCGTTTGCGTTTACCGAGGCGCTTGTACCGCACTTGCCCGACGGGACGAACGTCGTCTTCGTTGCTTCCGGCGTGGAAGATCCAGAGCGCGAGCCCGCCGTCAAAGCGGGCTACCGCGGCGGCCGGTATATCTCTGCGGAGGCAAGCGCGCGGGGTGAGTGGGAGCCCGGCGGAGCCAAGATGCCAGGCTATGACGCCTATGCCACGTCGAAGCAGGCTGTTCTTGCCGCGACGCTCGGATTGTCACGTGAAACAACGCGAATACGTTTCAATGCATTGGAACCAGGCTTTACGCCGAACACCGGCCTCGTACGCGAGGCCCCCGGTCCCGTGCGCCTCGTGTTGCAGTACATGC
>Ga0224528_1001557_pt1 | contig 14722 bp, 11 predicted proteins | sample CBST25metaG_2_FD_179888 | JGI IMG/M metagenome (GOLD analysis project Ga0224528, IMG submission 179888) | Peat soil microbial communities from Stordalen Mire, Sweden - C.B.S.T25 | ecosystem: Environmental > Terrestrial > Soil > Wetlands > Peat | place: Sweden: Norrbotten County, Stordalen Mire...
GTGCGCAACAAATCGCTTCAATCGCGGTCCCTTTCCGGCCTATCGTACGTCAATTCAACAAGAACCATTGTACGAGGCGCGTGACAGCGGCTTGAAACTGCCCTCTTGCGCAAGGATTTACAGGAAATGAGAGAATAGACAGGAAGGATTCGATAACGGAGCCTGCACGAGAGTACGTGTGTTTTGAACGGCTCCATCGCACTGAATGCCCACCAGCGAAGCGCCAGCCGAAGTAAACGAACCCAAAGGACCCGTCTCGCCAGACGCGCAAACGGGCAGCTCTGCGCAGGAAACCTCTATCACGGGCTCGATCCTTGGCTTGGACACTTTCTCCTCGCGCGACCTTGAACCCCGTAAAGTCGAGCCGCATGAAGAGGCCCCGGGTGAAGAAGCCGCGGACCCGGCGGCCACGCCCGCAGCGCGCGGCTCACGCTGGCTGGACTACGACACCCACGATCTGCTGGAGATGATCAACGAGCTCGAAGACGAGCGACGCTGGGCGCGGCTGCGCGAAGGCGTTCTGTGGGCCGTGCTGGTGCACATCATTCTGCTCTTTTGCCTCTACTTAGTTCCCAAGTACGTCCTCAGGACGCCGGTCGTCGACGACTTTGACCGTATCAAGCAGCACGAGGACCAGATCGCTCTCGATCAGTTGCCGGATGCGATGCGTGAACTACAGAAGCCGAAGGTAGCTCCCAAACCGCTGACTAAGCCGCTCATCGACAAGCAGACGATGGACGAGATGAAGAAGCGGGCAGAGGAGGCGCCGCCTCCGCCTGCGCCTGCGCAGCAGCAGTCGCAGACGCCGGAGCAGCCCAAACCGCAACCCACGCAGCCGCTGCCGCCCAATCCGCAGTCGCAGGCGCCGGATGCGCCGCGCCCGCAGGCCGTCCCCGCCAAGCCCAACTTCGCCATGGGCTCGCAGAATCCTGCCGACCAGTTGCGCGACGCCATGAAGGGCGCATCGCGGAATCCCGGATCGGGCGGGGGCAATATACCCTCCGGGGGCGGGCTCAGGATGCATCCAGGTGCGGGTTCGGGAGGCGTCGAAGTGCTCTCCGACACGCAAGGCGTGGACTTCAACAACTGGCTGCAACGATGGCATTGGGAGACGGAACGGACCTGGGACCCGCTGATTCCCGATGAGGTCAATCCGCCCATCGGCAAGTCCGGTATGGTGGCCGTTCGCTTCAAGGTGCTGCCCAACGGGCGGTTGATGGACGGCAGTCTGGTGCTGGAGGGCCGCTCCGGCGACGTGGCCCTAGACCGCGCGGCATGGGGCGCTCTGACCGGCTCGAATTACCCGCCGCTGCCCAAGGATTTCCACGGGCCGTACCTGGAACTGCGCGCTTACTTCCTCTATAACATGGAGCCGCCGCGGTAGGGAGTCGGGCTGTTTCAATCGCCGTCTTGCGGAAATGCGAGATTGACGCTTCGCCCGCCGTAAAGAATGCGGAGAATCGCGACAGAGCCGGAACTTACGCGGAAGGCGATAAGAACACGGTGCTCAAAGCCAATTAGACGCAGGCCAGGGCGCAGATCGTCGCGCCGAGTTCCTCGTTGCGGCAGCGTGTCAAGGCATATGCACGTCTTCTCGATGCGCTCTATGTAGTCCAGCGCGCGCGTCGGGCTGCTGCGATCGGCAATGTAATCGTAGAGATCGAAAAGATCGTTCTTTGCTTCGGGCGCGAAGTCAACCGTATATTTCACGCCTTGCGCGCCTCACGTTCTCGGTGGCGGGAGCGAACAGCGGCAAAGACCTGACTTGCGGGAATGGCGCGGCTGGGGTTGGCTTTGAGCGCATCGTAGGCGGCCACAACATCCTCGCGGAGCCAGCGTTCCACAGCGGCATCACGCTCTTCCAGTGCGCGCAGACCGGCTCGAACAACTTCGCTCGCCGAGGCGTAGGCTCCGGAATCCACCAATCTGTCAATGAAGTGGCCCTGCTCAGGGGGCAGGCTGACCGTCCGTTTTTCGCAGAGAGGGGTGGGCATGGCTCATGGCTCCTCAAGAAGAGTCTAGCATGAGTATGAAGAATTCATACCGCAATGCTTTGCGTCCGGTAGCGCTTATTTGCTGTGCGGGGGTTGGTGCCCGTCGCGACCGCCAGCCAGGGCGTGAAATCTCCTTCGCGTAAACTGTTTTCATGGCGTCTGCCGATAGCGCAAATCAGCTGAAAGAGAATGGCCGCGTGGCTCTGAGAGCGCGTTGGAGCGCGCGTCTTCACGAGCGCGAGGACCAGGTTTTTCTTCTTTTGTCGCTGCTGATCGGGGCGCTGACCGGAATGGCGGTGGTGGCGTTCATCGTGCTCACGGAGCGGCTGGGAATGCGGCTTTATCCGGTGGGCAGCGCCGCGTGGAGGCGGGTGCTGATACCGGTGGCGGGCTCGCTGGCCATGGGCTTCCTGCTATTTCGCTATTTTCCCAACGCGCGGGGCAGCGGCGTGCCGCAGACCAAGGCCGCTCTGTTTGCGCGGGATGGATTCATCTCGCTGCGCACGGTTCTGGGCAAATTTTTCTGCACCGCGACGACGCTGGCCAGCGGGATTCCGCTGGGCCGCGAGGGACCGAGCGTGCAGGTTGGCGCGGGAATCGGTTCGGTTCTCGGCCGCGCGCTCGGATTGAGCCCGGAAAAGGTGAAGGCGCTGATTCCTGTGGGAGCGGCGGCTGCCATTGCCGCTGCATTCAACACTCCGATGGCGGCGGTGCTGTTTGCTCTCGAAGAGGTGATGGGTGACCTGAACGCGCCGGTGCTGGGGTCGGTGGTGCTGGCCTCGGCTACCTCGTGGGCCATGTTGCGGCTGCTGTTGGGCAACAACCCGCTCTTTCAAGTGCCGCAGTACACTCTGGTTCACCCGCTGGAACTGGGGATTTACGCCTTACTCGGCATTGCAGGCGGGTTTCTTTCAGTGGCTTTCACGAAGATGCTGCTGGGAATGCGCAAGTATTTTTTGCGTTTGCCCAGGAAGACGCAGTGGCTGCAACCGGTGGCGGGCGGCGTGACGGTGGGGCTGATGGGCTGGTTTGTGCCCCAGGTTCTGGGCGTGGGGTACAGCTATGTGGGCAACGCTCTGAACGGAACGATGGCGCTGAAGTTGATGTTGCTGCTGGTGGTGCTCAAGCTGATTGGCGTCACGGTCAGCTACGCCTCCGGCAACGCGGGCGGAATCTTCGGGCCGTCGCTGTTTCTGGGCGCCATGTTGGGAGGCGCTATCGGCACTGTGGCCCATCACCTGTTGCCGGGGTACACGGCTTCGCCGGGAGCTTATGCGCTGGTGGGCATGGGTACGCTGTTTGCAGGGATTGTGCGCGCTCCCATGACATCGGTGCTGATGATATTTGAGATGACGCGGGATTATGCCGTCATTGTGCCTTTGATGATTGCCAACCTGACCAGCCTCTTCATTTCGCGGCGCTTTCAGAAGCAGCCGATTTATGAGGCGTTGGCGCAGCAGGACGGCATCCATCTGCCCACGCCGGACACGCTTCACCAAGCCAGCGGGCGCACCGTGGCTCAGGTGATGCGCGCGCCGCGGCAGATTCTCTCCGCCGGGATGCGCGTGGAGGATGCGGTGGAAGAGACTCACGCGGGGCAAACCCGCATCTGGCCGGTCGCGGACAAGGAGTATTTTCTGGGTATGTTGAGCAGGGAGACGCTGGAGTGCGCTCTCGTTGATGGGAGAAAAGAACAGCCGCTGAAGGAGATCATCGATGCTCAGCATGTTCCCCATGTCCACGCGGATCATGCTCTGCATTTGGCGCTGGAACGCATGAGCGCCTACCATCTTGATGTTTTGCCGGTGGTTAACCGGGCGGAGGTTCACAGGCTGGAGGGCGTGGTGATGCTGAAGGATGTGCTGCAATCTTATGGTGTGGAAGCCATGGGATCAGGGTTGCCAGAGGGGTAAAGACCGATACGTCCATTCGCAAGGTGCGAAGCCATGGCGGTTTGATAGAGAAGTAGAGCGGTAAACCGCGAAGACAGTGCGCGGCCGGCGCTGAGTGCGACTCTCGCTCTCATCGATCCTGATGCTCCAATAGGCGGCGGAGGACTGTTCACTTTTACACAGTTTTTCCCGGAAGCGCTTGCTACGGTGGAGGCATTGCCGTGGTCGTACGAGCAGAAATGCGAGGCTCGCTCGAGCACGGCGTCCATCCCAACACAATATCTTGGAGGGAACGCCTTGAAAGATAAAACGACCGCAAATGGCACCAAGAAAGTGACTCGCTCTGAACTGATCGAGTTGCTCAATGAGGATTTGTCCCGCGAGTATCAGGCGATTATCGGTTACGTCGTCTATTCACAGGTTCTGAAAGGCGCGGAGTTCATGAACATTGCAGGCGAACTCGAAGTACACGCCGCGCAGGAGCTAAGCCACGCCCTGATCATCGCCAAGCAGATTGACTATTTAGGCGGTATGCCGACGGTTGAAGCCCAGGCCGTTCGAACATCGGAGAAAGCTACTGAGATGTTGCATTTCGACCTTGACAACGAAACGGAAACTATTCGGAATTATCGCAAACGAGTCCGCCAATGCGAGGACCTGGGCGAATATGCAATGGGCGAACAGATTCGTGGAATCCTAATCGAGGAACAGGACCACCAAATTGCGCTGGCCACTGCGCTGGGCAAGAGTGTTCCGCTTCCGCATAAGGCATCCTAGTGTAGTGAGTCTGAAGTTCATGGAAGAACAACCGCAGATTCTTCGACTCACCACCCCCGAACTGAGAGACGTTCGGGGTGCCGTTCGCTCAGAATGACAGCCCGTTTTGTGTTGCGTATTTCAGACTCAGGACACTAGCGTAGGCCGCCGCAAGTAGGGTCATTTACCGATGCCCGCGCATGGGATGAATTTGTGGAAGAAACTTCCCGCAGGGGCTAAAGCCCAGCTCATATTGGGCCGTTTACGGCACGACTAAAATCGTGCCCTGATACAAAGCGGCCTTTTGAAACAGCTTCTGCGTTTTTCCGCAGCATGTAAAGTCGTGCCCTTTCAAAACATAAACGACCATCTGTGTGGCGGACACCACTAGCGTTGTTCCAAGCCCTCTTCGATGCGGGGCAGGTCCGTCTTCCGATTTTTTCCTTGCTCCAATGTGTTGCCATGCCGCTTATCGGACCGCAGCAATAAAAAGGCAAAGATGAGGCCCACAACGCCGAGGCCCGCGAACATGCACTGCGTCGCGGTATACGTTCCGGTGACGTCGCGGAGCTTGCCATTCAGGGCGGGGAAGAGCCCGAGGCCCAAATTCTGGATAGCCGTCATCAGGCCGAAGGCCGTGCCCACGCGTTTCTCCTCCACTACGAGTGGAACCGAAGGCCACATCGCCGCGGGCACCAGTACAAAGGCGGCTCCGAGCGCGATCATGCTGGGGATGGGATTCCAGTGGGTGATGCCCATGATGAGGTGAGCGGGAATCAGAATGAGCGAGCCGACCACCATCACCGTGGCGCGTTTCCCGATGCGGTCCACCAGGTCGCCGGCGAAGGGCGCGAAGATCATGGATGCGAAGATCACGATGCTGGTGATGCCCGGAGCCGTCGAGAACATGTGAATGAAGTTGTCGAAGACCTGGGACAGGAAGCCGCCGGTGCTTGAACTCACGAGCGGGATGCCCCATTTATCGTGAAACATGTCAGTGGCGAGGGCCGTGAAGGGGAAGATGGCGCTGTAAAAGGTGACGCAGAGAAGGACTACGAACCAGAAGGAGGACGAGAACTTCTTGATGTCCGAGAAGACGATCTTGTCGCCCGCCTCCGGTTTCGGAAGTGCGAGCACTTTTTCTCCGTGTTGGTCCAGGGCTATGTAGACCAGGTTGCACAGCAGGGAGAAGAGGCAGAAGCCCGCTGCGGCCCAGAGAGCTATGCGGTAGCTGCCGAAGTAGCGGGAGATGAGTTCCTCGGTATTGAAGCTGAATAGCGTCCCGACCCGGCTGACGGTGAGGGCGATGCCGAAGGCCAGGGCCATCTCCTTGCCCTTGAACCAGCGGCTGATGATGGCGCTCTGCACAGCGATCAGGGATTCAGAACCCGCACCGAAGATCAGCCGCCCGGCGAATAGCTCCCACTTGGAGTGGGCGGCGGCCACAATGATGGCGCCCAGGAGGACGAGGCTACAGAGCAGCATACTGGACCGGCGTGGGCCGAGCTTGTCGTAAAGCATGCCGCCGAAGAACACGACGATGACGGCGGCAAAGGAATATGCCGTGTAGAGGTTCCCGATCGTGCTGCGGTCCAGATGCAACGCGTCGATGAGTGTGGGCGCGAGGGCGCCGATGCTGTCATAAGCGAAATAGCTACCCAGCACTATCAAGCTGATGAAGAGCAGGATGGTGAAGCGGTAAGGGCGCTTCGATGGATGGAAGAATCCCAGCGATTCAGGAGTCGCAATATCGGAGACGGATAGACGGCGGGGCTGATCAGGCATGAAGACGATTACCCTCTGGGCGCGGCAGAGCCGGCGATTCTGTAGTGGGATTCTGCAACTTTTGAGCGTAGCAGATGGGGGCGGGAACTGGCTGGCTGGGAAGTGGATTCCTTGCGATTGGTTTTCCTGGCTCAGAGCGAATCGCGTCGTCGTTGGTCCGCGATAAAATTGAGGCGTATCCGATGCGCAGCCGCACCGCCAACCCGGCTAAAGGAACGCCCTTGCGGAGACGCTTCCGTCGCGGCCGGCCCGACCGTGGACGCCGCCCCTCCCGCTGAGTAATCTAATTGCATTGAGTTGCAGTTTCCCAGGTGCCCAAATGCGAGGCACCTGGGGCACCCAACTTTAGTGGTTGTGCTCGCTTCTCCCGGCACCTGGGCCACTCGTCACCCGTGTTTGAATGACTGATCCGCCTGTGCGCGGACAAGAGAGGCTTCCCAAGATGAACAGTTTTTCCAGCCGGGCTACGCTGAAATCCGGCAACAAGTCCTATACGATCTATCGCTTGCCGGCGCTGGACGCGCGCGGCCTCAACCTGAGTAGGCTGCCATTCAGCCTGAAGATTCTGCTGGAAAACCTGCTGCGCCGCGAGGACGGGGTGAACGTGACGGCGGTCGACATCGAGTTTCTGGCCAAGTGGGACGCCAAGGCCGAGCCCAGCCGGGAGATTGCCTACATGCCGGCGCGGGTGCTGATGCAGGACTTTACGGGAGTGCCAGCGGTGGTGGATCTGGGCGCAATGCGCGATGCCATCAAAACGCTGGGCGGCGACCCGGAGCGGGTCAATCCGCTGGTTCCGGCTGAACTGGTGATCGACCACTCGGTGCAGGTGGACGAATACGGTGCCGCGGGCGCTCTTGCGGCCAATACCTTGCTGGAGTTCCAGAGAAACCGGGAGCGGTATGCGTTTTTGAAGTGGGGCCAGACGGCCTTTCGGAATTTTTCGGCTGTTCCGCCGGGAATGGGTATCTGCCACCAGGTGAATCTGGAGTATTTGGCCAGGGTGGTTTTCACGACGGAGATTGGCGGCGAGTTGACGGCGTATCCCGACACGGTGGTGGGCACCGATTCGCACACCACGATGATTAACGGCCTGGGCGTGCTGGGCTGGGGCGTGGGCGGCATCGAGGCCGAGGCGGCCATGCTGGGGCAGGCGGTTTCCATGCTGGTGCCGCAGGTGGTGGGCTACAGGCTGAGCGGGAAATTGAAAGAAGGCGCGACGGCGACCGATCTGGTGCTGACCGTGACCCAGGCGTTGCGCAAGCTGGGCGTGGTGGGCAAATTCGTGGAATTTTATGGGTCGGGAATCGCGGAGCTGTCGCTGGCCGACCGGGCGACAATCAGCAATATGGCGCCGGAGTACGGGGCCACCTGCGGCATATTTCCTGTAGATGAGGAAACGCTGCGTTATTTGCGGCTTACAGGGCGCAGCGAAGAGCAGATTGCGCTGGTCGAGGCGTATTACAAGGAGCAGGGGCTGTTTCACACCGCCAGCTCGCCCGAGGCCGAGTACACGCAGACGCTGGCGCTGGATTTGGCCACCGTGGAGCCGAGCGTGGCCGGGCCGAAGCGGCCGCAGGACCGCGTGCTGCTGCGGGATGCCGCGGCCAGCTTTGTCGAGCAATTGCCAGGGTTGCTCTCGCCCACGGCCAAGCCGCTGGGGTCGCGCTTGGTGGCTGCATGGGAGCGGGAGGTGGTGACGGATGAGGGCGTTGCCGCGAATGCCCCGATGCACGTGACCACCACAGTCAAGGGCCGCTTTGGCGTCGATCCGGACCAGTATCTCGATCACGGGTCGGTGGTGATTGCGGCCATCACCAGTTGCACCAACACGTCGAATCCGTCGGTGATGATGGCGGCGGGGATTCTGGCGAAGAAGGCTGTCGAAAAAGGCTTGACTGTGCCGCCGTGGGTGAAGACTTCGCTGGCGCCGGGCTCGCGGGTGGTCACCGATTATTACGCCAAGGCTGGCTTGCTGCCGTACCTCGAAAAGCTGCGCTTCAACGTCGTCGGCTACGGCTGCACCACTTGTATTGGTAATTCGGGACCGCTGCCCGCCGACGTTTCAAGGAGCATTGAGGATCATGGGTTGGTGGCTGTCAGCGTGCTCAGCGGCAACCGCAACTTTGAGGGACGCGTGAACGTGGATGTGCGGGCAAATTATCTGATGAGTCCGCCGCTGGTGGTGGCTTACGCGCTGGCTGGGCGGATTGGGCACAACTTCGAGACGGATGCGCTGGGCGTGGATGGGGCAGGGAAGCCGGTTTACCTCAAGGACATTTGGCCGACGCAGGCCGAGGTGGCGGAGGCCATCAAGCGCGGAGTCAGCAGCGAGGGCTTCCGCCGGGAGTACGCGACGGTTTCGAGAGGCGACGCCAACTGGCAGGGGCTGAAGTTCCCCACTGGCGACGTTTATCAATGGGAGCCGGACTCGACTTATATTCGCAAGGCTCCGTATTTTGACGGGATCACGCAGACGCCCGCGCCGGTGACTGATATTCTGGGCGCGCGGGTGCTGGCGGTGCTGGGTGACTCGGTGACCACCGACCACATTTCTCCTGCGGGCAACATCAAGGCCAACGGGCCGGCTGGGCAGTATCTTGCCGAGCATGGCGTGAAGCCGGCGGAGTTCAACAGCTACGGATCGCGGCGCGGGAATCATGAAGTGATGGTGCGCGGCACGTTTGCCAACGTGCGCCTGAGAAACAAACTTGCTCCTGGTACAGAGGGCGGCGTCACGCGCCTGCTGCCCGAGGGCGAGCAGATGTCCATCTTTGACGCCAGCGTGAAATACGCGGAGCGAGGCGTGCCGCTGGTGATTCTGGCAGGCAAAGAATACGGCTCTGGCTCGTCGCGCGATTGGGCGGCCAAGGGGCCGAAGCTGCTGGGCGTGCGCGCGGTTATCGCCGAGAGCTACGAGCGCATTCACCGGTCGAATCTTGTGGGGATGGGGATTTTACCGTTGCAATTCGAAGCTGGGCAGAGCGCGGAGTCGCTTGGACTCAATGGCGAAGAGGTCTACGACTTCGCCGGGCTAACGGCTCTGCTGACGAGCCGCTTTGCTACAGGCAAGACGCTCACGGTGAAAGCTACAGCCGCCGAAGGCACAGTGAAGCAATTCACCGCCAACGTCCGCATCGACACGCCGCAGGAGATCGAGTACTTCGAACACGGCGGGATATTGCAGTATGTTTTGCGGCAGTTGGCGGCGAAATAAGCTCACTTCTAAAAACTCCCAATATAAAAGCGCCACTCCTGGCTGGGAGTGGCGCTTTGTGTGTTAGGCGTCGCGGCTGATTATTTTTGTTTCGCGTGGGCTGTGGGTTCTTTCACGGCAGGCTCCGGGACCGGCTCTTTTTCCTTTGAAGCGGAAAAGCGCGCTGCTTCCTTGTGTTCGCCCATGACGTGAAGGCGCAGGAAGTTGGTCGAGCCGGATTTGGTGCGCGTGCCGGCCACCACGGCGATGACCTCGCGGTTGCGGACGTGGCCGCCATGTTCGAGCATCGTCTCGGCCGTTTCCACCATGGCTTCGGTGGTGTTGACTTTGTCGCAACGAATGGGCGTGACTCCCCAGAGCAGGTTGATGCGGTTGACGGTGATGTCGTTGGCGCTGAAGGCGTATATGGGCGCGCCGGGATGATACTTCGAGATGTGGCAGGCAGTGGAACCGGACTCGGTGAAGAGCGCAATGGCGCGCAGGTTCAGGTCGCCGGCTGCGTGGGCCGCGGCCTCGCAAATGGTCTCTGCAATGGAGAGATGGCTTCCCCGCTGCTTGCGGCGCTCGGTGAATTCGCCTTCCTTGATGTGCAACTCGGCATCGATGACAATGCGCGCCATCATGGCGACGGTCTCGACCGGATACTTGCCCACCGCTGACTCGCCGGAGAGCATGACGGCGTCGGTGCCGTCGTAGACCGCGTTGGCCACGTCGGAGACTTCAGCGCGGGTGGGCCGCGGGTTTTCGATCATCGACTCCAACATCTGCGTAGCGGTGATGACAGGCTTGCGAAGCTCTGCGGCGCGGCGAATGATGTGCTTCTGAATGGCGGGGACCGTCTCCGGAGGCACCTCGACGCCCAGATCGCCGCGGGCCACCATGATGGCGTCGGCTGCTGAGAGAATGTGGTCCAGGTCTTCGATGGCCTGGGGTTTTTCCAGCTTGGCAATGAGCCAGGTTTCAAAGCCCAGGGCAGCGACGCGGTTGCGCACCATTTTAATATCTTCGGCAGTGCGCACAAAGGAGACGGCGATGGCGTCCACGCCGTTCTTGAGCGCGAATTCAAGGTCGCCGGCATCCTTTTCGGTGAGCGAGGGGACGCGCACCGGAATACCGGGCAGGTTGATGCCTTTGTGTTCACCCAGCAGGCCGCCGTTGACGATCTCGCAGACCACGTCGCCACCTTCCACCTCGCGGACGCGCAGCTCGATAAGGCCGTCGGAGAGCAGAATGCGCGAACCCTGCTCGACGTTTTCCGCCAGGGTCTTGAAGGTGGTGCCCACCAGAGCTGCTGTGCCGGAAACTTCGCGCGGCGTAATCACGAGCCGCTCGCCTGTCTTGAGGAGCACGGCCTGATGGTCCTTTAGCCAAGAGGTGCGAATCTTGGGCCCCTGCAGGTCACCCAGGATGCAGAGCGGTTTGCGCTCTTCGAGACTGACTTTGCGGATCATCTGGATCAGCGCCAACTTTTCCTCTTGAGTGCCGTGGGAAAAGTTCAGGCGCGCCACATCTACCCCCGCGCGAACCAGCTCGCGAAAGACCGGCTCGGTGTTGGATGCCGGACCAAGCGTGGCGACAATCTTGGCGCGGCGCTGGGTCGAGACTTCGGACAGGTTCAATGGTGCGAATGACATACGGTTTGCTCCAGGAGAAGATTTTTTGGGGGGCCAAAGCCGAATTTATGCGGGTTCGCTTCACGCTGCGCGGCGGATGGGACCACACCACCCCTTCTTCTATTATGCGGCAAGCGAAGCACAATGGTCGGTGGGGGTGGTCACAGACTTACGGGGTCCGGTTCAGGGCTTGCGGGAGCAGAGTCTGCCTGCTGGCGTTCCCTGAAAAGAACGCCGTTGAGTTCCGCGCCCAGCAGCGCGCTGAAAGAGGTGATGTAAAGCCAGACCAGCGTGGCGATGCCTGCGCCAAAGGAGCCGTAGAACATGGAGTAATCGGCAATGCGCGTGACATACAATCCAAAGGCCAGCGTGGAGGGAAACCAGACCAGCGTGGCGGCCACGGCGCCAGGCGCAACGCAGGCCCAATGCTCCTTGCGCCGCGTGCCGAAGTGGTAAAGTGCGCCGAGGACACTGATGCTGGTGAGCAGCGCGACCGCCCAACGGACCATGCGCCAGAAGAACAGCACGACGTGGCGCAGTTCGTGGCCTGCGTTGTCGATCATCCACGCCTCAAACTGGCGGCCGAAGACCAGCACCAGGGTTGCCAGCGCCAGCGGAACCAGCACAATAGGCACCAGCAGCAGCGCCCTGATGCGCCGCTGCCAGAAGCCCCAACTGTCGCGCGGTTCACGGTAAGCGCGGCGAAAACCATCCATCAAGGACAACATCAGGCCCAGGCCGGCAAAGACCGCAAGTGCGCCGGCGGAGAAGAGCAACTGCGCGGAATAGAACCGGCGAGTTTCCAGCGCGGCTTTCAGCAGAGTCATGGAGTCGTCGGGCAAAAACTGCTCGAATGCGCCGCGAATCTCGCCCACCAGCGTGGTGCCCTCCGGAACCTGAGCCAGCAGCGCGGTGAGAACCACCAGAGCCGGAAAGAGCGTCAGCATTCCGGAATAAGCGACGGCCTTGGCCGAGTTGAGCACATCGTGCTCCAGCGCCAGCCAGACAGCCTTGCGAAATTGGCGAACAAAAGGGGCCATAGTCGTCATTGGCAAGATTAGTGCATTGGGCCGGTTTTCGGCGACAGAACTTTGTCGATGCGACGGACAGCGCTGCCGGAGAGCACAAATACACAGGAAATCAGACGGTATGGAGCCAAAGACTAGCTGGCAAAACTGCAAGGCAGGGGGGCCTGGACGCACTTCATAGCACTTTCACAAAAGGAAGATTATTGCTCGACTCTGCACCGGTCTGAGCAGGTACACTGTCCACGAGAAGGAGATCGCGCGATGCAGACCAAGATTCAGGGCACGACCATGCCCGTGCTCGATGTGCAGCTTGAACCGAACGAGAGCGTCTTTTCAGAGAGCGGCGAGCTATCGTGGATGACCGCCTCCATTCAGATGACGACCCACACGCAGATGGGCGGGGGCGGTGGAATCTTCGGCGCGCTCAAACGCGTGGCCGGCGGCGGCAGCTTGTTCATGACCGAATACCGGGCTCTCGGGGCGACAGGCGTGGTCTCGTTTGCCACCAAGGTGCCGGGGCACATTGTTCCGTTGGAGATTTTGCCGGGCAGCGAGTACATGATCCACCGGCACGGCTTTCTGTGCGCCACAGACGGGGTAACCATCGGAGTGGGCTTCCAGCAGTCGCTGGGCGCGGGCGTCTTTGGCGGCGATGGATTTCTGCTGCAGAAGGTGGGCGGGCAGGGAACTGCGTGGCTGGAGCTGAGTGGCGAGCTGATTCTGAAAAACCTGGCGCCGGGCGAGGTGCTGCGGGTGCATCCGGGCCACGTGGGCGCGTTTCAGGCCTCGGTGGGATTTCAGATTACGACGGTGCCGGGCATCAAGAACATGATCTTTGGCGGGGATGGGATTTTTCTGGCCGTGTTGCAAGGGCCGGGGACGGTGTGGTTGCAGACGCTGCCCATCTCGCGGCTGGCGCATCAGATTGCAGAGTATCTGCCTCGAACCGAGAACCGGCAAGTGGGGCCGGCGGCCGGCGGCGCGATTATTGGCGGGATTGTGGGGTCTATTCTGGGTGGAGACAGGTAGGCGGTGCCGGACCGTGCACTTTCTGGTATCGCGACCGCGTAATCTGGTAATTGCTCCGGACAAGTGCGGGCGTGGACGCCCGCACGACAGCCGGTCTGGAGACACGGCGCTACACTCCGGTCGTTGCCGAATCATGCAGCCACGGTACTTGCCGGAAGCCTGATTGATCTCGAATTCACCGAACGCATTGCCGGCGCCGTTTACTCCGGCTTGCAGGAGTCCCGCGCATGACTGAGACCTCCAATGGCCCGCGCACTCTTCGATCTGACATTGTCTTCACCTTCGCGCTTGCCCTGGCCTGCTATTTGGCGTGGCTGATACGCGATGTGCTGGTGCTGCTCTACGTGAGCGCGCTGTTTGCGGTGGTGCTTACTCCGCTGGTGCGCGCCACCTCCGGCATTCGCGTTGGCCGCTTTCAACCATTCAAGGGCACCGCCATTTTTCTTCTATTGCTGATTGCAGCCGGAGCGCTTGCCGCCTTCGGGTTCCTCGCCCTGCCCCCGGTCATCAGCGACCTCCAAGGGTTCGCCCAGGAGATGCCAGGACGGCTGCCCGGATTGCTAGAGAAGCTGAAGAACCTTCCCATGACTCAACATCTGGATACAGCGGATCTCAATTCCCGGCTGCAAGGCTTTGCGAGTGAGGCTGCCACCTTTCTTCTGTTCTCTATCAGCGATTGGGCGGGTAAGCTATTCGATTTCGTCATGGGCGTCATCCTGACTATCTATTTCATCCTGGAAGGCGATCACGCCTACCGCTGGTTTCTTTCCTTCTTCCCGCAGGAACGCCGCGAGCGTCTCGACAAGGCCCTTCAGCGGGCAGAGATTCGCATGGGCAAATGGCTGCTTGGTCAGGGAAGCCTGATGCTCATCCTTGGAGTGACCAGCACTATTGTCTATCTTTCGCTCCACATTCGCTACGCCTATGCTCTGGGCGTGCTGACGGGGCTGCTCAACATCGTGCCCGTCTTAGGCGCTGCCATCTGCATTGCGCTTGCGTTGCTGGTGGCGGCCATTGACTCATGGGGACGGGTGCTGGGCATTGCCATCTTTTACGTAATCTATTTACAGGTTGAAAACTCTTACCTGACTCCCCGCATTATGAGGAACAGAGTCGATCTGCCGGGCCTTGCTATCCTCGTCGCGCTGGTGCTCGGCTCCGCGCTTGAAGGCGTACTAGGAGCGCTGGTTTCGGTTCCGACGGCCGTGTTGGTAGCCGTGCTTCTTGACGAATACTTCGTGCACAAAGACCCGGCGTGATCGTACGCGGCACTTGATGGCCGGGAAACAGTCGCAGCCTTCCATAGCTTAAAGAAAGTCCTGGAAGGCTCGGCTTCAATCTACGGCTTCAGGGGCGTATCCGCTGCTGCGGCGGCTTTAATCTCCGCGTCAACCGCTGCTTTCATTAC
>Ga0224528_1001558_pt1 | contig 14718 bp, 16 predicted proteins | sample CBST25metaG_2_FD_179888 | JGI IMG/M metagenome (GOLD analysis project Ga0224528, IMG submission 179888) | Peat soil microbial communities from Stordalen Mire, Sweden - C.B.S.T25 | ecosystem: Environmental > Terrestrial > Soil > Wetlands > Peat | place: Sweden: Norrbotten County, Stordalen Mire...
CTATCGCGATCTGTGGGCCTTGGAGGCCATCCTCAACGACACACAGCCTGCCACCGCGCAGGTTGCCGCGTAGTATCATCAACCCAACCGCCGTTGGTAACTTTCAACTACGCGCGGGACACCCTCACAAGATGCTTTCCATGGCATGTGAACTGGTCAGTCGCTTTCGCTTCTCCGCAGAAGACAAGCAGAAGGCGCTCAGCGCTTGCGAGCACTTGGCCGACGCCCTCGATCATTGCCGCGGACTTACGCTGCAGCAGCGATGGAGTGATTTCGAAACCAAGATCTGGCCGCGATGGAAGGACGGTTTCGAACGGCCTTGTTCGCTTTGGACCTGGGGCGCTCGTGTCCTTGTGCCCTCCCGCATGGTCGTTCCGTCCCTTGAGTGGTTGGCGGATGTGCGCGTCAACCAGTGGATCGCACGTTTGCCGAAAGATCATCCTCTCGTGCAGCAGCATAACTTACTTCTGCGAGCAACCGCACCAATCACCTGGACCTCAGTTCATAATCGCCATCTGGCCGTCTGTAACGGATTGCGCATTCTGCTGGCCCATGGCTACGAACACCTTCGCCAGATTCAGGACGATGATCTCAAACGGCTCAACGGTCGATGGTCGAAAGGAACCGATGCGCTGGATGCTGCTCTGTGCTCACTCGGCGTTTTCGCGCGGACGCCGAGGAGAGGCTCTACGCGCCACAGCCGCAAGCGGCGTCTGACCGCATCTGAACTGGTCGAAATCGCCCAAGTGCCGGTACGCTTCCGGCAGATCATGGTCCTCTATCTGGAAACCTACGAGGCACGCGTCAGCGATGTCTATCGCACGCTGCGTCATAAATCCATCGCTCTCGCCCATTTCTGGCGCTTCATCGGAGAGCACCATCCCGATGTAAAACGCTGCTCCGCGATTCTGCCGCGCCATGTCCGCGACTACATTCCTTACGCACTGGCCCGCGCTCGCGCGGTTCAACGCGGCCCTGGCGCCGGCGAGGAAGTGCGTCCGACTGCGCACAGTTGGCTGGTGGAGCTGCGTACTTTCTTTTCCGACATTTGTGCTTGGGCAACCGAGGCCGATTCACCCTTCGCACCCTTTGCTCCACGCACTATTCCAGTGACTCGGCATACGTTCCAGGGGTACGGTTTTGAAAAGGCGCGCGCACGTACCCGTGCCCGTCTCACTGAAACCGTCCTTGAACTCGAACGCGAGATGCCCAAGATTCGCGCCTTCGCTCTCCAGCAGTGGAAGTCGGCCGTGGCCGCACCCAAGATTATTTCTTCACGCGGCTACCCATGGTCCGATGAGGTCGATACCTTCTGGGATTGGGCGCTGCTGGAACTGCTCGTCCAGAGTGGCGTGCGCATCGAGGAGGCTTCCGAACTGACAACGCTCGATATTCTCCGGCGGTCGTTGCCTGACAAGCGCATCTACTATCTGCTGCACATCAAGCCCTCGAAGTTCGATCGAGCCCGCGTCATCCCCATCGGAGACAGCCTCGGCCGCGTCCTGGCCGAGATTATCCGTTACGTAAAACGCTTCTACAACAGTGCATCCGTGCCCGTCTGCGACCATTGGGACTTGGCGGAAAAACGCCCTCGTCCACCTGCGCCCTATCTGCTCCAAGGCATCCGCCACCCCAGCGCCACCGGTATTCAGACCATTCGCGACCGCATTCGCGAACTTTCCATCCGAGCCGAAGCTAGACGGAGCGACGGATCCGCCCTCGTACTGCTGCCACACGATTGCCGCCGCGTTTTTGCCTCCGAACATCTCAACAACAATACGCCCGTGCATGTGATCCAAGCACTGCTCGGCCACGCCTCTCCAGACACGGTGATGATCTATGCCAAGCTCTACCCCAGCCGCCTCATTGAGGAATATCGGAAGACCGTTCGCGGCCTGTACAACGCCTACTATGGAGAAGACGGTTTGAAGAATCCGACCGCCGAAGAGTGGAATGCCTTCGCAACCAACTGCAACCTGCGCGACATGGGAACGCATATCTGCGCCTTGCCTACCGGCGAGTATTGCGCAAACGGATTGATCTGCCTCGGCTGTCCCCAGGTTCAGCCGAAGAAAACCGCAGTACCGCTTCTCCAACGAATGCTCGCCAGTCATCAACGCAGCCTGAGTGCAGCCCAAGACCATCACGAACCGGCAGGGCAGATCGCTTCTCGAGAACTGGAGATCGTGAGAATCAGAGGAGTATTGCAACGAGCTGAGGAATTGAGCGATGATGTAGCTGCTGCCATCGAGGGGGCGCTCTAACCGGCGCCGCGCGTCACACCGGGCGCGTACAAGCTCGGCCACAAATCACGAGATAACTCGTCGAAGACGTAGACAGCGCGGAAGCCGATCAATATGGGCTGAGGCTTGGCGTTGTTGTCTGGTCTGCTGTTCTGGTCGGCGTTGTCCTTATTGCGCCGATGCCCGACCATCGGGGCGAGAATCTGAATACCCTTCTCGCCATGTTTCACAAACCGGCCCAACTCTTTCCATGCGTGGAACCCGGCTACGCGCGTGGCCGTGGGGCGTTGTCTGGCGATCTGCAAAATATTCCCGAAGGAATACGCATGAAACCGGGCCATTGCGGCGAGATACACGGTCAGTGTCTCGCTCTTGCCCGCTTCAAGCTGCTGGAGCAAAAAGTCCACGGCCTGCTTGATAAGTTGCTGTGTTGGGTTGTCGCGCTGCGCCGTGCGCTGCTGATAAGGGGACTCACTGCGGAGCGCCGCATTGTTGCTGTGCGGCGCGGTGCTGTTGGTGTTACTGCTGGTGTAAGACATGACTTCGGCTCCTTTGGAGTTTGGATTTGCCCTTTTTCAGCCCTGGGAGGGCTAAAAAAAGACATTCGTTTCATGACTGGCGAATTTGGCGCAGAGAGGCGCTGTCAACTCCCGAAGCCCGCAAGGGGCGCGGAAGCGAGCACGGCGGTTTTTATGCCGCGCGGAGCTGCACAAGCGGAGTTGACAGAAGGAGCCGAACGGAGCCTAGAGTTCGCCTGGAAACGAATGTCGAAAACGAGGATCAGCCGAAGGCTGCACCATATTGTTTTAGGGGTCGGCGTTGCGGGCAGGAACAGGCCCGCTGGGATGGGTGGTGGAAGACACCGGCCCTATTGGTGGCTGCAACCAGGGAAGGGGCACCTTCCCCAAAGATTCAAAGCGGAAAGGGCTTTCGTATTCGTCAATTGTTAAGTGATGAGCCTCCTATACAAGAGGTCAGAGAGAAGCCGAGACGTGGAGTCGATTGTTCACCGTCCGTTTTTGAAGCGGTCAGGCGAAATCGTGAGTTTGCAAGCTCGGAAGGTTCCATCCGTAGAGCGCTTCCGAGTAGAATACCGAGTATGGATCTGATTACCCTGCTTAGCCGGCCCGAGAGCAAAACGCTTGAATTCAAGCGCGATCTGTCCTCACCGGAGAATGTGCTGAAAACGATTGTCGCGTTTGCCAATACCGCTGGCGGAGTTCTTGTGCTTGGGATAGAAGACGGTACGAAAGACGTTAAGGGACTCCCAAAGGTATTGGCGGAGGAAGAGCGACTCGCCAGCTTGATTGCTGACAGTATTTCTCCCAAATTGATTCCATCGATTGAAATCATGTCCTGGAGGAAGGTCCAGATATTGGCGGTAGAGGTTTACCCGAGCGCCAACCGACCGCACTCTCTGAATCGGCTGGGACCGGAAAACGGTACCTTCGTCCGGGTGGGTTCGACCAATCGGCGGGCAGACCTTGCACTGATCGAGGAAATGCGGCGCTATAGCCAGGTTGCCTCTTTTGATGAACAGCCGGAGCCGGATTTGAACTCGGAAGCCATCGACTTCCGAGCTGCTTCCGAGTTCTTCAGACCAGTACGCAAGCTGGCGCGCCGGGATTTGCAAACACTGAAGATTGTGATGAGCTATCAGGGGCGGATCGTGCCAACGATCGGCGGGGTACTGCTCTTTGGGGTAGATCGGCTGGATCATTACCCGGATGCCTGGATTCAGGTGGGCAGGTTTGCGGGCAGCGACAGACGCCGGATACTCGATTCTCTGGAGGTGCGTTCGTATCTTCCTGGCGCCGCTGAGGAAGTGGTTTCATTTTTGCAGAAGCACATGACCCGCGAAGCTGTAATCGGAGCCGTGAAACGAACGGACCTTTGGACCTTGCCGATTGTTGCCGTCCGCGAAGCACTGATGAATGCCATTGTCCATGCGGACTATGCCCAGCGAGGAGCACCGATCCGTGTCGCTCTCTTCGACGATCGCTTGGAGATTGAAAAATCCTGGACTGCTCCCATTCGGACTTACCATCGAAGACATTCAGAAGGGCATTTCAAAACTTCGCAACCGGGTCCTTGGCCGCGTTTTTCAAGAATTGGGACTCATCGAGCAATGGGGAAGCGGGATTCAGCGTATGACAATCGCATGTAAAGACCGCGGATTAGATGCGCCCCGCTTCGAGGAGATTGGAACCCATTTCCGTGTAACGCTTTCAGCTATTGCACACCGTGCGTCAACGAAGGACGCAAGAGACGAGGCGATTTTAGCCGCGCTAGCTGCGAATCTTGAGACCGGACTTTCAACATCGGAAATTGCCAAACAGATCAAGCTTTCTCCTCGTACAGCTCGGACCCGTCTAGCATCGCTCGTGGAACGAGGATTGGTCACCGAGATAGGAAGTGGTCCTCAAGATCCGCGCCGTAAATACTACTTAATCAGCGAGTGACAATGGGAGAGATCAGTGAGTTCTGACGTAACGCCAAGACAGATGGAAGAATTGCTGTCTTGGGAAGAAAGTTCCCTACGTTTGATCTGCGGGACGATACGATTCAGATCAGGCTCAGGCAATGTCGTAGTTCCTCTCCTTTGTATGAATGATTAAGTTGACATTTGCGTGATTGATCCCCAAACCCCTTTAGAATTATCTCTGGAGGTTGAAGATGGCCGAATTGAGCAGGACTGGAATTTCGCTTGAGCAGGATCTACTGGCAGGCTTTGACAAGCTGATTGCGCGACGGGGATACCAGAACCGCTCCGAAGCACTGCGGGACATGATTCGTGAAGCGCTATCGTCCGACGTGATTGATTCCAACAAACCCGTGGTTGGGACCCTCACACTGGTCTACGACCATCATGTACCGAACCTGTCGCAAAAGCTGACCGAGATGCAGCACCACGGTGGAACGATGGTGCTCGCTGCCACTCACGTGCATCTTGATCATCACTACTGCCTTGAGGTCATCATTATGAAGGGCCGCAGCAAAGAGATCCAGGAGATGGCCGATCAGATGCTGGCCACACGCGGGGTGGAATTGGGCAAGCTGGTTCTCACGAATTCCGGTGCCGCGCTCAAGCACGCCCATTAGCCCGGCATTGCCAGCCGTACGATTAGGGGAAATGTGCCGTCTGGAGTCTTCCGCTCAGTTCTCTCCCAGGGATGAGGCGGCCTCGACGTTGCCAGTGAAATCGAGTTCATCAAATCGCCGCCACTTGTAAAACGCCAACGAGGCAATCCAGCTCAGCGCGAAGAGCGCAATGATCAGATAGCCCAGCGTGCCGAAGTTCTCGTTGAGCCTCCGTATTTCATCCCATACACTTCCACTCAGGTTGAATTGGCTGGCGAGCAGCCCAAGGGCCTCAATCCCCCCAACCGCGAAGGCGACCACAACCGAAACAAAAGTAATCGTCAGATTGTAGTAGAGCTTACGAACCGGTTTCACAAAGGCCCAACCGTAAGCGCCGAGCATGAGGATGTTGTCGGTGGTATCAATCAGCGACATGCCGGCAGCGAAAAGCACCGGGAACACCATGATGGACCAAATGGGAAGCCCTTTTGAGGCTTCGGCTGCGGAGATGCCAAGCAATCCGATCTCGGTCGCGGTGTCAAACCCCAGGCCAAAGAGAACGCCCAACGGATACATATGCCAACTACGGCGGATCATCGCGAACATGGGACGAAAGAGCCGTGCGAGAAATCCTCGACCCGCCAGCAGCAAGTCAAGGTCTTCCTCGACGTACGGCTCTCCTTTGCGAACCCGGACAAACGCGGCATAAATCGACCGCAGGACAAACAGATTGGCACAGGCAATGCCGAAAAGAAACAGCGTCGATACAAGAGTTCCTACAATTCCCCCGACGTTGCGCAGTGCATCCACTCGATGCTGCAACAGCATTGTGGCGGCGGCAAAGGCCACAGACCCCAGCACAACGATGGTCGAGTGGCCTAGCGAGAAAAAGAACCCGACCGCGACCGGCCACTTGCGTTCCTGCATGAGCTTGCGGGTCACGTTGTCGATGGCCGCGATGTGGTCGGCATCTACGGCATGGCGCAGACCGAAACTGTAGGCCAGGAAAGCTGTCCCTAAGAGGACGGGAAAGTGGCGAAAGGCCACAATCGCCCACAACCATGCGGCAATATTGAACACAGCGAGCACTGCATAGATACTGACGACTCTGCTCTTGATATTTGTGCCGGTATCGCTGAACAAATTGCGCATGGAGATCCTGGAGATGGGGGCGCAATTTCGTCTGGCAAGCGAGCCCTGGCATCGTGTCTAACGTCATATTACCATTTATAAAATCGTAATATCTATAGATAAAGAAGCTGTCGCCTGTGAGGAGCACGCCAATGTGGCAAATTTTAACGCCCCTGAATCGATTGCCGCGTATCTGGTTCACAAGAAAACCTGTGCCAGAGGGACAGACGTCTGCCCTTTTATGTGGCATGGGAACTGACATCTCCGTTGATGAGGCTGCGGACCTGTTGCGTAGGCTACATGCAGAAACCTCCCAGGTACAGGCAATCTTTACGTGTCCCGGCGGCACAAGTTCAACTCTGCGCGGGGTGCTGCGGGATTCAGTTGACGACAGGCTCTGGGCGGTCAAATCGGAATGGGAAATGACTGGATCGGTGTTGACGTTCGACCTGTCTGCGGCAATGGTGCGCAGGTATGGGGACGAGCGATCCATGCGGGCAGATGCCTCGTTTCCGTTTCGCTTGGACTTTGTCTCCGCTCTAAGTTTTGCCTTCGGCGACGGTTCCACCCTCATACTCTTTGAGCTCTACTCAAATGACACAGACGAAGAGCCATGAATGGAGCGTCCCTTCAGATTATTCAGGAGATGAATAAGTCGAAGGAGAAGTATCTCTTGATGCCCACCGTGTAGAACCAAGAAATGGCGTAGATTCGGTCGTCGAAGAGTGCGGGATCGTTTTTGAGCTGGAATTCAAGTGTCAATTTCCGACGGCCATTCACAGCGGTGCTTTACCTGGGTTACAGATGCCCAACCACTGTACAAGTCGAGTCGTCGCGATTATGCCAGCGTGAAGGTGGAAGGTTGCCATCTAACATACGCGAGCGGCAGGTTGTGGCCTGCCTCTCAGCTCCAGAGCACAGACCGTCCTCCGCAGAAACAAGAGGGACGGCACGAGGCTAACATTTCTAGTTTTCTTCTTCGGGAGTCAGGCGGAGATGCGTTTGGACATCCCGCGCCGCGTGTAAAACGCGGATGATTTGCAATGGGTCAGTTCCAAGCCTATAGATGATTAAGTAGGAATAGACCAGATAAAACTGGTGCCGCCTGTCCGCCAGATCTTCGCGCAGATGGCCCAAACCTGGGTTCTCAGTCAACTTGTAGATTGCCGCTTCTATTTTGCCAAGAACTCGATTTGCGGTTTCGACACTATCGCTGCCAATGTACTCCCAAATTTCGTTGAGATCCTGTTCCGCAAGGGGTGTGAGGACAAATCGCTTCATTTTTCTGGACAATTCTATCGAGTGCTCCGTTCCCGAATCCGGGCAAATGCTTCCGGTCCGTCCACGAACTGCCCTAGGTCCGCCTGCTCTATGCCAGCGGCGATTTCCTTCCGCAACGCACCCAGGCGCATCTGCTTTACCTCTTCCCGTTCCTTCAACAAACGCAAACCGTCGCGCAAAATCTCACTCTGAGACTGATATTGGCCGCCCTTGAGAAGGTCGGCGACGAATTCATCGAAAACGGAACCCAAATGGACATTCATGGAAAAAGGTTAGTGGATGTGTCAATAGTTGTCAATTGTTGATAATGACGCATCTTCATCCGCTCGGCTTTGCCTTGGTTCAGATGAAATCGCAATCCGAGATGGACGAGTGTTCAATGCGAATCAGACGGAATCTCCGTGATCTTTGCTGCGCTACGAATCCACGCCGAAATGTATGGAAACACGGAAGATCCCTCAATTTCTGCAATCGGCTTGCCTGACGTCAACTACTTTTCCCCTTCGCGTTCTAATCGTCGCCCATCATGTTTTGATCGCCAAATAGCTGTGCTACAGCACATTTTCCCTTCTGCCGAGATAATACCGATCAAAACAGTCGTAATTGTGACAGTGGTCACGTTAGCCACAGTTAAATTAGCCCTATAATGAAAACGGTTTTCATGTTCACAATGTGCACAGGGGATGAAAACAGCGGAATCGGCCGCCAGCAATTTGATTCATTTAGCAAAATTACAAATCGAACGGAGTCCAAAAAATGTCTCGTAGGTGGAAGAAGAGCGCCCGTATATGTAGTGGAGTACTGCTGGTCGTGGTGCTGGCGCTGTCATCGGCAAATCTGTTTGCGGGTGATGTGCTGCATTTTTCCGGTGTGGTGAAAGATCCGACCGGGGCGGTGGTGGCACACGCACAGATTTCGGTAGTGAACGACGGAACCGACGCGCGGAAAAGCATCGTAAGCGACGGCGAAGGATGGTATGAACTGTTGCTGCCGGCGGGAAACCGGAGTCCAGCTTTGGAATACAGACGAACTGACCAGAAAGTGCTTCGGAAATTATCAACCAAGTTCATCTCAAAGAAAGTAATTCTTGCTTATTCCGCTCAGCTTGCCCGTTGTGCGCGCTGGCGATGAACACGAAGCAAAACACTCTCAGGAATACGCAGTGTGATGTAGCCGCGCTTACGCCGAGTCTCCGGGGTTCCCCATTGCAGCACGCCCTCTTCGTCCTCGAACATGCGTCGGACGGTCTTTTCGCTCAGCGCCCACATCTTGGCGATTTCAGAAACTGAGTAGTGACGCTCCAGACCGAGCGAGACGTACCGCACACTCTGCACGGGCTTTTTGATATAAAGTTCTGCGGGCATACAACACCTCCTCGGTCAATCGAAAATCACAACCCTAAACCAAGTCCCTGAGAAACATCCGCGCGTACGATATGCGCGATCTCCTGAGCGGGCGCGGCAACATTGATTTGCGGTTGAATGGCGCTCTGGTGCGACACATCGCGGGCCAGCACGTTGGCCAGCGCCAAACGGTCATTCGTAAAAATCTGCGCATCCCATTGGCCGCGCGATATGGCCACATACGCCATGCGGCTATTCAGCAGCCCCGTCCTGGCCAACTCCGTATCGACGTGAACGAGCACACGATCCGCCGTTTGCCCCTGGCCGGAATAACTGGTCACGGCATAACCATGATCGAGATGAGGAAACTTTTGTGGATCGATGACGGCCTCGCGTCCGCTTTCCAGCTTCAGGCGCAATCCACCATTCGCATCGAAATTCTGTATCGTCCCAATTTCACGATTGGCAACCTCCAAATCATTGTTGGGCGCGGTCAACTGAACTCGATCCCCGACAGCAAAGGACTTTTCCTGTTCTCTATAAACGGTGACGCCCATCTGTCGGCGTGGGTCGTAGGTCTGCTCGCTCCCGTCATGACGAGCAACCGTCAAAAAATTCTTCTGCGCATCAACTTCAAGAACACGGGTGTATTCCCCCTTCTTGATGCCGGTCTCTCGAGAACTGCGCGAGTAGTGCAGAATATCGTTCACCTGATACTACTGCGCCCATGTGCGGTTTGCGCCCGTCAACTCCTGGCGCGGTACAAGCGTTCTCACCGCGTGCTCTTCTCGGCTCACTATGCCGAGCGACTGCAATTCTCCATGAATGCGCTGATTGATCTCTGCACGTGAGCGATTGTCCGGTGAAACCACAAGCGTCTTTTCAGGTGATAGCGCGTACTCCTTCGCAATCGCGCTCAATCGCTCTTCACGCCCCGTATATTCATGCACGCGCCCCTGTTGATCGAGACTGGCAACAGCTGAGCTGCCCCATGCCACGGTCGAGCATCGATTGCAGAATCGCCCGTTCGTCCTGAACCGCCGAACGCTCAAAAACATGATTGCGCGCATATGTGGCCGATTGCTGTGCCGTCTTTTCAGGCTGTTGTTGATACTGCTGCGTGTGCGCTCGCGCCAGTGCAACAACCTGGTCAGCCTGATGGCCAAAGCGCGGCCAGCTCGCGGTGACGTTGCAGGACAACTTCCTGCGATTGAATCTCCTTCTTGTCGCGTGTGCGATGCGCTGCAACCTGTGCAGCGCCTGCCCCTTCGCGGCCAATCTCCTGCAAGTGTTCCTTGATCTGCTCCCGCCGTGGGCTCGACGCATCCAGATACTCCTGCGTGTATCCCTTGATCTCTGGTTGTCCGTGTTTGCCGACTTCGATCTCGTATCCGAGCTTTTGCAGACGCAGCGCCAGTTCGGATCGATAGACGCTGGTGACATACTGCTGCGATTGAAAGAGACTGCGCTCCTGAAGCGCGTGAGATTGGCCGTTCTCGCCAATAGTTACATTGAAGATCACAGCATGAGTATGGAGTTGCGGCGCTGCATAAACGGCACACGCCGTATTCCGTGTTTACGCACGGAGACGCGAAAGACCAAGCCAATGAAAATAAACATGTTAACAAAACCGCGCCAAGGTAGCCCTGCAGCTCCCCATTTGGGGATGACGTGTCAACGTCCATCCGCTGCGTAAGCAGCGCTGCACACACTTCAGGACTGCCTACAATCGCCATTTATGATTCACACAGGAAACTATCGATGGCAACCAAATCCTCACACGCGGCAAAGACGAAAACCTCCGCAAAGTCCGTGGCCCTTAGTTCGAACTGGGAGTCCGTTACCTGGGATGACGTGGCGAACTGGGCCGGATCGCGTTCCATGACGCGCGGGCGAGCATATCAGCGAAGCGGACGAGTGCATGATCTCGCGATCTCTACAGATGGCAAGCTAATCGCAACGGTCTCCGGCACGCGGAGCTACACAACAGGTGTCTGGTGGGAAGCCGAGGTCCTTCACTCCCGTTGCACTTGCCCTGTCGGTTGGAATGGCTGCAAACATGCGGTCGCCGTCCTCGCAACCTATCTCGACATGTTGGCAAAAAGCACTGTGGTTCCCATCGTAGATGCAGCAAATGACAAGTGGGAGGAACTTGCGAATAACAGCCTCTCTGAAGCCCCATCCGACGACTTCGAGGACAGTGATGAAGATGACGAATCGGAAGACAGCGAAGGTACACAGGTTCCCCGACGGCGTACCGGCAAGGTTAGCGACGATAAGATTCGGAAGTATATCGATGCGAAGAGCCGGGAAGAACTGGCCGAGTTGGTTTGGTCGCTGACGCAACGCTTTCCGGAGCTGCGCGAGGAGTTCTGTGAGCGCATCGCCTTGGGCGAAGGCGATGCGGATCGATTGATTGCCGAGGCACGAAAAGAACTGCGCCGGGTAACCTCGGAGCCGGGCTGGAGAAATTACTGGAAGGGCGAAGGCTATACCCCAGACTTCAGCCGCTTGGCGCGTTATCTTGACCGCATGGTCGAACTCGGTCAAGCGGACGCCGTGGTGAAACTGAGCCGGGAAATTGTGGCGCAAGGCATGGAACAAATCGGGCAATCGAACGACGAAGGCGAGACAGCCACAGCCTTCGCAGAGTGCCTGCCGCCAATCTTCCGGGCCGTAAATCAGTCGAAATTGTCCTCTGCACAGAAGCTGCTTTTTGCGATTGATGCCGATCTCAGAGACGAATATAGCGTGATTGAAAGCGACCTGCTCGACACCGTATTTGAGTGTAATACCAGCCCGTACGACTGGTCGGCGACTGCCAACGTATTGGCTGGCCGCTTGAAGTCAGAGGTGCGCGCCGGGAGCAACTTCCACGATAAATATCAGCGCGAACGGATTGCCGACTGGCTCGTCCGGGCTCTTACATGCGCCGGACGCGACAGCGAAGTGATTGCCGTTCGCGAACGCGAAGCACGCATCACGGGCAGCTATGGACGGCTGGTTCCTCTGCTGATCGAGCAAAAACGATACGATAAAGCCGAGCGCTGGGCGGCGGAAGGAATTCGAAAAACTGCCAAAGATGCTCCAGGAATTGCCGATCAACTGGCGAAGGCAATGGCCGAACTCGCCCGATCACGGAAGCAGTGGAAGGTCGCTGCCGCGCACGCCGCATGGGAGTTTTTTGATCGCCCCGGATGCGAAAAATTCTCCGATTTGGTTGCCGCCGCCAAGCGCGCCGGTTGCCTCACTTCGGTCAGGCAGAAGGCATTGGAATTTCTCGAAAACGGCCAGCTTCCTTTCTCGATAGCCACACAAAATAGCACTCCGGCCAGCGTTACTTTTTGCCCGGACTGGCCTTTGCCATTTCCCGATTACCTGCTGCCTTTGCTGCGTAACGGAGACCAGCGCCCGCGCTACGACATACTGATCGACATGGCGATTGCCGAGCGCCGAGCAGATGAGGTTCTGCGCTGGTACGACCTATGGCGCGCTGCGATGAAGAGCCAGCGCTCGGGCTCATATGGGTTTGGCAGCTATGCCGACAGTGTCGCCGCTACCGTTGCAGAAACGTATCCCGAGCGCGCCCTGGAGATTTATCGCGACGGCGTCGATGCGAATCTGAAGCAGGCAAGCATCTCGGCCTATGAAACAGTGGCGGCCTACCTGAAGAAGATGCGCCCGATTCTGAAGTCGCTCGACCGCGGCCCGGAGTGGAACGATCTGGTGGCCGAGATACGCGTGAACTACCGCAATCGTCCCCGGTTTATGGAGATTCTGGACCGTCTGGAGGCTCGCCCGATCCTTCAGAAGCCCCGCAGTTCCAAGCATCGGCAGTAGGAACTTCAGCAGCCGGTTCTTGTTGATGACATTCCCGGAATAATTGGAATGATAAGCTGAGGCGGAAAAGGTCCGTGTCAAGGCCGGGCCGCCGCCCGCCGCTACGCGGTCGCAGAGCCTTGACGCGGACCGCGCCTCGGCTACACTTCTGCCATCTGGGAATGTCAGCTCCTTGATTTTGATTGCCTTGTTCGATCCGTCCAGCACAGATCAGGCCATTACAGGAATCTGCTGCTTTAGCCGTTCCAAAGCAAAACCGAGCACCCGGTCATCAAAGAGTCTATTTTTTCGTTCTGCTGCTTTTTGTCCACCGCTCCAATGGCTAAGCCCCATGCGTATAGATGACACATCAGGAGCAACACCTTCGCGCGTCAACAGCCAGTCAACCGTTGCCAGCAGTTCCATGCCAAATGGAGATTCAAAGCCGTCAATCAGGGCCGCAGTTGCTTCCAGCGCAGGCATATAATTGGCGGCCTCGTTGGCCAGATATGTCTGCACATATGCTTTTCGCTCATCGTCGAACCAGATCACGTCTAAGGGATTGGCATCGCTGATGCGCTTTTCGCAATGCAGATAACTTCCGTCCAACCCATCCAATAAATGCGTTAGCCGATCTGCGTAAGGACCATATATGTGAGCCTTAAATTGCAGCTTGAGCGGATTTTTGCCTAGAGTATAGTGCTCTATTGAGCGCTCCAGAAACCATGCCAGCTTTTTGATCTCAAGAAGGCTGCACTCGATACCGAGCACCCAATAGCGACGAACCAACTCGGCAATCAGAGCACGGGCCGGGGTCAGCTTTTCTACACCCTGGCGCTTGGCCACATTCTGATAGTCACTGACCGGCTCATAGACCAGTACGCGTCCCGTCTCCTACCATGGTTGGAATGCCATGCTCTGCACCTTCCGCGCCCGCTCACCTTCTGACCTAGCCTGCGGATTGTGTCAACCTGGGAGGCGTGATAAGGAATCCTTCTATTATGTGAAAGAGTAGGCATTCAAGAAAATTGGCTGAACCCGCCGCAGGTGGCTAGGTTCGATGTCGGGAGAGCAGAGATTTAGCAGGGCATTCGGAGGTTGCAATGAGCACAAGCCGGAATTCCACTCCGTTGTACGAGGCCATCCGCAGTTTGGCGTTGTCGGCTCGTCAGAGTGTCTCTCGCTTGGCTGCGCCTTGTTGATCTTCACGTCGGGGTACACGGACTATCCTGAACTAAACGCGTAGCGGAGATCGTTCACCTATTACAGCGGCGTAGCAGCCGAAGGACTCAGGGCAAAGCGCTATTCCTGCGGCTACAAGCAGCAGAAGTGGAGAACTTGATGAAAGTGATTGCGTTTAACGGAAGTCCGCGAAAAAAATGGAATACGACAACATTGCTCGAAAAGGCTCTTGAAGGGGCGGCATCACAAGGGGCAGAGGCAAAACTTATCCACCTGTACGATCTGGATTTCAAGGGCTGCAAGAGCTGCTTTGGCTGCAAGATCAAAAGCGGTCGGAGTTATGGACAATGCGCCATCAAGGATGATCTGACACCGATTCTGGAAGAGGTTGAAAAGACAGATGTCCTGATATTGGGCTCGCCGATCTACTTCTGGGCGGTTTCGGGAGAGATGAAATCCTTTATGGAACGTTTGATGTTTCCCTATTATCGCTATGCGAAAGCCGATGAACCAGGCCGCGCTCAAAGTCCAAGTGCAACATATCCGGGAAGGATAATGTTGCATGGGGAAGTATTATAGTCAGTTGTCTTTAGTGGAACGAACTTTGCTGCAAGCGCAGTTGGTGTTGCGTTGGAGTC
>Ga0224528_1001565_pt1 | contig 14684 bp, 10 predicted proteins | sample CBST25metaG_2_FD_179888 | JGI IMG/M metagenome (GOLD analysis project Ga0224528, IMG submission 179888) | Peat soil microbial communities from Stordalen Mire, Sweden - C.B.S.T25 | ecosystem: Environmental > Terrestrial > Soil > Wetlands > Peat | place: Sweden: Norrbotten County, Stordalen Mire...
TTACGGCTTGGCCAAGCCAACAAAATTCGCCAGGACCGGCGATAGATTATTCTTTTGCCAAACCAGCGTGGGGTGCAAGAGCAGGCGAGGTGTGATTTTGCGAAAGGCAACCTCCTCTTCAAGACACCTGGTAAATTGTGGAACAAAACAGACTCCCAGCCCGGTTGAGACGAGTGCTATGCCGCTGATGGCGTTATCCACCGAGTACACCTGATGCGGAGTGATACCGGCATTGGCCAACGCCCGCGAAATTTTTTCATACACCGACCATGTCGTGTTCTGTGCCGGGAAGATGAAGGATTCGCCTGCCAACTCGCGCAGATCGAGCGCGCCGGTCTGCTTGGCTAGCCGGTGCAGACGAGGAATGGCCAGCACCACATCGGCCTTTCCCAACTCGACGCTGCGATGATTTGCGTTCACGACGAACTCTTCGCTGCAAGCCGCATCGATGGAACCATCCTGAAGCAGTTCGAAGAGAACGCCCGGGCGGCACTCCTTGGAAATGATGTGCACATCGGGATAGCGCTTCCTGAATTTGCGGATCAAGCCTCGCAGCGGGCCAAAGATGGCCGTCTCCGTGAAGCCGATGGTGATCGAGCCGGAGATTCCCTCCGAAGCCCGGACGGCATTGCGCGAGATGGCCTCCAGGGCACGCAACAGATGAAACGCCTCCTGATAAAAGACCTTGCCCGCATTGGTCAATTCGACCCGCCGCGTGGTGCGCGCAAAGAGTCTAGTGCCAATCTCCTCTTCCAGTTGGCGAATATTCTGGCTTAACGCCGGTTGAGCAATATGCAGGCGCTTGGCGGCCAGATGAAACTGTCGTTCCTCGGCGACGGCCAGCATGTATTTCAGGTGGCGGATCTCCATGCAAACACTCCAGTTTTTCTACTATGACGCGCGTGCGCGATTCTTGCAATTCATCTATAGAATAGGCGTTCATCATTGTATGAATTGAATGAGACCAAACTGCCTTACGATGAAGAGTCAGCCAAAGATTAGAAATGAAAGGTTGGCAGTGGAATGTAAGTCCGAGTAGTTTACCTTCCGACTCTGCACAGAGGTGTTATGAAATCTGTTGTGAATTCACGTACGTTTGCGGCGATGGTGATTGCTGCCTGTCTGTCGATGTGCTCTATGTCACATGCTACAGAAACACAGTTGACTACGGATGTGGTGGTGGTGGGTGGCGGAGCTGCCGGCATGTCGGCCTCCGTCTCCGCGGCCCAGCATGGTGCCAAGGTCATCCTGCTGGAGAAGGAAAGCACGCTAGGCGGCGCGGCGCGCTATGCCGAAGGCTTGTTCGCGGTTGAAACCGATGAACTGCGCAAGAAGGCCTCGCCGCTGACCAAGGATTACGCCTTCAAGAAGGCGATGGAGTTCAATCACTGGGAGGCGGATGCCGCTCTGGTTCACAAGGTGATCGATGAGTCGCCCAACACCATTGCATGGCTGGATAGCCTGGGCTTGCAGTTTGACCCGACCAGCATCTCTCCCGATGAGCCGCCTACCTGGCACCTCGTGCAGGACTACAAGGGCATTCATCATGGCGCGGCCCTGATTGCCTGCCTGAAGGATCATGCCGATGAGCTGGGAGTCAAGATCATGGTATCGACTCCAGCCACTAACCTGATCCTCGAAAACGGCAAAATTCTCGGCGTAGAGGCAACGGACAAGGACGGCAACAAGATCGCCATTCACGCCAAGGCCGTTGTTCTTGGCACGGGCGGATTTCCTGCCAGCCGCGACATGATCGCCAAGTACACCCAGTTTGATCCGAACAAGGTCTTCGGTACGGCGCCGCTGCACAAAAACGGCGACGGCATCAACATGGCCCTGTCCGCGGGTGGAGAGATCGACAAGAAGATGGGCCTGATGGTTCATCCCGGCGCGGTGGGCAACGGAGTAATGCCGATGGGCAGCATCTTTGCCATGAGCTGGCAGCCGACGCTGTGGGTGAACAAGTACGGCGACCGTTTCATGGACGAGAGCAAGGCTTTCGACTTTTCCATGGCTGGCAACGCGATCTATCAGCAGCGCGACAGCATTGCGTGGGCCATCTGGGACGACACCGTGCAGAAGCATGTGATGGAAAATGGCATCGACAACGGTGTCGGTGTTCTGATTCCGATTGGCACCAAATTGACCAGTCTGCCCAAGGAAGAAACGCGAGCGGCCGAGAAGAAGAGCACCGTTTTCTATACTGCGGATTCGGTGGAAGAACTGGCCAAGAAGATGGGCATGGAACCTGCTCGCCTGAAGGCGACGGTCGATCACTACAACGCCATTCAGACCAACGGCCACGATGATGCCTTCGCCAAGGAACCCCGTTACGCCGTGCCGGTAAAGAACGGTCATCTGTATGCCCTGCGCCTGGTTCCGATGTACTTCACCTCGATTGGCGGCGTGAAGGTGGACACCGATTTCCGCGCCCTGAATCCGAAGGATCAGCCGATTCCCGGACTGTACATTGCAGGCTCGGATATGGGCGGCAACTACGGCGACACGTACACGCTGTGGACCAGTGGTTATGCCTTCGGTCTGGCCTCGACCTCGGGGCGCGTGACAGGTGCCGAAGCCGCAGAGTTTGTCAAGCTGCAAAAGTAATTGTGATTTCGTTGCTTCCTTACGGAAGAGATCTTTCTGCGAGGAAGCGCAGGACGGGGCAGGCGGATTTTCCTCTGCCTGCCCGGAAGAAAAACAGTACACGGAGTTGGGTATGAAGTTGGGTTTTGTTCAGAGCGCGGTGCTTGCTGCCTGTGCCTTGTTGGTTCTTGTTGTGGTCCCGTCCATGGCACAGCAGAAGACCACAGCACCGACAACGGCGAAGAAGTTTACCTCCGACAAGCATCTGGCTCAGGGCTTGGAGTGTTCGGCCTGTCATGGTGAGGGACCGAAGAAGCCGGTGACGGGTGCGAAGTGTCTTGAGTGCCACGAGTCGTTTGACAATGTGGCCAAGCGGACGCAGGATATGGACCCGAACCCGCACGACAATCACCAGTCGATGCAGGGAATTTCCTGCACGGAATGCCACAAGGGGCACCACCCGGATGTGGTCTTTTGCCAGCAGTGTCATGGAGACATGAAGCTGACGCGCAACAGCAAAAAGTAGAGAGATGAATGGCGCACAAAAGGATTCTCAGCTAGGAGAAGGTACGGTTTGCGCTGACGAAGGAGAGGGTGGAACAGCCAAATTTCATCGGGCAGAAGATGCCTGAACGGGTATGCGCGGGTGAAAAGCGTGGACGCTCTTAGCAACCGGCTCACCGTCGAGGCCATTGGCCAGATGGACAGCTGAGTCTCAAGCGGGATGACGGCCGCGTGGTGGAACTCGATCCGCGCCAGCATCCGCATCTCGATCATGGCTACGCGGTCACGAGCCATGCCAGCCATCTTATTTTCGGCGCTTCCTGAACAAGTGCCTGTGACAGTCAATATCATGGTTTGGATCTATGGCGGGTTGGGGCTTAGGCCCCGAGAAATCTCCTCCACCCCTTACCCCATCGGTCCGAAATCATGAAGAGATGCCCGGCAGTAAGCTGTCCCAGCACACGGTAGTGACCGACAGCGGCCAACCCCATTGAAGCGATGCAGCCACACTGTTCGCAATCTGGGTCTCCTCCAAACTGGCAGGGATGAATCTGCGTCTTAAGATCGGCGGAAATAGTCTCCGTGGTTCTCGCAAAGATACAATCCTTGGGGCTTTTGGGCGGTGCCTCCATCTCTCGAAGGAAAGCTTCCGGCATATCCAGAGCAGGATACTTCAACCGCAATTGCCGCAGATTGGCGATTATCAAGGCTCTTTGCGAAGCCGTTAGTATTTCTGGATTGATGGCACCGCGCTGAGGAGTAAAAATACTGAACCAAACCTTTGCAACTTCCGGTTGGCTGGTCCAGAAACGAAGGAATTCATCAAGGTAGCCGGGGCGATCTGCCATTTGCGACGTGATCGTGCAATGAACGGTTACCCTGGCTCCTTTAATGTTCTTGAGGATGCGCGCGTAGGTAGCCGGTTTGCGCCTTGCGTCGTGCTCCGGCTGTAGGCCATCGATCGATATGACTACATTCAGTTTCTTGAAGTTCATCCAGGAGCTTGGGATCTTTCTGAAAGCACTGGTGACGACCTGCATATGGACACCGCGACTTTCGATCTGCGGCAACAGGGATTCGAGTTCACGGTACCGAACCAGTGGATCGCCGCCCACCAAGGAGACGTGGAGTGGTTTGTGCTCGTCAATCAACGCAAGCACTCTCGTAACGAGTTCATCGCCCACGAAGTCGGAGAGTTCGCGCAGTTGTGACGAGCCTCCGAGATGTGCCACATCAAAGGCATAGCATCCGGGGCACCGCAAAGGGCATTCCTTTGTGATCTCGATCGAAAGCGAAGGCGCACGGCCCGCCAAAATCCTGGCCCAGGCGTGGAGAACGTCAGATTTTTGCATAACCTCTCGTATCAGCCCGCAACAGGGCTGAGTGGCTATCAACAGGTTGTGAACGGCTCTGTGTGAGCTATCCACGATGAGTGCCTGGAGATGTAATAGATCAAATAGATCAGATCTGAAGGGGGAGGTTGTATATGTCTAAAACAGGACTGGATACTCGCTCGCCACGGAAAGCCAGGATTGTCTTACTTCGCGCAGTTCTGGCCAGTACACGGTCGTCGCAGATGAAGGAGAGCAGGTGCCAAGCAGCGAACAGAAGGCCGACTCTTTGCTTGCAACTCTGAGCGAGCAGAAAGACCAGGCATAGGGTTGTTAGTACCGCAAGCGCGCCAAACTCAAAGTCTTGACCGCCATGCAGAAAATGGTCCCAGGTCCAAAGGTACTGCGTCAAGGGCGCGGTAATTAGCGAGATGGCAGTTATCAGCAGCAGGAAGCAAACGATTCTCGCATAGAGCCGGGTCACACAGGAGAATGCGTTGAGGTCCAGCCGGTGCGCGTTGGGAGTGAGATTCAAGAATTCTGCCGCCCTGCATAAATTCTACGCTTTCTTTGGGTTTACATTTCAAAGACGTTGAATGTCAGATGAGCAGAGTGCCATCCCCAGGCCGCCCGTTACCCGTATTGCCGAGCCGCGTTCCGCATCGCTTGGCCTTGGCCAGCGCCGCTATCGCATTTCTCCCATTGCTGTAGAACGAAAGCAGGATGCCGAGTGGCTTTTTCCTTAAGAAAACCGGGCTCCTGGCAACAGGCCTTCGTCGCCAGGGGGGAAGTAAAAGCCACTCTGAATCCGGTCTTTGTGTATAGCAAGGGGAGAACTGTTCTAACTGACGATGTGCCGCTCCATCTCCTTGTCTGCGATGTCCTGCTCCCGGCCCTCGAAGAAGGCGTAGAGGCTGGGCACGATGACCAGCGTGAGAATGGTCGAGGTGACCAGACCGCCGATGACCACAATGGCCAGTGGGCGCTGAACCTCCGAGCCCGGTCCGCGAGCGAACAGGAACGGAACCAGACCGAGCGCGGCTACGGTGGCCGTCATCATCACCGGACGGAAGCGCAGGCGCGTTCCCTCGCGAATGGCCTCCAGTTGCGTGAGTCCTTCATCGCGCAGTTTGCGGATGTAGGAGACCAGCACGACGGCGTTCAGCACTGCAATGCCCCATAGCGCGATGAAACCGACCGAAGCAGGCACCGACAAATATTCTCCGGTAAGAAACAGCGCGAAAACACCGCCGATCGAGGCCAGTGGCAGCACGAGGATAATCAACCCGGCGAAACGCACCGAATGAAAGAGCAAAAACAGTAAGAAAAAAATCGCGCCGATGGTGATGGGGACGATGATGGCCAGATGCTTCATCGCCCGCTGCATGTTCTGGAACTGGCCGCCCCATTCGAGCGAGTAGCCGGTGGGCAACTGCACCTGCGCGTTCACGGTTTTCTGTAACTCGGCGACGTAGCCGCCCAGGTCGCGGCCCTGCACGTTAATGCCGACCACGATGCGGCGCTTGCCCATGTCGCGGTTGATCTGCGCCGGGCCTTCGACGACGCGAATCGCGGCCAAGTCTTCAAGCGGAATCGACGGCCCGCTCGGCGAAGAGACCATGATCTGCTTGATGTCGTCAATCTTATTGCGGTAGTAGGCAGGCAGGCGAACGATGGCTTGGAAGCGGCGCTCGCCCTCGTAGATGTCCGTTGCCGGTTTTCCGGCGATGGCCATCTCGATGGTATTGTTGACGTCGGCGGCGTTGAGGCCGTAGCGGGCAATGGTGGAGCGGTCGATGTCGATGACTAAATATTGCTGGCCGCCGACGCGGTCGACGCGCGTGTCCTCGGTGCCGCGAATCGTCGAGGCCACTTTGGCGATCTCCTGCGCCTTGGCGATGAGCGTGTCGAGATTGTCGCCGAAAACCTTCACGGCCACATCAGCGCGCACACCAGTGACCATCTCATCGACGCGGTCAGAGATGGGCTGCGACATGACGAGGTTGATGCCGGGAATCTCCGCCAGCCGGTCGCGCATCTGGGCGGCGATCTTCTGCTGCGTCAGATCGTGCGGGCGTTTCTCGACCGGTGTGAGACTGGCGATGACGTCGGCCTCATTCGGACCGGCTGGGTCGGCAGGCGACTCGCCGCGGCCCAGACGCGAGACCACCTTTTCGACGCCTGGAATTCCCACCATCAGCTTCTGCATCTGTAACTCCATGCGGATCGACTCATCGAGCGAGATGTTGGGGACGCGATCGGCGTTGGGGCCGAGCGTGCCCTCCTGCATCTCGGGGATGAAGGCGGTGCCGAGCAGGGGGAACAGGCAAAGCGAGACGATGAACAGCGCCACGACGGCCAGCACGCTCTTGCGCTTGTTGCCCATCGCGAAGTTGAGCACTTTTTGATACGGCCTGCGCAGCCAGCGAACCAGAAACGTGTCGTCTTCGCTGCCGCCCTTGAGCCAGAACATCGACAGTGCGGGCGACAGAGTGAGCGAGAGCGCCAGCGAGATCAGCAACGCGATGGCGATGGTGTAAGCGAGCGGCGCGAACATCTTGCCCTCGGTGCCTTCCAGCGTCATCAGCGGCAAGAAAACCAGCACGATGATGGTGACGCCGAAGATGACCGGCGTGGCCACTTCGACCACGGCATCGCGCACCAGATGCAGACGGCTGCGCGCCTTCATTTCGCCGCGACTCAACCGCGAGAAGATGTTTTCGACCACGACTACCGAGCCGTCCACCATCAGGCCGATGGCGATGGCCAGACCGCCGAGCGACATCAGATTCGCCGACAGGCCGATGCGATTCATCACCAGGAAGGTGAACAGCGGCGTCAGTAGCAGATTCGTGCTGACAATCAGGCTTGAGCGCAGGTCGCCGAGATAGAGGAAGAGCACGACGACGACCAGCACGATGCCTTCGGCCAACACCTCGCGCACGGTGCCGATGGCCGAGTCCACCAACTGCGAGCGGTCATAATACGGCGCGATGCGCAGCCCACCGGGGATGCGGTTGTGACTGTTGATCTCGTCGACCTTGGTCTTGATGCGGCTGACGATTTCCTTAGCGTTGCCGCCCGCAGTCATCATGACCACGCCGCCGACGGACTCGGTGTAGCCGCCCTTGACCATCGCGCCGTAGCGCACCTCTTCGCCGATGCGCACTTCGGCCACGTCGCGAATGTAGACGGGCGTGCCCGCGTTTTCCTTGAGCACGATGTTGCGAATGTCGTCGACGCCGTGAATCAGGCCGACGCTGCGAATCAAATATTGCTCGGCGTGCTGCGGAAGAATGCCGCCACCGGCGTTGTCATTGTTCTGCTTGAGCGCGTTGTAAACATCGGCGATGGACAGGCCAAAGTAGCGCAGCTTTTGCGGATCGACGAGCGTCTCGTACTGCTTGACGTAGCCGCCGGTCGAGTTGATTTCGGCCACGCCAGGAATCGAGCGCAGCATGGGCCGCACGACCCAGTCCTGCAGCGTGCGACGCTCAACCAGTTCATCGTGCGTGAGCGCGCGCTTGCCGTCGTCAGAATTTTCGAGCGTGTACTGATAGACCTCGCCGAGCGCATTCGAAACCGGACCGAGCACCGGCGTCACGCCCACCGGCATGTGATCGCGCAGCTCCGAGAGCCGCTCACTGACCAGTTGGCGCTCAAAGTAGACGCTCTTGCCGTCTTCAAAAACCAGCGTGATCAGCGACAGTCCGGGCTTGTTCAGCGAGCGCATGTCGGTGAGGCCGGGCAGGCCGGTCATGCCGATTTCAATGGGCACGGTGACAAATCGCTCCACCTCTTCGGGAGATTTTCCCGATGCTTCGGTGGCAATCTGCACCTGCACGTTGGTCACGTCGGGAAAGGCGTCAACGGAAAGATGACGCGCGGCATTGATGCCGAAGAACAGACCAATCGCGGCAACAACGACGATGACAAGGCGCTGATGAAGAACGCCGGCAATCAGCTTGCGCATCACTCGCCTCCCTTGATCATGTCCTGCTTGCGCTTGTTGTTCAGATGGAAGGCGCCGTTGAGCACGATGTGATCCTTCGTCGTGAGCCCGCGCACCACCACGCGGCGATCGTTGGTCTCGACGCCGAGTTCCACCTCGCGCAGCAGATAATCCGTCGGCGAAATCTGCAGGAAGACGTGGTCCTTGTTTTCTTCGCGCACCACGGCGGTCGAGGGAATGGTCAGCCGCTGTTCCGGATTGCTCTCGAAGGTCATCGAGGCCAGCATGTCCGGCTTGAACAGTCCCTTCGGATTGCTCAGATTCATGCGCGCCTGCACGGTGCGGGTTTCAGGATTGACGATGGGACTGACGAAGGAGAGCTTGCCGGTGACGCTTTCTCCCGGCTGCGCGGGGATGGTGGCGACCACGGTTTTGCCCAGCGAGAGCGAACGCGACTGCTCTTCGGGAACCTCGGCGGCAAACCACAGGTTCGAGAGATCGGCAATCTGAAAGGCCTGATCGGCGGGCTGCACTACCTGGCCGATGGTGACGTCGCGCTCGGTGACGGTGCCGGAGATCGAGGCGATGATGGGATACTCCGAGGTGAGTTTGCGCGTGACTTCAAGCCGATGAATCGCGGCCTCCGACATGCCGAGCCCATGCAACTGCGCGCGCAGGGCGGAGACTTCCGTTTCGCTTTGCAGTACCTCGGCTTCGCGCTTTTGTAACTCGGCCTTGCCGATCACATCGGCCTGCACCAGTTGGCGCGCGCGCTCGGCCGATTGCTCGGCGAGCTTTTCCTGTGAGCAGGCCTTCACAAAAGCGAACTGCGTATCGGAGAGCGAGTTGCTGTGCAACATGGCCAGCACCTGTCCGCGATGCACCTTCTGGCCCTCGAAGACCAGCACCTTGGTGATGCGACCTTCGACGGGCGAGCCAATGCGCGCCACGTGCGAGGCGTCGGTCTCGACGCGTGCCGAAACCGTCTGTTTGGTCGTCACCTCCAGCAGTTGCGGCAGGCCCACCGTGATGTTCTGTTGCAGTTGCGGCGTAACACTGACCTTGAGCGGATCGGTGTTGGCCGCGGTCTTTGCGGTGTCCTTTTCCGCGTGCTTGCAACCAAGCGTGCTCACCAGTGCAATCGCCACGAAGGCCGATGTAAGTCCAAATATTCTTAACTTCATTTTCTGTATCCTCACTGGTGTTTCACTCCGAGTTCTTCCAGATCAATGAGCGCCGACTGGCGCGCGGACATGGCATCCAGCAGATCGCTGCGCACGCCCTGCAGCACGCGCTGCGCATCGAGCACTTCCACAATGCCGCGCTCGCCGAATTTGTAGGCGTTGCGCGCGGCCTCGACCGCAGCCTCGGCCTCGCGCAGCGAGCCTGCCTCAAGGCCTTCCACCTGTTGATTGCTGATCTTGTACTGGTCGTAAGCGCGTTCCAGCGCCGAGGTCACTTCCAACTGTCGCTGACGGCCCAGCGCCTGACTGCGGCTGACCTCGGCCTGCGCCTCGGCAATTTGCCCCTTGCGCTTGTCCCACAGCGGAAGTGGAATGTTCACGCCAAAACGGTAGTAGGTCACGTCCGGCTGTCGCTCATATTCGCCCGCAAAGGTCGGCGTGGGAATCCGCTTGGCACGCTGGTTTTCGACTGCTGCGGTGGAGCGCGCGGTCAACGTCTGCGCCTCGGAAAGCGCGGGATGATTGAGTAACACCTGCGGACGAAGTTCGCTGAGCGGCGCAAGTGTGACCACGCTGCTCAGCGCGCCTTCGGCGTCGAAGACATCGTCGGAAGAAACGCCGATGGCAACCTTCAGAATGGCGCGGGCATTAGCCAGTTGCACATCGGCATTGCGCACAGCGGCCTGCGCGCGAGCCATCTCGGCCTCGGCGCGCGTCAACTCCAGCTTGCCCTTTTCGCCGACTTCGACTTCCAGCCGCACGCGTCGGCGCAGATCCTCGACCAGTGCGAGATTGTCCTTGGCGTGCGCCAGTTGCTGCTTGCGCCGGATCACGTCGAAGAAGGCGCGCTTGACATCGGCCTCGACCGAGAGTTGCACGCCGGAGCGCCGGAAGCCGTTGCCGATCAGGTCAAGCTGCGCGGCCTTCAGGCGCGTTCTGCGCTCGCGGGGAATCTCGACGGTCTGGCTGGCCGCATAGCGCCAACTGCTGCCGGGAACGCCGGGAGTGGAGATGGGCCGCGCGGATTGATGCCCGCCCAGAAACTCGACGCTCGGGTTGGTGTAGGCTCGCGCGGTTTGCACGCCGGCCTGCGCACGGTTGACGGACGCATCCGCTTCGCTGAGCTGCGGGCTGTTCTGCTCGGCCAGGGCCAGGGCCTCATCCAGTTGCAATGGCCTCAGTGCAATCGCTTCGGTCGCGGGCGGCGTCGTGCTGCCGCCCACATGCGCCGGGGAAGCGGCGGATTGCGCGAAGAGGTTTGCCACCGACAATTGCAATAAAGAAAAAAACACCAGAGAGATTCGCACGCAGAGATGTATTGCACGTCGCGCACCAATGCGAAACCCTGTATTTCATGGGCTTTCGTCGATTCGCCTGCCTGATTTCATCCATGCACGCAAAGCGAGTTGCCTTATTTGAGGCAGACCGCGGGCGCATTTCCCGCGTTCGCGAAAAGTCTTCCGAGGCGAAAGCCCGCGCAACTCGCCTTGCGCCTCCTCTTTCATCGTCCTCTCCGAATTCCCCTGTTGAACACGATTGGCCCTTCAGTTGCAAGACTCACCCACGTGCTGAACGTCCAAGAAAATCTGGCAAATGATTTTGCCGCCAAGGGAAGAACGCTCTCCAGCTATCCTGTAGCTATGGGGAAACGGAGTTTTGTGCAGATGCATGGCCGACAGATGGGCGTGGTGCTCATTGCGCTCTTCCAGATTTTTCTGGTGGCGCTGACGGCGATGGTGCCGTCGTCGTATGTAACCGCGCACAACATTCTGCACCATCTCAATTTTCTGCCGCTGATGTTTGCCGGAATGATCTTCGGCGCACGCGGCGCGGGCAGCGCGGCGCTGTTTGCCGCTGCTATCAATGCTCCGGTGATTGCGCGCCACTGGGCAGAGTGGCCGATGGACGCCAAGGATCAGATCGTCGAGCTTTCCATCTTCAGCGCCGCGGGCCTGATCGCCGGCTTTCTCTCCGACCGCGAACGCGCACAGCGCGCCAAGCATGAAAAGACGCGGCAGGAACTCGAACGCGTCTATCTGGAACTGCGCTCAAGCATCGAGCAGATGAAGAAGGCCGAGCGTCTTTCAGCGGCGGGCCAACTGGCGGCCAGTCTGGCGCATGAGATTCGTAACCCTCTGGCCAGCATCTCGGGCGCGGCCGGCATTTTGCAGCGCGGCTCGGCACCGCCCGAGTATCTCAACGAGAGCCTCGACATTCTGCAAAAGGAATCGCAGCGGCTCAACAAGCTGCTCACCAATTTTTTAAACTTTGCCAAACCGCGCGTGCCCCGAATGCAACGCACTGACCTGCAGGAACTGCTGCTCTCCGTGCTCTCGCTCGCGGCCCATGCGGCTATGGAGCGACAGGTCCGCTTTGAGCAGGTGAACGATGACGAAGGCGTCGAGATTGCCTGCGATCCAGAACAACTGAAGCAGGTATTGCTGAACCTTCTGTTGAACGCCGTCGATGCCTCGCCGGAAAACTCCGAAATTTTTCTTCGCGTTCTTCGCCTGCCGCATGGTGCGGCGATTGAGGTGGAGGATGCGGGCGCGGGCATCAACGACGAGGACGCAGCGCGCATCTTCGATCCATTTTTTACCACCAAGCCGAAGGGCACCGGGCTTGGCCTCGCCATCTCCTCGATGATTGTCGCGCAGCACGGCGGTACGTTATCGTTCCACAAGAACAAGCGCGGCGGAACCACGTTTCGTGTCGAGTTACCCGCGCAGAAAGAGGCCACGCATGTCGAATGACGCGATCCTTGTAGTGGACGATGACAGCAGCGTGCGCCGCGTGTTGCAGATGCAGTTGGCTGAGGCCGGCTATGAGGTGCAGCAGGCGGCCTCGGGCGGCGAGGCACTGCGCATTCTCGCCGAATCGCATCCGCAGTTGGTCATCACCGACCTGAAGATGCCCGACCTCGACGGCATTGAGCTGTTGCACCGCATCTGCGAGGACGAGGTTCATGCGACGGTGATTCTGGTCACGGCCTTCGGCTCGATCGAAACCGCCGTGCAGGCCATGCGCCTGGGAGCCTACGACTACATCACCAAGCCCATCAACTACGACGCGCTGCTGGCCGCCGTGCATCGCGCGCTCGAACGGCAGAACCTGCTCGACGAAGTGCGCACGCTGCGCTCGGCCCTCGACCGCAGCTATGGCTTCGAGAGCATCATCGGCCACGCCAAGCCATTGCTGCGCGTGCTTGAAATGGCCGCCCGCGTGGCGCAACACGACAGCACCGTGCTCATCCACGGCGAAACGGGTACGGGCAAGGAGCTGCTCGCGCACGCCATTCATGCCAACAGCCGCCGCCGCAACCGGCCCTTCGTCACCATCAACTGCGGCGCGATTCCCGAGGATCTGATTGAGTCCGAACTCTTCGGCTACACGCGCGGAGCCTTCACTGGAGCCGTTACCAACAAGCCGGGCAAGGTGGAGTTGGCTGATCGCGGCACGCTCTTTCTTGATGAGATCGGCGAGCTGCCGCTGGAAGCACAGGTGAAGTTGCTGCGCCTGATTCAGCAGGGCGAAGTGGAGCGGCTCGGCGCGGCCAGCGCGCGCACCATCGATGTGCGCATCGTCGCCGCCACCCATCGCAACCTTGCCGCGATGGTCGAAGACGGAACATTCCGCGAGGACCTGTTCTACCGGCTGGCCGTGGTGCCGCTCAATCTGCCGCCGCTGCGCGAGCGCAAGGCCGACATTCCCGAGTTGGCCGAGCACCTGTTTCACAAAGCCAAAGAAAAGCACGGCATGGCGAGCCTGCGCGTTGCACCGTCGGTCATCGCGCGCTTCTCGGCTTACCGCTGGCCGGGCAACATTCGCGAACTGGAAAACATTGTTGAACGAATGCTTGTGCTCTCGAATGGTGAGCTGATCGGCGAAGAAGATCTTCCCAATGAATTGCGCGCGACGCCCGCAGCGCAACCCAACTCCACGCTGCAACTGGAGATTCCCGACGAGGGGCTAAACCTGGACGCGATTGAGCGCGAACTTCTGCTGCGTGCGCTGGAAAAGGCCGGTGGCAACCAGACCAGGGCCGCGCGCTATCTCGACATCAGCCGCAAGACCTTCCTCTACCGGATGGAAAAACACGGCCTGCGCGCCGAGGGCGGCGATCAGGAATGATTTTTATCTTTACGTAAACGGCGGAAGCTCGGGCGTCGTCTACGCAATCTTGCATGGCAATCTCAACGCTGGTCTGAGCATTGCATTGGCCGCGTGTCGGACTCGCCTGAATTTCGGGGAAGGCCGAAGATAACAGGAAAGTACGAGCGAGTAGGTTCTGTTATTCCTGCCGGGGTAGTGGGGGAGTCGATGGGAAGAATCTGGAAAAGTTCGCAGCGGAACTGGATCAGCAGTTAGACCTGTTACACAGAGAACTCAAAGAAGACACCTATCAACCACGACCGGTGCGGCAAGTGTAGATCAATATTTTGCACTGTTGCAAAATATGGAATTGCAGTATCGTAGCAGCATCTGAAGCAAAGGAAGAAATGCGCATGGCAGATAAATGCAACTTGACACGAGCAAAGAGCCAGAATCGCAAGCCGATTCTGATATACGCGTTGCCAGCAGTGCTGAAACGTATCCACGAGGAAGCGGACAAATTGGAAAATGAGTAGATTCTGCTACATCGTTTCAGCTGTTATGGTCTCCATTAATGCTTGGGCGAAAGCCAAGCTTTGAATGTCTGTTTTTTAGGAAAGCGCGCATGCAAATGAATATAGCGAAGCCCCAGCCCTTTCCATCCTTTCAGACTGTGGCATTGCTCGTTTAATAACGAATTTAAAGTAATGCTCTATTCAAGAAGATCGATAGCATCAAGGCTAAAACCAGACGACAAATAAGTCGTACCGGTTTTACCGCTAACATCATTGATCGTTAACGTATTTCACTCATTGGCATGGATCAAACAGATCTGCTTTGCGCAAATGGCTCAGGAGGCGACGAAGCTGGATTATCTGACCGAAGTCCAGCATATGGGCGAACGGGTGGTGCGGCTGGACAAGGCCATTGAAGAAGCGGTCAAGCTGGCCTCGCCCGAGATACAGGAAGAGGTCAAGGACTTACAGGCACTGCGCGGCATCGCATCGATTTCTGCGGTAACGATTGCGGCGGAGC
>Ga0224528_1001575_pt1 | contig 14622 bp, 17 predicted proteins | sample CBST25metaG_2_FD_179888 | JGI IMG/M metagenome (GOLD analysis project Ga0224528, IMG submission 179888) | Peat soil microbial communities from Stordalen Mire, Sweden - C.B.S.T25 | ecosystem: Environmental > Terrestrial > Soil > Wetlands > Peat | place: Sweden: Norrbotten County, Stordalen Mire...
CGGGCATCCGATCTTAGTGGTCCTTTCGGAACCGACTAATGGGAGACCTCCGGCTTGAGTTACTTGGCATCCCATTAGGAAAGCACCATCGCCGTGCCACGGTGAATGAGGAACAAGTTGAACGAGCCAAGCAATCAAGTAGCCCCCGGGATGGATGGCGACCTGAACCGCGATGCGCTGCGTGCACCGGCACCTCCGCCAGTGGAAGAGAGACTACAGAAGCTACTCGATAAAGCTCTCTATGGCGGCGGGAAGCCTGCAGCACAAAAGGTCAGGAATTTTTTGAATGGCACATGGCTCGGCGAGCCGTTACATGTCGTTCTCAAGGACCTGCCCGTTGGTGCATGGACTGTCGCGATGGTATTTGACGGCTTAGACTTAGTTCTTAGCCGCCGTGAATTCCCGCTGGCCGCCGAGACATCAATAACAATAGGGTTGGTCGGTGCAGCCGGAGCGGTAGTAACCGGCATGACTGATTGGTCCGATGTTGATCCTCCGGCGCGTCGGCTCGGATTCATTCATGGACTGCTGAACGTGGGTGGGGCCGCGTTGTTCTTAAACTCGCTTCTTTTGCGAAAGAACAAATCTCGCGGGGCTGGCAGAACCGTCGCCATTCTCGGTTATGCGGTTATGGCCTATGCAGCCCACCTCGGCGGCAAGATGGTGTATGTACACAGAGTAGGCGTCGACCGCACGGATGGCGAGGTATTCCCGAACGAGTTTGTACCTGTTTTGCCTGAATCGGGGTTGGAGGAGGATAAGCCAACTCGTGTGATGCATGATGGCGTGCCTATCCTCCTTGTTCGCCGTGGAGATCATCTCTTTGCTATGGCTGAAACGTGTTCCCACTTCAGCGGGCCGCTTTCAGAAGGCAAACTGGTAGGCGACAGCATTGTCTGTCCATATCACTTCTCTAGATTTGCTTTGGAAGATGGCCGTGTCCTTGACGGACCAGCGGTTCACCCGCAGCCCTGCCTGGAGATCCGCAAGCGCAATGGGCAGATAGAAGTACGCAAACCCAATTGGAAAAATCAGGCAGGTTAGTTTACGGCTTGGGCGTCACCGGCGAACAATCGATGGCAGCTTGATCGGTATCTACACAACAAACATGGCTACGCCAGCGGCGAACATTGCTACGGTGGTGAGCGCCACGAGGATCCATCCGAAGCGGGAACTCGGTTGGCCTTGCATCAGCTTCTTGTCCGAAGCGACGACCAGGATTGCGACGAGAAGGAAGGGTGCCAGCAATCCGTTGATGACAGCTGTCCAGTAGAGCGCTTTCACAGGGTTAATGCCGACGAAGTCTAATATGACGGCCATGGCAGTTGAAAAGAGGATGAGAGCGTAAAACGCGTGTGCCTGCTTCAATTTTTTGTTTAGGCCCTGGCTCCATCCGAGCGTTTCAGCGAAGGCGTAAGAGGTCGAGCCCGCGAGCGTCGGGATTGCAAGAAATCCGACGCCGACAACGCCCATGGTAAACAGGGTTGCGGCGAACTTCCCGGCAAAGGGCCGAAGGGCCTCGGCAGCTTGGCGAGTAGTTTCGATATGCGTGTTTCCGTGACGGTTGAGAGTAATCGCAGTGGTCAGGATGATAAAAAACATGACCATGTTCGAGAAAAACGTGCCGACGCCGACATCCATGTTCCTCATATCAAGTTCTTCGAGTGTTGCTCCTTTCCGTTTAGCGAGCGTATTCTGACCGGCCGCCTTCTCCTCTTCAACTTCTGCGCTTGTTTGCCAAAAGAATAAGTATGGACTGATCGTGGTGCCGAGAATCGCGACTAACATGGACCATTCATCCTTGGTATGCGGCATCGTCGGTATGAGGATGGCGCGCAGCACCTGGCCCCAATCAGCCCCCACCACGAACGCGGTGATGGGGTATGCGAAGAGCACCAGCACCAGCCATTTGAGCACGTTCGCTATCTGGGGATAATGAAGCCAGACAGTTGCCCAAGAAATCAGGATTGCGAACGCCACTACAAACCAGCGTGCGTTGATTCCCGACAGCATTTCAGCGGCATCCGCCATGCCTGCGAGGTCTGCCGCAATGTTAATGGTGTTTGCCACTAGCAGGGCCAGGATGAAGACGCGCAGCAGCCAGGCTGGGAATCGCTGTTTGAAATTTCCAGCCAGACCTTGCCCTGTCACCTTGCCGATTCGCGCACACATGATTTGGACCGCGGCCATCAGCGGCCACGTCAGGAGTGCAGTCCAGAGAAGCTTGGTTCCAAACTGCGCGCCCGCAACGGAATATGTGGCAATGCCCGACGGGTCATCGTCGGCAGCCCCGGTGATAACGCCGGGGCCAAGCGCCTTCAACAGCGATCGCATCCATCGGGATGGGGTAAATGCCTGCATTAAAGAGTTGGAGCGTAAACTCCCTACGAAATCACAGTGCGAATCCGCCGTCGGTAATCCTGCATAACACGCCGAACAAATCGAGCGATGAAGTGGTCAAATCTGATCAGACATCCGTCTTCGCCGGTTCTATCCTAGCGAGCAGATGAAGAAGCAAGGGGACCGTTACAAAGGCATTCCCGCTTCCTCTCACAAGTGAGGTATAACATGGAAACCCTATTGATTGTTCTGTTGGTGCTGTTTTTGCTCGGTGGCGGGGGTTTCGGATACTCTCGTTGGCGCCGTTAGAGCGACAATCGCACTGACTTGACGCGCCCGATCGGATGCGTTCTCCAACTCGTATCCGCGGTGAAGAGGTCGTAATTTCCGCGGCGACGTCTATACACTTGCTCTACGTTGCGGAGATCTAAGTGAGTGCGGTCGGCAGTGGAGCACAATGGGTACTGACGAGTCGGCGTCGCGACTGGGCTCTCGCAGCCGGCATCCCAGCTGAGAATGGGTGTCGTGATCGCTTCTCGGTATTGATCGTTTCCCATAGCTGAGCTCTTGCTCAAGAATCTGAGCGTTACGGTCAAAGGTGCATTTGGTCAACAAAGAACGACATCACACGGGACACATTGGATGGCTACGCGCCGCGGTACTGGGCGCAAACGACGGCATCCTATCGACATCAAGCCTGGTGCTCGGTGTAGCTGCGGCGCATGGGACGCACCGCAACGTGTTGGTGGCGGGGATTGCAGGCCTGGTGTCTGGAGCCATGTCAATGGCGGCTGGTGAGTATGTATCTGTCCACTCACAGGCTGACACCGAACATGCCGACCTCGAGATTGAGCGTGCGGAACTCAAAACAGACGACAAGGGAGAGCATAAGGAACTGGCCGCACTCTACGTCGATCGAGGACTCGATCCTTCTCTTGCAAAACCGGTCGCAGAACAATTGATGCGGCATGACGCGATAGGTGCGCATGCCCGCGACGAACTCGGCATTTCCGAGACCCTTCGCGCTCGTCCAGTTCAGGCGGCGCTGACGTCGGCTTGCAGCTTCGCAGTTGGTGCAGGATTGCCTCTCTTGGTTACCGCATTGGCGCCTTCGGCGGGTTTGATCCCACTTGTTTCTGGAACATCACTTGTGTTCCTCGCGTTTCTGGGCGGTCTGGCCGCACGTGCGGGTGGTGCTGGCGTGACCATGGGAGCAATACGCGTCACGTTCTGGGGTGCACTCGCGATGGCAGTGACTGCAGGCGTCGGAGCGTTATTTGGAGCAGTTGCATGAGTGGGGGACTACCCCGCCGCAAGTGCGGGGATGAGATCTCGCGCATGCCTAATTCTCACTACCTCCGGAAGTTGTCCATCAGGAAGTAGTTGGGAACCTTAGCCGCAGGTATTCCAGGTTCTCCCGAAACCGGCTTCTGGACCGTTAGAACCCGGTTTCCACCATACTGAACCCGCGGCGCAGGAGGCCGCCAGTATGGTGCGTCGACAGAAGAAAGCGAAACGCTAAAAAGCCAGGTCGATCCTTCGACTCCCCGATCTAGAGCAGTCTAAAAGTGCCGTGCTGAATTCGCTGTCAGCGGCGTCATCTCAGGAATCCTTCGGACATGCAATCGATGAGTTCATCGGTTGGTACTGCTCTGAACCACGTCTTGCCTTCAATCGTACCGTCGTCCTCCGGTACAGGTTTTTCCTGGAACAGAAGAACCTTGCTCCTTCGACCATCAATGTACGCTTGGCTGCGGTGCGGAGGCTCGCGTATGAGGCCTCCGATACGGGACTTCTCAGCCCCGAACTGGCGGCTGGTATCCGTCGCGTAAAAGGCGCTAAACGTTTGGGCGTGCGAGTCGGAAACTGGTTGACCGCCGAACAGTCCCGTGCGCTGGTCCAGGTAAGGGGAGCCGACACACTTCGCGATAAGCGGGACCGTGCCGCGCTGTCGGCCCTGCTCGGCTGCGGTCTGCGGCGAGTTGAACTGGCGGGTTTCAAACTCGACGACCTTCAGTAACGTGAGGATCACTGGATCAATACCGACCTGATCGGCAAAGGAAAACACATTCGAACCGTCCCCGTACCAGCCTGGGTAAGGGCGGCTATTGACCGATGGACGGTGGCGTCCGGAACAGGGGCGGGCAACATCTTTTGCCAAGTCCACAGGACCGGCAAAATCCTGGGTGTCGGGATTACGCCGAAGGCAATCTGGCACATTGTGAAACGAGCAGCCCGGTCTTCGGGGATTGAGAAACTCGCGCCTCATGATCTGAGAAGGACCCGCGCGAGGCTGTGCCACCTTGCCGGCGGCGAATTGGAACAGATTCAGTTTCTCCTGGGACACGCTTCACTGAAAGGTACCTTGGCTGTAAACAGAAGTTACGCCATGCCGTCAACGACAACATGGGATTGGACCTGTAAATTCATCAGCAGTCCCCGAACCGGACTTTGGGACCACGAGGGGAAAATCGTCGTTTCCCGATCCTGCCGGGGCACGAGCTGAAGCCGTGGCGGGGAAAAAAGATGGTGCGTGGCGGAACTCAATGAAGAGTACATCGCGCGCATGGAAGATGTGTTGGCGGTGTATGAAAAGCGGCTTTGCGAGGAGGAACCCGTGGTGTGCATCAACGAAAAACCTGTAGTACTGTACTGCACGCTGATGTCTGTCCGGGGAGGCCCATGCGTCCGGGGTGGATAGCCCGGATTGCGAGTACCAACGCTACGGCACGGCCAACGTTTTTTGTGGCGTGCAACCGAAGGCGGGGCGGCACTTCACCAAAGTCACGCCGACGCGCTCCTCGCCTGAGTTTACCGACTACCTGCTGGAGATCGCGGTCAGCTATGCAACGGCCAGGACGATCCATCTGGTAATGGACACCCTCTCCACTCACACCCGCAAGGCGCTGGTGGATCGGTTCGGCGCCCGGGTAGGCGCTTGGCTGTGGCAACGGTTTACTCTGCACTGCACGCCCAAACATGGCAGTTGGCTGAACCAAGCTGAAATCGAGATCACTCTGTTCAGCCGACAATGTCTGGGCCACCGAAGAATCCCCTCGCTCGTCGACCTGCGGCGGGAGGCCAAGGCTTGGAACCGCAAGATGAAACGCGACCGAACCACCATCGACTGGCGCTTTACGCGCACCAAGGCGCGTGCAAAGTTCGGTTACACAAGAAATAACATCACACGGTCAGAGACCTAGTGGATTGCGTTGGGTTAGGCAGACTGTTTGGGAAACATCGAAATATTCACACCGCAACCCCGGCAGGATCGAGCACCAGAACGACACGCCCGTCTCCCATGATGGTGGCACCCAGGAAGTCTGAGTTCTTCTCTAGCCCCCCGCTAAGTGGTTTCACCACAACTTGTTCTTCTCCGACGAGGCGATCCACAATTAGACCGTATCTTCGCCCGGATGTATGCATTAGGACGATGCACTTTTCGTCATCTTCCACCTCCAGCTCTTCCAAGCCTAAGTGCTCGCGCAGGGTAATTACGGGGCAGGTGCCTTCGCTGGTATGGATCATGGAGTGATCTCGATAGCGATGAATATCGCTGGCTGCGACCTTACGCGCGATGCTAACGCCGTCGAGAGGAAGGATGAACTCCGAGTCCCCACACTTGGTGAGGAGTCCTCTGGAAATCATTAGACTGGTGGGCAACTTAATCACAAACCTTGTACCCAGTCCGCGGCGGCTCTGAATGGCGATACTCCCCTTGAGCTTCTGCACATTACTGGAAACCACATCCATTCCAACCCCGCGCCCGGAGACGTCCGTCACCGCTTCGGCAGTGGAGAAGCCTGGACTGAAAATCAGTTGGCACGCAGCGTCCTCACTCATGCTCTGGGCTTCGGTCGCAGTGATGATTCCGCGTTCGACGGCCTTCGCCTTCAGTACGTCGGTGTGCAATCCCTTGCCGTCGTCTTCCACCTCGATCACCACTTGGCTGCCTTCGGTGTAGGCGCGCAGGGAGATCTGGCCGCATCTCGGTTTTCCGTTTGCCTCGCGCGTCTCTGGAGATTCAATGCCGTGATCGGCGGAATTACGAACCAAGTGCACTAGGGGATCGCTGATTTCCTGAATCACTGCCTTATCAAGCTCGGTATCTTCGCCGTGCAAGCTGATTTCCATTTCCTTTCCCAAGCTCCGTCCTAAGTCGCGAACCAGCCGTGGAAAGCGCTGGAATACCGTCTTCACTGGAAGCATGCGCATCGACATAACAGCATCCTGGAGCTCCTCGGAAATACGCGAGATGCTGGTGCTTGCCTCCTTCGCCTCGGCTGCCAGTTCTCGTAGTCCATACTCACTGTCGAGTTTGCGGGCCAACAAGTGAATGGCCCCACGAGCTACGAGCAGTTCGCTGACATTGCGAACGAGTCGCTCGAGTTTTTCCGGGTCCACGCGAATGGTTTGGGGGCCAGTATCGCTAGCACGCGATCGATGTTCGGAAGCTGTCTTTTGCGCGGGAGCGCTCGCGTCGGAGTCGCCTTGGCCCGTGCGAATGGAATTAACCAGTTGCTCCGTTCTGTCCAACTGGAGGAGTAAGAATTGAACTTGCGTAACAGTAGCCTCGGTAGCGGATGAAACTTCCAACGCAGCACTATGTTCGCGCAACTGTGTCTGCAGTTTCTTCATGCCCGCATAGTTACTGGCTCCATCCAGGGTACGCAGAGCGCGTTGGTATGTCGCTACACTCTCTGGATCTTTCTCGCCGGCTTGCCAGTTCGTGAAGCAAGGGCGCATGTTGTCGAGACATTGGCTTGCGGTATCCAGAAAGGCAACTAACTTCGCGTCTCGCGACGGGTCAGCGGGGAGAGCGGTAATGCTGATTCCCAGTCGCTCCAGAAGCTTGGCATCAATGTCGGCGGCCTGGTTTCCGTCGATGCATTCCAGTAAATGCCTCATGGCCGGACACACCTCAAGCAAGGTGCTGCCCATCTGTTGCGCATCTGTGCTTTCGCCGTCTCGTTGCTGCTGTACTAAACCTTCGGCGGCATGCGAGATCTGATGCAACAGCCGTAACGGATGCCTAGGAATTAGATTGCCAGATTCGCCTAGCAACAGCGCGCAAGCACCTTTGAGACTGTGCAGGCGACGAAATAATTCCGCGAAATCTGAAGTAGTATCTGCTGTCTTCTCCAAGTGCAGCAGGTACTCTTCAATCACAAGGAGGTGTTCGTCTGCTTCATCGTAGAATGACTCGAAGTCGCGAAGCGAGACGTGAACCGGAGGCTTGCTGAGATCTTCTACATTATCCTGCTCGATTTCTATGCCGCAATCATCGGCGACAAAGACGAACACGTCGCGAATGGCCTCCTCTGACGCTTCCGAGAAAAGTTCAATCTCCCACCAGACGTAACACCGATCGGGATCGAGCTCGTCAAATGCTGGCAAGCTATCGAGATGGGCGGTCACATGAGCGGCACCGAGCTCGCACAGTTCTGCAAGCAGCGCGACCGGACCGTTCCCTGAAAACAACATGCGTGCCCCGGGGATGAAACGAATTCGAGACAGCCGTTCGTGCCCGGCCTGAGCTGCGGCAGGTTCGACAGCTTGGACGACAGACTCAATAGGCTTGACGAATGCACTCAGCCCGTCGACCAGACGCTTCTCTGTCTCAGCTTCAAGCCCAGGTGTTGTGTCTCCGTCTGCAAGGAACGTTCGCAGCAGATCGCAAGACGGAAGAGCAATATCCATCAGCTCCGGCGAGATCTGCACTTTTCCATCGCGGGCGGCGTTGAATACCTCTTCGACCCGGTGGGCGAAATGTGAGAGACGCTCAAGGCCAGCCATCGCTCCCGAGCCCTTCAACGTGTGGATGGCCCGGAATACTCGGTTGATCAGCTCTGCATCCGCAGGGTCTGCCTCCAGTTGAAGTAACGAGGAGTCGAGTTCATTGAGCAGGTCCGCGGCTTCAGTCTGAAATGCGGAGCGCATGCGAATGAGAATTTCGTTGTGTTTCATCAGCGAGTCACCTTTTGCACAACTGCCACCAACTTCTCAGGCGTAAATGGCTTCACTATCCAGCCGGTTGCGCCGGCTTCCTTGCCCTCCTGCTTCTTCTCGGGCGACGACTCTGTGGTCAACATGAGGATGGGCACGAACTTATACTTTGCCAAGCTTCTCACTTGTCGAATGAGCTCGATTCCGTTCATGTTCGGCATGTTCAGATCGGTGATGATCAGGTCCATGGGTTGCTCAGATGTCTGCTGCAGCGCATCGACACCGTCGACGGCAGACAGCACTTTGTAGCCAGCTTCTTCCAGAGTGAAGGTAACCATCTGCCGGATGGTTAAGGAATCGTCAACCGCAAGAATGGTCTTCATGGCTGCTCTTCTTCTCCCCTCTTTTCTTGACGCAGTGCAGCGCGAACGTGCCGGCGCATGCCGCAACGATCAAGTGAAAGCAAGAACTCCTCGGAGGGCCGTTCGATGCGCATTTCAGGACAACAGGCCTGCAGTACCGAAAGTATCTGGATGACCGTGATATCGACGGTGCCACTACGTTGCGCATCGACCGTGACTGCCTTGGTCTGCACTCCGGCGGCCAGCAATTGCCGGTGCAACGCTGCTGCGTGCTTCACCGAATTGTCTCCGTCTAGTTTCAGGGTCACACGATCGCTCGTACAACCAATTTGAAAAGCCATTTAGTTCTCCAGAGTAGTATCAGTGCACTGGACGTTAGCGCCCGAGATCCTGTTCAGAGTACTTTCATTATTTCGTCGGCGATCTTCCATGAGGGCGCGATTACGCAAGCTCCACCGTTCTCGATTGCCTGCCGCGGCATGCCGTACACCACAGCGCTTTCTTCACTCTCCGCAATAGTGTGTCCGCCGGCCTTCGTGATCGCCACCATCTGTTCCGCACCGTCATTGCCAATGCCAGTCATCAATACCCCGACGGTATCTGCCCCATAGGTCTGGAGCACGGACTTCATCATCACATCGACTGAGGGCGTGAATAATGTTCGCGGTTCTGCGGGAGTGCGGATCACTACATCACCGGTGGTCTTGCGATAGAGAGTGAGTTGATGGTCACCGGGTGCCACGTAACAAACTCCTGGCCGGACCTGCATGCCGGCTTCCGCTTCCACTACTTCGATATGGCAGGCTTTATTCAGTCTTTCAACAAAGGTGTGAATGAAGGATCCCGGCATGTGCTGAACCAGAAACAGAGCGGCTTTGGCGTCGGCAGGAATAAGCGGCAAAACATCCATCAGAGTTACCGGTCCCCCCGTAGAAATACCGAGGGCTACAGCTTTGTAGCCAGCCTGGACCGAAGCAGCACCGGTCGTTGGGGCCGCTGTTGGTCGCGCCTTGGACCGTCTTTCGCGACCCGAGGCCAACCGTTTGAGAGTACCGCTCACGGCTGCAGCTTTTAGCTTCGACCGGATCTCATCGGACAGCAGAATGAGATTGCTGGAGACAGTTCCGTCCGGTTTGGCGACGAAATCGAAAGCGCCAAGTTCCAAGCACTCGAAGGTGGTAAGTGCTCCCTTTTGCGTCAAAGAACTCACCATCACCACTGGGCAGATGCGCTCGGCTAGAAGCATCTGGAGGACGCTTACGCCGTCCAGTTTGGGCATGTTGATATCGAGGCTAACGACGTTTGGACGCAGTTCTCGCGCCTTAACGATGGCATCCTCGCCATCGCGGGCGACGCCGACCACCTCGAGTTCAGGATCGCCATCGACGATCTTGCGCAGCGTCTGCCGCATTAACGCCGAATCGTCGGCAATCAGTACGCGGATTTTTTCAGTTCGACCCATAGCGGGGCTCCGGTTCTAGTAGTTCTAGTTACCGTCCAAGTTCAGGACGAGGAATTCAGCACCATGTTGAGGGTTTCCAGCATTACTTCCGGCGAGCAGGGCTTGACGAGATAGAGGTTGGCACCAGCTTCAAACCCCTTCTTCCTGTCCTTGGCTTTGTCGTCGGTGGAGATAATGACAATAGGAAGCTGCTGGTACTGCTCTTCCGCCCGTACGCGCCGAATGAACTCGTAGCCGTCCATGTGCTGCATGTTGATGTCGGTCAGCACAAGGTCGCAGCGATTGGTAAACAGCTTTTCCAAAGCCTCCATGCCATCGCCCGCGGTGATCACCTGAAAGCTGGCGTCCCGCAGGATGGCAGAGTGATAGTTCCTGACAAACTCCGAATCGTCCACGATCAATACGTTTTTACTCATAGTTCCTCATTCAGGCTTCATGTATACGAGGTGCTCGCCCATTCGTCGCAGACGAAAGGCACTGGAAATCCGTCCTACCGACTCGGAGTGCCCCAGAAAGAGGAAACCACCGGGATTGAGCGCGTTGTAGAAGTGATCCACAACTGCTTTGCGCGACGTGTCGTCGAAGTAGATCAGCACGTTGCGGCAGAAGATGAAGTCGTAGCTGCGCATCTGGCGCATCTGCGCTCGATCATGGAGATTGAGGTGCTCGATGGTTAACAGCGACCGCGTACGCGGCTTTATCCGCCAGTTCGCTACCGACTGCGTGAAATGCCGGTCGAGATATTCCGGCGGAACGTTTTTCATCGAACGCTTGTCGTACACTCCGGCCATGGCAATTACCAATCTCTGCTCATCGATGTCAGTAGCAAGGAGATGCATATCCCAGGTCGCGATTGCGGGAAACACCTCCCGCACGATAATGGCAACGGTGTATGCTTCCTCTCCCGAAGAGCATCCTGCTATCCAGATGCGCAGACTGCGGTTTCCTTGCTTTTCCTTGCAATCTATCACTTCCGGCAGGCAAGCGTGGGCAAATGCCTCCAGTTGCTCGTACTCACGAAACATGTAGGTTTCGTTGGTGGTAATAAGGTTGGCTAGAGCCTGCATCTCCGACTCGGAGTTCTCGCCGTAGGCAAGGCGCATGAGGTAGTCGGAAGGAGTCTCCAGGCTAAGACTCACCATGCGCTTGTTCACTCGCTTCCTCAAGAAGTCAATCTTCTTGTCATCGAATGAAAGTCCCAAGCGATCGTATATGAGCCGACACAACCTGCCGAATTGCTCCAGGGTAAGTTGTGCTGAGTTCATTGGCCGTTCACATCTAGTGCATCTTCAAGTGCTTGCTTGACCTCTGGATCACGCTCCAGACGCAGACGGGACTGCAGGACATTTTTCGCATCGCCGACCCCATTCTTGCTTAGGGCTTCAATGGCTCCAAGGCGATCGACCGATTCAGAAGATTGGAGATAAGTAGTCAGAACTTCGAACACCTGCGCACAATGTCCCAAGTGGCCCAACAGCAAAAGAGTCTGATAACGTTCGCCCGCCGCCCTAGTCTCAGGGAGTCTAGTCAGCAAGCCTCGCCACCACGTCTTTGGGATTCCAACCGCGCCGTTGCGCCGGAGGAGGCTGTGCAACGCATCCAGAACGGCTGCTCGCAGGGCCGGTTCGCACGTGGTGAGAAAGCCCTGCAGTTCCAGCAGGTCCCAGCCACGCATCAATATCAAACCCGCAGCGCAACCCAGTGGCTCAGGTGAAGGCTAAGCGGATTACGAAGCGTCAGGCCATCGAAAGCTTCTTCTCTAGCCATCTCGGGCAGAAGGTCTCCAGCCTTGATCTTCATGCGCAGCTTGGTTCCTCATTCCGGAGTCGGGTCAGTGACATCAATCGTGACCTGCTCTCTAATTTGACCATCTTGAACTCGGTCACCGCGCAGCCGGACGGGTCTGAGGCATCGGTGTACTGGGCGGAGGTGCGCTAATGAGCGCATCTGTCGTTACCCCTAGCCGTTTTGAATCGGCGCATATCTCCGCAAAGCTGCGCAATCTTGCGCCGGCACTCAATGAGTATCGCCGCCTCGTCCAAGCTCAGTTTGTTCATGCCGCGAGCTTTGCAAACAGGGACGAAATGATGGAATTTGGGCAGGAGTTGGCTGCCTATGACCGCTGGCGCGCATTCGACCTTGGTCGGGATTCTCAACCGCGCACAGAGCGCCTGGAGGTAACCCTATGAAAGAAAGGGCTCCAGCATTTCAGTTCTTCCCACGTCAGTTCGCGGGTGACGATGTGGTCACTGCGATGGATTTAGACGCTATTGGCGCACACATTTTACTGATGTGCGCCGCTGCGGCATCGCCCGAGCAATACCGTATACGTTGCCGGAAGTATGCCGGAAGAGTACCGAACGGATACCGCCGAGCGCGCCATTCGCACACGACTGCGAAATCCATCGGACGAGGACTGGCAGAGGATCAAAACTCAACTACTCAGCGGAGCGTGGAAGGTAAGTGACGACGGGCAGTGGTGGGAACAGGATGGGCTCCTCCGTTCTTTCACAAAACAAAGGGCTTTTAGCGAGCAGCAGAGTGAGCGAGCGCGTCAGCGCTGGGGAAAGGAACATCCCGAAGCGATACCGAACGAATGCCGAGCGGATGCCGAACAGTTACCGGAAGGTATGCCGGAAGTATGCTCTTCATCTTCAAAGAAAGAACAGCGCCCATCTCTTAAACCCGACACTCCGGGTAAGTATGTCGGACGCAACGACGACCACGGTGTAGATGTTGCCTTCGCCTTCTTGGAGCAATTTCAACTCTCTGGAATTGCCATCCGGCAGGCTGCAGCGGATGCGGTTGACCTGCGCATGAAGTTGACGGGAATCTCTGCAATCGCCTCCTGTGAGGCAATCGCGGCGGAATATCAGAGGTATCTCGACTCAAAGCCAGAGTTCGAAAAGAGTGTCAAGAACTGGCTTGCCGAATGTAACAAGGCCGCAAACATTCCAGCGCAGAAGAGAACGTGGGTTGAGGTCTCCGAGGTAGCGAAGGCCGCAAAGGCAGGTAAGAAATGAACGAATACAACTTGGAGCGGGAACTTCCATCGGATACCGCGTCGGAACGGGCACTACTTGGAACGGCTCTTCTGAACAGCCGAATACCGGATGAGATGGCGGGATTGGACCCTGGAGATTTCTTCCTCGATTCGCACCGTCGCATCCTCTCGGTCATGCAGGCCATGCAGGAAGAACAAGAGCCGATTGGCATTGTGTTTTTGACACAACGGCTTATGGCGCGCAAGGAATTGGAGGCTATTGGAGGCGCTGGATACTTAGCCGACCTAACCACGGGGGTTCTACCTTCGAGCGCGGTTCCGCATTACATTCAGCGTGTGCGCAACAAAGCTCTTGCACGACGTGCGATTCACGCATCCGAAGCCATCTCCGCAGCGGCTTATGAAGGTAGTGAGTCTGTTGATCGGCTGATTCAACAGGCGCAGGATTCGTTCTTGCGGCTGGCATTGGAATCAAGCGCAGGTGACGCCGACATGTTTGAGGACATCGCTGATTTTTGCGCCGGCCCTGACCGCGAACCCGATTGGCTGATTGAGGGGCTGATCGAACGCGGGTCAAACGGCATCGTGGCCGCCGATCCGAAAGGTATGAAGTCGCTCACTACTGCCTACATGGCCGCGTGTCTGGGGTTGGGTTTGCCATGGCTTCAACTTACAGTCAAGCAGCGGGTGAAGGTCGCACTCGTAAGCAGAGAGGATAACCCAGAAACCACGAAGCGAAGATTGAAGCATATCGTTAGCGGGTTAGGAGCTAACGTAGAGGAATTGCGCGGCTGGGTTCATGTCAATTCCAAGAAGCAGTCGCCCAGCATGATGCTCGACAACCCCAAGGAGGTCGCTAACTTAATCCGCTGCATTAAGCGCTGGGGGAGCGAGGTCGTGATCTTCGACGTGCTCAATAAGCTCCATGTTCAGGACGAGAACGACAACACCAAACTTCGCATGATCATGAACCAGATCGACCGCGTACAAGCGGAGACTGGCGCTCAAGCCTGCGTCCTGCACCACCTGAACAAGGGAGACACGGGGCAGTCGATCACGCGAAGGCTTCGGGGCGCCGGGGCGATTGCGGGATTTGCCGAGTGGATTGTCGGTATTGAGGTGGAAGACGAAGCGAGCAAGGTTCGATGCATGAAGTTTGAGACGAAGGCCGGAAGTTCGCTGGAACCGATCTACTACAGGGTTTCTGGTGACAAGGACAAGGGACCGACATACTTCAACGTGGTGCATGCGGCCGGAGAGCCCGAACCAGAACCTAAACGGCGATGGGAGAAATGATGTTCCAAAAACCCTCCCCAAACGCTGTTCGTAAATACTTGATTTCACGCCCGCGCGAAGCGGCTGACTTGGTGTGCCAAAAACAGATGTTTCCGGAACCGGTGGCGAGTGCCCAACGGCATATGAGCAGCGGTCCAGATTGCCCCGAGGAGAGCCATGAACACAGGAGCTGATATGGGTTGCGAGCCCGCTATTACCGCAGTGCAGGCATG
>Ga0224528_1001579_pt1 | contig 14603 bp, 11 predicted proteins | sample CBST25metaG_2_FD_179888 | JGI IMG/M metagenome (GOLD analysis project Ga0224528, IMG submission 179888) | Peat soil microbial communities from Stordalen Mire, Sweden - C.B.S.T25 | ecosystem: Environmental > Terrestrial > Soil > Wetlands > Peat | place: Sweden: Norrbotten County, Stordalen Mire...
GCAAAGGCCGTCCAGATGATGAGCGCGGCCATCAGGCGGCCGGCCCAGATGCCAAAAGCGGAACTGGCGATGTCGGCAACCAGTTGCAGGCGGGTGACGCCCTGGGCGGCGTGGGCCGCGGCGTCGCGCAGGGAGGGCAGAGCGGCCAGGTCCATGGCCACGTAAAAAGCCGAGACAAAGAGCACCGAAAGCAGAATGGCGCGGGGGATGGTGCGCTCCGGGCGGCGCACCTCGCTGCCCAGGAAGCAGATGTTGTAGTAGCCCCAGTAATCGTAGGTGGTGATGAGCGTAGCCTGGGCCAATCCGCCGAGGGCGATGGCGGCGGGCAGGGCAGGCGAGGCGGGCATATGCCATCCGCCAGTGACCGCGGCGTGGGCGAAGCCAGAGGTGATGACGCCGCAAAGGGCCGCGATGACCCCGGCAAAAAGCACCCAGGCGAGACGGGTGATGGAACTCAGGTTGCGATAGAGCAGCGCGGTGACCAGCAAACAGGCGGCGGCGGCGGCGAAGTTGGCGAAGTGGAGCGCGGGCAGGACGGCGAAGGGCGCGGCGTCAAGCCCTGGCCAGAACCAGGCCAAAAAGCTGGAGAGGCCGATGCAGCCGGAGGCGATGGCCAGAGGCGCGGAAAAGCTCAACTGCCAGACGTAGAGAAAGCTCATCCAGTTGCCGACGCGCTGGGGGCCGTAGATTTCGCGGAGAAAAGCGTAAGAACCGCCGGCGCGGGGAAAGGCCGCGCCCAGCTCGGCCCAGACCAGGCCGTCGGCAACGGCCAAAAGCGCGCCCAGCACCCAAGCCCAGACCGAGAGCCGGTAGCCAGCGGCGGCGATGACCAGAGGCAGGGTGATGAAAGGGCCCACGCCGATCATCTCGAGCATGTTGAAGAGCACGGCCGCGCGCAGGCCGATGCGGCGCTGAAGATGCGGATTGGCGGCAGAGACGGTCATGAGGTTGGCGGCGGCGTATGAGAATTGTGGTTAGTAGCCACTGGCCACCAGCCAGGCTTCAGTGAGGTCGAAGGAGGGCTTCTGATCGGCCAACATGCGGGCGTGGGCCAGCTTGACCAGAACATCGGCCTCGACGTTGACCGGAGCGCCAGGGACGAGAGTGTGCAGATTGGTGCGCCAATAAGTGAGCGGCAGAATGGCGATGGAAATCGCCTCGCCGTCAAAGTCGGCGATGGTGAGGCTGATGCCTTCAACGGCGACCGAGCCTTTGTGGACCATCCAGGCGCGAACGCTGTCGGGCACCTTGACCTTGAGGGTCCAATCGGTGGTTTGGGGGTCGAAGGCCGGGTCGTCGCGGGAGATGACGGGCTCGATGGAAGCTAAGACGCCACAACCATCGACATGGCCCTGAACGATGTGGCCGCCGAGAGGACTGCCGGCGGCGGTGGGCAGCTCAAGATTGACCTGAGAGCCGATGGCCAGCGCGCCGAGGGAGGTGCAGTCGAGGGTTTCCTGTGCCAAGTCGGCATGGAAGAGGGTGGGATCGATCGCGAGGGCGGTGAGGCAGACGCCGGAGACGCCGAGGGAGTCGCCCTCACGCAGATGCGCAGCCAGCCCGGGCGCTTCGACCGTGATGCGCCGGACGCCGCCGCGACTCTCCAGGCTGACCAAGGTTCCGGTCTGTTCGATGATGCCTGTAAACATGCTTTTAGTTTACGGCACCACCTGCGGTGGGGCCAGTCGCTGGCTATTCGCTCGCACGCGGTTCTTGCGTTCCACCCTCCGCAGTGGGACTGGCGTTCGCGCGGGAGGCCAAGCACCCGCGACGGATGCGAAATTTCGTTACAAAAGACTAGAATTGACGGATGAATCAGCTCAGTTCCCTGCTCACCGAAACGCGCAATCAGGCAACGGAAAACATTGATCAGTTACCCACTTTAGATATGATGCGGCGCATCCATGAGGCGGACCAGGAGATGCTGGCGGCTGTGGGCCGGGAGTTGCCCAGCATTGCGCGGGCGCTGGATGCGATTGTGGAGGGGATGCGCGGCGGGGGGCGGCTGTTTTACATCGGCGCGGGAACCTCGGGACGGCTGGGAGTGCTGGACGCATCGGAGTGCCCGCCCACCTTTGGAGTAAGCGCGGAGTTAGTGCAGGGAGTTATCGCCGGCGGGGATCATGCGCTGCGCAATGCCGCCGAGGGCGCGGAAGACGACCCGGAGCAGGCCGGGAAGGACTTGGCTGGCCGTAACTTCAACGCGAAAGATGTTTTGGTGGGCATCGCGGCGAGTGGCCGAACGCCCTATGTGCTGGGCGGAATGAGTTATGCGGAGCGGCTGGGCGCGGTGACGGTGGGAGTTAGCTGCGTGCCGGATTCGCTGCTGGCGCGGGCGGCACGGTTTGCGATTACACCGGCCACGGGCGCGGAAGTTATCACAGGATCGACGCGGATGAAGGCCGGCACGGCGACCAAGCTGGTGCTGAATATGCTGAGCACCGGAGCGATGATTCGCCTGGGCTGCGTGTACGGAAACCTGATGGTCAACGTGCGCACCAGCAATGTGAAGTTGCAACTGCGGGCGAGACATATTGTGGCGCAAGCGACGGGGTTGGCGGAGCCGGATGCGGCGGAGTTATTCGAGAAGGCTGGGTCGGTAAAGACGGCGATCGTGATGCACAAGTTATCGCAGAGCCGGGAGGAAGCGGAAGAGCGGCTGGAGCGGGCACGGGGCGAGTTACGGCGGGCGTTGGAAGAGTAACTGGGTTGAGTTTTGTGGTTTCCCACCCATTTCGCGATAGTGCCGCGAAATGGATGGGGCACCCAGCTTTTTGGGGCCGATTCGATCCCATGTCCCAAAAGCGGGACATGCGTACCCGGCAATACAACACCGTGCCCCATTGCTTCAGGACCGGATCAAGAGGACGCAAGATCCTTTACGCGGCTTCGACGACGGCCTTGGAGAGATTGCGGGGCTTGTCGACATTGACGCCGCGCTCCAGAGCCATGAAGTAAGAGAAGAGTTGCAGCGGCACCACTTCGGAGATGGGCAGCAGGTGCTCGGGCGCGGCGTCGACAAAAACGCAATCAGAGACCAGCGACTGCACATCCTCATCGCCGGTATTGGCCAGGGCGATGACCTTGGCGCCTTGCTGCTTCATGTCGCGGAGCAGTTGGACGGTCTTTTCGTAGCGATCAACGGAGGCTTCGAGCCCGCGGTCCACGGTGGCCAAAACGACCAGGGGCACACTGTCGGAAACCAGGGCGTTGGGTCCGTGCTTCAACTCGCCGGTGGGGTAGCCCTCGGCGTGGACGTAAGAGGCTTCCTTGAGCTTGAGAGCGCCCTCGCGGGCCATGGCGTAGTGAATGCCGCGGCCAAGATAGAGGAAGGAGTGAGCGGCTTTGTATTTGTGGGCCAGGGCGGCCATCCGTTCGCGCCAGCCATCGAGCTGCTTGGCAATGCTGGCAGGCACGGCGCGCAACTGCTGGATGTTGGTGGTGAGGGTTGCGGCGTCCATACGGCCCAGGCGCGCGGCCTCGTACAGCGCGAGCAGATAAAGCACGGCCAACTGGCAAGTGAAGCTCTTGGTGGCGGGGATGGCTTTTTCAACGCCAGCGGCGAGGGGCATGGAGACATCGGCCTCGCGGGCCATGGTGGAGTCGGGGGCGTTGGTGATGGCTAGGGTCTGGTCGCCGCGCTGATGGATTTCGCGCAGGGCGGCCAGAGTGTCAGAGGTTTCGCCAGACTGGGAGATGACGACGACGGCAGGGCGGCGCTGGTCGCGGCGTCCGCGGCAGGCGTATTCGCTGGCGTACTCGACATCGACGGCGAGGCCACAGAGGTCTTCAAGGAGAATTTCAGCGGCCAGGCCGCAGTGGCGGCTGGAGCCGGAAGCGGCGATGACAACCTCGCCGGCGGGGTTGGCCCAGGCGGCCAGCTTGGCGGCAAAGGAGGGCTTGAGTTGGTCGCCGTCCAGGTAAAGGGCCAGGGTGCGCTCGAGGGCCGCTGGCTGCTCGTAGATTTCGCGCAACATTTCGTGGGGGAAATTTTCGCTTGTGCTCATAATAAGTGGATTGATCCTCGCTCGGGTAAATTATAGCAAAAGTCGATCATTAGGGCACTATTTGATCATTTGCATGCCCATATCCGAAGAAAAAACCTTTCATATAATCTTTGAAATTGCATTTTCCCGTACCCGTCGATGAATGGAGCGTGTAGAATTTTACGGAGATGACCGAAGCGCTCAATCGTCGATCAGAACAGATCATCAAGTTTCTTTTGCGGACCGGAACAGCCACCATCGAGGAGATTCTCGAAGAAGTGGGCTCATCGGCGCCCAGCATACGGCGCGACCTGGCGCGGCTGGAGGGTCGAGGGCTGATTTTGCGCACCCATGGCGGGGCAACGCTGGTGGAACCGCTGCTTTATGAGCCGTTTCGCTATGACAGCTCGTTTTTGGCGCGGGAACAGCGCTTTGCCAGCGAGAAGCGGCGCATCGGGCTGGCGGCGGCGGAGCTGATTCTGGCCAACGAAACGGTGGGGCTGACGGCGGGCACCACGACCACGCACATTGGGCGCAGCCTGCGCCACCGCGACAAAATCCAGGTGATTACCAACGCCATCAACATTGGCATGGAGTTGTGCAACCAGACCGGGATTCGCACGTATCTGACCGGAGGCGTGGTGCCGTGGGCGTGGACCTTTGCCTTGACAGGCAACGCGGCGCTGACGTTTCTCGACGATGTGTATCTGGACAAGGTGTTTTTGAGCGTGACTGGGCTGGACGCAGAACGCGGCGCCACGACCCTGGAGACCGACGAGGCGCTGCTCTATCGCAAGATGTTGAAGCAGGCCAAGCAGGTGATTGTGGTGACGGACGCCAGCAAACTGGGCAAGGTGAGCCCGGCGTTTATTTGCCCGGTGAGCGAGATCAATGTGCTGATCACCAACGCGGGGGCTCCGGCCGAGGCGCTGACGCCTTTTGAGCGGCAGGGCGTGCAAGTGATTCGCGCCTGAGGCGCGCAGAATTGACGGTTACAAGCTGGCCGACATGGATTACAATTCATTGCTGATGACACCTTCTCAGGCTCCAACCACGACACCCATTTCTGCTGTTGGCGATTCGGCCAAACCAACCGGTCCAATCACGCTGACAATTGACATTGGCGGCTCGGGACTGAAGGCGATGCTGCTGGACGCGGCAGGCAACTCGATCAGCGAGCGGCAGCGTGTGCCGACACCGGTTTCGCCGACGCCGGCAGTGGTGCTGAAGGAACTGGATGAGTTGAGCAAGCTGTTGCCGGGCTTTGACCGGGTTTCAGTGGGTTTTCCGGGGATTGTGAAGCGGGGCGTGACCATCTTGTCCGTGAACCTGCACCCGGAGTGGGCGCAGTTTCCGCTGCAAGAGACTCTGACTGAGCGCTGGGGCAAGCCGGCGCGGGTGGGCAACGACGCCGATATTGCCGGCTATGGGGCGATCAAGGGCACGGGTGTGGAACTGGTGATCACGCTGGGAACCGGGATTGGGGCGGCGCTGTTTACCAACGGCCATCTGGTTCCGGGGCTGGAGCTGGGCCACCATCCCTGGCTGCTGGGCAAAAGCTACGAGGATTACCTGGGACGCCGGGGACTGGACAAGCTGGGCAAAAAGCAGTGGAACATGCTGCTGAAAGAGGCGATTGCGCAACTGGAGTTTGTTTTCAACTTCGACCACCTCTACCTGGGCGGCGGCAATACCAAGAAAATCAACTTCGAGCTGCCGGCGAATGTGAGCGTGGTGTCGAATGAGAGCGGGCTGCTGGGCGGCGTGGTGTTGTGGCGAGATCAGGGGTGAAGTTTCCGGGGCGGTAAAGATCGGGAGGGCTCGGCAGATACCCCCCCCCACACACGGGCTTGCTGGTCGCGAGGCATGAAATTGGGGGCCCCCATCCTTGCCACGTTCTTGTTTTTTTGGCTAGGGTGGGAGCGTAATACAATATTTATTTTGTTGAACTTGCACTTTTGCTTTTTTACTGGGCAGCGAAAAAACAGAAGCTGCCTGCAATGGCAGGGTAGGCGCTATTGCAAAAAACTATAAAAAGCTAAAGTTCTGTAGTTGTAAATATCCCACCCTAGCGGCAAAAACAAAAACGCCGCGAGGGTGGGGCACCCAGTTTTGTGGGGTAAGACGCCCAATTTATCGAGTTGACTGGCCGCTCTTAATTGGTCAAAACGGCGCGGTAGCGGACCTTGTTCTTTTTGACTTTATCGATGGCGTCATTGGCTTTGGCCATGGGGAAGGACTCGGTCATGGCTTTGACTCCGTGACGGGCGGCGACATCGAGCATCTCTTTGATGCGGTAGGGGCTGCCGGTGGGATTGCCGGTGATGGTGCGCAGGCCAGAGATGAGCGGAAAGGCGTGGACGGTGACCGGCGAAGGAGGAACTCCAACAAAACAAAGGGTTCCAGTGGGCCGGAGGGCTTGCACGTAGACGCCCCAGTCCTGATCGGCGTTGATGGTGCTGAGGATGAAGTCCATGGTGCCGGCGACGTCTTTCATGGCCTTGGACTCGCGAGTATTGACGAAATTATGAGCGCCCAGGGCGCGGGCCTCTTCTTCCTTGGCGGCGGAGGTGGAAAAGGCCGTGACCTCGGCGCCGAAGACGCGCGCAAACTGAATGGCGAGGTGGCCCAGGCCGCCGATGCCCACAATGCCCACCCGCGAACTGGGGTTGACGCCGTGGGTGCGGAGGGGGTTGTAGACGGTGATGCCGGCGCAGAGCAGAGGCGCGGCGTGTTCGCTATCAAGGGCCTCGGGAATGGGGAAGACGAAGCGAGCATTGGCGCGGACACGATCGGCATATCCGCCGTGGCGATGGACGCAGGTGCTTTCAGCGGCCGGGCAGAGATTTTCCATGCCCTGGCTGCACCACTCGCAAACGCCGCAGGAGTTGGACTGCCAGCCGAGGCCTACGCGCTGGCCCACCTCAAGTGAGCGCACTTCGGTGCCAACAGCGGCGACCGTGCCGATAACCTCGTGGCCGGGAATGAAGGGGTATTGACTGATGCCCCAGTCGTTGGCGATCAGATGCAAGTCGCTGTGACAGATGCCGCAGTGGGTGATTTCAATCTCCACCTCTTGCAAGCCCAGGTCACCGGGGTCGTACTTAAAAGGCAGCAGCTCGGCTCCCGCCGCGTGCGCCGCAAGTCCTTGAATTTGAGCCATGGTCAGTTCCGAATCCTCACTGGGGGTGAAACAAAATGCCGGTTATATGACGGAAGCGCCGGCCCTGAAAGATGAAGAAAAGTCTTCTCCGTCTTTTCTAGTCTAAACCGCCTCCGGGTTCTATGCGCAGATTGAGCAGTGTAAAACCGATGAGAACGCCGTCGGCGGGCGAATCGGCCAGGAATTCCGCCGATTCGCCGTTGAGGCTGGCGTCTTGGGAGTTGCGCTGGGGTTCGAGGGCGTTGGCGACGGAGAGAGGCAAACCGGGAAGGGCGCGGCCGTCAAGGGCGGCCTGGGTCTCGGGCGCCAGCAGACTGAGATAGACGCGGTCGGCGGGGTGCTGGGCATGGGCTTGGGTCAGGACGGTTTCAAGGCTGGTGGCGTGGGTGGATTGACGGGGCTGATCGAGGGTGTGGTCGAGAGTGGTGGCATCCGAAACCAGCAGACGCAGGTTGCCCGAGGCAAGGCGGGCGGGAAGGACAAAAGAAAGACGGACGTTGCGGGCCGACTGACGCCAGGGGCGGAGCGTAGCCTCGACGACGACCGTGTCGCCGGCATGAACAATGTCGCCCGAGACGATGCGCGCCGAGGCCAACTCGACATCGACGTGGCGGGGGATGGCCTCGGCATCGAGGTCAACGGATTGGAGGACGCTCTGGCGGGTGCTGTTGGCGTAGATTTTGAGGAAGCGCTCGCCAACGAGCAGGGCTGCCTCCATGGGCGCGGGCATTCCATCTCCAGATAAAGCCCACAGATTCAGCGGCATGGGAGAATAATTCTCCATGTGAATGGAGCCGGTGAGGTGGTAGCTGGTCTCTTCAGAGCTGTCGTTTGACTGAAGCAAGGCGTTATAAACAGAGACGAGGATGGCCTGCGGAGTCATGGCCGGCAGGTCGAGAACTTCGAGGTTGAGGCGGCGGTCCTGGGTCGCGCCCGCGCCATGGACGCGGATGTGGACGGGGATCATGTGGGCCTGAGCGCCAAAGTTGCCACGAATCGCGGCATCGCGATCCTGGTTGAATGCGCCGATGGTAGAGCCGGTGTTGATGATCTTGAAGGAGTTCATGGGCGAGGCGAGGGTGGTGATGACCTCGGCCTTGGTCATGGGCAGGGAGACGGGGCCAGCCTGGAGGAGCGGGTGGCCGCAGGCCAGCAACTGCTGAGGATCGACGTAGGTGACGGTGCAGGTGGCGGCCATTTCGAGGTCGCCGCGGACCAACTGAGCGCTGACCGCGGAGCCGGGAAGGACGTCTGCCCAGTCGGCGGGCGAGGGCGCGGCAGAGGGTGCGGAAGCGCCGCCGATGCCGCCAGCGGAGACGATTTCCAGGCCGGTTCCGGCCATCTTCTGCTGCCAGAGGCGAACGGCATCGGGAAGGAATCCGCCCATGACCAGAGGGGTTTCCATGGCCTGAAGGTTCTGCTGGCCGGGGGTTTGCGGGCTCTTCCCTGCTCCCTGCTCCCTGCTCTCTGCTCTCTGATCTCTGCTCTCTGCTCTCTGATCTCTGCTCTCTGTTTGCGGCAGGTCGCGGACTTCGAGCATTTGGGCGATGGGGGTGATGCCGGCGATGGGGTCTTTGGCGAATTGTCCGATGCGGTACGAGAGAGCGCCGAGAAGGCGGTTGCCGATGTAGACGGGGCTGCCGCTCATGCCGGCGACGACGCCGGTGTACTCGGGCTTGACGCCGTGGAGCTGGGCAAGGATCATGTCGTGGCCGGGGCCGCGCGCGCCACGCAGGACGCCGAGGATTTCCACCTGCATAGGCTCGGGCTGGCTGCCGCGAAAGACGGTCCAGGCGGTTCCGGTGAGGCCGGCGTGGACCTCGCTCAAGGGGAAAAAACCGCCGCCAACGGGCGGGGCGGATTGGCCAGGGCTGGCAAGGGCGAAGCAGGCCGCGCCGAGCGAAAAAAGAAGCGCGGGCAACCGAAGCCGGGTTTGCTGAAGGCGGGTTTTCACGTCTATAAGATTAACGCGGACACCTGCGGTGGGGCTGGCTGGCTGCGGTTTGCAAGCCAGCGGGATTGCTTTCCCACCCATTCCGCAAAGAACGCGGAATGGATGGGGCACCCGATCGCTGAACAATTGACAAATGTGGTCTTTCACCCTTCCGCACAAAACGCGGAAGGACGGAGCACGAAGAGTGTTTACTGACCAGGACCGTGGCTTGCAAGCTGTCAATGGCCGCGTCCAATCCCGTATGCTGGTGAGCACAGAGGTCGTCATGTTTGCAATGCGCTTGAAGGTTTCAGAACGTCGCGGTTTTCTTCTTGCCGGTTTGCTGGGATTGATGATGGCCGGCGCAGCCTCACTGAGCCTGGCCCAGACGCCAGCTCAAACGCCGGCCCAGACACCGCAGCAGCCTGACCAGGCGACGCCCGACGCGGGCGGACCGGGCGCCGATTCGGGCGTGATTGTACTGCCCAAGAAGAAAGAAAAGACCGAGGAAGCGCCGCCGGTGGCCCCGGCCGCGCCCAAGCTGAAGAATCCCGAGGGGATGCCGGGCTTTTCGCTGCGCATGGAGGTTCCCGAGGTGACGGTGGACGTGGGCGTGCTGCTGGAAAAGACCCACCAGTTTGTACCCAACCTGAAGCCGGGCAACTTCAGGGTCTACGAGGACGGAGTGCCGCAGAAGGTGGCGGGCTTCAAGCGCGTGGAGGCGCCGATCACGGCTCTGCTGCTGTGCGAATTTGCCTCGACCAACTACCACTTTATCTGGGACATGCGGAACTCGGCCTATACCTTTGCCGAGCAGTTGCGGCCGCAGGATTATGTGGCCATGATGACCTTTGACATGCGCACCCAGATCGTTTCTGACTTTACCCAGGACAAGCAACAGCTACTGCAGGGGATCAACTCGCTGCGCATTCCGGGCTTCAGCGAGCGCAACCTGTTTGACGCGCTGTATGAATCGGAAGACCGGCTGAACAGGATCGAGGGGCACAAGTACATCATTTTGATCGCCTCGGGCCGCGACACCTTCTCGAAGATCACCTTTGACAAGATTCTGCAAAAGGTAAAGGCGACGCCGGATGTGACGATCTTCGCGGTTTCAACGGGCGGAGCGATGAGGGCGATGACCGAGGGTCGAGGCGGAATGAGCAACTCGATCCGCGACATGGACTACCTGCAAGCCGACAACGAGATGAAGACCTTTGCGACGGTGACGGGGGGAATGTGGTTTGCGCCGCGCTTTACCGGGGAGATGCCCGACATATTTTCTGCGATCAACCAGAGCATCCGGTCGAAGTATCAACTGGTGTACCGGCCGACCAACGCCAAGCAGGACGGAACCTATCGCAAGCTGCGGGTGGAACTTGTGGACGACGAAGGGCAGCCCTTGCACATCCAGGACGAGAAGCACAAGCCGCTGAAGTATGACATTATTGCCCGCGAAGGCTACCGGGCCAAGCAGGAAGTGGAATAAGAGAGTGCCGGACGGCGGCCCTGGGGCCGCCGCCGGGCGGAGATTGCGAGAGAATCGACCTAATCGCCGATCAAGTGAAGGGCGAGGAGCATCTGCCATACGTTGTAGACGACCACGAGCAGAGTGACAGCCGCGGTAAGCCCGAGGAAGATATGCACAATGGGCTTGATTTTGCTTACCTTGGCAACGATCACTTCCTGGGCGGCTTTTTCCTGGCCAAAGGAATCATCCAGGAAGATTTGATCTTCTTCGTCGCGTTCGAGGCGCGAACGATACAGATAAAGGGCGGCGGTCACCAGCACCAGCGCTCCCCAAACGAACCACATTCCCTCAACAAACGTCATACACCACCTCCGTACGAGCATTCCGCCCCAGTTGCCGAGGGCGCCAGAAGAATTCGCCGCGCCGCGGAGAAAGGAGCTTCATTGGCTGATCATCATAGACCGCGAAGGGTACAAGTGGGGAGAGAAATGCGCGGAAATTTTGATTTTTTGCGCAGGATTTTCATGGGGTGGGAAGGGTGAAAGGAAAAATCCGCTCCAGAAGGTGATCGGCTGCGACTTTCCCGCGATTGCCTGCATCCAATGACCAGAAAGCGCGAGGAGTTGTATCCCCGCGCGCGGAGCGATACCCTAACCTTTAGGCAAGCAACTTCAGCAATCGGGAGAAACCATGGCCACTGCAACCACCACCCTCGCGACAGAAACCGTCAAGAAAGCCCCTCTTACCCTGACCCCCCAGGCAATCACCAAGGTGCGCGAGATCATGGCCACCCAGGATCCCCTGCCCGCTGGACTGCGCATTGGCGTGGTGGGCGGCGGCTGCTCGGGCTTTCAGTATTCAATGGCCTTTGAGAACCAGGCCGGCATGATGGACAAGGTATTCAGCTATGAAGACCTGAAGGTCTTTGTGGACGCCACCTCGCTGATGTATCTGGACGGCTGCACGGTGGACTTTGTGGAAACGCTGGAGGCTGCCGGCTTCAAGTTTGACAACCCCAACGTGAAGAGCACCTGCGGCTGCGGCTCGTCGTTCAGCGCGTAGTTTTTTCCTGGTTTTTCTGGTTAGATGGCACAAAGGCTCGTTCCCCTGAGGGGGACGAGCCTTTGTGCGTTTTGGAAGGGGATTGGCAGGCGAGGGTTCAGCGCGGCGGCGTTTGCTGGCCCGCGCTGAGCAGATTGGCGAGGAGACGATAGGCGCCGGAACCCAGCTCGGGGAGTTGGCGGTGGAGGGCATAGGCCAGGTAAATATAGCTGCCCTTGCCGGGGTGAGCGATGAGCAGGCCGCCGCGTTGCGGGTCTTGGCCAGGGTCGGCGGTCTCGGTGAGCGCAGTAAAGGCAGGGGCCCAGCTCGCGGCAAAGGAGTGGCCGCGCTCCTCGACCCAGCCGGAAAAATCCTCCGCGGTGATTTTGTTGGGCCAGTTGAGCAGGGGGTCGTAGGGGACCAACAGCTTGACCGGGGCAGCTTCATCGACGACCTTTTCGGGCGAGCGGCCAAGATCGAGGGGCAGGGGCGAGGGGAAGCTGGCACTCTGGTACTGAACGAGCAGGGTTCCACCGGCGCGGACGAAGGCATCGATGCGAGGCTGGGCACTGAGCAGTTCAGGGCGCACGGAGTAGGCGCGAATGCCGACGATGATCGTGGTCCATGAGGAGAGATCGGCAGTGGCTAGCTCGGTCGGCGTGAGCAGGTGGACGGCGACGCCGAGGCCCTGGATGGCTTCGGGGAGCAGGTCGCCAGTGCCCATGACGTAGGCGATGCGCAGGCCGGGGGCCAGCTTTACATCGACCTTGCGGGTTTGCAACCGGGCGGTTTTGTATTGGTTATAGGGGCGCAGACCGGGGTAGCCGACGCTCTGCCAGCCGGTGCGGAAGTCGCGTCCGGCAGAGTGAGCCACGGCCTGGATGGTGTAGGCGCCAGTCTGTTGTGCCGCGGGAGTAACAGAGAAAAGAATGGGCTCGGTGTCGCCGGCCTGGTCGCGATGGAAGCTGGCCTGGGCGGGCGTGGCGCGCCAACCGGCGGGCAGCTCCAAGGTGACAGAGCCGTCGGCTGCGACTTCGGTGTGGACGGTGACACTGACCGGCAGGGCTGCGCCGTCAAGAGGCAGAATGCGCGCTTCGGGCTCCATGCGCAGGCCAATGGACGGCGTGACCACGAGGGGTTCGTAAACGCCGCCGGTTCCCGGCACACGCTGCATGGTTTGCACCACTTGGCCGATGCGAATCGGCAGGCCGTCGAAGGTGAACTCCGCCCAGGCCGTCAGCGGATAGGGAGCAAAAGAATCGCCGCGCAAAGAGGAATCCGAGAGGTCATAGAACGATTGCTCGATCGTGGGTCGAGTGAAATAAGGCTGGGTGGGCTGGGCGTCGGCGGGGATCTTCACGCTGAAGGTCTGATCATTGACCGCACCGGCTGCGGTGACTTTCTGGCTCTGCCATACGCGCCCGTCTGAACCCATGAGCTGAAGCTGCTGGAGCGGGCTCTCGACTGTGGCCTGCGCGGTGTGAACCCGCACCCGAAACTCCTGGCCGGGGGTGACGCTGCGCGGGGTTTCGTCGGCTGATGCGCCACGAAAGGGGCCGCCCGATGCGCTGTCGGACTTGGCTGTGAAAGCGAGGAGATCGAGGCCGAGTAGTTGCTTGAACGCTACCTGAAACTGGTCGATTTTGGTGTCCAGCTCCAGCAGCAAGCTGGCAATGGCCCTGCCGTCGAGGCTGCTTTCAGCGACGGCGGCGCGCAACTCTCGGGTCTGGCGATAAATTGACGCCAACTGATGAGCCTGCGCGGCGGGTGAGCCTTGGGGCGCGGCGGTGAAGCTGGCCAGGGCGGCGTTGATTTGGCGCAGAGTTTCCGCCAAGTCCGCGACGGGGTCAGGTCCGGCAAGCCCCGCCAGCCCGGCAACGCTGGTGTCAATGTTGACCTTGCTGTTGTGAAAGAGGTCGTCGTTAGTCTTGATTGCACCGGGCTTTGTGGCGGCCTGCGGCACTACGGCCCAGAGATGATAGCTGGTCGTGGCCGGGCCGCTGAGCGCGGGGTTTGCGCCGCCGTTTTGGGATTTCTGCTGGCCCCATCCCTCGCGGGCAATCTGCACGTAGCTGCGGCCCAGCGCCGGGTCGAGATTGCCGACCTGCATGGTCGCATCCGTCGAGAGAGCGCCCTCGGTGATTGCGCCGGTGACGTAATTTTTGAAGCGCGCCGGGGCCCACTTGCCAGTGGCGTAGTCGAAGATTTTTCCGTCTTTGATGGGCGCAAAGGGCACCATGGAGTAGACGGCGAGGGGCTGCCAGGGCTGGAGGCCATCCTTGAGCTGATCGGGAAAGACCGACGGATCGGCCGCGGCCTTGAAGACTTCCTGGGCGATTTCGCCGGAGACCTGGTGGTGGCCGTGGCCGTCGCTGACGCCGCCGACAAAGGTGGCCACGATGATCTGGGGGCGCTCGCGGCGCACGGCGAGAACGGCGTCGTAGAGGACGCGATCGTGTCCCCAGCGGGCAAAGGATTCCTCTTGAGTTTTGGAGAAGCCGAAGTCCGCCTCGGTGCCCCAAAGCTGCTTGACGCCATAAAATTCATCGGCGCGGAGCAGTTCGTTGGTGCGCAGCAGACCGAGAGCGTCGTCGCTTTCGGCGCTCATGGCGTTCTGGCCGCCCTCGCCACGGGTGAGGGTGAGCAGCGAGACGCGCACGCCAAGGCCGCGACTGAGATAGGTGAGCAGAGCGCCGTCTTCGTCATCGGGATGGGCGACGATCATCATCACGCTGGCCGTGGTTTGCAGGCGGCGCAGGGATTGGGCGAGAGCCGCCGCGCCGCGATCTTCAGGCAGAGGCAGGACGCTGGACTGCTGGGCCGCAAGCCCGCTCGACGCCAGGCTCAGCAGGGTCGTCAAAAATGCCGCGCAAAATGCTCGTTGAGTAATGAACATGGTTGCCGTCAGTGTACAAGCTGGGGCACGCTGATTGATCGGGCGATTCGATCTTGTCGTGCGATCCCACTCATTCCGCAAAGAACACGGAATGAATGGGGCCCCCGGCATAC
>Ga0224528_1001582_pt1 | contig 14591 bp, 13 predicted proteins | sample CBST25metaG_2_FD_179888 | JGI IMG/M metagenome (GOLD analysis project Ga0224528, IMG submission 179888) | Peat soil microbial communities from Stordalen Mire, Sweden - C.B.S.T25 | ecosystem: Environmental > Terrestrial > Soil > Wetlands > Peat | place: Sweden: Norrbotten County, Stordalen Mire...
CGTTCCAGACAGATAGGTCAAGCCCAGCACGTTGTTGCCCGCATCCAGCAGCACCACCGCGCCGATGCGCAGGCCGGGGGCGGTCGGCGTAAAGGTCACCGATTCGGTGCAGGAGGCGAGCAAAGGTCCGGGTGCGCAGGTGGACGCGCCGCTGCCCGCGGCAAAGTCCAGTCCGTTCACGCCGGTTGTCAGCACCTCTACCTGGCTGACGGTGCTCGCCGGCGGCGCCGTAGCCGAAGCCGTAACCGTAACCGTCTGCGCGCCAGACGCCGTACCCACCTGTTGCGGGGTACTGAAGACGCCTTGCGCCCCTGCGCTGGTTCCAGCCAGCAGAAGGGCAAGCAGGAAGCTCAGGAGAATCCCCGGTCGTCTTGCCCTCGACCTTGCGCGCGAAGGTCTAACTACCTTGCTGCCGTCCCTGTGCTGAGATGCTCCGCACTCTGCTACGGATGATTGGTCCAAAAGGCTTTTTCGGCATTCGCTGAGGAAAACGCGAGGGAAAAGAGAGGTCATTGGGGGGAACTCCGTACGATCCTTTGAACTTGCCTGGTTGTCCGGGACTTGCTGGACAGATATAGGGTGGACAAAAAAGCCCCGCCGGCGATCCAATCCGGCCTGGTGTTAGGGCGACGTGCGCAGAGTATACCTTGTGCGCAACTCCGCGCGCGATGGCGTTTGGCTCAAAGTCAGTCATTTTCTTGTAAACCTGCTCCGGCTTCCCAGAGCCAAAAACGCGCATTCCACATGAAACAAAGGGGCTGGATGCACTGTCTGACCGTTCGATCGCATTGTGCCATCGAAGGGCGGTCCGGCGCGGCGATTACCAGCTTATCGGCAAAGGCGGCTCGGCTTGACAGCAAAACAGTCTTGTTTTGAACTCTTTGTTCCAAAAGGGACTGGAAACTGCGCGCCTTCCCGAAGGTGACCGGCTGCTCATTGGCCTTCCCGCCTGGGTACAGATTTCGCCAATCAGAAGGCCCTGCCCATTTACTTCGCCACCACGGCTTTTCAACCCAGGGTAGGTAGCGTCACCTACCAGAACATCACGTTTCCGGCCGGTGAAAAGCCCTTGGGCGATCCCCCGCCCGCCATCCGAAAGATAGCAATCCCACCTGAAGCGGGGAAATCCTGAGTCGGGCAACGTGCTCAGAGTAGTTCCGTCCGCGGCGCTTCACGTATAAGAGAATGGAGGCAGGCGTTAAGAATGAACTGGCCTGAGGAGGCGACTGCGTGAGCAACTGGGATTTGCGTTTTCTGGAATTGGCGCGGCTGGTATCGACGTGGAGCAAGGACCCAAGCACGCAGGTTGGTGCCGTCATCACCCGCGGCAAATTTGTTGTCTCGCTCGGATTCAACGGCCACCCGAAGGGCGTGGAGGACACACCGGAGCGCCTGGAAATCCGCGAAAACAAGTACCGGACCATCATCCACGCCGAGATCAACGCAATCCTCACGGCCAAGCAGGATCTGGAAGGCTGCACCATCTACCTGTGGCCCTTCATGCCCTGCTCGCAGTGCGGGGCCGCGATTGTCCAGGCCGGCATCAAGCGCGTTGTGGCTCCGCAGGCCGACAATGAACGCTGGGCAGAAAGCTTCAAATTCACTACCGAGATCTTTTCCGAGGCCGGGGTGGAACTGGTAGTGATTCCGATTTAAGGCAAAAGACACCCGCTATCTCTTTCTCTATTGCAACCTGCACAGACCCATCCAGGTAATGCGCAGGCTTGAGTGGGGCCCCATCGCAAAGATCCGTGGTCCGGTATGGCATTGCAATCGGATGGGTTCATAGGAAGATGGCCAGTGTTGGGAACCTGAATCCTGCCCGTAATTCGACACCGGGGAGACTGTCGACCTACCGGTTGCCAAACAGGAACCGCTATTCGTCCATAACCCTATGTGCGCCTCGTGTAGACTTATAAGGGAGGATTTTGAATGAGCACGAAACAACTATTGGCAGAAATCGATCGCGGCATTAACGCCTTGCAAAAGGCACGCGCCTTGTGTTTGAAGGGTGAGGCTGTTGCACCGAAGGCTAAGGCAACCGCAGCTAAGACAGTCAAGGGAACTAAGGCGCCAGCGAGGAAGCTCGCCAAGGGCGGCATGAGCGACGAAGGCCGGGCCAGGATCGCCGCAGCTCAGCAAAGGCGCTGGGCCAAGGTTAAGCGGGAAAAGAACAAGGCAGCTAAGGCGGCTAAAGCCGCTCTGGCGGTCGCCGCAGCAGAGTAATCCGCCTTCCAATATACGCAAAAAGGCCCCGAGGCCATCGACCTCAGGGCCTTTCTGTTTACCTGCGGCCACCTCGGCTTGAGCGTCGGCTTTGGCCTGGTTTAGCTGGGGCTTGAGCTCCCTGGGATACATCGGTTAGAAACATAGGCTCCGCATTATTGCCGGTCTCCTTTCGCATGGGCTTCGTGATCGCGTTGTATTTCGTTGCGAGGTCGCCCGAGCGTGCTATGAATGCTTCGGGATGTCCGCCGATGAACTCCACAGAAAGGTCGCTAGTTAACATAACGAAATCCGCCAAGGCTGTTCTCACTTCAGCGCCACAAGCCAGGCTCGCGATCACAACTATCCGCGAAAGATCATGCGATGCGGTATTCCAAGCGTCGCTCAATTCGATTTGCTTAGCAACCCTCGCCGGTGACTCTTCGGCCTCAGCCCGCCACAAGTTATTCCTGAAGAGTTGCCTACGGTTCAGGAATCTTTTCATTCTTTCCTCCCGCCCCCGATCGTCTACCCTGAAACTACGTCATGTCCGCTTGCATCTTCTCCCCATCCCGCGCCGCTCACCACGACAGGTTCCGATGAAAGCCCGCGTCTCCGACCTGTCCGCCATCCTCTTTGCTGTCTTCGGATTCACCTGCTGGGTGCTCGGCGATAGTTGCATCAAGTGGATCGGGCAATACGGCCTGCCGCCCGAAGAGATTGTCGCCTTCATGGGGCTCTTCATGGCGCTCACGCTCACCGTGCAGGCCGCCGTACGCCGCAACCTCGGCAATCTGCGCCCGCGTTCGGTGGTGCGCCAGGTGCTGCGCGCCCTCCTGGACATGACCAACAACGTCTGCGTCGTCATAGCCCTCCGCCATCTCTCGCTGACCATGTTCTACATTCTTGTCTTCACCTCGCCGCTGGTCATCTCCGTGCTCTCGGCTGTTTTTCTTGGCGACCGCATCACCTCCAAGAAGGCTCTGGCCCTGATGGTCGGCTTCTGCGGCGTGGTTATCGCGGTCGCTCCCTGGAGCCATGCGCAGCGCATCGATCTCGTCGGCCTCATCAGTTGCCTGGTGTGCGTGGCCTGCTTTTCGGTCAACATGATCTGGTCGCGCGTGCTCACGCGCACCGAACATCCCGAGAGCCTTGCCTTCTGTTCCGGCGTGGTGACGGCGATAGCCGGCCTGGCGCTCACCAGTCTCCACCCCCGGCCGCTCACGCCCACGCTCTGGCTGGCGTTGGGAATGATGGGCGTCTTCTGCGCAGCCGGCACGCTCAGCTTCTATGTCGCCGTCAAACACACCTCGGCCAGCAACGTCTCGCAGTATCACTACACTCAGTTGGTCACCGGCGCGTTGATCTCCTACCTGGTCTGGCACGAAAAGCCGGGCCTGCCCATGCTGGCCGGCGGGTCGCTGATCATTGGCTCGGGCCTGCTGATCGCCCTCGCGGTACGCAACGCCCAGCCAGCCCTGCGCCCCGACGTCGCCGCCAGATAACGCCAGCATGGCGGCTATCTCCCTCAAAGTGACCCCAATTTACCGCTAACCTCAAGGGTTGGCGGGTGAATCGTTGGTAGCGGCGACCGAGATCTCCCGTTCACGGTCACTACAATGGAAGTCACGATGATTCAGTACCTCTATCTCGGCCGGGTGGGCTACGACGAGGGGTTGCGGCTGCAGGCGGAGATTGCCGCCTGGCGCGCCGAGGGCCGCGTCCAGAACGTACTGCTGCTCCTGGAACATCCGCCTGTGCTTACGCTGGGACGCAACGCCAACCGCGCCAATGTCCTGGCCTCCGACGAACTGCTGGCCAACCGCGGGGTGACGATTCACGAGATCAACCGCGGTGGCGATGTGACCTATCATGGACCGGGCCAACTGGTGGGCTATCCTATCTTCGACCTGCGCAGCCTGAAAAACGAGAAGGGCGGCCGGCTGGGGCCGGTGGACTTTGTCCGCCGGATGGAAGAGGCGCTGATTCGGGTTTGCGGGGTCTACGGCGTGCCTGCGGGAAGGATTGCTGGGCTGACGGGCGTCTGGTGTGGGGTTCACCCTTTTCCCCCAAGCGAGCCGAAAGAGCTGCTGTCCGCAGAACCCGAGAGAAAGATCTGCGCCATCGGGATTCACGTTTCCCGCGGCATCACCTCTCACGGCTTTGCCTTCAACGTCACCACCGATCTGCGCGATTTTTCCCTCATCATTCCTTGCGGCATTCCCGATCATCCGGTGACCAGCCTGGAGCGCGAAGTCGAGCCGTCCGTGAAGTTGCCGGACCTGGAAGCCATGGCGCACCAAGCGGCCCGACAATTCGGACAGGTCTTTGGCGAGCAGGTGTTGGCTGTCGAGAGCATGGAGGTGTTGCGGACACAGGCAACCGCACGGCAGAGCGAACCGCAGTTTCCGGCCGAGGATATACCGGTGCAAGTTCCGGCGGAAGTCGGGCGGCTCCGCCACGAGGACGAGCCGCCGGTTCGTGCCTGAGAGCGAGTTTATTCCATTCTCAGCGCCTGCATGGGGTCCAGCCTCGAGGCGCGCCACGCGGGAATCAGGCAAGCCGCAGCCGCAACCAGCAGCAGCGTAACCGCAACCCCGACAAAGACCGCCGGATCGAGCGGTTGCGTCTCATAAAGCATGGAGCGGATCAGCCGCACCACCGCCGCACTGCCCACCAGACCCAGGGCCAGCCCGAAGAGCGCCGGCCTTAGCCCATCCAGCAGCACAGTGCCCAGCACCTGTTCGCGCTGCGCACCCAGTGCAATGCGAATGCCGATCTCGCCGGTCCGCTGCGCCACGATGTAAGAGAGAACGCCGAAGAGTCCCACCGCGGCCAGCAGCAGTGACAACGCGGCGAAGCCCACCAGCAGGCTGGCGATGAAGCTCTCATCCAGTGTGGACTTACCCAGAAGCTGGTCCATGGTCAACACGTCGGAGACCGGCAAATCATGATCCAGATCCTGCACGATCCGCTGCACCGGCAAAGCCAGTTGTTCGACGTTGTGCCTGGCGCGAATCACCAGAACGCCATTGTTCGAATTCCCCGAGTACAGCGGATAGTACTGCACCGGCGCCGACGCCTCGGCCAGTGAGTGGCGCGTATTGCCCACAATGCCGACGATCTCGTAATCGCGGTCCACGCGCAGATGTTTGCCAATCGGATCTTCATGGGGAAAATACTGCTTGGCGAACGCTTCGTTGATCATCGCCTGATTGGCCTGTTCCAGTTTGCGGCTTGGATCGAAGGAATGTCCGCGCAAAATTGCAATTTTCTGCGCTGCAAAGTAACCCGGATCGGCCGAGCGGACGATGGCGTCCTGCACCTGCCCCTGCGGCAGCGGCGGATGCTCGGCAATCTCAAAGCCTTGATCTCCCCAGTAGCCTTGTCCCGGAACTGCATCCGTAAAGCCCGCGGCTTCCACGCCCGGCAACGCGCGCACCCGCTCCAGCAGCGAGGTGTAGAAGTTGACCACCTGCGCAGGTTTGCGATAGCGCGGACCAAAGGGATCGAGCCGCATGGTGAGTATGTTGTCTGTTGCGCAGCCTAAATCCGACGCACGTAGCCGTGCATAACTTTTCAACAGCAGCCCCGCCGCGATCAGCAGCACTACCGTCAAGCCCACCTCCGCGGCCAGCAGCGCGCGGCGCAGCCGTACACGGGCTTTTCCGGTGCTGGCGCCGCGCGCGGAGTCCTGCAGAGCGGTCAAAAGCTGCGTATCCTTGGTGCTCAATGAAGCCACCAGTCCGGCAAAGAGCGCACAGAGAAGGATCAATCCCACGGTGAACGCCGCCACCGCGCCATCAATATGAATCGCCTCCACGCGGCTCATCTCCGGGCGCGCATGAACCAGTGATCGCACGGCTCCGTAAGCCAGCAGCAGTCCGGTCGCGCCGCCCGCCGCCGCCAGCAGGAAGCTCTCCATCAGCCGCTCACGCAATAGGCGCAGCCGTCCGCCGCCGAGAGCGGTACGAATGGCGAGTTCCTTGCGCCGCGCCGCTCCCCGCGCCACCAATAAATTGGCCACATTCAGGCAGGCAATCAGCAGCACGCAACTGGTGGCCGCCAGCAGCACATAGAGCGGGCGCTTGGTTCCGCCTACCATATCGTCCAGCAGTGGAAGAACGCTCGCGCCGTTGCCCACAAACGCATTGTCAAGATGTGCGTCGTGAAGATGGTGCGAAATCGCGTTCAGATCGCTCAATCCCTGTGCCGCCGTGACCCCAGGCTTCAGCCGGCCAATCACATGGTACTGGTGATCGCCCAGCCCCATCATCGACCCCTCGGGCTTGTAACGATAGATGGGCGTCCACAGCGGCGTTGCGGCGTCGGGAAAGGCAAACCACTCCGGCATCACACCAATCACCGTGTAGGGGAGGCTGTTCAGTTGAATCGTACGATTCACAATCGCCGGGTCGCTTCCGAAGCGCCGCTTCCACAGGCTCCAGCTCAGCACTACCGTGCGATTGGCCGAGTGCTGATCGTCGGCTGCGGTAAATGTCCTTCCCAGCGCAGGCTGCACGCCCAGCGTGGGAAACAGATTCCAGGTGCAGCCAATGCCTCTTAGCTTCTCCGGCAATTGCCCGCCCGCCGCGGCAAGATTTAGGTCCGTTTCGCCGGTCAGCGCCAGGCTGGAGAAGCTGCGATTCTGCTCCTTCCACGCCGTATACATGCCCGGAGCCACAATGTTATGCACGGAGTTGCCGAGGTGCTCGTAGACCGTCATGAGCTGCTCCGGCTCAGGATAGGGCAGCGGCTTCAGCAGCACCGAGCGCACCACGGTGAACAGCGCCACATTCGCGCCGATGCCCAGCGCCATCACCAGAATCGCCAGCGCGGCGAATCCTGGTGTGCGGCCCAACGTGCGGAAGCCATAGCGCACTTCGCGGACCGCCTGCTCCAACCAATTCCAGCTCCACGTTGCCCGCGCTTCCTCGCGTAGCAGCGCCGGATTGCCAAAGCTGCGCAGCGCCGCAAAGCGTGCTTCTTCTGTACTCATTCCCGCGGCCAGGTTCTCCGCGATCTGCTGCTCAAGATGAAAGCCAAGCTCGTCGTCGAGACACGCGGCAGCCTTTTTGCGTTGAAAAAGCATCCGTATCCGCATTGCCAATTTCGCTGTACTCCGCATCGCTTTACCCCGTCTTTCTGAGCCCGCTGGCTCTCAGGCCTGCGTCACAATCAGGTCGATGGCCGCCGAGAGCCGGTTCCAATTGGCGGTTTCCGCCTCAAGCTGTCCGCGTCCGGCGGCGGTGAGCGAATAGAACTTGGCCTGGCGGCCGGTTTCGGTTTCAGCCCACTTGGCCGTGACCCATCCCTGCTGCTCCAGCCTGTGGAGTGCAGGGTAAAGCGACCCCTGCTGTACTTGCAGGACCTCGCCGGAAATCTGCTGGATGCGCTTGGCGATGGCCCATCCGTGCATAGCTTGGGGCAGGAGAGTCTTCAGAATGAGCAGGTCGAGCGTTCCCTGCACCAGATCGTTTGGTTTACCCATGCCTAGATTATCTACACAACGTTGTGTAGATCGTCAAGGTATCTTGCCGATTATTTGTGCAGCCTCCGCCCTCGTTCCAGTTGGCCATGGACGTGCAAATTAAACTAAAAGCGACCAGATCTTCTCATCGAGCCTTAATCCCGGAAGTGAAGAAGGGCCTGACCGTTAAAAACCAGGAACCCAAACCCAAAGCAAAGTAGAGAAACGGACGCATGAAATCCAGACATAAAGTTCCCGCTTCCCCGGCGAAGCGATCCCGTCCTCAGCAACGGGTAGATCGCCTGATGCAGGAAGCCGTGACTCACCACTGGGCCGGCCGACTGGTCGAGGCGGAGAGCCTCTATCGACAGGTACTTCAACTTTTACCCGCTCACCCTGACGCGATGCATTTGCTGGGAGTGGTGTCGTCTCAAGCCGGGAAGTATGGAACGGCGCTTGAACTGATCGACAAGGCTCTCCTTCTCAGACCGAGTAGTGCTGAAATGTTGAAAGACCGAGGCATCGCACTCCACGGTCTGCAGAGATACGAGGCTGCCGTAGAGAGCTACGACAAAGCCATCCAACTCCAACCGAACTTTGCGGAGGCCTTCAACCACCGTGGCAATGCCCTCTATCTACTCCATCAAAACGAGGCGGCTGTGGAGAGCTTCGACAAGGCCATCCAGTACCGACCGGACTTTGCCGAGGCCTACAGCAACCGTGCCGCAGCTCTCCATGCTCTCCAGCAATACCAAGCAGCTGTGGAGAGCTTCGACAAGGCCATTCTCTTCAAGCCAAACTATTTTCACGCTTACAACAGCCGAGGTAATGCACTCCAAGTCCTTTTCCAATATCAGGCTGCTCTGGAGAGCTTCAACAAGGCCAGCGTCCTTCAACCAGATTTCGAATATCTGGATGGGATGCGGCTACAGATGAAGCAGTTTCTTTGCGACTGGGAGGGATTCGATACCCAGCTCCAGCATTTGGAAGCAGACGTCGGTAAGAATAAGAGAGTTGTCGCTCCATTTGTCTTTCTCACCCTAAGCAGTTCTCCGGCGCTACAAAGAAAGGCGGCGGAGATCCATTTGCTGGATAAGTATCTCCCCAGTTCCAGTTCTCCCGTTGCCTTGATCCCCCACCGCCCTAGACACGACAAGATTCGCATTGGGTATTTTTCTGCGGATTATTACGACCATGCAACCTCCCATTTAATGGCAGGGTTGTTTGAGCGCCACGATAGAAGCAAGTTTGAGATTTTGGGTTTCTCCTTTGGGCCGGACATCCAGGATGAGATGACACAAAGGGTATCTGCAGCTATGGACCGGTTTATCGATGTACGGTCCCTGTCAGATGCGGGAGTAGCGCAACTGAGTAGGCAAATGGAGGTGGATATTGCAGTAGATTTGAAGGGCTTCACGAAAGACAGTCGCTCCGGGATCTTTCTTGAGCGCGCTGCTCCTCTCCAGGTGAACTACCTTGGCTACCCCGGCACGACTGGCAGCCCATCCATCGATTATCTGATTGCGGACCATACGGTGATTCCGGAGGCCAGCCAACGGCATTATTCGGAAAAGATCGTCTATCTGCCGGACAGTTATCAAGTCAATGATTCCAAACGCCGGATATCGGCAAGTCCTCGCACGCGAATCGAGGAGGGATTGCCAGAGCGCGGCTTTGTTTACTGCTGTTTCAATAATAATTACAAAATTACCTCCGAGGTATTCGACATATGGATGCGGATACTCGCACAGGTCGAAGGCAGCGTTCTTTGGCTGCTGGAAGACAATCCAGGGGCGGCCGACAATCTGCGCAAAGAGGCGGTGCGTCGCGGCATCGCTCAGGAACGGCTGATTTTTGCAAAGCGAATGCCTTTGGCCGAACACCTGGCACGGCACAGTTTGGCAGACCTGTTTCTGGATACGTTTCCCTGCAATGCTCACACGACGGCTAGCGATGCGCTATGGGCAGGCTTGCCCGTAATGACGCGCATGGGAGAGACTTTCGCCAGCCGGGTAGCAGCCAGCCTGCTGCGAGCAATCGAGTTGCCTCAACTTGTGACCACGACTGGGGAAGCTTACGAGGCGCTGGCTGTGGAACTTGCACACAACACGGAGTTGCACCATGCGATCCGGGAGAAATTGCAGCGTAGCCGCCATACCGCGCCGCTTTTCAACATTTCTGGTTTTACTCAACATCTGGAGTCGGCCTACTCTGCAATGTATGAGCGGTATCAGGCGGGCATGCCTCCGGATCGGATCGACGTTACTCGATTCCCAGTTTCAGCAGGTCTCTCAGCGCACAGCGTAGCAGAAGGCAAGTCACAAGTAACGCTGAAGCTTCTTGAGGCAGCCATCGCCGAGGGCGAAACTACCGAACTTTGGAATCATTGGGCTGTCGTGCTAAACACCTGCGGCGATCTGGTCCGAGCCGAAGCAGGTTACCGCAGTGCGCTCAAGTTAAACAGCTTGGATCGCCAAGCCGCCGTGAATCTTGGCTTTCTGCTATTCGCCCAGGGAAGGCTAGAAGAGGCTATGCCATTTCTCGAACAGCACCAGGCCACCCTGACGGCGCAAGAGAAACAGGCTATCGCTGAGATGGCAACACATTATCAGGCACACCAAGCACAAATCGTCTTCGCGGATGCGAATGCACCCAAGGCCCAGACGGTCTAAACGGAGGCCTAGACTTGCCAGATCCTTCTGCCCTCCTGGCTATAGCATTGCGCCGCCACCGGGAGGGTGCGCTTCCAGTGGCGGCTTTGCCGAGGATCTTACACGCCGCTTCTCCTCGCATCCCAAGAGCTATTCAAGCTTGTACGAGTGTCTTTATAGCAACAATCTCCATGCAGGCCTTATAGCGGATACTCACCGCATAACTCACCGGTGCAAACCCACACTGCCGCATGAGCGACATCATCGACTTTCGCGAGAAATTGTGGTGGTGCTCGATCTCGCCCCAATAGGGGTTTTGATTCTTCCGATCCATTTCACGCCAACTGCTGCTCTCACGATTCGGGCATGAGATGAAGAGTACGCCATTCGCTTCCAGCATCTGGTTTGCTCGCTGCAGGACTGCTACTGGATAGGATGTGTGTTCCAGGAGGTCGGCCATGGAAATCACATGAATCGGGCAATTGGACTGTACGCTGAAAAGATCGGCACAGTGTGCCTTGTATCCTTGCTCAATAATGCGGCGAACCGCCTCCTCCCGCAGATCGATCCCCACAGCATCGAATCCGAATTCCTCCGCGGTAGAGATCAGCCCTCCTGAACCGCAGCCCACATCAATCCAGCCCAGTTTCGTATCGAATGGCTTCGTGTGTGCTGGCATCGCATCAAGCACGCGCTGTACAACGGGAGCCCAGACTGCGCGTTCTCTCTCCATATCGCCGCCGGCTAATTGATTGGCATTGGCTCTAAGAAATAGTTCCGCCAATCCGGCGCTGCTGTAGAAGTTGTCGGTAAAGACATGCTCACATTGTTCACATCGGATCCATTTCATGGTCTCCGGCAAGGGAGGATGCCATAACGGGTGCCCAGTAGTAGGGGCAGTCAAAAGGCCGGTCGCTCTTGAATTTCCGCAAATAGGGCAGCAAGGGTACGGGATTAGAAGCTGTGGTTGATTTTGGGTCACAAAATAGTCCTTTCAGAGCGAAAGCAGACTCTGTGTACGGTACTTCAAGTAGTCGGATCTGCATGACTCACTGTGCGCGAATTCCTCTGGGTCTGTGGTTCGCGAGTCGATCCAAATAATAGTCTCGCTTTAGGATGAGCCGAAATTAGAGAATTGGACCGCCCCAAAATATAGATGCACGTTTAAGGCCAACTGGAAATCCCATGGTAGCGCTGCACACAAATCGTAGACGGACGCGGTTTGCTGCGCTCAGATAGCGGACTGGTCAGGCAAACTCGCTGCAAAGAATCTGATGCCGGATGAATCAATCGGGAAGGAAATCCCATGCAGGCGGCCGCAACAAATCGTCGATGACGCGGCCGCGGTGAGCGAATAAAACTTGGCATGGTGTCCGGTTTCACTCTCGGCCCAGTCGGCCTGGAGCCATCCCTGCTGCTCCAGCCGGTGGAGCGCTGGATAGAGCGCTCCCTGCACCAGATCGTTTGGTTTGCTCATTGGGAGTTTGAATTCGGCCTAGACCGGGATCCGCCGGACCCGCTTCCCGATGCGCGTGAACACTTCCCAGGGAATCGTTCCCGTGACTTTGGCGTGATCGAAGGCGGTAATGGTTTCGCCGCCTTGCGTGCCCAGAATGACCACTTCGTCGCCGGCTTCGACGCCGGGAATCTCCGTCACGTCCACCACGGACTGATCCATGCTGACGCGGCCCACAAGAGGCGCGTACTGGCCGCGCACCAGCAGGCTGAAGCGGTTGCCGAGCCGGCGGTCGAGGCCGTCGGCATAGCCTGCGGCCACCAGCGCCAGCCGCATCGGCTCAGAAGCCACAAATGTCCCGTTGTACCCCACTACCGCTCCGGCGGGAATCGAGCGCACCCCCACCACGCGAGTCTTCCAACTGAGCACCGGCTTCAAATGTGCGCGCGCCGCCGTCAGCGTTGGGGGCTCGTCCGACTCGAACTGCGGGTCGAACTCAGGGACCAGCCCATAGAGCACCAGTCCGGGCCGCAGCATCGCCTTCATCCCGTGACGGGCGGCAAGCGCGGCAATCTCCTCGGCCTGTCCGGCGACCAGGGCCGCGGAACTGCCCACGTTGAACCAGTCCGGCAGTTGTCCCGCTGCGCCGATTTGCGCCATGGTTGCATCCAGACGGGCAAGCTGGATTTCGGTCACGCGCCCATCGGCCTCGTCGGCGGCGAACAGATGCGTCATCACGCCTTCCAGCCGCAGCGGCGAGCCTGGTGTAAAGCGCGCCAGCGCGGGTAAAAGCCCCTCCGCATCCACGCCCTGGCGACTCATGCCGGTGTCGATTTCAAGATGAACCGGGACGGAGCCGGGTTTGGCGCCGGCCGCGTGCGCCGCCGCTTCCAACTCGTCCAACTGCCACGGCTCCCAAACCACGGCGGTGAGCCCGTGGCGCACCACTTCCGCACCTTGGCCGGGGAATAGTCCGCCGATGACGAGCACCCGCGCATCCGGGCACAGCGTTTTTGCCTCGACGCCCTCCTCGACAGAGGTGACGCCCAGCCAGCGAGCGCCGGCGCGAACCGCCGCCGGAGCGCAGAGGGCGAGCGAGTGGCCGTAAGCGTCGGCCTTCACGATGGCCAGCAACTCCGCATGGGGAGCGGCCAGGCTGACAAGAAATCGATAGTTTTCTTCCAGGGATCGGGTTTGAATTTCAACCCAGCAGGGGCGAGTTGGCATGAGGTTTTCCAAATTCCAGTTTATCGCGCGTTGCCGGACCCCGCCGTGACAGGATCATGAACGCAGCAGCGCGAAGGCCACCACCGTCTCACCAACCTGGCCGGTTTCCTTCTGAATCCGCTCCTCCAGTTCGTACGGAAGGACCATTTCGCAGGCGGCAATCTCCTCTCCCGGGGCTCCCACAAAGCACAGCTCGCAACAGCCCAGCGCGCCGCCCTCGCCCATGCGCACCGGAGGGCCAAAGACCCGGCAGGTCATCGGCCGCCACGCGTAGACGCCACAAAGTCCGGTCGCCGGATCGAGCGCAGGGCAGGCTGCCTCGTTGGCGAAGTCCTCGAAGCGCTCCCGTTCCGCATCCGACTTGCCCAACAGCCCGGTCGTCAAATCGCCGGGAAACTCCGGTCCGTTCTCGGCAACCCAGGCTTTTGCTCGATCCTTGATCGCCTCTGCAGCCGGTGGATCGGCCGTGCGCAGCACTTCCATGCCGGTCTGCAGCCTCAATGCGTCCAGCGCGCCGATGGCGAAGGCTCCATGGCAACACTGCGTGCAACCCGGCCGGCAAGCCAGCCACGCGCCCGCCCGCCGCGCTGCATCGGCCAGCGCCGCATCCATGATCTGCACCAGTTCGGAGTCGCCCGCCGGAAGCTGCATGAACTTCAGCATAGAGGGTGGCTGGTGGGATCTGCCAGAGCCGCGGATGTTCATTCCACTTTTTCTCGAAGGGACCGGCAGTTCGTTGGTACTCTGCCCGCGGAGGTTTTCCCATGCCCGAGTCCCGCAGCACCGTAATGCCCGTCCTGCGCTACGCCAACGCACCCGCCGCCATCGACTGGCTCTGCCAGGTTATGGGCTTTGAGCGCCACCAGGTTTACCCTGGCGAGAACGGAAACATCGCCCACGCCGAACTTACACTGGGCGGTGGCATCATCATGCTCGGATCAGCCTGCAACGATGAGTACGGCAACGGCTTCACCGCGCCCGCCGAGGTGGGCGGCAAGGAAACCCGCAGCGCTTACATCGTGGTGCCCGACGCCGACGCGGTCCATGCCTGCGCCGTTGCCGCTGGGGCCACCATCATCCGGCCGCTTCAGGAGACGCCGTATGGCAGCCGCGAATTCAGTGTCAAAGACCCCGAGGGCCACTCCTGGAGCGTAGGAACCTACGACCCATGGGCCACGCACGAGTAAGTCGACGTCATCGCGGGTCTCTTCTCATATTGATCCGGCTTGAAAGCACTGCGACTCCGTGCCCCATGAATCGCTCTTTGCTTCATGGGCGGGAGAGCACATATCTCAATTCGAACCGTAAACAGTCAAACGGAAAACGCTCCAAGACGCTTCCAGAATGGCTCGACCCCGAAGCCGAACGGCCACAGCCGAGATCACGCCGGAGGGGCAAAAAGGGTGATTTTCAGCTCTGATCTAGCGCGTTTTGGGCCAAAAAGTGCCCAAAAACGGCCCGAAAGGGGCCAAAATCGATGTTTTATATTACCTATTAGTTAACTATGCAATTTTGCATGTGATTCATTATTTTTAACTTACGTGATTCTTACCGTCAAAAAAGAGGTGAAAACATATAGGGG
>Ga0224528_1001586_pt1 | contig 14565 bp, 15 predicted proteins | sample CBST25metaG_2_FD_179888 | JGI IMG/M metagenome (GOLD analysis project Ga0224528, IMG submission 179888) | Peat soil microbial communities from Stordalen Mire, Sweden - C.B.S.T25 | ecosystem: Environmental > Terrestrial > Soil > Wetlands > Peat | place: Sweden: Norrbotten County, Stordalen Mire...
TGGTGGCTACCGGAAATCTTGATCTGGCACTGGTGGTGGCCATCCCCGATACTTCGTCGCTCAGCTTCTTGTCAGTTGCTGAGTCGCCCGGCTATATTGCACTGCTGAAAAGCGACGCCATCGCCGGGAGTGTGGAACTCCGCCTCGAAGATTTGCGCGCGCACGAGTGGATTCTGCCCGCGCCGCACATCAACCCGTACATCACCGAGATGATTCAGGCGGAGGCCTCTGCAAAACACATCATCGCGCCCGACACGCACACCTTCACAACGGCTGAAGAGGCATCGGCGCTCGTCTTGGCGCACAAGGGCGCGGCATTCCTGACGCGCGAGGCGGCGTGGCGAATCTCCAGCAATGAAATTGCTGTGCGTCCTCTGAGCGAGGAACACCCGAAACTCGTAACCAGATTGGCGATGCGTGCCGACGATAAAAAGCGGTTGACGAACGAGTTCGTTCGCGCCGCTGGGCGCAAGCTGGTCAAGATGCAACATCCGCAATGGCGAAGCACCGCGTCAGCCTGCTGAACCGCTGGGGCCAGGATCGTTTGTGCCAGTCGCGGCGGCATCCACGTCTCGAATGACGATATTGAGCGGTCCATCATGGCCGCACTTTGTGCAGGGATAAATGCCAGTGGCGACAGCCGTGCCGTCGAATTCATCTCGACGAGAGACGCTGCCACAATGAACGCACGCATGAAAGTGCGACAATTCGCGTTGAGACCTATCCGAGTCGCTTGCCATCTTTCCCTCGTTTCTTTCCAGTTTCCCGCTTTAACGGCTAGCGGTATCGTGTTTGACGCATGAGGGTGAGGATAGCAACTGAAGGTGCCGGGAAAAATCAACAGAGCTGCATTAAAAAGATGACGGTTGGGCCGCCGGGCGGGAGCGCGAATGAGGGCGGGAAGATCGGTATCGGGAAGGACGGGAATATCCTTCAACCTGACCAGTCACTCATGATTTCTGTCTCAATCGAGTTTGAACCGTGCACCAACGTACTGTGCCAATCAGTCTTGCAATTGCTTATCTCTGGTTGATACGCTGAACGGATGAGCGTGCCATTCGAGTTTCCAACGATCATGGACGACAGACCAAAGTGCGTCTAAAAGTATCTTCACTCCGACCGCGCCGGTAGCATACTTGAGAAATTATTGATGCGCTTCGGCCAGGCCTCCGTACTCAACGACGCCTTTGAGTTCAAACCTGCGCTCAAGGGCATGGGCAAGGATGTTATGTTGTTTGCAGTTCCCCCTTCCGGTATCAAGAGTGTTTTTATTGGGTATAAGGCCACAGAGGAATCTGTCCAGCAATTGAAGAGCACCGTAACCGTGAATACTGAACTCTCTCATGTCACGTTTCATAAGGCTATTCTCAACGATGACGGAGCAATCGATATTCTGCCAGAGTCTTAACTTGACACAATAGTCTAAGTCACTTCCCCGGCATCTGAAGGTGCCAAGTGCGTAGATCGTAGCGCAGAATTACAGTTGGCAAAAGAGGTCCGGGAAAGCCGCTTACAGCCCCTTGCGGCTCACGTGGGACCGGGACGGCGTTACAATCCCTTCAGCAGTTCCGAGAGCGTTGTTTCGAGGGCAGAGGCGATTTTGCTGAGGGTGCGTAGCCCCGGTTCTCGTGCGCCACGCTCCAGGTCCGAAATATGTACCTCGTGGATGCCGGACTGCTCGGCAAGGTCAATCTGCCGCCAATTCCGCGCGCGGCGCAACTTCCTGATTCGCTCGCCGGTTGCCGCACAGATGTCCTTTGCCATGCGTCCATCATCGGTTTAGCCTTTGCGCTATATTTAGTGCATACACTCTTTGTCGTTTGAAAGGTGGCCGGTATGCAGCTGCACAGAAGGATAGCTCCAGCGTTGCTTGTCGCTATTGCCTTGTTCGCATTCGGTTGTGGCGGAGGTTCGACCGGCGGGGGCGGCACTCCCACCCCAACGCCAACGCCTACGCCCAGCACTGCCAACGAATGGACGTGGATGGGAGGAAGCAGCACGGCAAATGCACCCGGTGTCTACGGCACAGAGGGTGTTCCTGCCGCTACAAACGTTCCCGGAGGTAGGTATGATGCTGTCTCCTGGATTGACGGTAGTGGCAATCTCTGGCTCTATGGAGGATTGGGAGCCAATGTGTACGGGGGTGGAGGACTCAGCGATCTCTGGGAGTTTAGCCCAACCGCAAACACCTGGACCTGGGTGAGTGGTGCGAGCACAATCAGCGCAGGTCCCGGAGTGTATGGCACAAAGGGCGTTCCATCTGCCAGCAATGTCCCTGGCCCGCGCTACAGCGCCGTAAGCTGGACTGACAGCAGCGGCAACTTGTGGCTCTTCGGTGGGATCGGTTGGAATTCATACGGGACGCCGGGCTATCTCAATGACCTCTGGCAATACAGCCCATCGGCCAAAACTTGGACATGGGTGAGCGGGGGCGATACCACAAATTCAGTTGGCGCTTACGGTACGCAGGGCACCGCTTCAGTGAACAATTTCCCCGGAGCACGGGACAGTGCTGTCTCTTGGATGGATAAAAGTGGCAATCTTTGGCTTTTCGGCGGGGGTGGCTACGGTTCTAACGCAACGTGGGGTGAACTCAACGATCTGTGGGAGTTTAATCCAACCACGAAGGCTTGGACTTGGATGAGCGGAAGCAGCACGGTAAATTCAAGCGGGGTCTACGGGGCTTTGGGCACTGCCTCTACCACCAACACACCGGCGGGCAGAGGCAACGCTGTCAGTTGGACTGACAGCGGCGGTAATCTTTGGCTCTTCGGCGGGTTGGGCTACGGTTCAAACGGGACGCAAGGCTGCCTCAATGATCTTTGGGAGTTCAGCCCTACCGCAAAGACGTGGACATGGGTGAACGGGAGCAACTCTGAGAATGCAGCAGCCGTTTATGGCACACAAGGCGTGGCGTCGTCCAGCAACACCCCCGGAGCACGGTACAGTGCCATAAGTTGGACTGATAGCAGTGGTAACCTCTGGCTCTTCGGTGGCACAAGCACCGGCGACACCAGAAGTGATCTTTGGCAATATAGCCCCACCGCGAAAACCTGGACATGGGTGAACGGGAGCAGCGCGGAAAATGCCGTAGCCGTCTATGGGACGCTCGGTACCGCATCTGCCAGCAACACGCCCGGAGGCAGGTACGGTGCTGTTTCATGGACTGACAGCAGCGGCAATTTTTGGCTCTTCGGCGGCGTTTACATTTTGAATGGAAGTGATTACGAAAATCTCAACGACCTCTGGCGTTACCAGCCCTAGCAGAGGTTGACGCGCATATGCAAGCATAACAACCAGCGAGCACGAACGAGGCAAGAAGATGAGAGCACTGTCCTTTCAGTCGATAACAGATATTTTTCTGTTCGTCTTGGAAATCATTGCCATCGGGGCGTTCATCTATTTCGTGGGTGGAATATCCCTGCGAGGCACAATCGTAATCGTGGTTTTGCTTATTCTTGTTTGGTTTCGGACCGAGCAGAACATGGCGAGCATCCGCGAAGTCTATGACCTCAGTTTCCAACCCTACAGAGTGTGGATCAGACCGAATATCGCAGAGATGCTGCTTGACCTCGGTTTAGTAACGGCTGAATGGAGGAGACCTTATCCCGAAGGCGGCCTTCCTTCTTACCCCTGGACACCACTCCATACGCTTTATTCTGGCATCACCGCAGTTGTACTTTCAAGCGAAGCAAGCCCCAAGCTGGTTCATTGGACCGGCCCCAATTGGTACACAAAGAGCATCGAATACTCCCAGCGCCTGGATTTTCTGAAGTTCCCTCATCCGATCTTGAAAGACAAGTTTGGAGATTCAGATTGGTCTCCCGAATTCTTCTTCCACGGAGGACATATTGGAATCCGAGTGCTCAACCACTGGTGGAGCGCCAATAAAGAGAGATTAGAAAAGACGGGTATCGTCAAGAACATCGATGACTCTGACGAATCTGACGGAGGAAGAACGCGAATCACTCTTGCTGTCTTGCCCAACGAAGTCTTTTACCCGCTCGATTTTAAAAGGCAGACCGAAAAGGCGAAACAAGATCTCATCAAGGAGATTAAGAGGGAGCTTCCGCTTGCTGGCTGGAAGGTAGAAGCCCCCTGGAACCCTTGGGGAAAAAGGGAAATCGGCATCGACGGCGAAGCAGACTATGTCAGCAAGTATGCAGAAGTTTCGCTCAGGCTTTTGGAATAGGGAGTATTTAACGATGCGGACAATCGAGCGGGGAACAACGGCGCAAGGAGTGAGCCAACATGAGGAATTCGTCAGAGGACTTGCGACAAACAATGCAGGCCAAAACGGACGAGGAACTTTATTTCCTCTTGCGTGTTCATTCGCAGGATTACACGCCTGAAGCCACAAAGGCCGCCAGTGAAGAGTTCACTCACAGGCAACTGGACGGGCCAACGATGAGCCGCATTGTGGCGGTTGCTGAGAAGGCGCTGGAAGAGAGGGATGGAAAACATGGAGGGTCGGATCGAAAGCCTGCACACGGACGAGGGAACTGGGTGTGGCCAAACGTAGACACGCAGAGCGGTGCTGCTTGGGCTACGAAGCAAGCGTTTTGGGCAGCAGTTCTTGTTGCGGTTGTGACGAGCGGGTTCGCGTTGCTAGGAGCAGTTGGTGTTGGCTTTGTTCGGGCCTTGGGATTTGACGCATGGGCACTTGTTGACGGCATCATATTCGGAGCCATCGCTGTTGGCCTTTGGATGCGTTCAAGGTTGGCGGCGTGGGCTGGTCTTGTGCTCTTCGGAGGAGAACGAGCCGACATGTGGATCTCGGTTGGAGTGAAGAACCCAGTGATCGCTGTCATATTCATTCTGGCATTCATCGGCGGAATTCGTGGTACCTCCGCCTTGCACCGGCTGGAGAGGGCTAAACCCGAACAAGGGGAACATGCTAGTTCATGCTGATGCAGCAATCCGCCTCTCGCGTCTGGCTCGCTGGTAAGGCTGCGGGGCTCGGCAGAGAGCGGGAGTGAGGCAAAGAAGATGAGAGGACGATTCTTTAGGCTGTGGTCAGCCTTGGTACTGTTGGTGGCGGCATCGGGAGTATGGGCACAGTCGAGAGATGCAGCCTCAGCCCAAAGCGGAGGCATCGACCCTGCTCTGCTGGCAAAGGCAACCGCAGGCGATGCAAGTGCAGAAGAACGTGTTGCGGATGCATACGGCAACGGCAAAGGCATCCCCCAAGACTACGCGCAAGCGGCTGTCTGGTATCGCAAAGCGGCAGAGCAAGGCAATCCTGACGCTCAAAGCCATCTTGCCCTTCTGTACGTCAGCGGACAAGGTGTTTCGCAGGATTTCGCACAAGCGTCAATTTGGTTCACCAAGGCTGCTGAGCAGGGCGTCGCCGATGCACAATACAACCTAGGCACTGCTTATTCACATGGCCAAGGGGTACCACAGGATTACGGACAAGCAGCGGCTTGGTATCGCAAGGCTGCTGAGCAAGGCGACGCCGATGGACAATTGCAACTCGGCGTTCTTTACTATCACGGGCAAGGTGTGCCTCAAGACTACGCGCAGGCTTCGGCCTGGTTTCGCAAGGCCGCCGAGCACGGCAACGCTGATGCTGAGGATCAGCTTGGCCTGATCTCAGTGAATGGGGAAGGGGTTCCTCAAAACCTCGCCAATGCTGTTCTCTGGTTTCGCAAAGCGGCCGATCAGGGACTTGCAGACGCGCAATATAATCTCGGTGCCGCGTACTCCAATGGCGGAGGCGTTCCGCAAGACTACGCACAGGCCGCTGTCTGGTTTCGCAAAGCCGCCGAGCAGGGGAACGCTGATGCCCAATACTATCTCGGTATGCTTTACGCAGAGGGCCTAGGCGTTCCGCAGGATAACACGCAGGCGATGGCGTGGTGGCGCAAAGCGGCAGTGCAAGGGGTTGCCAGAGCCCAATACAATCTTGGCGTGCTCTACGACCAAGGCCAAGGATTACCTCAAGACTACGTACAAGCAGCGGCTTGGTATCGCAGAGCGGCCGAGCAAGGGGACGCCAGAGCCCAATACAACCTCGGTGTTTTGTACAATCACGGGCAAGGTGTACCCCAAGACTATGCGCGGGCTGCGGTCTGGTGGCTCAAGGCGGCCAGCCAGGGGAACGCAGATGCTCAGTTCTATTTGGGTGGGGCCTACGAGCATGGCCGAGGTGTCACTGTTGACTTCGCTCAGGCTGCAGTTTGGTATCTCAAGGCCGCAGAGCAAGGAGATGCTGTTGCACAATACCAGCTCGGATTGCTTTACGAAGAGGGCAATGGCGTACCTCAGAGCAATGCGGATGCCTATTTCTGGCTGGATCTTGCTGCGGCGGGCAAGCCAATAGACGCGAGGTTACAGGAAGCAGCAGCAAGAAATCGGGATGTTGCCGCTTCTCACCTTAGCAGTACCGACTTGGTACAAACGCAGGAGCGAACGCGAAAATGGCTTGAAGATCACTCCGTCCAGGCGAATCCGCAATGACAATTTCAAGCGCTAAAGAGAAGGGAGCAGAAAAGCCCATGAAACGATTTGCCGCTTTGCTGGCCTTGCTTTGGATCGTGATATCTCTGTCTGCCGCTTATGCTGGTACTCCCAAGTATCGAACAGGAACATACTCGAAAACCTACAGTGCGGCGCGTCATTCATCTGCAAGCCGCCCTTATTATGGCGGAGGCAAGCACACGACTTCGCACGGTGGACGGTATCCCGGTGAGACAAATTCCCATCACAAGAACGGCCACTACAATAACTGGCGGAGTGGCGACCGCTATGGCGTTCACAAGCCGTCCTGAGCACATGCTCCACAAGGAAAGGACCTTTCATGAATCACGCACTCGCTTCTGTGCTGATCACATTCTCTACCATTGCGCTCGCTCAAGCTCCGCAAATCAAAGGCGGGGCCACTGTCTACATCGAACCGATGGGTGGATATGAAACATATCTGGCCGCCGCCATGGTGAAGAAGAAGATCCCTTTGATTGTGGTTACCGACAAGAGCAAGGCGGACTATATCATCACAAGCAACATCAACCACAATGCACCGAGCACTCCCGCCGTGGTGGTCAACAATAGCGCGACCGTTAACGAAGGAGAAAGCCCAAACCAGCAGGCGTGGAATCAAGGGTGGGAGTTGGGTAGCCAAAGGGCAGCGGAACGAAGGGCTGCTCATGCCGCACTCGGATCAACCAGCGTGAGCATTTCCGTTGTCGATCCGCGGTCTTCACAGATTGTTTTCGCCTACTCTGCGGGCAAAACTGGGGCCAATCAATTTCAGAAGACAGCGGAGGCTTGTGCGAAAAGTCTCAAAGAGCTCATAGAAAAGCCCGAGAAGCCCAAGAAATGAGGTAACTCAAAAGAGATCATGAGACGCTTCATATTGCCGTTGACGGTCACTGGATTGGTGCTGATAGTTGGCTGCAAATCCTCTGCGTCATCCAATCCGTCCGCTAGCGACGGGGAGGCTACTTCCGCTGCCCATTGCACTGAACCACAGAACCCGTATGACGAAGGTTCAGGGCACTACGCTGGATATGAATGGGCGCAGAGCAACGCCTCAGGGACTTGTGGCGGTAAATCCCAGTCATTTATCGAGGGATGTGAGGAGTACGAGAGTCAGGAAGCTGAGTACGAAAAGTGCGAGGCCAAAAAACAACACTAGCTGCGAGCAGGGCTGAAACGGAGAGGCTACTGTGAATCTCGAAGAAGGAACGCGGAGGCTGGCACTGTTTTTGGGAGCGGTGGGGGCAATTCTTGGTTGCTTTGCCTCATGCCTGGAATTGCAAAGCGTCCTAAATCAGAGGGAGCGCCACAACAGGTTTGAGCAATTGGCGAGTTCGGATGTTGTGCAACAGGAACGGAAGTCTTGGTCCTTGACCCTTCTCTACACGCCAGATGAGGCAATCAAAATCTTCCGGAGGCTCCCTGAGAATCAACAGCGGGATGTGTACGGTCGGCTTGCTCAGGAGCAGCAAGTTGACCTCTTGGCGAAGTTAAATTGTGAACCTCTCCAACCGGGTGCCCCTACAACGTCTGAAACCAGGAAAAACCTTGTTGCAGATCCGAAATACCCTGGATGGGAGGTTCTCCCCGGCCCTGAGAAAGATGATCCATACGCTTGTTCGGCGGAGGCAAGCGACCCGCCAGCATCGACAGTAAACAAGGGCGGGGTCAAGACAATCCGATGGACCAAGGGTCTCGGGATCGAATCTCTTGAGACAGAGGACGGCCAGACGCTTTACCCTGCATCGGCGCCAAACCGATGGCTCTATCTTGTAGTCGCGATTCTGCCATTGCTTGGATTTGTTCTCCCCTGGGGCTTGGTTCGGGCCGTGGGATGGGTAGGGGCTGGATTTCTTCCAACTTCGAGGTAGGAATATTCAGAAGCGTGAAGAGAATTTCGGGGCGAATTTTGTAAGAACTCACCGGAGGTGAGGCGTATGCGTGGATACAAGAGCATCATTCAAGAGGCGGAGTTGCTGGCCATGTCGCCGGAGGCCGTAGCCGAATTCTTGAAGAAGCGGGCCAAGCAGTCGATGGATGAGCTTGACCACGACCCGGTTGACCAGGAGGCAGAGGTGGCCCTGCGTGGCCGTTCCAGCCCGTTGATCGACCTTGCTTTGGCGCGCTATGCGCGGTTCATGGAGACCTTGCGACCGATATTCCAAAGCTCAAAGCCGTGCGGTGCAGTTCGGCTTGCAGTCCTCTCGAACGGGACGCGCTGGCCCGCATACACCCACTTTCCCGTCGAGTTGTTTGGCGAACGAAAGCAAGAAGCCCGTATGCAAGCAGCCGCGTGGCTCGCCGAAGCCCCTAAGGAAGAGCTGTGTGCACTGCTTGAGAACCCCTGGATCGACGACGACTTTCTGAGTGAGCTGCTGGAACGCTCCAAGCCGTGGGACGCGCTCTCTGACGAGAGCCTTATGTCCATTGTTGCAATCTTAAGTCACAACGAACGGATGTGGACGCCGCGCGAAGACTTCGTGGATGGCTCAGAAAGTGCCAGATACAATGCGGTGTTCGATTCGGCATGGAAGCTCGCCGAAAGCGTTGAACCCAGCGAAAGCTGGGCCAGAGCGCTGTCCTATCTTTACGACCGATTGGAACCCTATGCTTTCTCTATCAAGGAACCGCTGAGACTAGTGAATCGTTGGCGGCCAGAACCCTCCAACTCCAAGCTGATCGAGAAGGAGACGAAGGACAACGAGCGTGGATCTTTGTCTGACTACCAAGGTGTGCGTAGGGGGCTGGCAAAGCTCGCGCTAAGCAAGAATTCCAATCTGTTGCCGGGGCTGCTGACTAGCGACGATCCGGGCTTGCGCGCGGCAGCGTATGCGGACGGACGCTTGACGCCTGAGCAGTTGTTAGCCGCCAACGAACGGGAGGGCAGACTCGTTTTCGACCAGACGGTACGCAACCGCAACCTTTGGCTTTGGCGCACAGCTGCAGGAAGGGAAGCCTTAGGGAAAGTGGCGCAGGGTGCGGACTCGGAGGATTGGTATTGGCCGCTCTATAAAAACATTTGGGCGATTACTGCCAAAGAACACCCGGATTGGTTCAAGGACTAAGAGGAATTTCTGCCAGAGTTCGACGCCAGCGACGAATGCCTCCATTTACTCCTTGAAGCGTCTTAGGAGCACCGCGCCTAGAACACCAGCCTGGAACCAGCCGAGAAAGATGAGCAGAACGCGGCTCCTCACCAGAAACCAATAGCTGTTGAACCACCCCAGCCAATTCAGCCAACGGAACTGCGGAAACCACGGCTGCGGCTTATGCTTCGGGTCCGGCATCCACTTCTCGTCCATCCCCAGCTTCACCAGTGGAACGGCGTTTTCCAGCGTATACACAAAGGGGTGAAACGGCGGATAGTGTGCAGATAAGTTTTTACTCTCCCCATTAGGCAGAACAGCATTGGGCTGAATTTGAACCGATGCGAGCATTGCGCCACTACTAAAGGCTCCCGCAAAGATCAGCGTACCAACCATCAGGGTGAGCGCAATTGACCAGCAGATGCGTATCGGCGCTTCTTCCAGCCACGCAAAGACGATTGCCCAGCTTCGATTTGGATGCCTCAAATAAGGCCACCCCTGTCGAAAACTCTCCAGACGAAACAACAGTTTAAGCAGCCAACGCAGCGGGTGAAACTCCTTTCCCTCGGCCAGCAAAGCGCGATATTTGAAGACAACACGCTTCGCGCCCTTACGATCCCCTTTGGCTTCCAGCAGCTTGGAGAGTTGCATCCACGGCTGCGGCTCAGTTCGCCGGTCAGGTGGCTGGAGCATGAGCCACTCGACGCGCTCATCAACATTGAATGGGAGTTCAGGCCCATAGGCGTGACTCATGACTTCCTCTGCTGATTGTCGCTTGTGAAGGGTTAATTCCTCATAGGCCAGCCCATCCAGAATAAGCTGCCCTGGGGCAGGCCAGCTTTCCCGCTCGTCGCGCAGATTTTTCACCGAAGCGCAAGTCAAGTGAAGAATCGCCTCACCAGGTTCCTGAATACCCATCCAAAACAAATCCCCGCCGAGGCGCAGATCCTTGCATATGACTAAAGTTGTCTTCGCACCGATAAATGCCAATTCCCCGCCAATCCGCGCGCCCAGCAGGCGGACAGCGCCGTTGGACTCGAAGCCCTTGTCGAGAGAGACATTGGCCCCAATCACGGCACAGTCCGCAAAGAGCGCATCCCTCACCGTTACCTTCAGCTTCGCGCCCGAGCAAGACAAGATGCCCTTAATCTGTGCGCCCAGCAGGCGAATGGTGCCGTTGGACTCGAAATCCTCGCGTCGCCCGGAATCCTTGTCTTGAAATACGTTTAGAAAGACGCTGCCCCCGATCTCGACACCAACCGCAAAGAGCGCATCTCCCTCCTTCACTCGTAGCTTCGCGCCGGAGCAATACAAATCGCCCTTGATCTGCACGCCCGGCAAGCGAATGGTGCCAGTGGATTCGAAACCATTGTTTAGGAAGACGTTGCCCCCGATCTTGGCGCTATCCGCATACAGCGCATTTCCCTCCCTCACTCGTAGCTTCGCGCCTGAACAAGACAGATCGCCCTTGATCTTTGTCCCCAATAGTCTAATTGTGCCCTTCGATTCGAATATCTGCGGATTGCCGCTATTGTCTTTACCTTGCCCCAGATTAAGGAATCCTCCAATCTCAGCGCGGTCCGCACAAAGCGTGTTGCCGTTCGCTTTCAGTTTTGCGCCCATGCAATCCAAAGAACCCTTGATCTTTGCGCCGACTAGTAGAATTTCTTTGGCGAAACTGCTTCCTCTGAGGAAGAGCGGACCATCCACATTGATTCGGTCAGCCCTGATGATTCCATCGAACGAGGAGTCGAGGAACTGTATACTTCTGGTCTCTGCGGAACGGAGGTCGATTTCATTCTTGATAGTGCAATACTGGAAGTGCAGGGGCACGAGAACGCGGCAATTCTGGAGGTCGAGCTTGTTCAGCAAGGTGATGTTTAAAGCCAGGAGGCCTTTGGGGTCGATATGGGTGGCGGCTTCGGGGTCTGTGGCCAGCCAGCGCAAAAACTCCGGTCGGATGTCTGGGCGACTAGCATCGGCAGTGGGCATGTCCCGGGATGCGGAACTGCCGGAATCGCGCAGAACCTTTTCTTCCGCCGCAGACGGGAGCGGGTCGAAGCAAGTCTTCGCCAGAGCAATAAGCTTCTCTTCACGTTTTTTGTCCAGCGGGAGCATCGTGGTAGCTGCCTTTCACTGTGTCATTACCAATTACTGTACATCGCAGAGCCGCTGAAACGGCCCCGTCTTGTTTCGCTACCAGTTCGCGCACGGCGAACTGAGCGCCAAGAAGACTGATGACATTCCTCGGATATTTGGACAATAAGCCGAGGCTGGGAGGCCGGTGTTTAGGCTCCTGACCGCGCAGCGGCGCGCTCATGCCCGTCGGGTGGGCAAGAGATGGCCTCCCGCCGAGGCGGGAGCGCAAATAAGGGCGGGAAGACGGGCAACGGACAGAGAAATGCGGAGTCTTTGATTTAAGGCTCCGCGCAGTCTTTCCTGTTGTTGAGGGTTATGCGGCGACAGCCTTCTTTGCGATCTTGGCAGGTGGCTTCGGCGCGGCCTTTTTCGCGGTCTTGTCTTTTTCCTTCGCGGAGAACTCCTGCTTGACCTTGGTCGTGATCGCGGCCACGTCCACCTTGTAGAACTCGGCGGCTTCTCGCAGGGCCTTGGCGGATTCGTTGGGGCTGTGCGCAGATTGCAGTACGGTGATTGCCACCAATACCCTGCCAAGGGTGCTCTCGTCGGCTTTGCGAAGAAAGGACGCGAGCAATTTTGCCGGGGCGTCTCCGGCTCCGCTGGCCTTGCCGATGCCGTGAAGGCGAAAGATGACCGCCAGACGGCGCTCGTCCAAAACGGCGGCAAGACGCTCGGTGACAAAAAGCAGGTCACGCTTCATCAACCGGACGGGAACCGCATCACTGGTCGCTTTCAGGACGCGAAGGCCGGTCGCCTGAGCAATGGCCTCCTCGCGGCGGCGCTTCTCCTGTTCTGCCTTGAATGCCGCATCGGTCGCGGGATGTTGCTGTTGCTTGCGGGCGTGGTGAATCGGACAATCGGGATTCGCGCACACCTTGTGAATAGTGCCGATGTCGCTACCTTCGGTGATGATGGCGTCGGCGGCATACTTGCACACTTTGAACTCCGGGCGCTGGGCGTCTTCCTTCTTTTGGGGCTTGTCGTCGCGGATCGCGGTGTACTTGTTGCGCGGCAAGACTGGACTGCCTTCCTTCTGCCCGCCGTATGCCGTGCTGATTTGCACGAGGTTGGGCTTGGCGGCAACGGCCTTCGCCACGTGTGCCGAGAGTTTTGCGTTGTAGCAGCGGGGATCGGTGCATTGGTCGCCCTGCTTGCCGAGGTCGTCACCGAAAAGCAGCTTGTTGTGGCCGGTGCGCTTGGGGCACTCTGCGCAACTGCCCGCCGTGGGCACAAGCTGCGCATCGCGCTTGTCGAAGGGCGCATCTTTGAGGATGAGCAAAACATTCGACTCAATCCAGAATTGCAGATTGCGCACGGGCAGAAGAATGCGCGTAGGTGTTGCTCCCCCGCTGTTGTATGCTTCCTTGAAGCAAGCTGAAAGCGCCTGCTCCTGCTGGTCGGCGGGCAGCTTCGCCAGTAGCAGCGCATGGCCTACGCCGATTTCGTTGGCGTAGAAAGCATCGACGGCGGCGGGCACAAGATCAACCAATTTCAACCTTGAAGCCACAAACGCGGGCTGCTTGCCAACCTTCGCCGAGATTTGCTCGATACTGTACTTCGGCTCCTCCAGTGCCAAAAGCCGCGCGAAGCCTTCGGCCTCTTCCATCGGGTGAATCTCGGCGCGAATCAGGTTCTCGACAAGCTGCGCCTCCAACACTTCGGCGTCACTCATCTGCTTGATGCGTACCGGCACGGTGACGGATTCGGCCATCTGTGCGGCGCGATACCGCCGCGCACCGGCCACGATCTCGAATCCGTTTTCGGTGAGTGGCCGGACAAGCAAAGGCGACAGAACGCCCTGGCTCCGAATGCTGGCGGCGAGTTCTCGAAGACTAACATCGTCAAAGACACGGCGGGGATTGGTCTTCGATTCGTTGAGCAGAGCGAGCGGAAGCTCGCGGTATTCGGTGGCATTGATAACGGTCGTTTCCATGATTCATTGCTCCTTTCGAGCGGTTGAAGGGTGAAGGCGCGGAGCGGAGACACGTCGGGCGTGGGTTCGCTCCGCAGGGAGCGGACTAGCCGCGAATCGACTTGTCCGTAAAGGCTTCGAGAAAACCCTGACTGCGAATGTTCCGGTCCCACTGCCGCGCAAAGATTTCATGCTGCCGGTGGAGGTCGGGCACAAACACATAGTTCTCGCCGTCCCGGTAGCGCGAATACTGCTCGACGCCGAGATAGTCATTCCGAAAATAGAAGCTCGATAATGACAAGTCGCAGAGCGGCGGCTTCGACAACTCGAAACACATCTCCGGGTCGCGCATCAGGTCGCCATTCTGTTCGCCATAGTGTGCGATGGAGATTGCGGGCAGTCCGGTCGGCCCCGGCTCCGGCGTGGCTTCGATGACAAGCGCCATATAAGGCGGATTCTCGATCTTGAGGTAGAGCGTGGGCCGGTAGTCTCCGGCCCGCTCCAGAATGCGAAGGATGGTTTTCATTAGGCCACCTCCGCCATTTCGTTCTGCATCTCTGTCGTTGTGAGCGAAGAGGCGGTCAGTCTGCCGCTCGGCTCGCCGGTGATGGCGTCGAGGATGACCGCTGAGGTTCGCTGGATGACTTCAAGACTTTCGGCCAGCAGTGCCGCATTTCCGGCGTACATCTGGATGTAGTCCGAAGAGGCGCGGCCCATCTCAAGGCCGACGGATTGGCCCACGATAAAGGCAACCGCCTCGGCTTCCGTCTCGCGCACGGTGGCGGTGGTCATGGTGCGGCGGTCACTTTTATGCAAAAGTTCGTGCGCTTATGCTGCGCACAACATAAGCGCATGAGCTATTACATAAATCCACTCGCCGCACCATCACCACCGCCAGCGTGCGCGAGACGGAAGCTGAGGCCATGGCCTTCATCGTGGGTCAAGCCA
>Ga0224528_1001600_pt1 | contig 14474 bp, 9 predicted proteins | sample CBST25metaG_2_FD_179888 | JGI IMG/M metagenome (GOLD analysis project Ga0224528, IMG submission 179888) | Peat soil microbial communities from Stordalen Mire, Sweden - C.B.S.T25 | ecosystem: Environmental > Terrestrial > Soil > Wetlands > Peat | place: Sweden: Norrbotten County, Stordalen Mire...
TTTCAGTAACGACGGCCACGGGCAGCGTGAAGCGGAAGGTGGTTCCGTTGCCGAGGCGGCTTTCCACGGCGATTTGGCCACCCTGGGCCTCGACCAGGCGTCGGCCCAGAGCCAGTCCCAGGCCAGAGCCGCGCTCGCTGAAGGTGCTGAAGCGGTCGAAGATCGAGCCCAGCCGATCGGCCTCGATGCCCCGGCCTGTGTCGCGCACCGTGAACTGCACAAAGTTTTTGATCTCCTCGGCGGACATGAGAATTTCGCCCTCGGGCGGGGTGTAGCGGATGGCGTTGGAGAGCAGGTTGTCGAGGATGGAGCGCACCGCCCGGCGATCCGCCAGAACAAAGGAGAGATCGGCGAAGGCCTTGATCACAACGCGAATGCGCTTTTGCGCGGCCTCGTCGCAGAAGCGGTCGCGGGCCTCGTTCAACGCCTGCAAGGGGCGCAGGCGCTCGAGCTTCAGCTCGCGTCGGCCAGCGTCCAGCTCAGAGACCTCGATCAGGTCGGCCATCAGCTCGTCCAGCTTTTCCGATTCGTTGCTGGCCGCGGCCACCAGCTCGCCCTGCAATGGTTTCAGCTCGCCGGCAAAGCCCTGGCCCAGTGCGTAGAGGCCACGGCGCAACTGCAACAGAGGGTCGCGCAGCTTGCGGCTGGCCACGCTGATGAATTGCGTTTTGAAGCGGTCGGTATCTTGCAGGCTGGTAACATCCTCGAGGGTAGTCACGGTGCCCAGCAAGCGGCCTTCGGAGTCGCGCATGGGGGTGGTGCGCAGGCGATAGCTGCGCTCTTTGCTGCCGATGCGCATGGGCAGCAGGGTCGCTTCGTCCTCGGTGGCCACGGCCTTTTGCATGGCGACTGCATCGCGGATGGCGTTCAGAATCTTTTCGCCGCCGGGAGTGTTGGCCAGCGCCATGCGGTCGGTGGCGGCCGCACCCAGCAACTCACCCGCGGCCTGGTTCACCTTGAGCACGTGTCCCTTGCCGTCACTGACGATGATGGGCTCGAAGATGGATTGCAGCACGGCGTCAGAGAGTTGAAACTCCATCTGGCGGCGGCCGGCCTCGGAGTCGCGCAGCTCGCGCAGGCGCACGGCGATGCGGTTCAGCTCGCTGGCAATCACGCCAAAGTCGTCGCGGCTGCTCCATTCCACGCGGTGTTCCAGGTTGCCCTGGGCGATCTTGCGCACGTCGCGGGCCAGCAAGTGGACGGGACGCAGCACAAAGTAGACCGTGCCCAACTCCACCAGCAACGCAGCCATCACAAACAGCAGGGCAAGGCCAGACTTCCCCGCCGCCGCCAAGGCGCTGTGGGTAATCGCCACCAGGCCAACCGTGAGGCCAGTGAGCAGAATACAGCCGAGAATCAAACGCTGCGAGAGATTGAGCATGGCACTTTCTTGTCTACACCATTCTGGCCCAACCAAGCCAAAATGCCAAACGCCGCGGCTTGGGCTGGCTCATTTTGGCTCGTGACAGGCTGCCCGGCCGCCGCGACGGGAATCTTTTCCAACTGGCAAACAGCGTATCCGCGCTGCTGATAAGGGCAGTTCAAGCTTTGTGGCGCGGGCCCATGGACGATGGTCCAGGTGACGGCGGGGTACTGAGTTTGCAAGTGCCGAAAATCCTGCGCCTGGAAGTGGTTGAGGTGGAAGGTGGCGGTGCTCATCTGCTTCCACTCGTCGGCCAGGTTGGGGAAGAGCGAAACCACTCCGCCGTCCTTGACGTAGTCGGCCAGCGAGGAGCGCTCGGCAATGGCGCGAAAGCCGTGCACATCGGTCTCTGGGTCGTCCAGATAGCGCGCATCGAGAGCAAAGACGGCGTTCTGGGGCGTATGGACGCGCACCCAGAGCAGCGCATTCACCCAAGGATTGGAGCTGGTCGAACTGGGTACTTCGATTTGTGTGCTGTGAGGAAAGTTCTGGCGCGCGGAGAAGAACATGCCACCGGCCAGAGGCAGCACCAGCGCCGCGACAACCCAGGCGCGCCCCTTGGCGGCGTACTCGCCAATCACCCCGCCCAGCAGCAGCGTGAAGACAATGGTGATGAGGTGAAAGGTGCGCATGGGCTGCAAGCGGGCCAGCATGTCAAATTGCGGCGAACTGGAAAAAAGCAGGCCCACGGCGATGGACAACAGACCGAAGGGAAGCAAGATGAAGCTGAGGAGCGCAAATGCCGGTCGTGTGCCGCGCAGCTTGCCCTTCCAGAACCAGGCCAGAATCGCCAGCGGGGCAAGCAGGCCCAGCCAGTGATACCAAGCCCAGTTGTAAAGGAAGTAATAGTCGCGGGCATAGAAGCACTCGCGATAAGCGCCGGTGGCCGGAGCCAGATGAAAGCCGCTGGGAATGAATCCAGCCGCCGCGGCCAGCACGGGCTGGGGCGCGCGTATCTGTCTGTGGCGCTCGGCCAGCGCCAGCATGGCTGCGAGAAAGAGGAGGTAGACGACCATCTGGGGGTGAATGGCGGCGGTGAGCAGCACCGCGATGCCCGCGCGCAGATATTTTCGCTCCAGCAGAAAGGCCAGGGCGAAGAGGGTCAGCGGGGTGGAGAACGAGCGCGCGGTCAGGTAGGTATCCATCAGCAGCAGGCCGGTGTTAGAGGCCGGCATGGCCAGCACCGTGGTGGCAACCAGCACGGCGCACCAGCGGGCCCGCTGCGACTTGAAGCAGGCCGCGGCCAGCGTCCAGCAGGCCAGCAGCATGGCGAAGAGCGTGACCACGAACCAGGCCAGGATCGCCCAGTCCATGGAGAGATGCGTCAGTCGCGCTGTCCAGGCCAGCAGGGGGCTGAAAAGGGAGAGATGGCCGTGGGAGAGGAAAAACTCGGTGGCATAGGGGTAAAGCGCCGGATTGAGGGCTTTTTTAGCAGCCGGCACATAGATTTCGCCGTCTTCGACGCCCAAATGATAGCCATGTAAAAAGATAGCCACCACGGTAAGGGCAGCCAAGCGCAAGATCGGCAAGCGTCCGTCGAGGCTGGCTTGCATGTTTTCTGGTTTTTTCTTGGTTAAGTTGGGCAAGCTTGTTTCCTTTGGAGCGGAGGGGTTTAAGGCAAGGAATGCTTAAGGCAGCGATTTGGGAAAGGCCGTGCTAATCCAGGGAATGTCCACAAAAAGCAATGCCGAGAAGACAAGGACATTCAACAGCAGGACCAGCATCAACTTCCGTTCGCGATAGAGCTTTTCCGGGTTCTGCACTGCGCTTTCATGACGAAAGGAGAGGCCAAAATAAACCGCCATGGCCCAGGCAATCAGCGGAAAGGTGAGAATCAACTCCATGCGGTAGCGCATAATGAAAGCGCCGAAAAAGAGCATCGAGGAAGCGGCGTAAAAGACCACGGAGTTGAGCAGCGACTCTTGGCTGTAGTACCGAAACGATTTGCGGTAACTGCCCGCAACAGCGCAATCGCCGATCTGGCGGTACTCGCTGAAGCGCTTGAGGGCCATGAAGTATGCGCCCAGCATCCAGTAGGAGAGCAGGAGTGAAAGCGGCGGCAGCAGCGTGGCCGTAATCATGTACCAGCCCAGGCAAAAGCGCAGCGGATTGTTGACCGACTCGCTGAGCACGTCGATGTAGGGCAGGTCTTTGCTGCGCACTGGCGGGATGTTGTAGATGCAGCCCATGATCCAGAGGGTGAGGGCGCTGAGGAAGAACCCGCGCGACAGAGTCGCTGCTAGCGCTAGGCCAACCAGCATCATCAGAATCCACTGCGCGTAGCCCCAGCCAAAGTTCACAAGTCCGCAGGCCGCCGGGCGATTGCATTTGGTGGGATGCAACCGGTCGAATGGTGCGTCCAGCATTTCATTGAGCACATAGTTGCTGCTGGCAATCAGGGAAGCGGCAACCAAGCCGAGGATGATATGCAGCGTCAGCGCCACATCCAGGCGACGGCCTGTCAAAGCCATGGCCAGCAAAATTCCCGGAAAAATAAAGACTTGCTTGACGCAGTGATCGAGCCGGGTGATGCGCAAATGCGCACTCATCCGCTGGCGAAGGGACACGGGCGCAAGGGCCGGAGCGGCGGGTTGTTGAACGCAAAAGTTCACCGGCATGGAATGCGCACCTGGGCGCAATGAGTCGTTTGTTCGGAAACTCATTTAATCATAGTGTTTGACGGAAGGTTTGGGAATAGAGACACGGTTGATGATTGATGAATTCTGGGTATGTACAAATTTGGGGCATCCGCGGGCCGTTTTTACAGCGCGGGCAGCATCATGCGCAGCAGCAGAAAAGCTGCCACCCCGGCAAAAAAGATCAGGGCCATGCGAATGCCGGGTTCGCGGTTGACCTCGGGAACCAGATCGGTGGCCGCTACATAGAGCGCTACGCCGGCAGAGACAGGCAGTCCATAGGGCAGCCAACTCGGAACCAGTTCGATGACCAGAACGCCCGCCAAAGTGGCTGCGGCTAGAACAAAGGCAGAGTAAAGAGCGGAGCTGCGGCTGCGGCCGCTGGCCAGCATCACGCTGGCCATGGTGAATCCCTCGGGCGCCTTGTGCAGCAGAATCGCCAGAAAAATCAGCCATCCCAGCCAGTTCGACACCAGAAAGCCGGAGCCGATGGCCACGCCGTCAAAGAGCGCATGAAGGCCGAGCCCGGCCATCACCGAGTTGCCGGTATGCTGGCTGATGAACTCGCCGTGGTGGGTCTCTTCGCCAAAGTGGAAGTGGGCGTTGATGGTGTGTTCGAGCAAGTGAACAAAACAGTAGCCGCCCATGATGAGGGCTGGGCCCAGCAGCGGATGCCCCTGGTTGAGCCGCAAGCCTTCGGGCACCATCTCGATGACCGCCGTGGCCATCAGGAACCCCGCGCCAAGAGCGACAAAGTAGCGCAGATACCGCTCCACTCCCTGGGCGCGCACCAGCACGAAGCCGCCCACCACATCGGCCAGAGCGGCCATTACACCGAGAATGAGAGAGAGCTTCAGCATTTTTTCTGAGACGAAGCAGGCTGCGAAAAAAACATCGCAGCCTGTTTTTGTAACAGGGGACGACTTTAGTCGTGCCGCAAACCGCTGATAAAAGATGGGCTTTAGCCCCTGCGGTATTTATCTGCCATTTACATTTCCGCAGCGGCTAAAGCCGAAACTCGTTTTGGGCCTTGTTCGGCACGACTAAAGTCGTGCCCTGATACAAGACCCATCCACGATAGAGTTTTCTGCAACTCGTAAAGCCCGTACCCTTCAAAACCCACCAGATCTTTCCAAATAACTCAACCCGAATGCCGGATGTGCATCACGTCGCCATCCTGGACGACGTATTCCTTGCCTTCGAGGCGCAGGATGCCTTTGCCGCGCGCCACGGCTTCGGAGCCGGCCTCGAGCAGCGCATCCCAGCGAATGGTTTCGGCGCGGATGAAGTGGTGCTCCAGATCGGAGTGGATGGCTCCGGCGCCCTGCGGCGCTTTGGAGCCGACAGGAATCGTCCAGGCGCGGCACTCGTCCTCGCCGGCGGTGAAAAAGCTGATCAAGCCTTGCAGTTGGTAGCTTTTGCGAATGAGGCGAACCAGACCGCTCTCATGCAGGCCATAGCTGCCGAGGAACTCCGCCGCTTCGTCGTCGTCCATCTCGGCCAGCTCGGCCTCGACCTTGCCACAGATGGCTGTTGCTCCGGCGTTGGGCCGGCTGGCAACCTCGTCCAGCTTGAAGAGGCTGACGGCGGCGTTCAGGTCGTCGCCCAGGGTAGTGCTTTCGCCAATGTTCAACACATACAAAATAGGCTTTTGGGAGAGAAACATGAAGCCGCGGATGAGTTTCTTTTCTTCGGCCGTCATCTCCAGTTCGCGCAGGGGCTTCTCCTGTTCGAGCGCTTCCTTGGAGCGCAGAAGCAGAGCCTGTTCGCGCTCCAACTCACCAGTGCGGCCCTTTTTCAAGTCCTTTTCCAGCCGCTCCAGACGCTTTTCCACCTGGGTCAGATCGCTGATCATCAGGTCGAATTCGACGCTCTTGATGTCGCGCAGGGGATCGATGGGGCCAACGTGGGCAATGGCGTCGTTCTCGAAGGCGCGCAGCACGTGGATGAGCGCATCGACGTTGCGCAGGCTGGCGAGGAAGGCGGTTTCTTTCAGCGCTTCCTGCCCGATAGCCGCCACGTCAACGAATTCAACCGTGGCGTAGGTGGTTTTCTTGGGCGAGTAGAGAGCCGAAAGCTTGTCAAGGCGGTCGTCAGGTACGCGCGCTACGCCGATGTGCTCTTCGCGCGAGTAGCCGCGCTCCTCGAGCTTGGCTTTGGTCAAAATTTTGAAGAGCGAAGTTTTGCCCACCTGCGGCAGGCCTATAATTCCAGTTTTCATTTTTGTCTCGTGGGGTCCGCTGGCAGAGTAGAGTGCGCTCCCAGCGCCTCTACGATGATACAGGAACAGGGACTAGGGACTGAGGACTAGATCTCCGACCGCATAATTTCGTGCTTCTGGTTCATTCCCAGGTGCCCAAAAGCGAGGCACCTGAGGCACCCGCCATCCGTTCTCTGCTCTCTGACCCCCGATCTCTGTTCTCTGCTACTGCAAGCTGCCGTAGACCGAGGGGCGGCCGATGAGGCGCTCGATGCGCTTTTGCACGGGCGGATGAGTGGAAAACAGATTGGCGAAGCTCTGTCCGCTGAGCAGCGGGGCAATGATGAACATATGCGCGGAGTTGGCCGAGGCGACCAATGGCACTTGCCGGCTCATGCCCGAGATTTTTTCGAGAGCCGAGGCCAGGGCATAGGGGTTGTGGGTCAGCTCGGCTGCTGAGGCGTCAGCGGCAAACTCGCGGGTGCGCGAAACCCACATCTGAATGAGCATGGCCGCCAACGGAGCCAGAATCAGCATGAGCAGCGCGCCGATCAGGCCGCCCTCGCGGCGTCGTCCGCCAAACCAGAAGGCCATGCGGGCCAGAATGGTGATGGCTCCGGCCAGGGTGGCGGCGATCGAGCTGGTCAAAATATCGCGATTGCGCACGTGCCCCAGCTCATGCGCCAGAACGCCCTCCAATTCGTCGTCGGTGAGCAGCCCGAGAATCCCTTGGGTGACGGCAACCGAGGCGTGCTGTGGATTGCGCCCGGTGGCGAAGGCGTTGGGCGAGGCGGTGGGAATTACGTAGATCTTGGGCATGGGAATGCCGGCGTTGCGCGCCAGCCGCTCGACGATTTCGTAAACGCGGGGCAGAGCTTCGCGCGAGGCTGGCTGCGCGCTATACATGCGCAAGGCTAGCTTGTCCGAATAGAAATAGCTGAAGAAGTTCATCGCCGCGGCCAAAACAAAGGCCAGCAGAGCGCCGCTTTCGCCGCCAAAATATTCGCCTGCTAAAACCAGAAGAAGGGTGAGGCCGGTCAGAAGAATGGTGGTCTTGAAGATATTCATGAAGATTGCCTCCAACACTCTATTGTCGCAGAACAGAGATCAGGGATCAGGGAGCCAGGGCGAGCGCATCTAAACCTCCCAGGTTGCATTCCAGGATTAGTCTTGTAACAAGGGCCCGGCTTTAGCCGGGCCATCACGGAAGCAGAAGACAAGACGGGCTTTAGCCCCTGCAAACGTCCCCTTGGCTGATTGCCAACTGATGATCTGCGCAGGGGCTGAAGCCCTGCGTTGTTTCTGGCTCTTTGCGGCCCGGCTGAAGCCGTGCCCTTTTACAAAGCCATGGATTCAGTTTCGTGCACGACATTTTTCTGCTCAGACGCGAATTTAGATGCGTTTGCCCTCAACAGGGACAGCGCAAGCCGCGGAAAACTGTCCACTGTCTGCTAGCTTCTGTTGAGCGCCCGCTTGAGAACGGTTTCCAGGGCCGCTTTGGCTTCGGCGTACTCGCCGGGTGTGAGCGATCCGGCGATACGCTCGCTTTCCAGCGCGAAGAGTTCTTCCTTGAGCGCATCAAGCAGGGCTGTGCGCTTGGTTGCGGGCGTCAGTGCGGGTTGCGTTGCAGTTTTCTCGAGCACGGCAGTGGGCGCGGGTTTGCGCAGTAGGAAGGCTGCTCCGGCAGCGAGCAGAAGCGCCAGCGCGCTGAGAATCCAGCCTTTGTATTTGGTGAGCGGGTCGGGGGTTCCGATGGGCGCGCCGAGACCGCCGCCAGGACCGGCGCTGGGGCTGGCCTGCTGATCGTCGCTGGGTGCCTCAGGCTGCTGGCCCTGCCCCTCGCGCGGAATCGAGCCGCTGCCAGAGACGGTGAACTCCAGTGGCTTGCCGGGCGTGGCGTTGCGGGCTACAAAGGTTTGCACACTGGGGTCTTCGGTCACCGGCTGAAAGGCCGAGCCCGCGCCAGCGGTAAAGCTCATGCTTTTGGGCATAAGGACGCCAACGCTTTGCGTGGGCAGCGAAAGCAGCGGCTTGAAGGTGAATTTGCCGCTGTACGGCAACTGGTAGCTGATCTCGAAAAGAGTGCTTTTGTCGCCCTCGTCGGGCTGGATGGGAAAGTTGAAGGCGAAGTGGCCCTTGGGGCCGTCGGGGTCGAGCTTGAGCGAGGTGGGCAGGCCGCTGGGGCGCTGGGCCTCGACGCTGGCGACCACGGCCTCGGCGGGCAGCACAATTTCAAACGAGCGCGCGCTCCACTGCGTAGTGGGCGGCTGGCTGGCGTTGTGAACAAAGTAACGCTCGATGACGCGCAACTGGCCGTTGACGGTTTCCACTTCCATCACGTCGGCCTCGCAGTAGACGCCCTTGACCTTGGCGGTAACGTCGTAGACCGGAACGTCGCCAGCGGCGTTGCCCTCGGGCGCGGCGATAAAGTAGGTTGCGCCCTGATGCGTGACGCGCACCAAGTAAGGGCCGCTGCCGGTCTTCGATAATTTGTAGCGGCCCGTGGCGTCGGTGGTGGTTTTGGCCACCTCGTTCATGCCACTCTGCACATCGACCAGCACCACGGCGTCGCTGGCGGCGGGCTTGCCGGTGGTCTTGTTGGTCACCGTGCCGGTGATGGAAGCAGCTTGTGCAAGCGCGCCGCAGCAGAGCAGGGCGGCGATGCTGAGAAGTTTTGGGGTTGATTTCATCACGGTCGCGGCGTCCCTTTACCCTTGTGCCTTTTGCAACAGTTCAATCTCTGCCAGTAGCTTGGCGCTTTCGTTTTCGAGCGGTGCTTTCTGCGCGGCGAAATCCTCGGGCGGATATTTGCCGGCGCTGAACTCGAAGTTCAAATCGCGCAGATTTTCGTCGAGCTGCTGCTGGCGCTCCAGCAGATAATCCAGGCGGCTCTTTGACCTTTGCGCGGCAAAAAATTTTTCTGGCCAGAAGGTATAGGCCACGAGCGCCAGAGCCAGCAGCGCTCCGCCAACTAGACCCAGGGATTCTGTCATGACTTAACCTCCTCGATTGCAGCCGGGCCTGCTCTTTGTTCTCTGACCTCTGATCTTTGTAGCGCCACCAGCGTCCCCAGGGCCATCAGCAGTACACCCGCCCAGATCCAACTGACGAGAGGATTAAGAAAGGCCTTGATGATGGGCTGGCCGGTGGCGGGATTGGTTCCTTCATACACCACATACAGATCCCAGACGGGAACCGAGTGAATGGCGACCATCGTTTGCGACTGTCCGCTGGCCAGATAGACGCGCTTCTCGGGCGTCATCTGGAAGCGCTTCGCGCCGTTCTCGTAAACATCGAGTTGGGCGTACTCGGTATCGTAGTTGGGGGTGGAGTCCTGGGTTGCGCCAACGTTCTCCAGCTCATAAGGGCCGATCAGCAGCCGGTCGTGCAGGGCCATTTCGCTTTCCGCGCTGCGGTTAAAGGCCGAGCCGGCGAAGCCGATGACAACCACCACCACGCCGAGGTGAACGATGTAGCCGCCGTAGCGACGGGTGTTGCGGCGGATCAGCAGATAGGTGGATGCGAAACAGTTGCGCCCGGTTTGGCGGGCGATGATGCTCGCTCCTCTGACAAACTCGCTGAGGATGGCGGTGACGACGCCGGCGGCCAGGGCAAAGGCGATGAGCGCGTAAAAGCGGCCCTCGTCGAATCCGCCGTTGTGCCAGGGCTGAATGCCCAAGGCCAGGCAGGCCAGCGCAGTGAACCAGAGCGCCAGGCAGGGCAGCACAAAGTTGCGGCGAATGCTCTTGAGCGAGGTAGAGCGCCAGGGCAGCAGCGGCCCCACGCCAGCCAGAAAGAGCAGAAAAAGCCCAATGGGCACGGCCACGTGGTTATACCAGGCGGCGTCCACGGTGACCTTGGCACCCTCGACGAATTGGCTGAGGATGGGATAAAGCGCGCCCCACAGAATCACCAGGCAAGCGGCGATCAGCACCAGGTTGTTGAAGAGGAAGGCGGACTCGCGGCTGATGACCGACTCGACCTGCCGTTCGTTTTTCAGGTGGTCGAATTGCAGAATGTAAGTGAAGATGCACACCGCCAGCACGATCACCATGAAGGCCATGAACCAGTAGCCGATAGGCGACTCGGCAAAGGCGTGTACGCTGCTGACCAGACCGCCGCGCGTCAGCATGGTGCCCAGCAGGGTCAGCAAAAAGGTCGAGAAGATGAGCCAGATGTTCCAGCTCTTCATCATGCCTTTTTTCTCTTGCATCATGACGGAATGGAGGAAGGCTGTGCCGGTGAGCCATGGCATGAGGCTGGCCACCTCGACCGGGTCCCAACCCCAGTAGCCGCCCCAGCCCAGCACGGCATAGGCCCAGTGCATGCCCAGAAAGACGCCGCAGGTCAAAAACAGCCAGGTGACCATCGTCCAGACGCGGGTGATCTTGATCCATTTTTCGCCAGGATAGCGCATCATCAGCGCGCCCAGGGCAAAGGCGAAAGGCACCGAGAAGCCCACAAAGCCCAGATAAAGCAGAGGCGGATGAATCACCATCTCGGGATATTGCAGCAGGGGATTGAGGCCGTTGCCGTCCTGCGGAATGGCCCCTCGAATCAGGGCAAAGGGCGAAGCGGGAAAGCAGAGCAGAAGCAGAAAGAAAAACTGGATTCCAGCCAGGATCACGCCGGCGTAGGCGTAGAGCTTCACATCGCGCTTGTGGGTGAGGCGCAGGACGAAGCCGTAAGCCGCCAGCAGCCAGGCCCAGAGGAGCAGCGAACCCTCTTGGCCGGACCAGAGAGCGGAGAATTTGTACCAGTCGGGCAGGGCGCGGTTGCTGTGTTCGACGATGTAGGCGAGCGAGAAGTCGTTGGCAAAGACCGACCAGACCAGCGCGAAGGCCGCGGCGGTGACGGCATAAAAGCTGGCGATTCCGGCGCGGCGGGCGGTCGCGGCCAGCCGCTCGGGCGAAACAACCGTGGGCTGTCCGGTGGCGATCAGGCGCAAAGCCACCGCGCCTGCCAGCAGATTGTAGGCGGCCAGCGCCAGTGCGAGAAGTAGAGCGAAACTGCCGAAAGCGGCCATGAAGACTCCAGAATGATTTTCGCACGTGGGCGTGCAACCGGGCGGCGCGGAAAATCTCCGTTCATTCTAGGCGCTTGAGGCGTGAGCCGCATCACGCTTTGGATGGAGATCGGGCTGGACGTGCTGAGAGCTGGCCGCTCAGCGCGCCCAGTCTCTGCCTGGTTGCGCTCTATGAAAACAAAAACTCCTTTTCGCGCAACTCCTTGATGGCGTCGCGCAGCTTGGCTGCGCGCTCGAAGTCGAATTTCTTGGCCGCCTCGCGCATCTCGGTTTCCAGCTTGGCGAGGAAGTCGTCAAGTTCCTCTTGGGTTTTGAACTTGGGCAGGGTCGCGGTTTCTTCCTCGGAGAGATCGCCGTATTCGGCCTTCATGATCTCCGCCAGTCCCATATCCATCTTGTTGATGATCGACTGCGGGGTGATGCCGTGCTCCTCGTTATAAGCCTTTTGCACGGTGCGGCGGCGATCGGTTTCTCCAATGGCGCGGCGCATCGAGTCGGTCATGCGGTCAGCGTAGAGAATCGCCTTGCCTTCGAGGTGGCGCGCGGCGCGGCCCATCGTCTGGATAAGCGAGCCGGTCGAGCGCAAAAAGCCTTCCTTGTCGGCGTCGAGAATGGCGACCAGAGAAACCTCGGGCAGGTCAAGGCCTTCGCGCAGCAGGTTGATGCCGATGAGCACGTCGTATTCGCCCTTGCGCAGGCCGGCGAGGAGTTTCACTCGTTCGAGGGTTTCAATCTCCGAGTGCATGTAACGGCAGCGTACGCCGACTTCGGTGTAGTAGCCGGCAAGATCCTCAGACATGCGCTTGGTGAGAGTCGTGACCAGCACACGCTCGCCGCGCTCGGCGCGGGTGCGGATTTCGCCCAGCAGGTCGTCGATCTGGCCTTTGACGGGGCGGATTTCAACCTCGGGATCAACCAGGCCAGTGGGGCGAATGACCTGCTCAACGACGACACCGGCTGACTTGGTCAGTTCATAAGGGCCGGGCGTTGCCGAGACATAAATTGTCTGGTGAACGCGGTTCTCGAATTCATCGAATTTCAGGGGCCGATTGTCCATCGCCGAGGGCAGGCGGAAGCCGTAATTGACCAGATTCTGCTTGCGGCTGCGGTCGCCAAACCACATGCCGTGCACCTGGGGAATGGTGGCGTGGCTCTCGTCGACAAAGAGCAGAAAATCGCGGGGAAAATAATCGAGCAGGGTGGGCGGCGCCTCGCCCGGCAAGCGGCCGCTGAAGTGGCGCGAATAATTCTCGATGCCGTGACAGTAACCCATGGACTTGATCATTTCCAGATCGAAGCGGGTGCGCTGGTTGATGCGCTGCGCCTCGACCATGCGACCTTGCGATTCAAGCTCAGGAACCCATGCGTTCAGCTCGTTGACGATGGAGTTGACGGCTTCGCTTTTGCGCTCGGGCTGCACCACGTAGTGACTCTTGGGGTAGATCGGCAGGCGTGCGTACTTCTGCTTGATGGTGCCGAAGAGTGGATCAATCTGGGAGAGCGACTCAATCTCGTCGCCAAACATCTCGATGCGATAGGCTAACTCGTCATAAGTCGGAAAGACTTCGATGACATCGCCTCTTACTCGAAAGGTGCCGCGGCGGAAGTCCACGTCGTTGCGCTCATACAAAATCTCCACCAGGCGTCGAGTTATATCCTTGCGGCTGATGCGCTGGCCTTTTTCGAGCAGCAGCAACATGCCATAGTAAGCCTCGGGCGAGCCCAGGCCATAGATGCAACTGACCGAGCTGACAATGATGGCGTCGCGCCGCTCGAACAAGCTGCGCGTGGCCGCTAGGCGCAGCTTGTCCAGCTCTTCGTTGACGGTGGCTTCCTTGTCGATATATAAGTCACCGGCGGGAATGTAAGCCTCGGGCTGGTAATAGTCGTAGTAACTCACAAAGTATTCAACGGCGTTGTTGGGGAAGAATTGCTTGAACTCGTGATAGAGCTGCGCGGCCAGGGTCTTGTTATGGGCAAGGATGAGCGCGGGGCGATTGGACTGCTCGATGACCTTGGCCATGGTGAAGGTCTTGCCCGAGCCGGTCACGCCGAGCAGCACCTGGTGCTTTTCGCCAGCCTGCAAGCCATCCATCAGCTCGGCAATGGCTCGCGGCTGATCTCCCTTGGGCGTGTACTTCGACACCAGTTGAAAGTCCATGTATAGATTATACGCGACAAGCGAAGATAAGGCGAAGATAGAAAAGGGGACTGGGACTTGTACCGTGACCGCATGCTTTAGTCATCATGGAGTGGTGCGGTCCACAGCGCTGAAGAGGACGGCGGGTACGGCTGGCAGAGGCGAAATAACAGCCGCCCGCTACAGCATTCGCTACAGTGCAATTTTGGAGGGGACTAAAGATGCTCTAAGTATTTGATTCTATGGTCGGGGCGGAGAGATTCGAACTCCCGACCCTCTGCTCCCAAAGCGCTCTAGTTGTGGTTTTCCTTCATTTACCACCCAATCCCATTGTGCGCCTTACTGTCCTCTTTATCAGTTAGTTAAGCTCACAGTGGGAAGTGGGACGTTCCCGCGAATTACTACCACTTTCGATACGAAGTCCCCACAAAATCCACCACAGTCCCCACAGTTGTAATCGGCTATTTCCAGCGCGGTTGGCAAGTCTGGATTGGCTCCGGCGCGTGCGAGCGAATCGGGGGCGGTGGGAAACCCTCACCAGGAGTCCAGCGGCGCGTCTGTGGGCATCCTGGCGCGCTTGCGCGGCCTTTTTAAGAGCACCGCAAAACCCTGCTCACGCGAGAAACCTCCGTCAATGTAACGTGCGCCCGTGGCCGATGCTCCCCCATTGGTGGAATACCTCGATTCGCTTGGGAGGCGCGCGGGACTTCTACTCCACCGCTGGTGGTTGGACGACTACACCTCTAGCCGCCACACGCGCGGGAAGCTCGAACTGCGACCAGATGTGACCTTTTCCTCAGATTGAGGACCAGCCGCCTCACACGCGCGGGAATCTCTGTCTTTGTTCTGTTTTAGCGGCACATTTAGCAGGTATGGCGTAGGGTACTTCATCGGTGGCTGGTGGTTCCCAACGTGAATGAAGAGCCAAGCCGTCTATCGGAACTGGCGGATCAGAACCCCTCAAAAAATGTGGGCAGATTCAATTCCAACGCCTGAACGATCTTCTCCAGCGCCCTAACGCCAATCTCTTTATGCCCGTTTTCCAGCTC
>Ga0224528_1001604_pt1 | contig 14463 bp, 8 predicted proteins | sample CBST25metaG_2_FD_179888 | JGI IMG/M metagenome (GOLD analysis project Ga0224528, IMG submission 179888) | Peat soil microbial communities from Stordalen Mire, Sweden - C.B.S.T25 | ecosystem: Environmental > Terrestrial > Soil > Wetlands > Peat | place: Sweden: Norrbotten County, Stordalen Mire...
GCATCAGTGTTCAGGGCTGGGGAAGCTGGTTCGGCGACCTGGCGAAGGGGCTGGGACTTACGCTTCTGTTCGGCGTTCCGGTTCTGCTGTTTTTCAACTGGATCGTGCGCGTCTCGCCGCGACGCTTCTGGGTCTGGACTTGGCTGGTTTCGCTGCCGCTGATTGTGTTCTCAATCTTCGCGGAACCGCTCCTTGAACCGATCTTCAACACCTATGAGCCCCTGACGACGCACTATTCCGCGCTGGTCACCAAGCTGGAAACGGTAGTCGCCCGTACTGGCACCAATATCCCGCCGGACCGCATGTTCCTGATGAAGGCCAGCGCCAAGAGCAACGGGCTCAATGCCTACGTTTCCGGCATCGGCGCCACCAAGCGCATCGTCGTATGGGACACCACTGCGGGCCGCATTCCCGACGACGAAATTCTCTTCATCTTCGGCCACGAAAGCGGCCACTACGTCCTGCACCACATTCCCAAACAGATGGTCGGAATGACCTGCGGCCTGTTCTTTGTGTTGTGGATTTGCGCGGTGTTTTCACGCTGGATGGTGCGCCGATTCGGCGCCCGTTGGCAGTTGAGCGAGTTGCCAGCCGGGGCGCAGGGGCTCGCCAGCCGGCAGGGCTTCGTGGTGCTCGTCTTTACGTTCTCGATTGCTGGCTTCGTGCTGCAGCCGGCCACCAACTGTTTCAGCCGCTACTTTGAGCACCAGGCCGATGTATATGGGCAAGAGGCCATCCACGGCCTGGTTGCCGACCCGCAGAAGACGACCGTTTCCGGCTTCAATCACTTGGGCGAAGCGTGGCTTGAGGACCCCGCGCCGGGCCCATTCACAGAGTTCTGGGAGTTCGACCATCCCTCCGTCCAGTCTCGGGCCAACTTCGCAGCGCACTATGATCCGTGGGCCAATGGCGGGCACGGGCGGTTCTTTGACAAATAAGCCTCGGAGATCCAGGACTCGACGTTGCGAAACGCGGATTGGCTGGCACTCCAGTTGTACTTGCTTCCGGCAGAAGAGAAGCAGCAAAGGCCCGGGGCTGAAGCCCGCGATGATTTTGTTGATCGGCATAGGGGGCAGCATTTAGCTGCTCCCCTGCCACACCACCCGGCATGCGGGTCCGCACCGGGCGGTTCGAGAAGTTGAGGTCATGTGAGGCGCGGAAAGCCAAGAGAGTCGAAGTATTTGACCGTGAGGATTTGATTCAACCCAGCTTCACTGTGCCTCCACCAACGCCTGGAGCCGCCTGCCATTAGCACGGCTTGCTCATGAGTTGCACCAAGGCTTCGGAGACGACTATAGACGGTCGTTCCTCTGCACCAGTGTTTGAGCTGTATGGCCCTAAGCCGGTGGCCAATCCACGAATCCAGATTTGTGAACGTCTGCGGGGTTTGTGCCAGACGGAAGTAAGACTTCCATCCTGGCACCTCCTCGCCACGTACCGCGCCTTCTTCTACCTCGCGTGTCCATGGATCACGCTGTGCAGATGTTTATGAAACAGTCTCTAGCCAAGACTGAATCCGAGCAGCAAATCTGGAACGAGTGCTCTCGGCTGATCGCCAACGCCATCATCTACTACAACACACTGATCGTCTCCCGCGTCTAAGAGAGGACGTCGGCGGCGGGCGACCTTGAAGCCATCAAGATACTCCAGGGTATCTCCCCGGTCGCCTAGCGCAACGTCCACCTCATCGGCAACTTCGACTTCACAGCCGGATTTTCCGTAGTCGACATCGAAACCCTCGCAGATCACTATCAGAATGAAGACTTCTGGCGTCGGCCTATGACAGAAGCAGAGAAGGACGGCCCGCACTGAGGCCAATTGGACCTTTTCGAGGGGCTGGGCAAAAATAGCCTTCACGTGCTCGTCGCGCGCAATCAGCCAGTGTTTGGCGGCGTTTCGTTCGCAATCTGCTTCTCGGCTGCGGATTCCGGTCGATGTGGGCAGGTGATTCCAGTAGATGTGAGCACCGAAAACGTTCTGATGTGGGCAGGATAGTGGGCTTCACCGTAATCAGTGCCCACATCGTGGCGTAATTGCTGCCCACATGCAATGGAACGGCTGCCCACAAGCAGTGTAATAAGTGCGCAGACCGACCGGAATATGCAACCTGCCAGGATAACCGAGGTGGAGGTATCCAGTTTATGACACAGTAGCATTAGGAGTTTCGTTATCCCAGTTTCACCTATTCTCTCTTCCCTACCGAATCGAAAAAGCGCCAAGCAAGCTTGGTAAAACTGATGGGATCGGCTGGCCTGTGTTCGAGATCCCAGTTCGAGTCCAGACTACCCGGCCATTCGTGCCCCAAACCTGAGAAGAAGTTCGCTACGACCGAAACTCCTCCCCTGCAGTTTCCCCATGAAAACTCGATTCCCCAATCGGTCTTTGAGGCAATCTGGTTGTGGCAACCGTTCAGGTAGCCCCACGTCACCCAGTTGCCGTGGGGGGTTGTGGCGAAATGCGGGCAATTCACCTCAAAACCCGACAATTGCTCATCGTCGTCGCCATGCAGATATAGCACCGAGACGGGCTGCGCCAAGCCAGCCGGCGGATGCATCAGCGGGGTGGCCCCGGCCGCGATGCCGGCGACTTCATCGGAATGGCGAGAGGCGAACAGCTGAACCATTCCCGATCCGCTGGAGAATCCGGCGAAGAACACGCGTTGACGGCCAACATGTTCTCGTTGAACGACCGCATGGAGTACCGCGAGCAGATAGCCGTCGTCGTCGACCTGCTGCATGGGAGGCGTCAGCTTGTGGGTGCGGGAACCTTCAAGCTCCCAGAAAGTCACATTCGTTTTTCGATCCAACGGCAGCCGGGGATCAGTGGCGACCGGCTCAGGAAACACAGCAATAAAACCATTGCGGTCTGCCATCTCGATCCAGCCAAAGTCTCTCGCGGTGGAAGCGGCGGTGCTGCGGACGCCACCTAACATGAAAACCACCGCCAGAGGCGAGGTGAGGTGCGCCGGTTTGTAGACTAGGTAGGGTCGACTATACCCATTGTGCGTCATCGGCCGGGTCTCCATCTGCGCGGCAAGCGGTGTGGCCAGGCCCAACAGAACCATTGCGATTCCACACCAGAGACAAAGGCTGGTGGAAGCTCGCTTCTCCAGTCTTGATGGTTCGGTTGGACAAACTGAAGTTGTGGGTGCCAACGCCGGGAAGAGACCCGCGAAATCGAATGGAGAGGAGGAGAGGTGAAGTCGAACTTTCCTTGAAAGCATTCAAGCCCTTCTTTTACAACGCTGAATTCGATGCGGTGAATTGCCAAGCTCTAAACGAGTTCGGTGGCTTTCTGTCGCGCGGCCGGCAACTTGACTTTTTTGGCGAACGCCCGGGGCGCGGCGGCCGCTTTCAGAGGAGCTACGGAGGCCCGCATCGTGAGTTCCGTATCCAATACGCACTGCCTCGCTGGACTTTCGTCACCTGCGACCCGAGCGAGTAAGATGCGAGCCGCAGAGGCTCCGAGCTGATATCCGGGCTGGTGCACTGACGTGAGGGGTGGACTGGTTGTTTCTGCGAATCCATGGTTGTCGAATCCAACCACTGAGACATCTTCAGGACACCTGAGGCCCAACTCCTTGATCGCAACGAGGACTCCGATTGCTATCATGTCATTGGCCGCGAAGATAGCCGTGGGACGCGGAAGCAACCGGAGCAGGACGAGTGTCTTGTTGTATCCAGCTTGCCGGTCGAATGTGGCTTCTTGAATGTAGTCGGACGAGATGGAGACAAGCGCCTTCGTCAACGCGCGTCGAAAGCCGGTGAGGCGATCTTGCGCGTTGGTCAGATGAAGCGGGCCTGTAATCATGGCGATTCGCCGGTGTCCCATCTTCACGAGCATCGTAGTGGCGCAATAGGCGCCCTCCGCATTTGCTACGGTCACGCTGTCGCCATTCCAGTTGCGCGGGAGGCGATCGACACAGACCACTGCGGCCCCCGCCTTCCGATAAGATTCGGCTTCGACTGTCAAATCGCTAAAGTTCGAAGGAATGACGATCAAGCCGGCCGGGAGATAGGTGCGAAGCGCTTTGAGATACGCCAATTCCTTCAAGTGATCGTTGTCCGTGTTGCACAGGATGAGTCGGTAGTCGTTGGAAAACGCGACGTCCTCGGCGCCGCGCACTACGGCTGGGAAGAAGGGGTTTGTCAGGTCGGGAATAATCATTCCGATGATGTTGGTCTTGTCCAAGCGCAATCCCCGCGCCAACTCACTGGGCTGATACCCCAAAGCCTCCACCGCATCCATCACTCGTTTGCGCAGCGGTTCGCGAACTTGTGCGGAACTGTTCAGCACGTGAGAAACCGTGCCCAGAGATACGTTCGCCATCCGGGCAATCTGCTTCATGGTCGCCATGTGAGGTATCCCTTTGCTGGAACGACAAGCGCAAATCGCCAGTAAAGCAATATGCTAACGCATGAAAGCGGCCCATTGCATCGTTTCAAACGGAATTCATGACCTTCCCGTGCGAGGATCATGGCAAAGAAGAGAAATTACACCGGAGCGCCATCGGATTATATTGTTGATACTAAGCACGTTGCAAAGAGACTCTACTCATATCACTCCACGCCGATTGAATTTTTGTTGACAGGGATCAGTGTGTTCGACTAATGTCCGTGAGGTTCCATTTGAAAGGTTTCAATCGGCACAGGAGGCTTCATGATTCCACTTCGCAGACATGCGCTGTACATGCTGTTCGCAGCCCTCTTCTTCGCCTCTCCTGCGTTATTTGGGCAATTTGCCCAGCGCGGCGGCATTGAAGGCAATGTTCTAGATAGGGAAGGCGCAGCAATTCCCAATGCTCAGGTCAGCCTGCTCGACCCGAGTCACAATCAGACTGTTAAAACCGTCGCCAATAAAGAAGGTCACTTTCTGTTCACAGGCCTGGTGGCAGGCCAGTACGTTCTGGCAGTCGATCTGGCAGGCTTCGAAAGCACCAAGTCGAATCTCATCACGGTGAGCATCGGCGATACGGCCCGATTCGATTTCATGTTGAATCCCGGGTCGGTGACCGAGAACGTCACCGTCACCAGTTCGGCGCCACTGCTGGACACAGGACACGCCAGCGTCGCCGTGGACATTTCACAACAACAGATGGACGATCTGCCGATGAACGGGCAGAACTTCACCTCGCTGGCAGCTCTCTCGCCGGGAATCAGCACTGAGGTACAGAAGAACATCAACTCCAGCGGATCCTACGCGGTCGGCTCGCAGTTCTCATCAGGTGGAGTGACGTTCACGTCCGGCGGCCTGATGCAGGGTTCGCGAGATAATGGCTATTACATCAACGGCGTTAATATCAACGATAACTGGGAAAGTAGCATCAGTTATGAGCCGGCTTCGTCGGCGCTGCAAGACGCCAAGATTTCGGTCGCCGACTTCTCCGCTGCCAATGGGCGTGACATCTCCACGTTCAGTGTGCAGACCAAGGGTGGGTCGACAAAGTTCCATGGCGCGGTCTATGAGCACCTTGAGAACGACGATCTGAATGCCACGAATCCGTTCGACAAGGCCGAAGCTGTCATCCTTGGCACCGGACCTGCGGTCAAGCCCTCGTTGCGGCGCAACCAGTTCGGCTTTGGCGTCGGCGGACCCATCATAGTCCCCAAGGTCAAGAGGCTGAAGGACAAGTTCTTCTTCTTTGCGAACTACGAGAAGTTTATCGAACATGACGGCTCGCAACAGGTGATCGGGTCGGTACCATCCACCGCCGAGCGCTCCGGCGATTTCAGCGAACTGCTGGGTGGATCGTCCCCGCACCAGCTCTACAACCCATTCACGACCACTTATGACGCCAAAGGCTACAGCACGCGCCAGCCGATCGCGGGCAATCGCCTCGACCTGGCTACCAAGCCGGATGGCTCTCCTCTCATCGATCCGGCTTCAACGCCAGTGTTGGACCTTTATCCCAAGCCGACGTCCGTGAATACGCCGAGTTACATGGATAACTACAGCACAACGCGAAATCTTGCGTTCTCAAACTATCACTTTGACAGCCGCTTTGACGCGCAGTTATCCACAAAGGACAGCCTCTTCGTGGCCTGGTCGAAGCAGCACGGTACCAACAACAACGCAGGCGGCATTCTGCCGACCTATGTTTGGGACAGCGACGACGCGAGCTGGCTTGTCACGGTCAACGAAGTACACGTATTTACGCCCAACCTCACCAATGAATTCATTTTCGGCAAGGGGTACGGCTCCCTGACGATTGTGAGCCCCGCCGAGATCGCGTTTCTGCACAGCTCCGCCAATCCACTGCGGGATGCTTTCAAGAACACCGGCGCCGGGGCGAGCCAGGGTATCTTTGGGATTGATATCGACGGGTATGCATCGCCGGGATTCGACCAGGATTTTCTTGCTTCCAATCAGGCCCTGCAGTTTTCAGACAACATGACCTGGGTCCGCGGTCGTCACACCCTGACGATGGGAATCAATTACTTCAGGAAGGGCGAGTACGACTGGGACTTCAGCCGTTACGCGAGCTTTGGGCGCTTTAGTCGCGGCGGATACAACCAAGACCACGCGGGCGGCGATGGCATGGCCGACCTGATGATGGGAGTGACCCGGCACATTCATCAGTTGGATGTGATCTCCGGTGCGGACGACACAGCTCCTGAACTGAATGTGCGGTTCCCGTACTGGGGCGGTTACATCAACGACAAAATGCAGCTCTCGCCGAGGCTCACATTTTCGGCCGGGTTGCGCTACGATCTCAGCCAGCCTTTATACGATCCCGACAAGCTGTGCTGCGCGGTTTATGCCGCAAACTCCGGAGGCGGTGTCGTGAAGATTCCAGGACTGGCTTCCGGCTTGTCTCAACATTACCTGAGTGCGGCGAGGAAGAACTTTGCTCCTCGCGTAAGCCTCGCCTACAACGCGACAAATCGGACGGTGGTTCGGGCTGGTTATGGAATCTTCTACGATTCCGGCGCATCGCAGATCTCTGCTGCCACCGGATTTGCGAACGGCGCAACGCCGGGTGGCGGAAAGGACTATACCAGCGTCACCAAAGGCGTCGCCAGCGACACTCCCGCTTGGTTCCTTTCCGACGTCTTTCCCGCCGAAGCCACGATCGCCAAAGGCGTGTTCCCCGTAAGTACGGGCGCTGGAGAAGGATATTTCGGCGAGGGCGAGTGGTACACGGTGTACTACCAGGATCAGAAGTCCACGGCGCTGCCCTATTACCAACGCTACATTTTGGATGTGCAGCAGACGTTGAGTCCGCAAACTTCCGTCACCTTGAGCTACATCGGAGCCCAGGGACGCAAGGGAACAAACCTGGAGAACATCAACCTGCCTGCCTATCAGACCGGATGGCAGACAGAGAACGCTTACAACGCAGCGCGACCGAACCATTCGGGCCGCTTCGGCGATATCTACGTCCAACGGGGAAACCTGAACTCGTTCTACAACGCGGGAATCATCACGTTCCAGCACCGGTTCAGTCATAACTATGAATTCCTCACCAACTACACGCTTGCCAAGACGGTTTCCGACTATCCCTGGATCAACAACCTCAGCAACAACGGGGCGCCGGGCGGAGGCTCGGGCGGATTCCAATACGCAAACGTGCGCGATCGCGGTGAAACCTCAACCTCGCACCGTCAACGGTTTGTGATGAGCGGGACATGGAGCCCGGTCTATGGCGCAACCTGGCCCGTGTGGATGAAGGCAGGCGCAACCGGCTGGCGCATTTCCGGCATCGCCACGCTGGAATCCGGAGACCGGATCACCGCAGAGAACGCGACGACGACCGCATCGGATTATGCGGGGCCTGACCAACTGGTGGTGTCCCATGACCCCAATCTCAGTCACGGGAAGAAGGACTTTCTCCATCAGTTCGACGCAACCGCATTCACCGCGCCCCCGAATGGCGTCCGCGGCAACTCCGGACTGGGCACCATCCAGGGTCCGGGACAAAACAATGTCGACTTGTCTCTCGCCAAAACGTACAAGTTTCACGAACTTGTCGATATGAACCTCCGCGTGGATGCGTTCAACGTGTTCAACCATAGCCAATGGACCGGTGCACAGACCGCCAACGATTACAGCGGAGAACAGTTCGGACAAGCAACGGGCGCGCGGGAAGCACGTATCACCCAAGTCTCGATGAAAGTCTCGTTCTGACGGCTTGATGGAGCTTTCTATGACCACATGTGAAGCAGCACTCTCAATGAGGGGACGTCTTGTATCAACCAGGTAACTACGGAATGGCCCTTCTGTTCATGATCTCCAGCATGTTGTGCTGGGGATCATGGGCAAATACGGTAAAACTCGTGCCGAACTACAGGTTTCAGTTGTTTTATTGGGACTATGTTGTCGGCCTTATCCTGGGCGCCATTGGCCTGGGAGTTTTTCTTGGCAGCATGGGGACTACGGGCTTGCCGTTCCTCGCCGACGTTGCGCAGGCTCCCATGTCGCTCATCCTGCTGGCGGCGGCCGGCGGCATCATCTTCAATGTCGCCAATCTGCTGTTGGTGGCTGCCATTGACATCGCCGGTCTCGCAGTCGCCTTTCCCATTGGGATCGGCATTGCGCTGGTGGTGGGTGCGGTCAGCAGCTATCTCATCACTCCTCGTGGCAATGTCTTTTTGCTCTTCGGGGGGATTGGGCTGGTTCTTGCCGCGATCATTTTTGATGCGGCTGCCTACCGGGAGCGCGAGCCGGGCCAGGTGACATTGAGCAAGCGGGCAGTGGGCATCAGTGTTTGCGCCGGAGTGCTCATGGGCATGTTCTACCCATTTGTGGCCCGCGCAATGAGCGGAGAGCACGCGTTGGGCCCGTACGCGACGTCGTTGTTCTTTGCGGCAGGCGTTGCGCTCTGCAGCATACCTGTCAACCTGCTGCTCTCGCGCTATCCCCTGGACGGCAAGCCGCCGGTCGCGATCTCGCGCTACTTTTCAGCGCCTTCCGGCTGGCACTTGTGCGGCGTCCTGGGCGGTGTGATCTGGTGCACTGGAGCGGTACTCAACTTCGCGGCATCCAGAACAAATTTTGTGGGGCCGGCTATCTCCTACTCGATTGGACAGGGCGCAACCATGGTATCCGCGGCATGGGGCGTGTTTGTTTGGCGAGAGTTCGCCAACGCGGGAAGACGCTCAAAGCAGTATCTGGTGGTCATGTTCATTCTTTTTGCACTCGGACTTACGGCAATTGCATTGGCTCCAATTGTCTGAAACCAAGTTACAGTAATCGACCTCTTGGGATGGAGTCCGAAGGTAGTCGTTCGGGAACCAGCCGACGACTGTTCTGTGAGACTCCATCCTCGCCACTTTAACGGGAGATCGATGCCAAATTCTCTGGGGAGACTAGGTAGATATATGCTGACCGGTCAAAAGCCGATTGTTGTCGTTGGAAGTATAAACCTTGATTTTGTAACCAATGCGGAGCACATTCCCGCAGTTGGCGAGACCGTGCTGGGCAACAACTTTCAAATGCACCCGGGAGGGAAAGGGGCCAATCAGGCCGTAGCCATCGCGCGTCTCGGATATCCGGTGCAATTGGTCGGCCGACTTGGCGCCGATCTGCCTGGCAAGCAACTGCGCAGCCATCTTGAGAGTGTCGGGGTCGGCCTCAACGGAGTGGAGGAGAGCGAAGGGTCGTCAGGCGTAGCGGTGATCATCGTTTCAGATCAAGGCGAGAACTGCATCGTCGTGACTCCGGGAGCAAACGCTGATGTAACACCGGCGCTGATCGACCGGCATCTGCCCCTGATCCGCGAGGCGGGACTTGTCCTGGCGCAACTGGAGATTCCCATCGCGACAGTGGAGTATCTGGCCGCAGTCTGCAATCGGGAGGGTATTCCGCTGATGCTCGACCCTGCTCCGGCCAAGACGCTGCCCAAGGAACTACTGCGCCTTGTCCGCTGGTTTACTCCGAACGAGACCGAAGCCGCGTTCTACGCCCACGAGGCGCAATCGGATACGCAAAGCATCACTCCCGCCGATACGGCCAGGCTGATTGCAGCGCATGGACCGCAAGGTATTCTGCTGAAGATGGGTGCGCGCGGTGCTTTTCTTGCAGACAACGGATATTACGAACAATTCTCCCCGATGGAGGTTCAGGTGCTGGATACGACAGCAGCTGGCGATGCCTTCAACGGAGCCTTCGCCGTTGGTCTCATGCTGAACAAACCCCCGAGTGAGAGCGCGCGTTTTGCCATCGCAGCCTCAGCCCTGTCCGTCACGCGGGCAGGCGCTCAGCCGTCCATGCCCACGCGGCAAGAGGTTGAGCAACTTCTGAACGTGCCAACCGGTTTCGAGGAGAGAGTATAGATGCCCAAAATTGCAATTACTGCCGCCTGGACCGCCAGTCTGAGTCTGCTGTGCGCTGCCTGCATTCTGCCAATGGCCGGTCAGGATACACATTTCGCTCCGGTGGGCGAACAGATACCGCCTCCCGCATGCCTCACGCTGAAGTCTCCTTATCAAACTGCTCTCGAGGGAGGATTCATTCCTTGCTCCCCCTTGGCTCATGAAGTGTGGCTCAAAGACATGAACCACTGGCGGACAGAGCGCAAGATCCGAATCGGCTATGACGGCTCCCGCTATGACGTCCCGGCTCTGCAATGGACGCAGTCAAGTTTTATTCAGCCTCAGATGATGGTTCAGGACAGGTATTTCTATGATCCGGTGGCCGGCCGTTACACGGTGGACCGCTATCTGGACGACTTGGACAAGAGGTACGGAGGAATTGACGCCGTTCTGATTTGGCCTACCTATCCAAACATGGGCATGGATGATCGCAACCAGCAGGACATGATCCGCTCAATGCCGGGAGGACTGGACGGCGTCAAAAAGATGATCGCGGACTTCCATCGCAGGGGCGTGCGCGTGCTGTTCCCGATGATGATGTGGGACCAGGGAACGCGCGATCCGGGCGCACCCTGGCCGCAGTCAATCGCCTCGTTCATGAAGGAACTGGGCGTGGACGGCATTAACGGAGATACGCAGGACGGCGTGCCCGTGGCCTTCTCGCTGGCGGCGGACGCGGCTGGGCATCCGCTGGCCTTTGAACCGGAGAGCGCACCTTCCGATGAGGCAACAGCGTGGAACGTGATGACATGGGGACACTACACCTATCCGTTTGCGCCGCAGGTGGACCGGTATAAATGGCTTGAGAGCCGGCATATGGTCAACATCTCCGACCGGTGGAACCGCAATAAGGCCGACGATCTGCAGTTTGCGTTCTTCAACGGAATCGGATGGGAGAGCTGGGAGAATATCTGGGGCATCTGGAATGGCATCACACCGCGTGACGGCGAAGCGACGCGCCGCATGGCCACTATTGAGCGCGCGGTCGCGCCCTTCCTGGTCAGTAAAGGCTGGGAGCCATATTATTCGACCCGCTCTTATGGAGTGTTTGCAAGCCGCTGGCCGCAGGGAAACCAAAACGTCTGGACCATCGTCAACCGCAACGAGTACGACGTTGCAGGACCGCAACTGTCCATTCCGGCAAAGGATGGAGTTCGTTACTTTGATCTGTATCATGGCATCGAACTCAAACCGGATCGCGAGGGGGACAACCATGTGTTGTCCTTGCAGTTGGAAGCGCATGGCTTTGGGGCGGTTCTTGCCACAACAGGCGAGCCGGACGGCGAGATCCAGAAGTTGATGGCGCGGATGAAGTCGATGACGGCCGCCCCTCTATCTACCTATAGCAGCGAGTGGAAGGCCGTTTCGCAGCAACTCGTCGAAATTGCCGCGACCAAGCCGGCACACAGCGCGCCGAAAGGCATGATTCAGATTCCGGGCGATGAACGTTATCTCTTCCGGGTCAAGGGAATCGAGATTGAGGGAACCGACGATATCGGGCTTGATATTCAGTATCCGTGGGAGAACGAGGCGCGCCGATTCCACGAACACTACATGCAGATCAAGCCGTTCTATATCGACAAATTCCCGGTAACGAACGCGCAATTCAAGGAGTTTCTTGACGCCTCGCACTATCATCCGAAAGATGATCTGAATTTCCTCCACGACTGGACAAACGGGAACTTTCCGGATGGATGGGCGAACAAACCGGTGACATGGGTTTCTCTCGAAGATGCCCGGGCCTATGCGCAATGGGCCGGCAAACGCCTGCCGCACGAGTGGGAGTGGCAGTTTGCCGCACAGGGGAAGACTGAAAATATCTACCCGTGGGGAAACACGCCCTCTGCAAATTCGGCTCTTGCTTCGGACTCGGTAAATGGCCAACGCAGCATTCCAGCGGCCGGGGTGTCGGCTGCCAGCCGACTTAACCTGATGCCAACTCCCAACGAAGACCGCATACTCAACGCTCCGGATGATGTAGATGCTCATCCATTGGGCGCCAGCCCTTTCGGAGTGATGGATATGGTTGGCAATGTGTGGCAATGGACGGATGAATACCTGGACGACCACACGCGGACGGCAATTCTACGGGGCGGAAACCACTATCTGCCGCAGGGAAGCCTGTGGTATTTCCCGCAGGCGTACCGCAACGACGAGCACGGGAAATTGCTTCTCATGGCTCCCAGTTATGACCGGTCCGGCACGCTCGGCTTTCGCTGCGTGTTGGATGGCAAGTAACCACCAGGAATGAAACCAAGCTAGTCATCATGTAGCAACCGGTCCACCGCGCTGACTGTGGGTAAGGCTGTTATTCAGAAAGAGACTACAGTTCAGAGTCACGAGCGGAGAGGAACAGGTCCCGAAGGGACAGGCGCAGTTTTCCGGGTTTGGATGTCCGCGCCGAGACGATTGCGGTTGCAGTCGCAGAGCCAGACGGCTCTGTATGCAGGCTTGGAGCCGAACCTGCCTGCGAAGCAGTAATAGCATTCCAAGCGGGCCTGCCAGGCCTCAAGAACGAGACTTGGCAGGCCGTGTAAGAAAACTTGGGCCTGTACCAGTCCTCCAGCGGCGAAGCCGACCTACGAGGGCACGACGATTGCCCTGCCGCACGTACCATAGAAGACACGTGGCCTTTCGGCCCTGCGACCTTGTTTTCGGACCGCCCGCCTACTCCGATGCGGCCATTTTGTCGCGCACCGTTGGCTCGGGATCGGTGGCAAAGATTGAATAAACCACGCCGGCGATCGCTGCGCCAAGAATCGGCGCCACCCAGAACAGCCACAACTGTTCCAGCGCCCACCCGCCTGCGAAGAGTGCCGGACCCGTGCTCCGCGCGGGATTCACTGACACGTTCGTCACCGGAATCCCGATGAGATGAATGAGCGTGAGTCCGAGGCCGATCGCGATCGGCGCAAATCCTTTCGGGGCTCGCCTGTCGGTGGCTCCTAGAATGATCATCAGGAACATGAAGGTCAGCACTACCTCGGCTGTCAGGCACGCTGCAAGGCTGTAGCCCCCCGGTGAATGTACCCCGTAGCCGTTCGAGGCAAATCCGCCTGTCGTGTCGAAGCCTGCTTTGCCGGTCGCGATGATGTACAAGACACTTGCACCGGCGATGCCTCCGAGCACCTGCGCGACAACATAGGCTGGCAGTTCCCTGAGAGGGAATCGCTTGGCCACAAGCAATCCCAACGAAACCGCTGGGTTTAAATGGCATCCTGAAACGTGGCCGATTGCAAAGGCCATGGTCAAGACTGTTAACCCGAACGCCAAAGCAACTCCCGCAAAGCCGATCCCGAAATTGGGGAAAGCTGCGGCCAGCACCGCACTGCCGCATCCTCCGAAAACGAGCCAAAAGGTTCCGATGAATTCCGCAAACGCTCTCTTCCATAGCGCCATATCAGGAAGTCCTTTCTCTGTGGAGTCAACTGCTCTCGTGCAGCATAGCACGGCGCAAGTCAGACAAGGTAAAGGGGCATAGCCTCCAAACAGGAGGCCCGTGGGTGCCCCAGGTCCGGGGGGGGTGGAGACCCGTCTCTTTTGGGGACCTGGGAGACCTCGAACCCCCTCAACGTCGGATTACTCCTGAAATACGCCGCAGTGTTCCTGAGCATTTCTGGATTTTCGCAAAATCCGACAATGCGCATATCCAGGGTTCGGACTCGAAACGTGCACCGGTATGTTTAACCGACAGTCGAGCACGGAAGGATCACAAAATAAATACAAACTACCAATTGTTCTTGACAAAGTTTCGCAATACTTGTTTACTCTAGGCCTGTAGTGAACAAGTCTATGACAGAGAATTCTACCCGCGATCTTTTTCCTGGCGCGCTCGAAATGATGATCCTCGAGTCGCTACGCCGTCAGCCTGCGCATGGATACGCACTGGTTCAGCACATCCAGCAGCGCTCCAACAACCTGCTGCAGGTGGAAGAGGGCTCGCTCTATCCGGCGCTCCAGCGGCTGCTTAAGGCAAAGCTGGTCAAGGCCGAGTGGGGTATTTCTTCCACCAATCGCCGCGTGCGAACCTACCGGATCACAGCGTCCGGCCTTCGCCACCTGGAGAAACAGATCTCCAGCTTTGAACGCATGTTCGAGGGCATCGCGCTGGTCTTGAATCCGATTCCGAATCCGGGCAAATCCCCAGCCA
>Ga0224528_1001606_pt1 | contig 14454 bp, 8 predicted proteins | sample CBST25metaG_2_FD_179888 | JGI IMG/M metagenome (GOLD analysis project Ga0224528, IMG submission 179888) | Peat soil microbial communities from Stordalen Mire, Sweden - C.B.S.T25 | ecosystem: Environmental > Terrestrial > Soil > Wetlands > Peat | place: Sweden: Norrbotten County, Stordalen Mire...
CGTTCACGTGCGGCTTCGAACGGTCAAACTTTTCCTTCGCCATAAGAAACCCAAATCCCTTTCGTAGCTCTTACTGCCAGTTTCAACCTGGGGCGCCGGCCATCCGGCTCCAGCCCCAAAACCCTGAATGCAGCTTCTAGCTGCCAGCTGCTAGCCTCTAGCTCTTCTTGCCGGAGTTAACAGCCTTCAATCTTCCTGAACCTTAGCTAGTAGCTAGAAGCTAGCGGCTAAAAGCTAGTCTCACTTCCCCTGCGCCCGGCCGATAATTTCGTCGGCAATCATGCGCGGAGCTTCCTCATAACGCGCGAACTGCATCGAGTAAGAAGCGCGGCCCTGGGTGGACGAACGAATATCGTTCACGTAACCGAACATCTCCTTGAGCGGCACGATTGCCTTGACTACCTGCGAACCGGCCAAGTGCTCCATACCCTCGATGCGCCCGCGGCGCGAATTGATGTCGCCGATAATCACGCCCATGAACTCTTCGGGAACCGTGACTTCAACTGCCATCACCGGCTCCAGAAGCACCGGAGAGGCCTTGCGTGCGGCTTCCTTGAAGGCGATCGAACCGGCAAACTTGAAGGCCATTTCATTCGAATCGACTTCGTGGTAGCTTCCGTCGTAGAGGAAGACCTTCACGTCCACGATCGGGAAGCCTGCCAGGATGCCCAGTTCGAGAGCTCCCTGTACGCCCTGATCGATGGGCTTGATGTACTCCTTCGGAATCGAGCCGCCCTTGATCTCGTTGATAAACTCGTAGCCTTTGCCCGGCTCATTGGGCTCGATGCGCAGCTTGCAATGTCCGTAGTTGCCCGAACCGCCGGTCTGGCGAATGTACTTGCCCTCAGCCTCGGCCGTCTTGCGGATGGTCTCGCGGAAAGCCACCTTGGGTTCGCCGACATTGGCTTCGACCTTGTGCTCGCGCCTCATGCGGTCGACGAGAATTTCCAGGTGGAGCTCACCCATGCCACTGATGATGGTCTGACCCGAATCTTCATCCGTCCGCACCTTAAAGGTGGGGTCTTCGTCGGCCAGCCGCGAAAGAGCGATGCCCATCTTCTCCTGATCGGCTTTGGTTTTGGGCTCGATGGCTACCGAGATGACCGTATCCGGGAAGGTGATGGCGCCCAGCGCGACGGGGTGATGCGGGTCGCACAGAGTGTCGCCGGTCTTCAGATCCTTCATGCCCACGCAAGCGCAGATGTCGCCGGCCAGAATCTCCGTTACATCCTCGCGCTTATTGGCGTGCATCTTGACCAAACGGCCAATGCGGTCGGTCTTGCCGGTGCGGGGATTTTCCACCGTGTCGCCGGTCCTGAGCGCACCCGAGTACACTCGGACAAAGCAAAGCTTGCCAAACGGATCGTTGATGACCTTGAAAGCCAGCGCGGAAAGCGGCTCAGTATCCTCCGCCTTGCGCACCACAGTCTGGCCAGGATTGGAGGGGTCGATGCCCTCAACCGGAGGCTTGTCCAGCGGGCTGGGCAGGTAATCCACCACCGCGTCCAGCAGTGTTTGAATACCCTTGTTCTTGAATGCCGTTCCGCAGATAACCGGGAAGACCTTCAGATCGATCGTGGCCTGACGAATGCCGGCCTTCAGTTCCTCGATGGTCGGCAGTTCGCCTTCCAGGAACTTCTCAAGCAGTACATCGTCGGTCTCCGAAATCGTCTCAATCAACTGGGTCCTGAAGGCTTCGGCTTTCTTCTGCAAATCGGCAGGAATGGGCTCGACGTCGTACTGCGATCCCATAGCCTCGTCGTGCCAGAGGATAGCCTTCATCTCGATCAGGTCGATGACGCCCTTGAAATTAGCCTCGGCGCCGATGGGAATCTGTAGCGCTATCGGACGCGCGCCTAGGCGCTTGCGGATGGTGTCCAGAACGTGCTCAAAGTCGGCGCCGTTCTTGTCCATCTTGTTCACAAAGCAGATGCGGGGCACCTTGTACTTGTCGCCCTGACGCCACACCGTCTCGGTCTGCGGCTGCACACCGGAAACCGAGTCGAAGACCGCGACCGCGCCATCGAGAACACGCAGCGAACGCTCCACCTCGGCCGTGAAGTCCACGTGACCGGGGGTATCGATGATATTGATGCGGTAGTCGTGCCACATGCAAGTGGTGGCGGCCGAGGTAATCGTAATGCCGCGCTCCTGCTCCTGCTCCATGTAATCCATGGTCGCGGTGCCTTCATGCACTTCGCCGATGCGGTGCGTGATGCCCGTGTAGAAGAGGATGCGCTCTGTCGCTGTCGTCTTTCCGGCGTCGATGTGCGCCATGATTCCGATGTTCCGGCAACGATTCAGAGGTATGGTGCGAGCCACGGCAATTCTTCCTTGCGGGCGCTGACCGCCCGCGGTTTGTTCGTTTCACCGGGCCCGGAAATCCGGGCCCCATCCAGCCGGCACACCTTAAAGGCCAGCCACAGTTATCTCGTTTACCGCCCTACCTACCAGCGGTAGTGAGCAAAGGCCTTGTTAGCCTCGGCCATGCGGTGAACGTCTTCCTTCTTCTTCATGGCCGCGCCGCGCCCGTTAGCCGCGTCCAGCAGCTCATTCGAAAGCTTGTCGATCATGCCCTTTTCGCCGCGATTGCGGCCATAAGTGATCAGCCAGCGAATGGCCAGAGACGTGCGGCGATCGGGGTTGACCTCGATCGGCACCTGATAGTTGGCGCCGCCCACGCGGCGGGTCTTGACCTCGAGCAAAGGCTTGCAGTTCTCGACCGCCTTCTTGAAGAGCTTGATGGCTTCTTCGCCGCCGCCCTTCTCCTCAAGGTTCTTCATCGCCTGATAGAAGATGCCCTGGGCCGTCGACTTCTTGCCGCCCCACATCATCGAGTTGACGAACTTCGTTACCAGCGTCGACCCATACACCGGATCGCCCGGAACTTCCCGCTTCGCTATGTGCCCTTTTCTCGGCATAAATCCTCAAAATCCTCGCGCGCTTCAAGCGCTGCTCACTGCCCAAGTCCGGGCTCAATACCGCGTCCCGGAACCGTTGCTACTTCTTGCCCTTGGCCGGCGCCGCGCCACCCTTGGCGCGCTTGGCTCCGTACTTCGAGCGGCTCTGCTTGCGGTTGGCTACGCCTACCGAATCCAGAGTGCCGCGCACTACGTGATAGCGCACACCGGGCAGATCCTTGACGCGACCGCCGCGAATCAGCACAATCGAGTGCTCCTGCAGGTTGTGGCCAATGCCGGGAATGTAGGTAGTGACCTCAATCCCATTGGTCAACCGCACGCGGGCTACCTTACGCAGCGCCGAGTTCGGCTTTTTAGGCGTCTGCGTGTAAACGCGGGTGCAAACACCGCGCCGCTGCGGCGAGGCCTGCAGGGCCGGTGACGCCGTCTTGTACCGCGGGGCCGTGCGCCCCTTGCGAACCAACTGATTGAATGTAGGCAACCTGAAACTCCTTACGCCAAAAAACCGTGCCACCCTCAAGTTCGACCGCCGCGCGCAGGGCCCATGGGGATCTCCGTAATTGTCGCGCGAGACTATTCGCAGTCACGCACGAACGCGGAAACCCTCAAGTTACTGCTTCGCGTCTGCCTTCGTTCCAATCTCAGACGAGAACCGGGACGGTGGCCGGGCGTTCTCCCCGCATCTTCCGCAGGTAAAGCCAGCTCCGTTTCGCCAGTTCCGGCCCACATAGCCCTCCAAGGTGGAGAACGCGCGGGCGCCGATGCGATTTGTCCCTGCCCTCCGCAAGAAAGAGCAACTATTGGGACCTGTTTGGCTGGCCGACTATACCTAGCCCTCGGGGACCGGCGAGGCCAAATGGTGCCAGGCCGGGCCGCCCATACGCTTCCGTCGTTAAGACACACGTGCAGAGGCGTTCTTGCGGAACCTTCTTACAATAACAAGAAACGAGGGTGGGGTCAACGCTTTCGCACTTTCGGACCAGGAAAATGACCTTTTCCACGGAGATTTCCACAGAAAGAGGCGGAGAGAGCGTAGAATGCACCTATTTTGGTGCATCACATGGACCGTCCCCCCCCCCCGAACCAAAGACTCTTCGCTGAGTGTCGAATGTTGTGGAACGCGCCCAGTGACCGGTTCGTTTTCAGCGAGATCGCTGAAGCTCTTCTCCGCGCACTTGTCCCCGTCGGCGTCAGTCCGAGTACGGGTTGAAACTGAATTTTTTTCGCCGACGTATTACAATGTGGGATTTTTCCATTGACACGCAAACGATCTCCCCACACAATCCTCCCATGGCACATACGTCTCCACTGCCTCGAAGGATTGCCCCCATCAACTGTTGTTGACCAATCCTTCTGCTTCAGACCTGACCTACAGCCTTGCATAGCGCGAACGCTTCAGCCTTTGGACTGTTGACAGGTGAAGTGTGTTTTTTCACAGGAATCGCGCAACGCATCCCACACAGACTTTTGCGGCCGGCGGTTGGGGGAGAATTCCCTGACATCGTCTCTTGCAGACCGCAAACAACTCGATGCTTCCCCCTCTGCGTGCGCTAAAGCGCTGGCCGCATAGGTGCGCCCTTCCCTACGGAAGAGCAACCGGGCCATCGTGGTTCGCTCGACATTCATTGGAAGAAATTCCCCAACCTAATGTATTCGAGGAAAAATCATGACATCACGGAAGATCAAGATCGGAACTTCCCTTTCCGCCCTTGCAATCGTGTCGCTTTCCCTTCTGACATCCCTGCCGGCCAATGCTCTGCCCTCTCACAACGTCCCCAAGGCTGTTGCATTGGCCAATGATCTGGGGCGGGTTGATCCCAGCAAGGAGCTGAACCTAACTGTTGTACTCCAGTTGCACAGCTCGGGCGAATACGACAAGGCCGTGGAGGCACTCTACGACCCAGCATCGCCCACCTATCACCATTGGTTTACAGACGCGGATTTTGCAAAATACGCTCCCACGGCCGCCGAATTCGCGGCCGTCAAACAGGAACTGGTGAGCCAGGGATTCAGCGTAGTCTCATCGGATCCGCATCGGTACTCGATCCGCGTGCATGGGACGGTGGCCCAAGCCGAAAGCGCCTTCCAGACCCAGATTCACAGCTTCAGTTACAACGGGAAGACCTTTAACGCCCACACCACCGACGCGCAACTGCGGGGCTCGGCAGGTGCGCTGGTGGAGTCCGTGGCAGGACTGGAACGGCACACCGCCCGCCCCCAGCTGTCTGTTTCGAAGAACCCGCGCACCGGCAAGCCGTTGCACGCCAAGCTGCTGACCAAGGCGGAGATCAACGGCGGACTGTTGAATGAAATTACCGGCACTCCGCTGAGCGCACCGGCCCTGTTTACCTACACCACCGGCGGCTCCCTGCCGATCGGCGTCTACTATGGAACGGTCTATGATAGCAATCCCAACCTCACCGTCTCCTATTCGCCCGCGCAGTTACAGAAGCACTACGGGCTGACCCCGCTCATCAAAGAAGGCTATGACGGCACCGGGCAGACCATCGCTCTGGTCGAGGCCTACGGCTACGACGCCGCCGAGGCGGATGCGAATACCTACTCGCAGATCTTCGGTCTGCCTGCGCTGAACTCGTCCAACTTCTCGGTCATCTATCCCGAGGGCAAGCCGCTGGATCCAAACGCCGCCGACCTTGTAGGTTGGACTACGGAAATTGCGCTGGATATTCAGTCCGCCCATAGCATTGCTCCCGGCGCGAAGATTGTCGTGGTGGCCTCGGCCGGCCAGGACAACGAAGACCAGATCGCCTCGCTGCAATACATCATCGACAAGAAAGTTGCCTACACCGCTTCCAGCAGTTGGGAGAACGACGACGAGATCATCGCCGGAGCCGCTGAAGAGAACGCCTTCAACGCAGTTCTGAAGAAGGGCGCCGCCGCTGGAGTTTCCTTCCAGTTCTCCACGGGCGATTACGGCGATCTTGGCCTGGGTACTCCGGCTGGAGCGGTCGCTGTACCCTCCAATTCTCCCTATGCCACAGCGGTCGGCGGCACCAGCATCCTCAACAATCCCAGCGGCTCGGGCGACATCGTTGCCGGTTGGGGGAACAATCTGGACTACATCAATTTGGGAGGCCCAACCGATCCTCCCTACGACGACAGTTTCTATTACTTCGGAGCGGGTGGCGGCATCAGCGAGTACTTTGCCAAACCCTCCTGGCAAAGCGCCCTGGGCGGCAAAGGACGGCACGTTCCGGATGTCTCCGCCCTAGCCGATCCCTTTACCGGGGTGGTGGTCATTTACACCTACAATGGGCAGCAGTATGCCCAAGCCGGAGAAGGCGGAACCAGCCTTGCCAGCCCTCTGTTTACAGGCATTTGGGCCATTGCCGATCAGTACAATGGCGGTCCGGTCGGTTTTGCAGCCCCCGCGGTTGCCAAGCTGAAAAAGGGACAAATCACCGACGTAGTTGCCCCCTCTAGCCTGGTTGCATCGGACCCGACGGGCACGGTCTACGACTCCAACGGCGCCACCTTCTATTCCGCCTATAACCTCTTCTACCCAGGGGAGCTCTACTACCAGACCGTCTTCCCCAGCGCCATCTGGCCCATTGCTTCCGATGAGGCCTTGGTGATCACTTTCGGCACCGACTCGTCGCTGACCGTGGCTACTGGCTGGGACAACGTCACCGGCTATGGCGAACCAAACGGCCTGCCCTTCATCCAGGGCGTTACTGGAAAAACGGTAGGATCGCTGGGCAAGTAATCGCCTGTGATCAAAGCAAGAAAGACGCGCCAGGAGATCTCTCCTGGCGCGCCTTTTATTTTCACCACGGCCTTTATCTGCCGGTCAGGTGCAATGCCGCAAGTGGGTAGAATCCCGTTTCCGTCGGTCTTTCTTTCCGAAGGGCTCTTGCATTACTCGATCGAATGCAGCTTCCAGACCCCATCTTCGAGCGAAAAGTCCGCCTGGCGCTTGGAACTGAGCTTGTTGCCGGGGTTGTGGGCAATGTTCTGCAGCGCGTCGGGCACGCCATCCAGGTTGGCAGCTTCGGTAAAGTTGGCGCTCTTGGCCGTGGAAACGCCGGGAAGCACTTCGTCCTGAATATTCGTCACATCATGCGCTTTCAGGTGATTGGCAACCACAGTGACCACAATAATGGAGTACTTCTTGTCGGTCGCACTTTCCGGACGCCACTGGATCACATCGCCCCCACCGGGAAGTTTGAGCGCTTTCTTGCCGTCGGCGGTCAGGGTGAAGTCCGCCCAATACTTGTTGGGATAGACCGTGGTCCGATTCCAATACTTGGCTGTGACGCCCTGCCTCATGCCCAGATCGTCCACTGTGATGTTGGTGCCGGCCGGCGCAGTCTGATCGTACTTGGCCTGGACCAATTTCAACGCGTCGGCTTGTGTCAGCTCGGGCGCCGACTTGCAACCGGTGAGAAACATTCCCGCGCTCAAGAGTGCCACCGCACCCAAAGACAACATTTTCACTGCGTTTTTCACTTTCCCTCCGTACGCCTCGTAAAACAGTACGAATTATTTCGCTTGGCCATTTTTCTCCTACTTTGTTCCAGTGTCAATGGCGCTGCGAGTGACTCTGCTCACAGTTGCATAAATCTCCACGCAGAGAACACAAAAGCCGTTCCGGCGCACTGGAAACTGCGACTGGCTAAGCCCGTCCCCGTCTACCACCCCGTTCAGCGGGCTTCTTCACCGGCGATCCGTTGCAGAAGGAATTGGAGGAAGCCCTTTTCGTCCGATTGCAGGCAAACCTGTGCATTGGGTGCGCCGTCGCCGGGGCGGGTGAAGCCCTTCGCGTCCACTTCAAGGTGAAGGGGCGTTGCCGGGCAGAGTTCGGGGCGTATCGCGTAGGCCACGGCCACCGGGTCGAAGAGCGTGGGAGCAGGCGAATGGCCCTCTGTGCCTGCCATCCATTGATGGTAAAGCAGCGTCAACTGGTCGGTGAGCGAAGAGCCGTGGGCGAAGATCTTCTCGCGCTCGGCGGTCTCCAGATGAATTTGGGTTGAATCGAGCGGCATCATGTAGACCGGCACACTGGCAGCCAGCAGAACCTTGGCGCCCGCCGGGTCGCGGTTGATGTTCCACTCCGCATCCGCCGGTCGCCTCTCACCGTTTTGTCCGTCGTAACCGCGATAGACGCTGCCGCCCATCAGCACCACCCGCTTGAGTTGGCGGAAGGTGCCTGGATCGCGTTCGATGGCCTCCTGCACATTGTTAAGCGGCCCAATCGCTATCAGCGTGATCTGGCCAGGATGCGCGCGGATCTGGCTGATCAAGAAGGCGACCCCGTCGGCGTGCTTCCGTTCCGGTTCCTGGTGGGCATAGGCGGCCTGGGAGAAGACATTGTCGTGCGGAGTCGCAACGCCGGCCATCACGGGAATGTCTTTGCGGCCCACCGCGGCCAGATAGCGATCCACCAGGCGCGCCCGCAGTTCGGTGTCGCCGTAGGCAGTGGTGATGCCGAGCAGCTTCAGCTCCGGGCTGCGCAGGACAAGAGCCAGCGCAAAGGCGTCATCAATATCGTCGCCGATGTCAGTGTCGAGAATGACCAACTGCGGCGGCTCGGCAGCCTTGGACGGAGCGATCACTTGTCCGAGTCCTCGATTCGGCACAAGCACCAGCACGGAAAACGCGAAGACCGTCAGGCAGAGGAAAAATCGCACTTTCTTCATGCTGAGTACTTTAATTGTCCTGATCCCTGTCTGAAAGTGGCTGCGCCGTCCAAAAAAAACTTTCGCGCACAGGTTGGCCACCCTGAGTTAGCATCAATCCACGTTTCATCGCCTCCCCCGAAGGAAACGCCTCATGCGCTTTGCCTTGATGCTTTGCCGGGTGGGCCTGCTTGCTGTGGCTGCTTCCGCGGCCTGGCTGCCGGCCCAGTCCTTCGATCTGGACCGCGGCCGCGAGCCAGTGGTTTCTCTGGACGGGCCGTGGCGCTTCCATCCCGGCGACTCCCCAAACGTGCAAGGCTCCGACAAGGGACAGACTCCGCTTTGGGCCGCACCGGGCTTGGACGATTCCGGCTGGCCACTGCTCCGAAGCAGTGCATCCTGGTCCTCCCAGGGCTATCCGGCCATGAGCGGCTTCGGATGGTACAGGTTCGCAATCAAGGTTCCCGCAGGAGATAGGCCCACATCCCTGCTGCTCGCACCCATCGTCACCTCCTTTGAGGTTTACGTGGACGGCAGTCTCGTCGGCGGGTCGGGGAAAATGCTCACCGAGATTCCGGCCACGGTCTTCAGCTATCACCTCTTCCCTCTCACGCCGGGCGGAAGCAATCGAGAGCGCACCTTGCAGGTGGCGATTCGCGTCTGGCACTCGCCCATCTGGTCGTCTTATGTGGGCGGCGGGCCATTCCAGGCAGGACACCTGGCCGGCGACCCCGCGCTGCTGGCCACCGAGCAGCGGCACCAGCAGTTGCGCCGCAACGTCGCTTTTGTGGACAGCTACTCCTACAGCATTACCGCCGCCCTGGTGGGCTTCGCCATTCTAGCGCTGCTGCTTTTCCATCCCGCGGAGCGCGAGTATCTGTGGTTCGCGGTGATGCTGCTGGCACAGGCCGCCGACAACGCTCTCACCGTCGGCCAGCAGATCTTCTCCTGGCCCCCGGTGCCAATCTACGACCTGGGCGACGGCACTCTGGCGGCCATCAATATTTTTGCCGCCTTCTGCTTTTTTTCGCGGGTTCTGAAAGCGCCCGCCGGGTTGGTGGGCCATATCTGCCTGGCGCTGGTTATCTTCAGCCCCTTACCAAGCGTTTTCTACTGGCCAGGGTGGTTCTCGGCGCCGGCGTCCGCGGCAACGCAGCTCACCTGCCTGCTGCCTGCGGTTACCTGGATTCTGTGCATACTGGTTGACCGGACCTTGCGCGGCAATCTCGACGCGCGGCTGTTGCTGATTCCGGCGGTGCTGGACCTGGGCTACTATCTGGCCGACAACCTGGCCATTGTGCTGGCCCAGGCGGGCTGGACCACTATGCCTAGGGTACTTGAGCTGCCTCTGCCGCTGCCGCCCTTCACCATGCAGACCGGCATTCTGCTGCACCTCTTCTTCCTGCTGGCCATGCTGGTCTTTCTGATCCGGCGCTTCATGTTGGCACGGCGGAAGGAAGAGCGAATGGCCGGTGAGTTGGAGGCTGCGCGCCAGGTGCAACTGGTTCTGCTGCCCGACCACCTGGATCAGTGCCCCGGCTTCACCGTCGAGAGCGTTTACCAGCCGTCCGAGCAGGTGGGCGGCGACTTCTTCCAGCAGATTGGCGACGGCGAAGGCGGCATGACCATTGTGGTCGGCGACGTGAGCGGCAAAGGGCTGCCCGCCGCCATGATGGTCAGCGTGCTGGTGGGCGTCATCCGCGCAGAAGCCGATCACGGTGCCGATCCGTCCGGACTGCTTCGCTCACTCAATGACCGCACCATAGGCCGGTCTCAGGGCGGCTTCACAACCTGCCTGGCAGCTCACATCAGCGCCCAAGGCCGCCTCACCCTGGCCAATGCCGGTCATCTGCCACCTTATCTCAACGGCCGGGAACTTCCCCTCCTCGGTGCGCTCCCCTTGGGCATCCTGCCCGCGAACCGATACGAATCCACCTTCATCGACCTGCTTCCCGGCGACCGGCTGACCTTCGTTTCCGACGGCGTCGTCGAGGCCCAGGCGAAATCGGGCGAGCTTTTCGGCTTCAACCGCACCTGCTCGATCAGTTGCAAGCCCGCAGCCGTCATCGCCGAAACGGCGCGCCTCTTCGGCCAATCGGACGACATCACCGTGGTGACGGTAGAGTTCTCCGGTATTGCAGCAGCGTTGGAGACAGCTTCAATGGAAGCCTGACGCGCTCGCCGGGACGAGAGCTGTTTGGAACGAAAGTAACGGAACGATTGGACTCCGACTTAATCAGTCGTATATTTATCAAACAAGGACTAATTTTGTCGGATATTTGCTGTTCCCTGATCTGAGTCGAGGACAGTTGTGCGTTTCGCGGCGTCCATGAGCTAATCCCGGCCTTGCCGATTTTTGAGGAGTTTGTTTTGAGAAAGCTGTTTCCATCCGCTCTTTTACTTTGTTGTCTTTTATCTTTTGCGCATTTTCTTCTGGCCCAGTCGCCTTTCACTCTTGTCGGCACGGTGCATGACGCAAGCGGGGGGCGCATTCCCCGCGCGCACGTTTCCATCCGAGCAGAAGGCGCGGCACAGGCCGCCGAGGCGGAAACTGGCGAGGACGGAGGTTTCCTGGCGCAACTGGCGGCTCCGGGCAGCTATCGCGTTGAGGTGGTAGCCGCGGGCTTTGAGCCTCTGACCGCGCAAACCCAACTCACCACCGATTCGCCCTCAGTCCGGATCGATCTGGCGCTGACCGTGGCTGCCGTAGCCGAAACCATCGAGGTGACAGCCGGAAACCTGGCCGCAGAAACCACCAGCACCCAGTTGGGCGAAACCCTGGACACCAAAAAAATTGAGAGCGTCCCTCTGAACGGACGCGGCTTTACCGACCTGATGGCGGTGCAGCCGGGGATTGTTCCGGCCAATACGGCGCAACCGGGGGCGGTGATCATGACCGGAGTGGCCTCGACGCCGCCCTCCGGCAATCTGAACCCCGGCAACCTCTCCATCAGCGGCCAGCGCGAATCCTCGAATGGATTCCGGGTGAACGGCAGCGATGTGGAGGAGGACGTGAACATGGGCACGTCGATTCTGCCCAATCTGGACTCCATCGACAGTTTTCGCGTGCTGACCTCGAACTTTGATGCCGAGTTCGGCAACTCTTCGGGCGGCCAGGTACTGGTTGTGACCAAGTCCGGTACCGAGCAATGGCACGGCTCGGCCTTCGAATTCCTGCGCAACACGGAACTGGACGCGCGCAACTACTTTTCGCAGGAGCGGGCGGCCTATCGGCAAAATCAATTTGGCGGCGCCGTGGGCGGTACTCCCTTTCACCGTGGCCTGGCGCTCTTTGCCGATTACCAGGGCACGCGTTTGACGGAGGGCTTGGATACGGGCCAGATCTCGGTTCCTTCGCTGGCCGAGCGGAGCGGCGATTTCGGCGCGAGCCCGCTCACCGGCAGCGTAAGCGGTGCGTACCTTGCCAGCTTGCTCACCGCGCGTTTGGGCCGGACGGTCACTGCCGGCGAAGCGTACGCCGCTGTCTTTCCGGACGGCCGGATTCCGCAATCCGCATGGTCGGCCCCGGCGAAATACCTGCTGTCTTCGATTCCCCAACCGAATGCGGGGAGTGCGCTCTTTGCAACCGCGGCCGAGGCGGAAACTCTCTCGGACGACAAGGGCGCTCTGCGTGCGGATTGGACGCATCGGACGCAGACCCTCACCGGTTACTACTTCCTCGACAACTACTCGCTGAACAATCCGTATCCCACCGGAACGGGCGGAGCCAGTGTGCCGGGCTTCAGCGCGACCAGCGACGGCCGCGCGCAACTGGCCAGCGTGGCCCACACGGTCACCTTCGGCAGCGCGGCGTTGAACGAATTCCACTTGAGCTTCATGCGCAACGGCAACGCCGTGGGCCAGCCCAAAGGCGGCGTTGGGCCGACACTCGCCGCGCAGGGGTTTTCCGGGATTGTGGCTCTCAAGCCATCGACGGAAGGCATTGAGAACGTCGCGTTCAACGACTTCACGATGGGCGTGGACACGACCGCGCTGGTGCAAGCCGAGAACATCTACGAAGTGAGCGACGCCTTCTCCCGCATCGTGGGTACGCACGGCCTGAAGGCCGGCGGCGAAGTGCACATGAGCCAGATCAACACTCACCCCGACGTGATTTTCAACGGCAGCTTCGCCTTCAACGGCTCGGAGACCGGGCTGGACTTTGCGGATTTTCTGCTCGGCGCACCATCGAGCTATACGCAGGGTCAGGCGCGCGATTTCTATAACCGCAACCTGTATCTGGCAGCCTTTGCGCAGGACAGTTGGAAGGCCACCAGCCAGCTCACGGTGAACTACGGAGTGCGCTGGGACCGCATACGGCCCTGGCAGGAGAAGTACAACCAGCTGCAGACGCTGGTGAAGGGCGAACAGTCACAGGTGTTCCCCGGAGCGCCGCTGGGGCTGGTGTTTCCCGGTGACCCCGGCGTACCGTCTTCGCTGGCTCCGGCGCGCAACAACTTCTCGCCGCGGCTGGGCGTTGCGTGGACGCCAGCCTTCACCACGCCGTTCCTGAGCAGGCTCACCGGCTCGAGGAATCAGACCAGCATCCGCGCCGGATACGGGATTTTCTATACGGCGTACGAGGGACTGTCGGCAGGGATCATGAGCGCCAATCCGCCCTACGGGTACACGTACACCTCGGCCGCGCCGCCGCTGTTTGAGTCGCCTTTTACGGTGGCCGCCACGGGTGCCGACGCCGGACAGCGCTTCCCGCTGCAAAAGGTGCCCTACGGCGTCAGCCGCTCCAACCCGAATGCAAGCGTGGATTGGAGCCAGTTCGAGCCGCTGGTTGGCATTCCTGCCGTGGACCCGCGCGACGTAACTCCCTACGCACAGCACTGGATGTTGAGCGTGGAACGGCAACTTGGCACGGCAACGCTAGCCTCTCTCACTTATGTGGGCGCTTCGTCGCACCATCTGCTGGTGCTGGAGGAGGCCAACCCGGCCGACCCGGCGCTCTGCCTGAGCCTGGGCGCGGCCTGCGGCCCATTTAATGAACAGGCGGCACGGACCACGTTTGGGCCGGCCTTCGGGAGCGTGGAGTTGCAGCGCACCATCGCCAATGCGGCCTACAACGCCCTGGAAGCCACCGTGACGCACCGCTCTCACGGACTGGATCTGCTGGCCAGCTATACTTACTCGAAGTCCCTCGATCAATCGGCCGGGCTGCCGGAGCCGGTGAATCCGCTGAACCCCTCGCTGAGCCGCGGGCTCTCGTCCTTCGACCTGCGCCAGAACCTGGTCACCAGCTTTCGTTATGAACTTCCGGAGCCAAAGACCAAGGGAGCGCTCCATGCAGTAGCTTCAGGATGGGCGCTGGCGGGAATTGCGCGCTTCACCAGCGGATTGCCGGTCACGTTGATGAACAACAACGACACTTCCCTGCTGGGCGCCATTCCGAACGGCATCAACAACAACGGAGTGGACACACCGACTTGGAGTGGAAAATCGCTGAGCCTGCACACCAATCCCCGCGGCCAGGCGATCTTCGACGCGAGCCAGCTTACGCTGCCCGCGCTGGGAACGCTGGGTAATGCGCGGCGACGGTTCTTTTCCGGACCAGGACTGGAGAATCTGGACGCCACGCTCTCGCGCACCCTACGCGCGAAGGAAAAGCGCTCGATGGAGTTCCGCGCCGAGGCATTCAACCTGGCCAATCACGCACAATTTTTCGGCGCTGCCGCGGTCGAGGGAAACATCTCGAGCGGAAGCTTTGGGCAAGCCGTGAGCGCGATGCCTCCGCGGCTGCTGCAACTGGCTCTGCGGTGCAGTTTTTGAGCCCGAGAAAGAGCCGCAAGTCAGCGCCGCTGGCGCGGCGCTTGCGAGTTGGCGAGTTGGCCGGAGGAGGAAAGATTCCTTCCGAGCCGACGCGAAGCAATGATGCGATACCCCCG
>Ga0224528_1001607_pt1 | contig 14452 bp, 13 predicted proteins | sample CBST25metaG_2_FD_179888 | JGI IMG/M metagenome (GOLD analysis project Ga0224528, IMG submission 179888) | Peat soil microbial communities from Stordalen Mire, Sweden - C.B.S.T25 | ecosystem: Environmental > Terrestrial > Soil > Wetlands > Peat | place: Sweden: Norrbotten County, Stordalen Mire...
AGCCTTAGGAGCTAGCGCCTTCGGGCTTGCGGGTTCAAGTCCCGCCTTCCGCACCAAGCACACAGACTTCTAGTTTTTCATTCCCTACAAGCCCCCCTCAATCCAGTAAACTGGTGAAACCATGAGCGCAACTCCGCAGCAGCCCCAATTGAATCTTGCCCAGACCCCCGACTACCGCGAAAGCTACGCCAACAGCGTGCAGGTTCGCGTCAGCGTTTGGGATTTCCAGCTTACCTTTGGCCTCGCCTCAAGCGAAAGCCCCGAGCAGGTAACCATTCGCAATCACGACGCCATCTTCCTCAGCCCCCAGCAGGCCAAGGCCCTGTGGAATGTGCTGGGGCAGAATCTGGCCCAGTACGAACAGGCCTTCGGCGCGCTCAACCTGGAGCCGCAGAGCCATAATCTTCAGCAGGGGCCCATCAATTAGCCGCTGGGTACAATTTTTTCGGCAGTTGCGGGCTCCAGCCTTCGCCTGGGCAGTTTTTGCGGCGCTGCTGGCGGGGCTTGGCCTGAGCCACCTGACGCTGTTGCGCCTGCCCTACTATTGGGACGAGGCCGGCTACTACATTCCCGCCGCGTGGGATTTTTTTCGCACCGGCTCGCTGATCCCCCTCAGCACCCTGAGCAACGCCCATCCGCCGCTGCCCAGCCTCTGCCTGGCGCTGGCCTGGAAGCTCTTTGGCTTTTCTCCGCTAGTGACGCGGCTGGCGGTGGTGGCAGTGGCCGCGCTGGGCCTCACGGCAGTTTGGCGGCTGGCGATGCGCCTGGTGGGAGTGCCCGCGGTCGCCTTCTGGACGCTTCTGCTGACCGCGCTTTACCCGGTCTGGTTTGCCCAGAGCACCCTGGCCCACGCCGACATCTTTGCCGCCGCCGGTTCGCTTTGGGGACTCTTTTTTGCCTTGCCCGGCCGCGAGCAGAGCGAAACACCCAAGCCCTGGGCCGCCTTCCTCTGCTTTGCCGCCGCCGCCCTGGCCAAAGAGACGGCCATTGTGATTCCCCTGACGCTGGCCACGGCTGGCTTGATTGAAGCCCTGCGCAGCCGTCGCTGGCAGCCGCTCAGCCAAGCCCTCTGGATGGCCGCCTGCGCCCTGCCCCTGGCCGCGTGGTACGGCTACCACAAGCTCAGAACCGGTTTTCTCTTCGGCAATCCCGAGTTTCTGCGCTACAACGCCCAGGCCAATCTCTCTCCCCTGCGCTTTTTGGCCGCCTTCGGCCACCGCCTGCTGCATCTGACCGCGCACATGAACCTCTTTGTCCCCGTGCTGCTGGCGCTGGCCGCGCTGTGCTTCGCAGAGAACAGAGAACAGAGAACAGAGAACAGGGAACAGGGAGCAGAGAAGATTGAAGCCTCGTCGCTGCGCCTGATCTTCCTGCTGCTGCTGGCCAACGCGCTTTTTTTCAGCGTTCTGGGCGGGGCTCTGCTGACGCGCTATCTGCTGCCCATGTATCCGCTGGTGCTGCTGGTGGCCGTCACCACGCTTTATCGCCGGGTGCGCGGCTGGCAGGCGCTGACGGCTCTCGCGGCGGCGGCTTTTGTGGCGGGGCTGTTCATCAATCCGCCCTACGGATTTGCCCCAGAAGACAACCTGGCCTACGCCAGCTCCATTCGCCTGCATCAGGCCGCCATCGCCCAGCTCAACGCGCGCTACGCCGGCTCAACCGTGCTCACCGCCTGGCCAGCCACCGACGAGCTGACCCGCCCCGAGCTGGGCTACCTTGACCAGCCCTACGATGTCTATCGTTTGGAGGACTTCAGCGCCGAGCAGATTGACCGCGCCGCTGGCGAGCCAGAAAAATACTCCGCCGCCCTGGTTTTTTCCACCAAATACGACCCCACCTCGCCGCTCTTTACCCTGGGCGCCAAAAGCAAGGCTCTCGACGAGCGCTACTTTGGCCTGCACCACGATCTGAGCCCCCAGGCTATAGCCCGCAAACTGGGCGGTGACCTAGTCTGGCAGCAGACTGATCAAGGCCAGTGGGCCGCCCTCATCCGCTTCAGCCGCCAATATGACGCGCGGTTGTAGCGCCGGCCTCTCGACCGGCTGTTGCGTGGACCTCCCGGTCCACGCTGGTTTCTTACGAAACAAGATCTCTGTGTGCAAAGGAAAGCAGCGCCCCTACGGGGCTGGAGATTGATTTTGCCCTCTTTCCCAGGACTGCGCTGCGCTTGTCCTGGGCTATTTTCCGTTGCCCCTACGGGGCGAATGTTGACTCAAGCCCGTTCATTCGAGTCGTAACGTGCAATGTGCGTCGAGATGCTCAGAGGTTGTGACTTTTTGTCTTCTCACAAAAGCAGGTTCTGAAAACAAATGACTTAACCCCCCCCAAAAATCGCATAAATTCAAAAGCCACAAACTTTCAGGATGACAGAACCCAACGGCGTTTGCCGGATCAGGAATCCACTCAGAACCCTTCGATCAAATCAGCGACCAACTGCCGTGCAAACTCCCGCGAAAGCCGCTCCATCGCCGCCGGATTCTCCTCAAAAAAGCTGGGCAGGTTGGTCGTGGATTGATACTGCTGGCGGAAGGTATAGTTCTTGTTCTCGTACAGAACCTTGCCGTCCCGCCCGGTGAGGGTCACCGAAGCCACCACGGTAATCAAAAAGCTCGACGACTGCTGCGTCGTCGTGTCGTAAGTCAGCGGCGTAACCGTCTCCTTCAGAATCGTTCCCCGCAGCACCGCGTCGGGGTCGCCCCCCTCGGACGGCGTCACCCGCAGCCGGGTGCGCGTGGTCAGCTCGCGAATCACCGCCTGGGTGATCACCGTCTCGGTGCGATACGCCTCGGTGCGCGTGGCAAATTCAGGCACACTCAGCGTGCGCACCCCCACGGGCAAGTGAGCGGCCGCGCCCAGCGTGTGATAGCCGCAGCCCGTAAATCCAGCCGCCAAACAAGAGATTAGGAGAAACGCAAACCAGCGCATGATTCATCTTAGAGCATTTTCGGAATACACGTAGACTGTTTGAGCGGTGTGCAAGGTGGCTTTTTGTTGAGCAAAAAGCCACTTAGCGTCCTGCCTTCGGTCTACACCAATTCCGAAAATGCTAGCGCGATGGCGCGCCCTCAACCCAGGCCGTCGCCAGCCGCGCTGAGACGGCGGCCGACAGCTTCAGCCCGTCGGCTCGGTCACTGAAGTAGAGCTGATTCAATTGCACGTAGTGCAACTGATCGCAGCGCTGAAATCCCGCACGGCTTACCTCCGCCTCCAGCTCTTGCGGCGTAAACAAGAGCTGAAACGGCTCTCCGGCCCGGGCCACGCGGCGCGACAGCCCGCGGAAAGCCTTGCGGCCCGGCGCGGCCAGCGTCTCCGCCCGCAGAGCGTAGTCAAAGCTCACCCCGCTCGGCGCGGGCAATTGCGCGATGCTCTCAAGCGTTGATCGAAAGGCCCCCAGGGTCAGGTAGGGAATCACACCCAGCCAGCAGACAAATGCGGCGCGCGTGGCGTCAAATCCTCCCGCGGCCAGCCCCTCGGCCAGGGTCTGATGCTCCAGATCCAGCGCAACAAAGCTCAGGCTGGGCGGCTCGCCGATGCCAGCTTCGGCCAGGATGGAGCGCTTGGCAGCCTGGGTCGCCGGAAAATCCACCTCGAAGACGCGCAGCCCCGGGTGGGGATTGCGATAGGCAAAGGTGTCAAAGCCCGCGCCCAGCACCACATATTGCGCCACCCCGCCAGCCACCGAGCGGGCCAACTGGTCCTCGGCAAAGCGGCTGCGCACCGCCATCCAGGCGCGCGAATCGCGGCCCACGCGGTGCATGGCGCGCTCCATCCGCCGCGCATACCCCGGCACCACCAGGCGCAGGGCGATGGGGTCGTCCAGAACCGGCGGCTGGTCGGCCAGTTGGTGCGCGGCGCGGCGAATGGCCACCCCCAAAGCGGTTTTGCTGGCGCGCCCACTCTCCATAGACTTCCAGTTTACCCGTCAGCCGACGCAGCGTAGCATGGTGCGTATGAGCTGGATTGGATGGGCTTTACTTTCTGCCGTCTTTGCCGCCGCCACGGCCCTGCTGGCCAAGGTCGGCGTGTCCCACGTCGACTCCAACCTGGCCATGGCCCTGCGCACCACGGTCGTGCTGGTCTTTGCCTGGGGCATGGCGCTGGCGCTGGGCAAGCCCGGCGAGTTGCGCACCCTCGACCGCCGCACCTGCCTCTTTCTGGTGCTCTCTGGCCTCGCCACCGGCCTCTCGTGGATCTGCTACTTTCGCGCCCTGCAACTGGGCCCCGCCTCGCGCGTAGCGCCCATCGACAAGCTCAGCGTTCCCCTGGTCATTGTCGCGGCTTGGCTCCTGCTCGGCGAAAAGCTGACCGCTTCGGCACTGGTCGGCGGCTTGCTGATCACCGCCGGCGCGGTCGTCATCGCGTTGGGCTAAGCTCTGCTTTTATACTTGAGTCAACGTGGTTTTCAAGCCGCGAAAACACGATGATGACCACGTCTACCCAATCCGCAGCCGCTTCCCTGCCCCGGCGCATTGTGCTGACCGGCTTCATGGGCTCGGGCAAATCGACCGTGGGGCCTCTGCTGGCGGCGCGGCTGGGCTGGCGCTTCGTCGATGTGGATGAGGTGATCGAGGCCGAGGCTGGCATCGCCATCAGCGACCTCTTCGCCACCCAGGGCGAAGCCGCCTTTCGCGACCTCGAGCACAAGACCATCACCCGCCTGGCCGCCGAGGAAGCTCTGGTCCTGGCCCTGGGCGGCGGGGCCATTGAGCACGACGCAACCCGCTCCCTGCTCGTCAACACGCCCAGCACACTGCTCGTCCATCTGGAGGTGCGGTTGGCCACCACCCTGGCCCGCTGTGGAGGCACCGAGGGCTCTCGGCCCGTGCTCGCCGATCTGGCCAACCTCGAACAGCGCTACCTGCGCAGGCTGCCTCTTTATCGCGCCGCCCACCTCTCCATTCCCGCTGATGAACTTACCCCCGCCGAACTCGCGGAAGCCATCTTGCGCGCGTCCCGATTGCGCTAACTGTGGAAATCTTTTTCACTTTGTAATCTTGCGCGCCGCTGCCCGCCGCCTGACCGCCTCACGCCGCCCGCTTCACCAGCCCATCCACCAGATCAAAATATTCGTACTGTTTCACGTCCCAGCTGTATTGGGCGATAAACTCGGTGCTGTGTGCGCGGAGTGACTCACGGCGCGCGGGATTGCGCATCAGCGCGTAGATTTTTTCGGCCAGATCGGCGGCGTTTTCAGGCTCGAAAAACTCGAGTAACTCGTCGTTGAAGTAATATTCGTCGATGCGGGTGCGCGCCACGACAACGGGCACATTCATGGCCATGAATTCCAGGATCTTGGTGCTGAAAGCCTCATTGCCAAAGGAGTTTTTGCGCTTTGGAACCACCCCCAAGTCAGCCGCCGCCATGATCTCGGCCACCCGCTCCATGGGCACAAAACCCTCCAGGGTAACTCGATCTTCCAGACCTAACTCATGAGTCATAACTTTGAGCTTTTCGCGGTCGGGGCCGTCGCCAACAATGAGAAACTTCAAATTAGGCGCGCGATCACGCAGCAGCGAAACCGCCTCGACGGCAATCTCAAGCCCCTGGTGCCAATTCAGCGTACCGGGATAACACATGACAAAGTCATTGTTAGTCGCCACGGGCCGTTCCCGCCGCCAAAAGATATTAAGATCGGGGAAATTGATCAGTGTCGTGCATTTCTCCGCGCGCACCGAGCGGTGAATCAGCTTGTCATGCCACAAATGGTTGCTGATGATCGCGTGGCTGGAGTAGGCAATCGAGAGCCGCTCCAGCAGCACCAGCAACCGAAAGACCATTGAGCGCTCGCCAACCTTGAACTTGCTGGCGTAAAACTCCGGCACAATGTCGTGAATGTCGAGAATCACCCGCGCCCCCATCAGCCGCGGAACGAGCGTGGCGAAGACCTCAAAGTCGGGCACAGAGTGAACGTGGATAAGATCGTAAGGCTCACGCAGATGATGAACGGTCAGAAACCACGCCGAACGAAAGAAGAAAGACAGTAACTTCAGCAGATAACTCACCGGGCCGGTTTCGTCGATCACCCGGCGCTGAATGCGATGAACCCGCACCCCCTGCATCACTTCAAAGGCTGGCTGGCCACCGCGCAAAAGCGCAATCGCCTCCACCTGGTCGCCGCGCCGGGCCAGCGCCTCGGCATAGCGCCGGACGCGGTTGTCCGTCTCATAAAACGTGTAGGCGAGCATGCAGACTTTCATGACACCCCGCTGAAGCTTCTTTTATCTGGAGATGCAATTCGAATTCATTGTAGCTGGTCAGGAGCACTTGTAGCGCGATCCCACTCTAGCCTGTATTTCTCACGGCCAAGGTGAGAACTCTGTAGCGTCGGCCTTCTGGTCGGCTGTACTGGCGGCATCCTCGCCGCCAGAGCGGAGCCTCGTTCCTCAATACAGTTTGCACACAGCGTGACGGGGCCAACGGTTGCAGGCGTGGACCGGGAGGTCCACGCTACAGCCGGCCAGGAGACCGGCGCTACAAACTCGTGAACGCTCCCTGTGAGAAATGCACCCAAGCCGCAAAAACAAGTACGCGCCGCACCTCTGAGGCGAAGAAGGTAAGTTATGCGCGCGAGGGTGGGGCGTCGTTCATCGAGGCTGAATAAATATCGAGCAAGGTGCGTGCGGCGCGGAAGGACGTGGCGCGGCCGTCGAGCACATCCTGTTCCAGAGCGCCCATCCGCTTGCGCACCTGGGGATTGGCCTCGAATTGTGATTTGAGGGCTTGATCGATGATCTCGTGCATCCAGCGGCGGGTCTGGTCGCGGCGGGTCGAGTTGAACCAGCCATTCGCCTTGGTCAGTTTCTCGTATTCGAGGACAGTGCTCCATAGCTCGGTGATGCCCATGCCGGTTTGCGCCGAGCAGGTGACCGCTTGCGGATGCCAGCCAGAAGCCGAAATCGGCAGATAGTGCAGCGCATTGCCGGCTTCCAAACGAGCCCGCTCGGCGGCTTGGACGTTGTCGCCGTCAGCCTTGTTGATGGCCACGATGTCGGCCATCTCCATGACGCCGCGCTTCATGCCTTGCAGTTCGTCGCCCGCGCCGGAGAGTGTGACCAGCAGGAAGAAGTCCACCATGTCATGCACGGTGATTTCGGACTGTCCGACGCCCACGGTTTCGATCAAAATGTTGTGGTAGCCGGCCGCCTCGCAGAGCAGCATCGCCTCGCGCGTACGCTGCGCCACGCCGCCCAAGGAGCAGCGCGAGGGTGAGGGGCGGATAAAGGCCATTTCGCTGGAGGAGAGTTTTCTCATGCGGGTTTTGTCGCCGAGAATGCTGCCGCCGGAAAGCTGACTGCTGGGATCGATGGCCAGAACGGCCACCTTTTGCTTGAACTCGTTGATCAGAGTCGCGCCGAGCGTCTCGATCATGCTGCTTTTGCCCGCGCCTGGGACGCCGGTGATACCCACGCGAATAGAATTGCCGCTGTGGGGCAGGCAGTCTTCGACAATCTGCTCGGCTAGCTCGCGATCCACGGGCCGGGAACTTTCAATCATCGTGATGGCCTGGGCAAGCATGGTGCGATTGCCCGCGAGGATGCCATCGACAAATTCCCGCCGGGTGAAAGTACGCCGACGCCGGGAGAGCCGCGCGATCAGATCGTGCGGCGGTTCCGGCGCCTCGCACCCAGGGCGTTCACTCAGCGCGCTGTCTTCAGGTTTCAGCAAATCAGGCGCGTCCCGCTGGTACGGTTCCGTTCATGATGTTAAGCAGTTGCTGCGCCATGACGGGAATTACCGTGCCTGGACCGTAGATGCCTGCCACGCCCGCCTTGTAGAGGAAGTCATAGTCCTGGGGAGGAATGACGCCGCCCACGGTGACCAGAATATCCTCACGGCCCAGCTTGCGCAGCTCTTCAATCAACTGCGGAACCAGGGTTTTGTGTCCGGCGGCCAGCGACGAAGCGCCGACCACGTGGACATCGTTTTCAACCGCGTGGCGAGCCACTTCGGCCGGAGTCTCGAAGAGCGGCCCCATATCCACGTCGAAGCCAATGTCGGCCAGCGCGGTTGCGACTACCTTGGCGCCGCGGTCGTGTCCATCCTGGCCCATTTTGGCGACCATGATGCGAGGGCGACGGCCTTCGGCCTTCTCAAAGTCAGCGGCCATCTGCCGCGCCTTCTGGAACTCAGTGTCGTTGCCACTTTCCACGGAGTAGACTCCCGCGATGGTGCGCGTGGTGGCCTCGTAACGGCCCCACACATTTTCAAGGGCAGTGGAGATCTCGCCGAGGGTTGCACGCTTGCGCGCCGCATCCACGGCCAGCTCGAGCAGGTTGCCGGTGCCGTCATGCGCGGCATCTTCCAGACGCTTCAGCGACTCGGTCACGTCCGCCTGATTGCGCTCGCTCTTCAACAGTTGCAAACGCTTGATCTGCGAATCGCGCACCGCGGCGTTGTCGATGTCCAGAACCGGAATCAGCGGCTCCTCGGGCGAGGGATAGGCGTTGATGCCCACGATGGTGTCGCGGCCAGAGTCGATGCGCGCCTGTTTGCGCGCCGAAGCTTCTTCGATGCGCATCTTGGGCACGCCGGTTTCGATGGCCTTGGCCATGCCGCCCAGGCTCTCAACTTCCTCGATCAGCTTCCAGGCCGAGTGCATCAGCTCGTGCGTCAACCGCTCCACGTAGTAGGAACCAGCCCAGGGATCGACGATCTTGGTGATATTGGCTTCTTCCTGCAGGTAGATTTGGGTGTTGCGGGCGATGCGGGCCGAGAAGTCGGTAGGCAGAGCCAGCGCCTCATCCAGCGCGTTGGTGTGCAACGACTGGGTGTGGCCAAAGGCAGCGGCGAGGGCCTCGACGCAGGTGCGAACCACGTTGTTATACGGGTCTTGCGCGGTGAGGCTCCAGCCGGAGGTCTGCGAGTGAGTACGCAGAGCCAGCGACTTTTCGTTCTTGGGGTTGAAGGTCTTGACCAGCTTGGCCCAGATCATGCGACCCGCGCGCATCTTGGCAATCTCCATGAAATGGTTCATGCCAATGCCCCAGAAGAAGGAGATGCGGGGAGCAAAATCGTCGACGCTCAGACCGGCCTTGACGCCGGTGCGCAGGTATTCGAGACCGTCGGCGAGCGTATAGGCCAGCTCGATGTCGGCCGTGGCGCCCGCTTCCTGCATATGGTAGCCGCTGACGCTGATGCAATTGAATTTGGGCATGTTTTCCGCGCAATAACGGAAAATATCGCCAATGATGCGCATCGAGCCGGCAGGCGGATAGATGTAGGTGTTGCGGACCATGAACTCTTTCAGAATGTCATTCTGAATGGTTCCGCTGAGCTGCTGGGTGGGTACGCCCTGCTCTTCGGCCGCGACGATGTAGAAGGCCATGATGGGCAGAACCGCGCCGTTCATGGTCATCGAGACCGACATTTGGCCGAGAGGAATCTGGTTGAAGAGAACCTCCATATCCAGAATCGAGTCAATGGCCACACCGGCCTTGCCCACATCGCCCGTCACGCGCTCGTGATCGGAGTCGTAACCGCGGTGAGTGGCCAGATCGAAGGCTACCGAAAGGCCTTTCTGGCCGGCGGCGAGGTTGCGCCGGTAGAAGGCGTTGGACTCCTCGGCGGTCGAGAAACCGGCGTACTGGCGAATCGTCCAGGGACGCATGACGTACATGGTGCTGTACGGTCCGCGCAAAAAGGGCGCAATGCCAGCCGCATACTGAAGATGCTCAAGCCCCGCCAAATCTTCAGGCGTGTAGAAGCTCTTCACCGGGATCTGCTCCGGCGAGGCCCATTCCTGCTGCTTCCCGGCGGCGGCGTGATCCACCGCGGGCTTCAATTCGATTTTTGCAAAGTCTGGACGCATGGCTAATCCTTGATCCCCAGTTGTTGCTGCAATTTCGCAAGAAGTTCAATCGGATTGCTGCGGACGTGCACGAATTCCGCCACCCCGGCTGCCGTCAGTTGCTCGGCGGACTCGGGATTGCCTGCTACGATCACCGGGGTCTTGCGCCCCAGCGCCTTCAACTTCGTCAGAAGTTCCGTAGCCAGCGCCAGATACTCGGCGTCGGAGCTGCACAGCACAATCACCGCGGCCTCGGCCGCCGCAATCTCCTCGACGCTGCTGAACTGCTGCGTCTTGAGATTGAAGCCCGCGCAACCAAAGAAGTTGGCGGCAAAGCCGGAACGCGCCGTGCGCATCTTGCGGTCGCCAATCTCGGCCAGCAGAAATAGCGGCGACGAGCCCGTCTTGACCGCTGAACGCTCGGTACGCAGACGAAGCGTCTCGTAGGTCTGGGTGCCGCGCTTGCCTTTTTCGGTGAGCGACGTATCGATCCGATCCAGCGCCTTCTCGTTCAAATTGGCAAACTGGTTGGTGCCGGTGAAGACCCGCTTGCGGATGGTGACCGCCTTGTCCTTGATCGCCAGGGACTTGGCCAGAGCAGCGGCGATGATACCCTGGGCCTTGGTGTAGCCGCCTGCGGCCTCGATGCCCTGCATCGTCTTCCAGCCCTCGCGAGCCAGATAGTCGGTGATGAACTCGATGCAATAGGAACCGCCGCCGGGATCGGCGACATGGGCGAAGTAGGCTTCCTTCTTGATGACGAGTTGCGCATTGCGCGCCAAACGGCGGCTGGCGTCGTCGGGCTGTTTGTAGCTCTCGTCAAAAGGGGCCACGGTGAGCGAATTGACCCCGCCAATAATGGCCGACATGGCCTCGGTGGTGGTGCGCAGCACGTTCACGTGCGGATCGTAGATGGTTTCGGTCCAGCGCGAGGTGCGGGCGTGAAGCTTAGCCTTGGCCGCCTCATGGTTTCCGCCGAAGCTCTCCACGGTCTGCGCCCAGGTCAAGCGGAAGGCGCGCAGCTTGCTGATCTGGAAGAAGTAGTTGGCCCCGATGGCAAACGAAAAGCTCACCGCGGCGGCGGCGCGGTTGATGTCAGCCTTGCGCTCTTGAAGGGCAGCCAGGTACTCGATGCCCGCGGAGAGGAGGAAACCAATCTCTTCGACCGCGGTCGCGCCCGACTCCTCGAACTGCTCGGCATGAAGAGTGAACGGCGTCAGCAAAGCCGGCGTGGCACTCACCACTTCGGCCGCAAAATCAAGATTCGACAGGGGATTCCACCCGGTGGAAACCGGCGCGGGATGCTTGTGCGCGATCAGCAACCGCAACAGAGCTTCGTCGGCATTGGGAAAATTCACCGGAATCTCTTGCAGGTTGGCCAGCAACGCAGCCAGTTCGGCGGCGTTGTGAATCGCGACATGGGTGAAAGCGATCTCCTCGGCTCCAGCCACAACTGCGGTTTTCGCCGCTTCGTTGGCCTCACTTATGTTGACGAGAGCGATCTCTTCACGAATCCGCCAGCCGCCCGTGGCCTGGGTGCCGCGCAGATACGGAAACGAGCCCGGAGCCGCATCCTGGCACTCCAGCCCCGCCGTATCCTCGGCGCGATAGTAGGGCTTGACCGCCAGCCCTTCATCCGTCTTCCAGATCAGCTTCTTGGCGTAGTCGGCGCCCTTCAAATCCTTGACAATTGCCTTTTCCCACGTCTCGGTGCTGACCGGGGGAAACTCCTGCAAAAGCGGTTTGGTAGCCATATTTGTCACTTGCCTTCCGGGTCTTCGACGATTTCGATCAGAACACCAAAGGGATTTGCTTCACGAGATTTGGGGTGGACGAAAAAGACCGTGGTGCCGCGCGAACCCTTGCGGGGCGCCTTGTCAATGATGCGGAAGCCCGCCGCCGTCATGGCGTCAAAAGCCTTCTGCGCACTGTCAACGCGAAAAGCGACGTGCGTCAATCCGCCGCGTCCGCCGTTCTTGTCAATCGCCTTCTGCACGGGCGAGGTCTCATTCAGCGGCTCAACCAACTGAATCAGGTTGGGACCGTCGCCGACCTGCAACAACGACTCGCGAACCTGGTCGCCGCCCAGAACTTCCTCGCGGTGAATCTCCTTGAAGCCCAGCAACTCATAGGCCTTGACCTGGCCCTCGAGGTCGCCCTGCTTGACGGAAATCGCCACATGGTCCACGAACTTGATGCCCGGAACCGACTTCAATTCCTCTTGAATCGCACTCATTGTTCACCCTTTCGCCGGCTCACGGCCAGCTTGTTGATCCGGCGCCTTTACTCGACCGCTTTGCGCCCCCCTCCATTCCGCGTCTTTCGCGCAATGGAAGGGAACACCAAGCATTCGTTGCCTGCCGGATCAATCGTCGCGCAACCGCCCAAGCGGCCTTATTCGAATTCGACGACGACCTGGTTGACCTTGACCGCGTCGCCCGCGGCCACGCGCACGTTTTTCACCTTGCCCGCGCTCGTCGCCGTCACGCTGGTCTCCATCTTCATGGCTTCCAGCACAACAAGCAAGTCGTTGGCCTGTACCGACTGACCCGGCTCGACATTGACCTTGATCACCACGCCGGTCACCGGGCTGCGGCTCAGCTTGTCCTCGGCCGCGCTTTCGGCAGTCGCGGCGGCTGGCGCCGCGGCTACCGGCGCCAACGGCGTCGAGGAGGGCGTCGGCTGATAGGGAGCAAAGCTCTGCTGGCGCGGCTGCGCGTCATCTTCCAGAACCTCGACTTCGGCCTCGTAGGTCTTTCCGTCAATTGCAATTTGCAGCTTCAAGTTTGAATCCTTCCTTCGAGAGACTTCGATCAGAGATCAGAGATCAGAGATCAGGGATCAAATCAGATCAGGAGCATCAACCCCTCGATCGTAAGTTATGAGAGGCTTGCACGACGACCCGCCCCTGCAGCGCCCACAGGTTCGCAATCTCATAAGGCGACGGCAACTGCTTCGCCGAACGGATGCGCACCTTCTTGCCCAAGTAAGCGGTAATGGCCGCAACCAAAATGACCAACACCTCGGGCGTAACTTCGCCAGCCTTGGCCGCCGGCGCCTGTTGCTGAGCCGGTACAGCCCGCACTACTTCTTTCACATCCACGCGCAGCTCCTCTTTATAGCGGAATCAATCCGTGCTTTTTGGCAGGACGAAGTTCCCGCTTGGCGTGCAGCGATTCCAGAGCTGACACCAAAGCCTTCCTGGTATCGGCCGGATCGATGATGTCATCGACCAGCCGCCGGCCAGCCGCCACATAAGGATTGGAAAAGGCCTCGCGATACTCGTCGACCAGTTCCTGACGCTTCTCCGCCTTGTTCTCAGCCGCGTCAATCTCCTTGCGGAAGACGATCTCGGCCGCGCCCGCCGCGCCCATGACCGCAATCTCGGCGGTAGGCCAGGCAACCACCCGGTCCGCGCCCAACTCCTTGCAGCACATGGCGATGTACGCGCCGCCGTAAGCCTTGCGCAGCACCACCGTCAGTTTTGGCACGGTAGCAGCGGAGTAGGCAAACAACAGCTTGGCGCCGTGGCGAATGATGCCGCCGCGCTCCTGCTCCACGCCCGGCAAGAAGCCCGGAACGTCGACAAAAGTCACCAGCGGAATGTTGAAGGCGTTGCAGAAGCGAACAAACCGCGAGGCCTTGTCGGAGGCGTTGATGTCGAGTACGCCGGCCATGGCATTGGGCTGGTTGGCGATAATGCCCACCGAGCGGCCTTCCAGGCGTCCAAAACCAATCACGATATTGGGCGCATAGCCAGACTGAATCTCGAAGAAGTCCGCGTAATCGACCACGCGCGTGATAATCTCGCGCACGTCGTAGGCGGCCTTGTTGTCGAGAGGAACGATGTCGCGCAGCGTCGGATCGGAGACGGTGGGCAGGTTGTAAGGCAGCCGCGGCGCGTCCTCGAGGTTGTTCGAGGGCATGAAGCTCAGAAGCCGGCGGCAAAGCTGCGCCGCGTCCTCGTCATTCTCCGCCACCAAATGCGTGACGCCCGAATAGCACATCTGCGCCAACGGTCCGCCCAGCTCCTCGGCGCTGACCACTTCGCCGGTCACCTGCTTGATCACCAGGGGGCCGGTGATGAACATGCGCGCCTGCTTGGTTTGAATGATGAAGTCGGTGAGCGCCGGACTATAGACCGCGCCACCCGCGCAGGGTCCGCAGATCAGCGAGATCTGGGGAACGGTGCCGGAGAGCAGAACGTTCTGATAGAAAACGCGAGCGTAACCACCGAGGCTGTCGATGCCCTCCTGCACACGCGCGCCGCCCGAATCGTTGATGAAGACAAATGGCGAGCCGGTCTTGAGCGATTGCAGCATGATGTCTGCAACCTTGGTGGAGTGAACCTCGCCAGCGGCTCCGCCAGCAACGGTAAAGTCCTGACTGGCAAAGTGAACCAGCCGTCCATCGACCGATCCGGCACCGGTCACGACGCCATCGGCGGGCATATCCTTGCCAGCCATGCCGAACATGACCGCGCGGTGCTCGGCGAACAGGCCGGTCTCTGCGAAGCTGTTGGGTTCAATCAGCTCTGCGATTCGCTCGCGCGCCGACATCTTGCCAGCTTGGTGCTGCTTCTCAATTCTGGCTTCGCCGCCGCCAAGCAGTACATGCGCCTGACGCTTCTTCAACTCGGCAATCTTATCCTTCATCGTGCTTGCT
>Ga0224528_1001611_pt1 | contig 14420 bp, 16 predicted proteins | sample CBST25metaG_2_FD_179888 | JGI IMG/M metagenome (GOLD analysis project Ga0224528, IMG submission 179888) | Peat soil microbial communities from Stordalen Mire, Sweden - C.B.S.T25 | ecosystem: Environmental > Terrestrial > Soil > Wetlands > Peat | place: Sweden: Norrbotten County, Stordalen Mire...
TTACTGACGATCCCATCAACGGCAAGACAACTACGGCGACCACCGACATTCAGTTTGTTGATCCTGATCCTGCTCTCTTCCAGCCACCAGCCGACTATCAACTCAAGGAGGCCATCCCACCTAGCCCAGACCAAGCCGCACCGGCCAAACCTCCCAACACCAATCCTGACTCCTCAGGTACATATCAAAGAGGAGACGGCATTACACCGCCGAGAGTTCTCTACCAACCCTCACCGAAATTCCCAGAAATTGCGAAACAGCAGAAATTAATGGGAGTCGTGACCGTGTCCATCATCATCGACGCCGAGGGCAAACCGCAGAATGTCCATGTCGTTCACTCCATCGCAGACAATCTTCTGGACAAGTATTATCAAGCCGCCGCGTTAGCTCTCGATCAGGCTGCGCTCGACGTCGTGAAGAAATACAAATTCGCGCCCGCCATGAAAGATGGCAAACCCGTCCCGGTCTATCTGAACGTCGAGGTCAACTTCCGAATCTACTAGGCTCTGTGATTCAGCGGGTGCGTCACGGTAGCAGTTTGCCATTGATGACGTTGGTGACGGTCACCTTGCCATTGGATTTCGTGATGGAGAAGAGTGGCGTTTCGCTGCGACCAGCTCTTCCGGACCGCATTCATCCGCGACGTAGGACCACAAAGATTAACTTAAACTTCCCGTTTTTCATTCGACCGGACAGAATGATGCATGGTGAGATGCACGACCAGCATCGTTAATCAGTTTGCTGTCCGACCGGACTTGATCCGCCGTGCGGTCGCCTAATTCAGCTCCACTCTATGAAACCTCTGACGATCGCCCGCCTACGGTCCGCCGACTGATTCATCCAGGAGAAACATGAGTCATAAACATTTTTGTGATGTAGCCGGACACCCCTGGCAATGCAATTCAAGTGAGTGCATCTGCATATGCCAAAAACCGATGGAACAAGGCGACCATAGTCACTGCTCCATCGAACTGCGAGCGTGTCCTGAGCATAGCAATGAGCAGTCCTCTATCGTTGACCGCGAGCAGGACACTCCGAGCGAGCTGCACGAAGCAGACGCTAGTGGTCCCCCAGCGACGAGCACAGAGCAAGTAGGCTGCGGGAGACTCCAACCAATTCCGCCCGAGATCGCTGAGAAGCTCGATCAGTGGTTCTCCTCAGAGCGTAACAGCATCGGTTTCTGCTGCCTGTGCGGGAACACGATTCCGACGGAGAACGATTTCATCCCTGGTACATATACCCACAACTGCGCAGAGGGCCGGTTGTTTGAAGAGAAGAAACATAGGGAATAACCCGCCGCATGAAAAAGGGCTGCGCCGAAGGTCGGCATCTTCTTCGTGGCGGATGGCGAGCATCCGTTCGTTGACAGCATGCCGGTGAATCAGGTCTCTGGCTATGGCGGCTTTCTCATTCACGAGGCCAACGACATATCGTGACAGACTCAAAAGGATGCTACTGCGCTCTACTTTATGAACCCTCTGACAATCGTCTGCATATCGGACACACACGAGCTGCACCGCGAACTTGACGTCCCGGACGGGGACATCCTGATTCATGCGGGTGACTTCACCATGTTCAGTAAAAGTGCCCCCGCCATACTTGACTTCAATGAGTGGCTGGGAAAGCTACCGCACCGCTGGAAAATACTCATCCCCGGCAATCACGAATTTTTCCTGGAATCGGACCTGTCCCGTCGCAGATTGATCCCCAATGCCACCGTGCTCATCAATGAGGGTATCGAGATCGCGGGCCTCAAGATTTGGGGATCGCCGGTAACCCCGCTGTATGGCGGGGCGTTCGGCCTGAGCTCGCCAGCAGATCGCGTTAAGCTATATGCCAAGATTCCCGACGGCCTGGGCATTCTCGTGACCCACGGGCCGCCCTCCGGGATACTTGACCGATCCCCCGGAACTCTACACCATGCAGGGTGTCCGCAACTGCGGGAAGCCGTTTCCCAACTGAAGCCAAAGTTGCATGTCTTTGGCCACATACACGGGGCACACGGCATGCTGAGCACCGAGGGTACACTCTTCGTGAACGCCGCCCTGCTGGGGCCGGATGGCGATCTGAGCGCGTCGCCTATCGTCATGCGGATGCCGGAGGTTTGATGTTCACCAAGTTAAACTTCCCGTTTTTCATTCGACCGGACAGAATGAAGCATGGGGAGATGCACGACCACCATCGTCAATGAGTTTGCCGTGCGACCGGACCTGATCCGCCGGGCTGTAGCCCAGCACCGAATCTGGATCGAGCAGCAGCTCGGAGTCTCCCTGTCCGAGGCAGTCATCCTCGAAACCGATCTCGACATCACCCAGATCGGAATCGAGTTGATTCTCGCGATTCCTCCAGTCCAGCGCCCGATATCTTCCACAGCCACGCGGCTCCGCCCCTCCGTTCTGAGCGCCGCCACGCCGCCGGAGTTTCTGCCGCTTTGCGAAATCATAAAGGTCACGCAACCGATGGATCTGTTCGCATTGCTGAGGGCTAAGTCCACGATCCGAAAGTCAACCATCTCCTGGGCGGATTGCCCAATAGCTCTACGGATACGTCGGCAGGAATTTGAGTTCGCCATTGTCGCCATCAACGTTTCTTACCACTCCGGTCCTGGCAGTGACCTTGAAAGTACCTCGCGGCTCATCGTCGCCCGCCGCGAGTACGCCTCCGAGGTGATGCGGTTGCTTGAAGAGCTTGATCGCCGCGATAACAAGCCACGCCTTCATATCGTCGGCAGTTCCAATAACCGCATCGTAAGTTGTCAGTGGGATGATCTCGTTCTCGATCACAAAATCCGATCCCTTCTCAAAGATGACTTCGAGTCGTTCTTTGAACGTGAAGCATGGTTTCGCGAAAACAAACTCCCGTTTCGACGCGGCTACCTTCTGCACGGGCCACCCGGCAACGGCAAGAGCACCGCCGTCCGCGCCATGATGACCAGCCGAGGGCTAACCGCCTACACAATGCGGCTCTTCGATTCTCAAGTCGATGACAGCGATCTCGACCACCTGTTCGAGCTCGCTGTGAAGAACCGGCCATCGATGGTTCTCCTCGAAGACCTCGACCGCGCGTTCCCGAAAACCGGCGTGACGAAAAGTCGCGTCAGTCTTCAGCAGCTCCTAAATAATCTCGACGGCGTCGGCACCGGTGAAGGGGTCATTGTCGTGGCAACCGCTAACGAACCCACGATTCTCGACCCGGCGATCCTCCGAAGACCTGGCCGCTTCGACCGCGTTGTGCATTTCCCAAATCCGAGTGCTGATCTGCGTCAGCAATACCTGCAGCAGCTCAATCCAGGTCTGTTTCCACGCCACCTTAAACTTTCCGTCGAGCAATCAGACGGCCTCTCTTTCGCTCAACTCCGCGAAGTCCACATAATCGCCGGTCAACGTGCGTTCGAAAAAAAAGGCGAGATCGGCGAAGCTGATCTCCTCCTTGCCATCCACGCGCTGCGACAGAGCAATCTGACTGCCTCGCGCAGCGGCAATGCGGCAGGGTTTCGCGCCCACGAGGAGGTATTTGCATGAAACGAGCTGCGCTCTACATCCGAGTGTCCACGCTGGACCAGCACCCAGAGACTCAGTTGAATGAGCTTCGTGGTTTCGCTCGTCAGCGCGGTTTTGAGATTGTCGACGAGTACACCGACCACGGAATCTCCGGCACCAAAGCCCGGCGTCCTGCGTTGGACCGCCTGCTGCAAGACGCCCACCGCCATCGCTTCGACGTTGTCCTTGTTTGGTCTTGTGACCGTTTAGCGAGATCCACCAAGCACTTCCTCCAGGTTCTCGACGAGTTGAACGACCTCGGCATCCAGTTCCTGTCGCAGCGCGAAGCGATCGACACGGATGGCCCGCTCGGTCGCGCCATTGTGGTCATCGTCTCGGCGGTGGCAGAGCTTGAACGGTCGCTGATCGTCGAACGTGTCCGCGCAGGCATGCGCCGAGCCAAGCTGGATGGCCGCCGCATAGGCCGAGCCCCGCTCGATGTCGATCGTGGCGCGATCGTCAGTGACCGAAGAACCGGTCTCAGCCTCACCCTGGTTGCTAAGAAGCACGGAGTGTCCCGCGCCACAGTCTGTAGGCTGGTGAACGAATCCAACGTCAGCACTGCTTCGAGCGAGTTGCAATGTGCAGCGGCGTAGACAGGGAGGTCGCTTATGAACCGCCGAGATAGAAACCGTGGCCGCCAAGCCGCAGACAGTGTCAGTCGACATGTTGAAGACGCCAGGAGCGAGTAATCAGATGCCCAATCGACCAGAACAAATCCCCGCCAAGAGTAAGCTCACTCCGGAGCAGCGTATACAGGCTACAGCGACCAAGGTTGGGATACTCTTCGTCCACGACAACTACGCGTGGATAGACAGCACGCCGCTGGACGAGGCCGTACTTTACGGCGACGTATTGACCCACGATAAGGGGCACGATGCCTATTGGGAGGAACTCCAGGTAGGCGGCTCAGTACCAAGGGATGTGGAATACGACGAGTGTCCGCGCGGGCGTGTTTGCTACGACACCAAGACGAAGACCTTTCACCTGTACCTAGACCGGTGCATCCTCAAACGCAAGGAGATGGTTGAAAGGATCATCTGCGCGATGAATCTGCCGCCCGGACCTTTGACGGAGATTGAGCTCGACTCGCATTACAGGTGCCCGGGATGCATGCACCGGTTGAATGAGTAAGGCGACAGGATCTTCACCACCCACCGCGTGATCGTCCAGAACACCGTCATGCACGCCCAACGGCAGAACTAGAACTCCACCACGTGAGGTATCGCTATGGCAGCATCGGCAATCATTGAGGATCTCGGCAAGAAGCCTCCCACAACAGCTCTGGCTATGATCACGGGCGAGGATTCCCTGGTCCTAAACCTTGTGATCGAGGACCCGGAGGTTGTCACTGACCTGAAGAAGCGGGATGAAGGGCGTCCTCGAAACTCGTTTGCCGTGTCGGCTTTGAGGATCGGCATCCTGGCACTGCGCCAGGCCCAGGGCAACGTGGACGCGGAGGTTGTGAGGAACGAGGGCCAGCGCCTGATTGCCGAACTGAGCCGTGAATTAGCTTTGGGCGTTCAGCAGATCGACAGCAAGATCGCCGGGAGCCTGAAGCTGTACTTCGATCCGCAAAGCGGTCACTTCACAGAGCGGGTCGAACGTCTTGTCCGCAAGGACGGCGATCTGGAGACCGTCTTACGTCAGCAGATCGGGGACGGGGAGAGCTCCGAACTTGCGAGAACGCTTGCCCGCCGCATCGGCGAAAGCAGCCCTCTGATGCGCCGCCTCGACCCGCAGGACGCTGCCGGTATTGCCCGATCAATAGAGACGTCTGTGAAGGAAGTCCTCGATAGCGAGCAGAATCGAATCCTGGGCGAGTTCTCCCTCGACAATGAAAACGGAGCTCTCACTCGGGTGGTTGCCCAGTTGGAATCGACCAACGGCAAATTCACGGGAGACATTGAGAAGCAGATCAAGGCGGCTGTACAGGAGTTTTCACTCGACGACGAAACATCCGCCCTCAGCCGCCTCGTGAAGAAAGTCGAAGAGGCGAAGGACCGGATCACAGACGAGTTCTCGGTCGACAACCAGGACTCGGCGATCAACAAGCTCAACCTGGTGCTGGCCGAGACCAGGCAGTCCATTGACGACAATCTCACCCTCGACAACGAGAAGTCTGCGCTGGCCCGGTTGAGGAAACAGTTGACCGATGTGCTGGACGACATCCAAACCAAGAATCAGAGGTTCCAGGAGGATGTTAGCGGCAAGCTCGCCAGCCTAGTAACCCGACACCAGGAAGAGATGCGGTCAACGACTCACGGCATCAGCTTCGAAGAAGAGTTTTGCGTCTTCCTCCAGCGCGAGGCGCAAAGAGCCGGTGACGTGTTCACCGCGACCGGCTCGAAGCCGGGCGCAATTCCAAGGTGCAAGACAGGCGACGCCGTCATCGAGCTCGGGACGGAGGCGGCGGCGGGCGGTGAGCGGATCGTCTTCGAAGCCAAGAGCCGCAAGCAGGTTAGCCTGGCGGATGCACGCCGAGAGATCGAAGAGGGCAGAAAGAACAGAACCGCAAGCGTGGGCGTCTTTGTATTCTCCAAGAGTAATGCGCCGAATGGGCTTCAGCCGTTCACGCGGTTTGACCACGATTTGTTTGTTGTTTGGGACGCGGCAGACCCGTCAACGGACATCTACCTGTCAGCCGCCGTCAGCGTTGCCAAGGCGCTGCTGTTCCGGCAGAAGGCTACCGAGACCCAGAGTGAGGGCGACCTTAAAGGCATTGAGCTCGCCGTCAATATTCTGGAAAAGCAACTGAAGGGCCTTGAGGATATGGAGACATGGACCTCCACCATCCAGTCGAACGGCGGCAAGATAGCCAGAGAGATTGTGAAGATTCGCGAAACGGCAAAAGAACAGATCGAGCGACTGAGGTCCTGCCTGGATGCTCTCAGGCATGAGTCCGAGGCCTTATGAAATTTGAAGTAAGCGAGCAGGTTCGAACCGAGACCGATATAGCGACGATCATCTATGCGCTCTTTGAGCAACTGGATAAGGTCTCGGCGAAAGTGCGTCTCACCGACGAAGGGAACCTGACCGCTAAAAGAATTGACCCGTCACTTGTCTCAATCGTTCGATTCGATCAGACCAATTTTATAGTGGAACCCAAAGAGGGCGGCTTCCTCTTAGTTGCTGAGGTGAGCTACCGCCCATCGTCTACCTTCTGGGTCATTCTGATCATGTGCATCCCGACGTTCGTTGCGTGGTTGGTGCCAATCTTCGTTTACAACTGGCAGAAGGAGATTGTGCGTCTGGCAATCGGAGCTGTATTTGAGCGAGTCAAGAACGAATTTGAAGTGATCGAGGCCCCGAACAGAATAGGCATCCGACCAGCGATGATAGGACGCGGACGAAGGCGACGCCGTTAGGGTCAGGCCATCGAGGCTTCGTGCGTTCAGAAGCTCCGCTTCCGTCGGTTCTTTTGGAGAGCAGACTCAGCATCTGGTGACTCGTAGGCTCCAGCATCCAGACCACGCACCAGCTTCTCCATGGGTACCTCGAACACTTCGCAGATGCGTAGCAACGTCGTGACGGTAATCGGGCGGCCTGCCTCGATCTGTTGCCAATGTCGCGCGGAGAAGCCGCACGAGATCATGTCCTCTTGGGTGTATCCATGCTTCTTGCGGAGGTCGCGCACCCTGACGCCCAGGGCGCGGAAGAATTTGTCTTGATTCGTCACGCTCTTGGTTGTAGGGTTTTACGTGCAGATTCACCACGAGCAGATTAGCTGTTCTACGCATCGCCAACCAGCAGCCGTAATACACCCCCATCTGTAGTCGTCACTCAAACCGGTCATGCACAAAAGCCTAAAAGGGCGGAATAGGACCAATGCAGAGCAAGACCTACACATTGCCAATCGGCTCGTTTTCGCGGACATTTGTGGGGCGGGACGGAGTAACTAGGGCTGTCGCGTACCACACACCCTCTCAATCGGTCGCACTGCTGGAGGGCGACTCGGCAAATGTCTGGCAGCGGATATTCGACGACAAGGGCGGTGCTGAAAACGCCTTGGCGTATATCGTGGCCAACGGAAGCTTCAAGTGCGATCTCGTGGTCGAGGCTCGCGGTGTTCTGGATGGCTTCGTGGCATCACTCTGCAACGCGAACCTGCTTGTCGATCCCAGCAAGGATGTTGGCACTGAGCCGCAGACCGCGAAGTCCCCTCCGGCAGGCCGCCATCTCTTAACCGCGATTGAAGACACCGAGAGCCAAGTCGCCCAATTCATGGCGGATAACCGAATCTTTTACAGTCTGGCTCTGGAGCTTACTTACCGCTGCAATGAAAAGTGCGTTCATTGCTATTGTCCTGAGAATCGGAAGACGGCTGAGCTGACGGCGGCGCAAATCTCAGAGCTACTGGACGAATTTGAATCGATGGGTGGGATGTCGCTGCTGATCACCGGCGGCGAGGTCTTTGCCCGGAAGGACATCAAGGCTATCCTTCGGAATTTGCGCCATCGCAACATCGTTGTCAACGTGATTAGCAACCTGACGATGGCCGACGAAGAATGTCTGGACCTGTTGGCCGATCTGATGCCCCGCTCGGTTGGGTGTAGCATCTACTCCGCAGACCCAGTGATACACGACGGCGTTACCCGTATCTCCGGATCCTGGGGCCGCTCAGTGGCAGCCATCCGAGCACTCAAAGAGCGCGGAGTGCCAGTGATTATGAAAGCTCCTTTGATGAAGCACACCATCCATGGATGGCGCGACATTGAGGCCCTGGCTGATGGCATGGAATGCGACATGCAGTTCGATGTGAACATAACACCGAAGAATGACGGGGGACAATCTCCCGTCGACCTTCGGGTCAAGGACCAGGCTGTTCTTCAAGACCTGTTCTCATCGCGATTCGACCGTCTTTACATCAATGATGAACCGATGACCCTGGCCGCTGATGAACAGAGGCATCAAGCACTCCTCTGCGGCGCGGGTGCCACAGGGCTTGCCGTGGGGCCAGACGGGACGATTCGCGCTTGCATCGGTCTGATGAACGCGCTTGGGAAATGGCCTCAGCAGAGTTTGCGCAACATATGGGAGCATTCACCCTTTTTCGATCAATGGGCCAACCAGAGACTCATGAACATCGAAAAGTGTTCCACGTGCCAGCACTTTGCCTTCTGCAACCGGTGCCCTGGATCTTGGCAATTGGAGACAGGCTCGGTAACAAAGCCGCCCGATTACACCTGCTACCTCGCCAGGATATGGTCTGGCTGTGTAGAGAAATCTCTAGTCTGAATTTGGTATTGACTCTTGAGAGAAAGGAGACGAAGACATGACTCTAAAGATTGCAGTAGCCACACCCTATAGTCTCACGAGAAGCCGTGGTTGTCCTAAGACCGCTGTTGCCTCATGCGGCATTAACTATCGCGGTTTGTGACGATGATGTGATGCTGAACGAGGGGGTGTGTGACTCGAACCCCCTCGTCTTTTTTATCTGTGGGCAAAGGGGGACTGGCCATCGGCATATACGCTGAGCGTCGCGGATCCGAGGCATCCCTGAACTTGCGGAAACTGGCAGCCAGTGTGCAAACGAGCAAAGAAGATAGGTATGGACGATCGAATGTCCGAGATCGAAGCTGAAAACGCGAGCGTGCTCCACTTCATCCTGACTCCGCTGCGGATGATAACAACGGACGCTGCAAATCAAACAAAAGGGCTAGCGGAACTTCAAAGCTTTGCATCATGAGATGTGCGTTTCAGATATTGAGAGGATGTGTCGACAATGGTAAGCAAGAATTTGGCAACGGTATCGGGCGAGGGACTAGCGTCACGCTATATCAACTTTGTTCGAAATAATTTATATATTCTAAAGCAATCGATAGCGACAGCAAATCGCAACGGCGATGACATTCCTAGGGTATTATTCGACGATCCAGCAGTCGCATACAAGATGGATCTCTTCATCGTATTCTACGAAGCCGCATCTGCTGTCGGGAGGTTCAACTCGCTCAGCTTGGCACCCCTCACTCCTCTGCTCCGTCTGATATACCCTGAGTTTCCAGAGTCTGAACTAGCGTGGCAAGAGCTTGGCTGGGAAGGACAGAGCGCTTTCACGGAGTTGATTAACTGCAGTGTAGAAGAGTGTAGCCAGGGAAAAGGCAAATCTCTCGTTGCCTTTTACCTTTTGAAGAAATCAGAGATTCCTGGAGCAATAAGTAGTTCAGAGGCCTGGGGTGCGCTCCTCGGGGACGTCGGAACTCTTGTCACCCGCCCCAAGCGATTGGCGGCGGCACGATGGGAGACTTCAGAGTTGCGGAACGAGTTGCGTCGCTAGCCTAAAGCGAATAGTGAGCGGCAGGATCATCACCGCAGAAGGGTTTTTATGAGTTGGCTAGAGTCAAGCGATTCACGCCGAACCAACTCGACTTCGTTTTGTTCAGACCTTAAATGTGCCTTTTGAGGTTTCCTGTGCCCGTTGCACCGTTAAGGACATCAGATGCGGAAAACTAACAAACCTATCGAAGGCTACGAAGAAGGATGCGGAGAGGCGGAGGAGGAGCTCGGCGAGAGCCAGAAATCCTGCACGGTTTTAGCTTCGGAGTTCGGCGATTTCAGTCGCGAGTGCGGGGCTCAAATATGGGCGATGAAAAGCCAGGTCGAAACAACTCTTACAACGGAACAATCGACTGGTATAACTTGCCCTGAAGACCTCATATGTTGGGATGTGCTCAACATTTGTAGCGCGATCGCCAATGCCAGCGAGCCATCGGATGAAGTTACGGCGATACTTGGCGCGATCCTAGCTAAGGTGAACCCAAACAAATTCAAGGCGGAAGCTATGAGCGATCCGGCAATAGAAGGTGTTCTTTCCCGCTTTCTTGCCGAATGGGTAGGTCAAGGTGTGTCAACACCCATCGTCGTAAACATCATGGTCGTGCATGACAGAATCCACGGCGGACAAGGAGCACGCCGGGCCGCAAGTGTGTACTCTTTGCTGGTTCTCCAACTTTTCAGTTCCTACATGCCTTCCTTGCTGGACCGTCCTAGTGTGGCCACTGCGGCTGGCCAAGTGGCGAACGAATACCTCAAGCTGCTGAAGGTGTATATAGAGCGGAGCAAAACTGGTGATCATTCGACCCAGTCTGACACCGAAAATGCCTGTGAACATTCCAATATAAGCCGCGACACTTGTTCAGAGTGCTCTGATGCTTATGACCTGTTGGAACTTCCGTTCGGGGCCAGCAAAGAGGACGTAAGCGATGCAAAAAGAGAGCTGGCGAAGACCTTGCACCCAGATGTATGGCTGGACAGACGCGGCTCCCGATTCGCCGAAGAGAGGCTTAAGCATGTAAATGCAGCGTGTGACCACCTCCTGGAATGTCATTTCTCAGGGGAACAGGGTTACGGCATTCAAGAGGATTCGATCCGTGCTACCTCGCACACGACGACAGCCGATACATCCGTCGAGACTCGCGGCACGACTGAATACGTGCCGGAGATGGGTGAACCGCTCTCGGGCTCTACCTTCTGGTTATGGAGAAGCATTCGAGTGTTTCTTCGAGCGGTGTGGAGGTTTACGAAGATTGTGTTGGCGATATTGCTTGGTGTCGTCGCAGCAGCGATTGTGCTGCTAACCATCTTTATGGCGTTGTGGGAACACTGGGAAAGAGAGTCCAAAGGGCAGAGAGGCCAATCCGACCTTGGGTCCATGAACACTAAGTTGTTTTCCTTTCTGGAGAGCGTTACCTGGCTACCGCGACAGATTTGGGGCGGCCTGATGCTCGTGGCGACGATTCTGTTTTTCGGACTTGTCTTTGCGGGGCAGGCGATCATGGAATTTGCTTCATCCAACCGGATAGCATGCGTTCTACTCGTTTGCCTCTTCGGCCTCGGGCTCATGGCGTGGGTGTTCCACAAAGAGTGGCAGGCAGAGATCGCAGCGACCGAGACCGGAGAGGTACAACCGATAACGCCGTGGGCGATGGGATTGGCCGTCATCATCGTGGCAATAGCAGCATGTATTTGGCTACAGGTTCGCAATGCTGATACGACGATGGTGCAGGGAGATATTCAGGCTAACCAGATGGCAGAACCATCAGTTAAGTCTGAGTCTCTGCCGACATCGTCTGAATCAGACGACAATCTCGACATGCCTCCCATTCCAGTTTCTCAAGGCGGCTCGTGGGTATTGATTGATCGCATTGGCAAGGTCGTGGCAACACTTCCTGCGGGAGTCGAGTATCTAGAGTCCTTCTCTGACGGGGTCGCCGCCTTTGCTATCGAGGAACGCGATCCAAACCCCGAGATCGCGGAGGACGACTATTCCAAGTATCAGGAAAAGTGGGGCTATATTGACGAGACCGGGAAAACGGTTCTCGCAGCGCAATTCACTTCAGCGGGTCTCTTTCGAGAGGGATTTGCATTGGTCGGCATGAACGAGTCCAGCGCCTACTATCATGGCGTGAGCGAGGTCACTGGAACACGAAATTATGTAGATAAGCATGGGCATATGTTGCTATCTCAACCCGGAGAGGCATTCGAGGCAGAGGACAACGGCTTTTCCAATGGTCTCGCACCCATGAGATTCGAGGCTGGATGGGGATATATTGACACGAACGGCAGACTTGCCATCCCTGCGAATTTCGTGCTTGCAGAGCCCTTCTCTGAGGAGCTTGCGGCGGTGGCCACCCGACTGGTACCGGGTGGTCGAAGTGGATTCGCTACAAAGTGGGGATATATTTTCCCGTCTGGTGTTTTTGCAATCCCGCCGGTGTTCGACTCCGCAGGTCGATTCTCGGAAGGGCTTGCCGAAGCCTCTAAAGATGGAACGACAGGCTTTATTGACCGAACCGGGAGCTTTGTAATTCGTTTCCCGGACGCCATGGAAGGGGAGGAATCGGAGTTTTCGGACAATCTTGCAGTGGTCAGAATAGGCTCCAAATGCGGGGCAATCGATCGCGCCGGTAATGTCGTCATTTCCCCCACCTATGGAAGCCTGGGTCTTTTAAGATGGGCGTCTCCATCGCACTGTCAACAAAGGGTACCTTTGGAGCGATAAGAAGCGACGGGTCTGTCCTGATACCCTTTGACTACGCTGAAATCGTTCGATCCCTCGATGGGAATGTCTTCGTTGCTGTGAAATATGCGAAAGAACCTGACTCATTCAATAGACCTCAAGTCGATTGGACAGACGTCTTTAATCGAGATGGAAAGGTTCTTTACAAGTCGCGGCTAAACAATGAATAGTCTTCAACTCGCAATCCCCCGATCAGTAGTGACGACCGAGCTCGGCATCAGCTCCACCACGCCCCCGTGGTGGGTTCCGCTACGTCGCCATCAAGCCGACCCAGACTTTGATGCTCAACCGCGCGGTTACCTGCAAGTTGACGAGCTGAACTGGAGCATGGCACCACCTACCTCGCTGACCTGTTCGCCTCCCAGGCCCCGCTCACCGATGAGCAGATGCTGGCGGAGGATGCCATAATGGCCATGTCTACCGAGGATTTCTGGGAACAGGCGGCTCGGGGGAACGGGATCACGGATATGGCGACCGTGGAAGAGGTCCGGAAACGGGCAGTCTTCGACCTCAACATGGAGTTTGCTGGGACAAATTTTCGGATATGAGCTACCAAACCCCTAGCCAGGAGGCTTATCGTGCGCCGACTGAAAGAACTGTGACCTTCGGAAGAATTTAGGCATCATGGAGAAGTATGCGCTTCGAGGTGAGAGAACCCGACAGTACGCTAACAGTAGGTGATGAGCTCGCTGGAGAAGCGAGACAGGCCCCTTGCAGCAAGCTTGCGTTCAGCCGGGGCAAGACCCCTTTGGTGCTCGACGAGAACCTGCTGTCGCTTAAGCAGCCCTTGGAGAAGAAGGGGTTCAATGTACTCGTGCCTCGACCTGGAAAGACGGACGCTGAACTGATGACTGAGGATCTTCCAGGCCGTATCTTTGTAACCAACAATCCCAGGGATTTCGTGTATTCAGCATCCCTGCTGGACTACTCCATTATCGACACCACCTTGGTGACCAAGGACCCAGAGGGACTGGCCAGCATGATCGCGCGTGCCTGGGTGGACTACTCCCTTAAGGCGGAGCATCCAGCCTTCTATCTCAAGCTACGCGATGATGGAAAACACGAGATCAGTACCGAGCTTTAAAGTAACCACATACATCGCTTCCGCCGAGGCAGCCACCCGCTCCTCACTGGTATTTCTTGTCATCGATCACGTCAAGCGGCCTTCGGAAAACTAGCCGCCCTGTCTGGTCCACAACCTGTAGGTTCTTGACCATCAGGATCAGCTTCGAAGCTTCGCTGAAAACATGACACTTAGCTGTCCGAGATTCGTGATCCTTTTGGACCATCCGTTTTGCGGGTGAATTTCTGGGCAATTCTTTTTTGAAAGGGTCAGTCCGTGAGAGATGTTCACGGTCTTTGAAAGGCCGCCATTGGCCAGATGGACAGCAACGCCTCACGTTCTCAGGCTGTTCGACAAAGCTTCCTTACTGCTTGTTGAGGTCATAGTTCATGTAGACGACGTGGGTCTGGAGATACTCTTCAAGGCCGTGCTTGCCGTCGGCTCCGCCAATGCCGGACTTGCGCCATCCGGCATGGAAGCCCTGCATGGCCTCGAAGTTTTCGCGATTCACATAGGTTTCTCCGAACTTCAGCTCATTCGAGGCACGCATGGCCACGTCCAGACTGCGGGTGTAGATCGATGAGGTCAACCCATACTCGCAGTCGTTGGCGTACGCGATGGCCTGGTCTAGCGTCTGGAAAGTGGCGATGGGCAACACCGGCCCGAAGATCTCCTGCTGCATAATGCCGGATACCTGTTGGCAGTCTGTCAGCACCGTGGGCTGGTAGTAGTAGCCTGTGCCGCTCTCGTAGTTGCCACCGCATTCGAGCCTGGCCCCGTCCTTGAGCGCCTGCTCGAC
>Ga0224528_1001615_pt1 | contig 14393 bp, 8 predicted proteins | sample CBST25metaG_2_FD_179888 | JGI IMG/M metagenome (GOLD analysis project Ga0224528, IMG submission 179888) | Peat soil microbial communities from Stordalen Mire, Sweden - C.B.S.T25 | ecosystem: Environmental > Terrestrial > Soil > Wetlands > Peat | place: Sweden: Norrbotten County, Stordalen Mire...
GCCGGAGAGGGTAAGCTGCATAATGTGGGGTTCCTTTACATTAAGTTTGGTCTCGTAACCCTATTCTAATGTTCTGAATTCCCACACTTAAATATGGTTAAAGCTGGAATTTTGCAAGAGGCTCATTGCTTTTGGAATTCGTAATGCTCTCTCTACAGAATGGCGAGGGTACTTGGCGTGTCCCTTTAAAACTTGCGTCTTTGCTACAGTCTTTGCCCGCTTTGCCTTTTTCGTTGGCATCCTTCAGCCGTCCTATCTCAGTTGCGAAGCAATTGTACAGCCGGGCGGCTACCGTAGGCGCAGGAAGGAATATAACTGGATAGCAGGGAGCGCCCATGCCCGACATCCCACAGCTTCCCGAAGAACTCCTCCGCCTTTCGAGCCAGCCTCGCGTTCAAGTGCGCCGCGTCGTACCGCCGCTCAAAGGCGGCCAATGCGTCGTCTACTGGATGCAGCGCGCCCAGCGTATCGTGGACAATCCAGCGCTCGACGCCGCCATCGAGGCCGCCAATCTTCTCGGCCTTCCGGTGGTGGTTTACTTCTCGGTCATTCCCAACTATCCCAACGCGAATCTGCGCCACTACCACTTCCTGGCCCAGGGCTTGCGCGACGTGGCCGAAGACGCCGCCGCGCGCGGAGTCGGCTTTATCGTGCGTCGTCCTCCCGACAACTCTCTCGAGGCCTTTCTGGTCGAGGCCAATGCAGCTTTGCTGATCGGCGACGAGAACCCCTGCCGCGAACCGGAGCGTTGGCGTAAGGTGCTCGCCGGGCGACTCAAGCTGCCTTTTTGGACGGTCGACGCTGACGTTGTGGTGCCCTCGGCAGTCTTCAACCGCAGCTTTTTCCTTCTCCACCACTTTCGTCCGCACCTGAAAAAGCAATTGCCAACCTATCTAGTCCCTTCGCCGAATTCGCAGCCTATCTACCCATGGGAGCCGGCAAAAAGCCCGGAAAGCTTTCCGCTCACCGAGGACATCACTGCCGGCTTCACCAAGCTCGACCGCACTGTCGGCCCGGTGGATAGCTTTACCGGCGGAACGCACGCAGCGCTCCGTCGGCTCAAGGAATTCGTCAATCTGGAACTCAAGGATTACGAAGAGACCCGCAACCACCCCGAGCTGCGCGGAACCAGCCGCCTTTCTCCTTACCTCCACTTCGGCAACATCGGCCCCATCCCCATTGCTCTCGCCGTCCAGGAAGCAGCACGCCAGGGCAAAGTCCCCGCCGGCACGGCCGAAAGATTCATGGAGCAACTCATCGGCTGGCGCGAACTCGCTGTACTCTATGTGCGCCACGAGCCAAATTACGATAGCTGGGAATCAGCCGCGCCGTGGGCTCACAAGACGCTCGTGGAGCACGCCGGCGACCCGCGCCCCTACCGTTACACTCTTCCTCAACTTGCGCGCGCCGAGACCGCCGACGAGCTCTGGAACGCTGCGCAGCGCGAGATGGTCCGGACCGGCTGGATGCATAACTACATGCGCATGTATTGGGCCAAGAAAATCCTCGAATGGGCGCCCGAGCCGGCCACAGCATTCGAATGGGCGGTAACTCTTAACGACCGCTACGAACTGGACGGGCGTGATCCGAACGGCTATGCGGGGATCGCCTGGGCCATTGTCGGCCGCCACGACCGCCCCTGGTTCAACCGCCCCGTCTTCGGCCTCGTCCGCACCATGATGGCTACCTCGACGGCCAAAAAGTTCGACTCCGCCCGCTACATCCGGCAGAACAGCATCTCTGGGAAAAATCAGATCCCCTGACCTAGCCGCGAAGCCCAGGTATCGAATTCGCCACTCCCGTTTCATGCGGCGTTCCCATTTCCGTTCTATAATCGCAATCAATTTCAATCCCGGAAGCTGCGTGTTTCGCACGTCAAAATCCATTGGATTCCGCTCAAGCCCCCGCCAATGATGGTCGAGAGGGGATGCTGGAATCGCATTGCGGGTGCGTGTGAACACTTGGTCTTTTGAGCGGTATCACGGTGATCCTGCTGCTTGCCGCGGATTGGCAAAGGGCGATTCTCTCCGCCCCGGCGTTGGGGTCTGCGCCTGTATCGCAGGCCGGTTGCTCGCAGCTCTGGCTCTTGCGGTCCTCGTAGCCACGGCCTCCCATGCCCAGGCAAAGGTTCCGGTGCCCACCGACAAGCAAACCCATCTCCCTCCCCGCGTGCTTCAAGCAGAGCGGTTCCTCGCCCAAAGGGGCTGGAAGCCCGGTCAAGCGCGGTCCTGGGCAGGTGCCGCCCATCTTCGCCGCGGCGCCATCTCTGCTGCGACGCAACCCCAGGGCCAGGGACAGTCGGTCCCATCGTGGACAGCGCTTGGGCCTGCCGCTGTCCAGTCGCTCAACATCGGCCTGGTCTCCGGGCGCGTCTCCGCGTTGGCGCTGGATCCCTCCGACTCCACGGGCAACGTTCTCTATGTGGGAACCAGCGGCGGCGGGGTCTGGCAGGCATCGAATGCGGGAACCTCCAATCCTGCCAACATTGCCTTCCTGCCACTGACCGATACGCTGTCCTCCCTGAGCGATCTCCGCGACGCTTCGATCAGCATTGGCGCGCTGAGCGTGCAGCCGGGCGGCACCTGCTCCTCCGCCGGCGGCACGGGCGTGATTCTGGCCGGCACCGGCGACCCCAACGATGCGCTTGACTCCTACTACGGCGCCGGAATTCTGCGCTACGCCCCAGTGAACGGAGTCTGCACCTGGCAACTGGTCCAATCGACCTCGGACGTGGAAGACAGCTTGGGCGCCGAGGATTACAGTTTCCTCGGTGAGGGGTTCGCGGGATTTGCCTGGAGCACGGTCAACCCGCAATTGGTCGTGGCCGCCGTCTCCCAGGCGTATGAAGGTACGTTGGTCAATGCGGTCTGGCCCACGGTCAGTTACCAGGGCCTCTACTACTCCACCGACTCCGGCGCTTCCTGGCACTTGGCCACCATCACGGATGGCAATAGCATGGACGTGCAGGGGCCCCTGGACGCCTTTGCCTCTCCGGATGGCAATGCGGCGACCTCGGTCGTCTGGAATGCCGTCCGGCACGTTTTTGTTGCAGCGGTGCGCTTCCATGGCTACTACCAATCCACCGACGGAGTGACCTGGACGCGCATGGTCGCGCAGCCTGGGGCGAATCTGACCGCTGCGCTCTGTCCAACTAACCCTGGCAGCACCGGTTCTCCGGCCTGTCCCATCTTTCGCGGAACGCTGGCCGTGAATTCCATGACTGGCGACACCTTTGCCTGGACAGTCGATGGATACAACCAGGACCAGGGGTTGTGGATGGACCAGTGCGCGGCGAGCGCAGGAACCTGCGGCAACCAGACCATCAAATTTGCCCAGCAATTGAGCACGGCGGCCCTGGAGACCGGTACCCAGTCGGGGCTGGCGACCATCCTGGACGGCGATTACACGCTGGCGCTGGCGGCGGTTCCTTCCGGGCAGGAGACACTGCTGTTGGCCGGGACCGACGATCTATGGTCGTGCAGCGTCACGGACAGCGCCTCGCCGGGCTGCTCCTGGCGCAACACCACCAATACCGCGCAACCCCTCTGTTCGGCCCAGGTGGGTGCGTACCAGCACGCCTTGGCCTTCAACCCGGCCAATCCGCAGGAGATTTTTATCGGCACGGACAGCGGCCTCTGGCGTTCCACCGATGGCATTGGCGAAACCGGCTCGGTCTGCTCCACCTCCGACGCCAGCCACTTTCAGAATCTGAATGGGGGCCTGGGTTCGCTGGCCGAGGTGGAAAGCATGTCGCAGGTAGGCGCCACCCCGTACACCATGATGGCGGGCCTGGGAGAGAACGGCACCGCCGGCGTAAAGAGCAGCTCCGGAACGGTGACGGATTGGCCTGAAATCCTGGGCGGCGAGGGCGGGCCGGTCCAGATCGACCCCGGAAACAGCGCCAACTGGTATGTGAATAATCAGGCGGGCGTCTCGATTCACCTCTGTTCGCAGCAAAGTGCCTGCACGCCGGATTCGTTCGGCGCCAGCCCCGTCGTCACGGACGCGGATGTGGGCGAAGATGGTTTGACCATGACCACGCCGGCTCCTTTTCTGGTGGATCCGCTGGACCGTACGCAATTGCTGATCGGAACCTGCCGCATCTGGCGCGGCTCAGCCAGCGGCGGCTGGAGCAGCGCAAACGCTCTCAGCCCCATCCTCGACGGCGCCAGTGGCAACTCCTCATGCAATGGCGACGCCCTCATCCGCTCGATGGCTGCGATGTCGCTTTCCGGGGGAAGGGAAGTGGTCTATGTCGGCATGTATGGCTCTCTCAACGGCGGCGGCACGCTGCCTGGCCATGTTCTCTCCGCGATTGTGGATCCCTCCAGCAGTGCGACGCCGAGTTGGAGTGACCTGACCCTGAACCCGGTCTCGGGCGACACCCGGCAAATGAACGCCTTCGGCATGGACATATCCAGCATCTATCTCGACCCCCACGACGCGACCGGTAATACGGTGTATGTGACCGTGGCGGGCATTCAAAACACAGCGGAAGAGATACGGACGGTCTACCGCTCGACCGATGGCGGAGCACACTGGGCTTCCATCATGTCCAACCTTCCTGTCGCCCCTGCCAACAGCCTGGTCGTGGACCCTCTGGCTCCCAGCACTGTCTACGTAGCCACCGACGACGGGGTCTATTCCACGCTGTCGATTGCCTCTTGCGCGCAGGCCACGGGCAGCGCTCCGGTCAGTTGTTGGTCGGCTTTTGGAAGCGGTCTACCTTACGCGCCGGTGACGCAGCTAAGCGCCAGTCCGGCGTCCTCCTCCACCCAAGTGCTGGTTGCTGCCACCTACGGCCGCGGCATCTGGATGGCCCCACTGTTGACCGCGGGCGAAGTACCGACGACGGTTACAGCAGCTCCCGCATCGCTCGACTTCGGCAGCCAGGGAGTGGGAACCACCAGCAGCGCGCAGACCGTGGTGCTGACCAACACCGGCGCCAATCCTCTGCTGATCACCTCCATTACCCCCACCGGGGACTTTGCCGCAACCGACAGCGAAAGCGCCAAATGCCTCGGGCAAACGGTGGCGAGCGGTGCGAATTGCTCGATACAGGTCACGTTTACACCTACCCAGACGGGTTCCCGCACTGGCGTCGTAACCGTTGGCGGCAATTTGTCTGGAGGCAACCTGACTATCGCGCTCAGCGGGACCGGTACGCCCTCGAGTGCTGTCACCATCAGTCCCGCTACTCTTGATTTCGGCGCCACGCCGGTCAACTCCACATCCACCAATCTTCAGGTCACGGCGGAGAACACGGGTGCCGTCGCGGTGCCGATCAGTGGGGTTACGGTGACGGCGCCGTTTGTCCTGGCCAGCAGCAGTTGCACCGGTTCGCTGGCTCCGCCCAGCACCTCGCCCACCGCCCCGCCAGCCGCCTGCCAGATGGAGGTGGCCTTTGCGCCCACCCAGGCCGGACCGGCCACCGGAACGCTGACCTTTACCGATGCTGCCAATACGTTAACGGTCGCGTTGAGCGGTACCGGGCAATCTCCGCCTACCGACGCGCTCTCTCCCACTTCGCTCACCTTCCCCGGAACCGTGGACGGGCAACTCTCGGCCGCGCTGGTCATCACCCTGACCAACAACGGCGATTTGCCGCTGGAACAAATTTCCATTCCGCCGCTGAGCGGGGTCTTTCAGACCACCAACAAATGCACCACCCAGCTTGTAGCGCATTCCAGTTGCGACATCGATGTGGTTTTTGCGCCTGTCCAGCCCGGAAACCAGACCGGAACCCTCACCATCTCCGATGCGATCCGCACCCAGACCGTGGCTCTTTCAGGCATCGGCCTGGTGCCGCCGTCCTTTGGTGTCAGCCCGACCTCTTTGACCTTTGCGGCGCAGGCGGTGGGCCAGGCCAGTGCGGCCCAGACCCTTACGGTCAGCAACACCGGCGGAGCCCCGATGGCCAACATCGGCTTCGCGATCACCGGCCAATCCGCCAGCGAATTTTCCTGCGGCACAACCATCTGCAGCGCCACCAATTGCGGCGCCACGCTGGCCAACGGAAGCAACTGCACGGTGCAGGTCGTCTTCACTCCTTCCACCGCGGGAGGGGGCACGGCAGCGCTGGTGATCTCTTCGTCGAGTCCGGGCGTTGCGGCTGCGAGCGTGCCGTTGATTGGCGTGGGTCAGGACCAGAACGGCCTCAGCGTGCAGCCGGCGCAGTTGAACTTCTCCGTGGTCGCTCCCGGCCAAACGAGCTCGCCGCAGACGGTGATCGTCACCAACACCGGCAAGGTCGCCGCCAACTCGCTGGCCCTCCAGGCCTCGGCTCCCTTCGCATTGGTCAACAACACCTGCGCGGCCAGCCTGGGAGCCGTCGCCAGTTGCACGGCGGGGGTGGTCTTCTCGCCAACGGTCAACGGAGTGTTCACCGGTACATTGACGGTCGCCTCGTCCTTGCAGTCCGCTCCCACCACGGTTCCGCTCAGCGGGACGGGCGGAGTTCCAGGCGCGGTTCTGGTGCAGCCTACATTTCTGAACTTTCAACAAACCGGGGTTGGAGCGGTCTCCAGCCCCCAGACGGTCACCATCACCAACTCCATCGGCACTGCCGACCTGAACAGCTTTTCGCTGGCTGCAAGCACCGGCTTCCGGCTCGTCAACAATACCTGCGCTTCCACTCTTGCGGCCGGGGCCAGTTGCACGGCCGGAGTCGAGTTCGCCCCCGCCAGCGCGGGTGCGCAGACCGGCGCCCTGACGGTGACTGACAGCCTGATGACGGCGGGGCAATCCATGCCTCTTACTGGAATGGGTTTCGACTTCACCGTTGCCGTCTCCGGTTCCTCCAGCCAGACCGTCGCCAACGGGCAAACCGCCAGCTACAGCCTGACCATTGCCTTGCTGAACCAGACCCAGGCGGCGACGATCGGGCTCTCCTGCGCAACCGCTTCGTTTCCCGCCTACGCGTCCTGTGGGTTCAACCCCTCCGCCAACCTGCAGATTCCCGCCACGGCCAGCGGCAACGTGACGGTCGAGATCCTCACCGGGCAAACCACGAATTCGGCCAGCGCCGTGCGTCCGTCCAAGTGGCGGCTGCTTCCCTTGGCCTGCGGGTTTCTGCTGCTGCCGCTCGCCCTCGGACGGCGGCGCAGATTCCTCATGATGGTTGCGGTGCTGGCGATTCTGGCTGGCGGCGTCTCCAGTTGCACCTCCTCCGGCGGCATGTCGAACGGAGGCACTTCCAAGTCCGGCTCCGGCATCACCCCCGCGGGAAGCTACACCATTACCGTCAACGCGCTCTCAAACAATGTTTCGCACCCGGTGACTGTGACGCTTACCGTCGACTAACCCAGTTCCGAATGGAGGCAAATCGAAAACGGCTATACTCAATCTTCGGAGTTTTGCCGGAATTGTCCGTCACGGAAACTGTTTCCGGACGTCCGGCTGAGGATGGGGAAGAACAGCGAATGACCGCCAAAGTGACCGTGAAAGAAGTGGAGCGCGTGGCCGAACTGGCCCATCTGGAGCTGGCGCCGGAAGAGACCCAGCACATGCTGAAAGACTTGAACGCAATTCTCGATTATGTGGCCGAGCTGAACGAGCTGGATACCACCGGGGTGGCTCCGCTGGCGCAGATCAGCGAACTGGACGATACGGCCGGCGCGGGTGTTTTGCGCCCCGATCTGCCGCTGCCCTCGCTCGATCGCGCCGCCGTCATGTCCCAGGCGCCGGAGACGGATCAGGTCTTCTTCAAGGTTCCCAAAGTGATTGAGCGCTAAGCGCTGTTCCAGACCGGTTTTCACGGTCCCCCAAGCCTCCGCCAGACTGCAAACCGGCTGAGGAAGAAAGACCATCAGGAGGCCGGAATGCCGCCCGATGGCAAAAGAGAGGAAAGCTCGATTGTCCAGCGAAGCCAAACCTGCTGAAAGCTACGTTGAAAAGCCGAAAACCCTGGCCGTGTTGCGTGCCGAGATTGCCGCCGGCCACACCCGGGCCACCGATCTTGCCGCCAGCTACTTTGAACGCATTGCCAGCGTGAATCCGCGGCTCAATGTCTACCTGAGCATTACCCGCGAGCGCGCTCTCGAACAGGCCGCGCGCGTGGACGACGCCGCTGCCAAGGGCAATCCACTCGGTCCCCTGGCCGGCATCCCCATCGGCATCAAGGACGTTCTGGTCATGAAGGGCGCCCCGGCCACGGCGGGCTCTAAGATTCTCGAAGGGTACAAGCCTCCGTATGACGCCACCTCGGTGTCCAAGCTCGAGGCAGCCGGCGCCGTGCTTCTGGGCAAGTTGAATTGCGACGAGTTCGCCATGGGCGGCTCGAATGAGAACTCGGCTTACGGGCCGGTGCGCAACCCCGTGGACACGGAGCGGGTTCCGGGCGGCTCCAGCGGCGGCTCGGCGGCAGCTGTGGCGGCCAACATGGCCGTGGCTACTCTCGGTTCCGACACCGGCGGCTCCATTCGCCAGCCCGCCAGCTTTTGCGGCGTGGTGGGGGTGCTGCCCACCTATGGCCGTGTTTCGCGCTATGGATTGATCGCCTTTGCTTCCTCTCTGGATCGCGTCGGCCCTTTCGCGGGCAATGTGCGCGACGCGGCTACGCTGCTGGGCGTCATTGCCGGCCACGACCCCAAGGACGCCACCAGTTCCCCGGCGCCGGTTCCCGACTATGCCGCCGAAAGCGACAAGCGCGCCGAGGGGCTGCGCATCGGCGTCCCGGCGGAATACTTCGGCGAAGGACTCGATCCGGAGGTGCGCGCGGCCATTGAAAAGGGCATCGACGCGCTCAAGGCCTCCGGCTGCACCGTGAAGCCGGTCTCGCTGCCTCACACAAAATACGCCATTCCTACTTATTATCTGGTGGCGACCGCCGAAGCCAGCGCCAACCTGGCCCGCTTCGACGGCGTGCGCTACGGCTATCGTTCGCCGAACGCGGAAACCCTCTCCGACCTCTACTGCCACTCCCGCGAGGAGGGCTTTGGCGCCGAGGTCAAGCGCCGCATCCTGCTCGGCACCTACGCGCTTTCCGCGGGCTATTACGAGGCTTACTATCGCAAGGCACAGCAGGTCCGTCGCCTCCTGGCCGAAGAGTTTCTCAGCGCCTTTGCCGAAGTGGACGCCATTGTGACGCCGACCTCACCTGTGCCGGCCTTCAAGCTGGGCGAAAAGTCGAACGACCCGCTGGCCATGTATCTGGCCGATGTCTACACGGTCACGGCGAGTCTGGCCGGCATCTGCGGCGTGAATGTACCTTGCGGCGCAACTTCCGCGGGTTTACCGATCGGCATGCAGGTTTTGGCTGCTCATCTGGATGAAAGCACGGCCTTCCGCGTGGCGCGCGCCGTTGAAGACGCGCAGCTTTAGTCGGGATTCCAGTGTGTTGAATCTGAAGTTCGCAGCCTGATTTGGGACCTGGATGCTGAGCGGAAAGCGTTGAAGACGCAGATCCTTCGCTACGCTCAGGATGACAAGGTTTTTGTGGCGAACTTCGGAGATGGGACACTCGGGCCTGGATACAACAACACGTAGTCGCAAGACACGAAATCAGGCGGTCGGAAGCTCAAGGAGTAAGTGGAATGAGCAAGGGCGCAAGGATTTGGGTTTTGGCTTTGTCGGCATTTTTTGCCGTCTCTCCGTCGCTCTCCGCGGCTCGCAAGCCACACATAGTGGTTCTGGGCGCGGCCCGGCGTGTGCATTACTCCAAGGCGGGCGACCCGGCCGGCGCGGCTGCGGGCGAGGAAGAGCTGAAGATTCGCGCCCTCATGGTGGACGGAACCCTCAAGGAGTGGACCACCGGCGACGCCCATGATGTGACCGACCGCAGCTTTGTGGTGCGCCGCGTCCTCCGCCTCAACGATTCCTTGCCCGGCGACAAGCCATCCGCCGGCGACAAGCACTGGGTGTGGCAGCGCGGCCCCTGGTTACTGGTCGATCGCGTCAGCGGTCACGTTGTAGCTCTCAAACTTCCGGACTACGATCCGGCTGTCAGCCAGGTGAGCTGGTTCCGCGACTATGCGGCCTACTGCGGCGTCACCCCCAGCGGCAAGAGCCTCTACGCAGTGGTGGCGCAGGTGGCGGCGCGTAAGCCAGTGCTGGCCAAAAAGCTCTCGGCTTTCGACGCGGAGAGCCACCCCGACCCGGCCTGCACTCCTGCCGACTGGCAGCGCGAACCGCTCCGCATCACCTTCCATCCCGCAGGCAAGGATCAGGTGGGCTATGACATCGTTCCCGGCTCGGCGGTGCTGGTCGAGGAGGCGGGCGACGAGACCGAAACGCCCGCGCCGGCCGCGGAAGGAAAGCAGAAGTAGCGAGTTAGCCAAGGATCCGTGTCATGGACGCCACCGGATGGCAGACGCGATGCGACCTGAGAGCCTGAGATGTCTATCGCCGTGTCTGCTTGAGAAGCTGCCAGAGCGCCCAAAGCAGAAAGCTCTCGCCCAGGGCAAACGGAATCAGCAGAAACCACATGAGAGAAAATTCTGGCATCGGAAGAACTCCTTTCGATCTCTCTTCTCCACGAGAGCCGTTGCCGGGCGGCAGGCTCGAAGAGGAAAGCATCGACAGTTCCATGGGAAGCCGGAGGCGATAAGGATGGCGCAGGGGAGCTGTAAGGGCTTCGTAAATACCTGGGAAAACCGGGCAGGAACCGCCGCGGCAGCCCACTGCAGGGAATGCCGCGTGCAATCCGCCTTGACACGCAACAGGCCGCGCGTATCTTATCTTCGTTAGGCATTCTTTTGGAATCCGTCGGGAAATGAGCACGGGAGAACCGTGTTGCCTCTCGATCGGGTTTCCGGAGAGCACCGTGTCGAACAGGAAACAGACGGCAATTGGGTCTAAAGTAGGGTATGCGGACGCGGAACTGGATTCCAGTTTCTGTCGAGCGGCAGCCGGACCCTCCTTGCAATGCCTGGACCGGGACGATTCGGCGGTCTGGGCCAGTCCGGAGCAGTCTGGATTATTCCCGGGAAAAATTCATTTATCGGGCGTCCGGCAGATCGCTGGGTATGCCTGTGCCCTGAAGCCGCCGCAATTCGGCAGCCAGGGGCGAGCAAAGGATGAGCGTGGCAACGAGTTTCGCAGTGTTGATTCTGATGCAGGCTGCCGGAGGCGGGAGCAGCCTTCCCATGCTCTTGCCCCTGCTACTGATCCCGGTTCTTTACCTGGTGATGATCCGCCCGCAGCAGAAGCGGCAAAAGCAGTGGCAGGCGATGCTGGCCGGTATCAAGGCAGGCGACCGGGTCACCACCGCCGGAGGCATTTGCGGTGTCATCATCTCCATCAAGGACGATGTATTCATCATGCGCGTGGCGCCGGATAACATCAAAATGGAAGTGGCCAAAAGCGCCATTGCTTCGGTGACCACCCAGGACAGCTCTTCAGCCTCTTGAGGCCCAACGGGCTTTTTAGGCTTCTGACTGGCTTTTAGCGATTTGGACTAGAGAAACGGGACGATGAAGAAGAATCTCAAAGGTAAAATTGCCCTCATCATTGCGGTCCTGCTGGTTTGCGTCTACGGCATCATCGGGGTGCCCTCTGGCGTAACCGGCAAGGCCCTCACCGAGGCTGTGAGCAAACGCATTCACCTTGGACTGGATCTGCGCGGCGGCGTCCACCTCATTTTGCAGGTTGTGGTCTCGGAAGCGGTGAGCCAGGAGACCGACAACACGGTGGGGCGCATTCAGCAGGATCTGAAAACGGCCAACCTGAGCTTTTCTCAGGTCTACAAGCCAGATCCCGCTAACAAACCCCAGATGATCCGGGTGGAAGGTACACCCGCGGGCAAGGCCAGCGACGTACGTTCGGCTCTCGATGCCAAGTATTCGAACGAGTACGACATCTCCGGCGGCGGCGCGGACTCCAGCTTCACCATAACCATGAAGCCTACGGTGGTGACGGCTCTCGACAAGAAGACCGTTCAGCAGGCCATCGAGACCATTCGTGACCGCGTTGATACCCTGGGCGTCAGCGAGCCTGTCATTCAGGAATACGGCCTGGGCGACAACCAAATCCTGGTCGAACTGCCCGGCATCGACGATCTGGATCGGGTCAAGAGCATCATTCAGTCCACCGCGCGGCTTGAAATTCATGCCGTGATTGGCGGTCCGTACAAGGACGACCAGGAAGCATTGGCCAGCGTCGGCGGCGCAGTCCCGCCCGACGAAGTCGTGGTCCACGGCTCCGGCACAGTTGGCAATGGTTCCGACTCCGACAGCGTCTATATCGTGCACCGCGTCTCGGTGGTGGCCGGCAGCGACTTCCGCTCCGCCGATCCCGGTACCGATCAGAACGGCCGCCGCAATGTCCGCTTCACGCTGACCAACGACGCTGGCGACAAGTTCTATGACTACACCAGCAAGAACGTGGGTCAGAGCATGGCCGTGGTGATGGGTGGCCGCGTCCGTGAGGTCGCCACGATCCAGAGCGCCATTCGCGACTCCGGCGAGATCACGGGCAGCTTCTCTCCCGACGAAGTGGCAATCCTCTCCAAAATGTTGCGTACCGGCGCGCTGCCGGCCTCGCTCAATTACCTGGAGGACCGCACCGTGGGCGCGTCGCTGGGCGCAGATTCCATCAACAAGGGCGTGACAGCCGCAGTCGTGGGCGTTCTGGTGGTCATGGCCTTCATGCTCATGTATTACCGCGGCTCGGGCATCAATGCCGATTTAGCGCTTTTCCTCAATCTGGTGATTCTGCTTGGCTTCATGGGATTTTCCGAGGCTACGCTTACCCTTCCCGGCATCGCCGGAGTCATCTTGACGATAGGTATGGGCGTCGACTCGAACGTGCTGATCTTCGAGCGAATACGTGAAGAGGTGCGCGCCGGCAAGGCGCCCTCGGCGGCGGTTGACCAGGGCTTCTCACATGCCTGGGTCACCATTGTGGACACCCACGTCACCACCATCGTTTCGGCGGCCATTCTGTTTGTCTTCGGCAGCGGCCCGGTCAAGGGTTTTGCCACCACCCTGGTCTTCGGCCTTCTGGCCAACCTGTTCACGGCGGTCTTTGTCTCACGGGTCATCTTCGATGCCCACTTGAACAAGTTGGAACCCGGCAAAATGGTATCCATCTAGTCTCGGCAGCGATGCTTGACGAGCGGCTTGGGAAAACTTTGAACGCTGGAGCCTCCGTAAGGCGGCTCCAGACCACAGGAAGGCAGAAAACCAGTGGAATTGTTTCGCAATGTAAATGTGGATTGGCTGGGAAAGAAATGGTACTTCCTCGGCTTTTCATTGATCTTCAGCGTGGCCGGCATCGTCTCGATGGGCATGCATTGGGCGACAATCGGCAGCCCAGTGCCTCTCGGCGTGGACTTCAAGGGCGGCACGCAGGTGCAGGTACAGTTCACGCAGACCCCGGACCTGAACAAAATCCGCCAAGCCACCGAGGCGGCCGGCATCAAGGACGCCAGCGTCGTGGTCTTCGATGCGGCCTCCAACAACGAGGTGCTGATCAGCCTGCCGGAGCAGCAGAACGAGAGTTCGCTCGACAGCGGCCGCCAGCAGATCGTCGATGCGCTCCGCAACCATTACGGCAATCCCTTCACCGTGCGCAATACCTCGGTGGTGGGACCCACGGTGGGCAAGCAGCTTGAGAAGCAGGCTCTACTGGCCACGCTCTACTCCATGGCCGGGATGCTGGTCTATCTCTGGTTCCGCTTCCAGTTGATCTATGGCGTGGCGGCAGTGGTGGCTTGCTTCCACGACACGCTGATCACCGTCGGCGCCTTCGCCCTCACCAACCAGGAAATCAGCCTGACCGTCATTGCGGCCATCCTGACCCTGGTCGGTTACTCCATGAACGACACAATCGTGGTCTTCGACCGCATCCGGGAGAACCTCCGCCTGAGCCGGCGTGAAGCCCTTCCCGAGGTGGTCAACCGCGCCATCAATCAGACCCTGAGCAGAACCGTGCTCACCTCCGGTCTTACCTTCCTCACGGTACTATCGCTGTATATTTTTGGCGGCGCGGTACTAAAGGGCTTTTCATTCGCGTTGGTGGTAGGTATTCTTATCGGTACATACTCCTCCATCGCTGTAGCGGCGCCCATGTTGGTGGCTTATCAGGAATGGAGCGCCAAGCGGGGCAATGCGGTGGCTCTGCCGGCAGCAAAACGCACCAGAGGCTAAGCCTTCAGAGAATTTCCAAGCGCCTTGCAGGTGCGGCTGGTCTGCAAAGCGCTGTTCCGATCAATGTGGGACAGTAAAACACGCTCTTTGTGGTATCGTTTCGATGCCGGGAACATTTCCACCGTTCCCGGTGTCTAATTAGAAGTAAGCAAACACCCGATTCGAGGCTGGCCATGTTTGAAGATTCCACGTTTGAATCCGCGGGCAAGATCAAGAGCAAGAGCAAGTATTGGATGATGGTGACTTTTATCACCAACGGTTCAGTCATCCTGCTCCTGATCCTCATTCCGCTGATCTATCCCGAGG
>Ga0224528_1001616_pt1 | contig 14377 bp, 11 predicted proteins | sample CBST25metaG_2_FD_179888 | JGI IMG/M metagenome (GOLD analysis project Ga0224528, IMG submission 179888) | Peat soil microbial communities from Stordalen Mire, Sweden - C.B.S.T25 | ecosystem: Environmental > Terrestrial > Soil > Wetlands > Peat | place: Sweden: Norrbotten County, Stordalen Mire...
GGTCCATGTGGGTGGCACACCCGACGGCGCTGACCGCCTGAAACCCACCGCCGACCAGCCGACGAGCGCCACCGGTTCGCTGCCTTCAGATTGGAGCGAGCTGATTCCCGAACTCGACCGCCAGCCCGGCGATGTGGTGATTCTCAAGCGCCAGTGGGGCGCATTCTACGGCACCGACCTTGACCTGCAACTGCGCCGCCGTGGCCTGACCCACATTGTGCTCTGCGGCGTCGCCACGGAAATAGGCGTGGAGAGCACGGCGCGCGATGCCTTCGAACGTGGTTACCAGCTCATCTTTGCCGAGGACGCCATGACCGGCACTTCCGCCGAGGGTCATCAGAACAGCATCGCGCGTATCTTTCCCCGCATGGGCCGTGTGCGCTCCACCGCGCAGATTGCCGCGGCCTTCCAGGCGTGAGCAGCAAGCACTCCGATCCTTCGCAGAACATTGTTCACGAACGATGGGTGCTCTAGGTGCCTCGCTGTTGGGCGCCTGGGAAAAATTGCGGGCTATAGCGAAACCAGAGTAGCTGTACCCAAGGGCAATGCGGCAAAGTGGCTTTTTCCTCAAGAAAAAGCCGCCTCGGAGACACTTTTCGAAGGCGCGATTACTCTGGTTTCGCTCTAGGATGACTGGTGCCGAATCTTCCTACCTCTTCTTCGCCTTGACGGCTTTCTTCGCGGGTTTGACTGCTTTCTTCACCGCCGGCTTCTTCAACGTCTTCAGCGCGGCGCGATTTTTTTCGATCAGGGCGCAACGCAGTTCCACGCAGGCCCGGCTGCGCAGCGGATCGGCGGGCGTATTCACCACATAATCCAGCAGCCGCTCCACGCTGCTGGTGGCCACATGCAGCCGTGTATCCGACGAGGCGTAGTAAATGAAGACCTCGCCCTTCTTGCCCTCGATCCAGCCGTTGCTGAAGACCACATTGGAAACGTCGCCAACCCGCTCCTCACCCTCTGGCGCCAGAAAATAACCGGCCGGTTTGTGTGTCACCACCCACGGCTGTTCCAGCTCGGTCAAGAAAAGATAAAGCACATAGCGCAGTCCAGCCGCCGTGTTGCGCACTCCGTGACCCAGGTGCAGCCAGCCCTGCGCGGTCTTGATCGGCGCTGGGCCCAGGCCGTTTTTCACCTCTTGAATGGTGTGATACGAGCGGTCGTCCAAAATAATTTCTTCGCCGATCACCGCGTTCTCAATGCTCTCCGCCAATCCCCAGCCAATGCCGCCGCCCTTGCCCGCCTGAATGAAATCGTCCTGTGGCCGCGTATAAAAGGCATACTTGCCGTCCACGAATTCCGGGTGCAACACCACGTTGCGCTGCTGTGGCGATTTCGATTTCAGGTCCGCCAGCCGCTCCCACGTATTCAGGTCGCGGGTGCGCGCAATGCCACACTGCGCCAGCGCCGAGCTGGTGTCCCACTCCGGCGCCTGCGGGTCTTTGCGCTCGGTGCAGAACAGTCCATAAATCCAGCCGTCCTCGTGCTTTACTACCCGCATGTCATACACATTGGTGTCTGGCTCGCCCGTCTCCGGCATCAGAATCGGAGCCTCGCGAAAACGAAAGTTATCAATTCCGTTCGCGCTTTCAGCCACCGCAAAAAATGATTTGCGATCCGCTCCCTCCACGCGCGCCACCACCACATATTTGCCCTTGTCCAGCAGCGCGCCCGCGTTGAAAACCGCGTTGATCCCCATCCGCTCCAGCAGCAGGGGGTTGGTCTTGCGGTCCAGATCGTAGCGCCAGGTGATGGGCGTGTGCGCCGCCGTCAACACCGGAAACTGATAGCGATCAAAAACTCCATTGCCGCCCGTCGCCTTTGTGTTGCGCCGGCCCAGCAGCTTTTCCTGCTGCCGAAACAAGCTTAGTGCGCTCTTCTTGAATTGCGCTTGGTTCATCTTTCTTCTCCATGTCGCTTCAGATCGTACGGTACAACCTCATCAATACCCTGCTAGTACCGTGACTGCGTGATTTGAAGTGGCCAGTATGTAGCGCCGGCCTCCTGGCCGGCTGTAGCGCGGACGTCCTCGTCCGCGCTTGTCCATGATGAATTACCAATTCATGTGGTCAGAGAACTAACTTCCTAACTCGCTAACTTGCCGCACCGTTCCATCACTTCAAAGCAGGCCCGGCTATTGTGATAAGGGCACTTCCAGGGGCCAACCTTGTCCTGATCCGCGTCCGGCACACCTGCTTTCGATACGAGCCAAAACCACTCGCCATGCTCGCGATCGACAATAAACTTTTCAATGAACCCCCAGCTCTTTTTGGCGGCTTCCCAAAACATCCGCTCGCCCGAAATCTGGTAAGCATTGATCATCCCCACCACGGCCTCGGCCTGCGGCCACCAATGCTTGTTCGTGTCGATGATTCCGGTCGGATCGGCCTCGTAGAGCAGGCCGCCATCGACGTCGAATCCCTGCGCGTACACGGCCTCCGCCATCTCCACCGCAACCTCGCGCACCCGCTCAAGCAGCGCCTCGTCGCCAAGCACTTCCGCGGCTTCACACAGCAGCCAACTGGTTTCGATGTCGTGCCCAAAAGATATTTTCTTCGAGCGCGGCTTCCACTCCTCGTCAAAAAATAAAATTGAATGCTGCGAAACTGGATGGATAATGCGATCAAGAAAAATCCCGATCAGCTCGCGCAGACGCAAGCGTACCCGCGCGTCCTCGTGATAACGCAGCAGCGTGGCATAAGCCTCCAGCAGATGCAGATGCGTGTTCATGGACCGTTTCTCGTCCATATCCACTTCGCTCAAGCGCTGATCCGTGGCCAGAGTCCAATCGCGCTCGCAGGTCTCAAAATATCCGCCGCACGAGTTATCGTGCCCGTGTAACTCGATCTGCTCCACCAATCGCAAGGCCAAAGCGAGGGCCTCGTTGTCTCCAGTGGCATGAAAATATTCAGCCAGCGCGTAAACCGTGAAGGCCTGCCCATAGAAGCGCTTCTTGGTGTCCAGGGGGCGGCCTTGGTCGTCCAGCATCCAATAAACTCCGCCAAATTCGCGATCAACAAAATATTGGCCAAGATACTGGTACGCGCGTCGCGCCGCGGCCAGATACTCCGCATCGCGGCGGACATTGAAGGCCTTCGCAAAGGTCCACAAAATCCGCGCGTTCAAAATCAATCCCTTGCCCGCATGAGTATCAACCGTCAGATCGTTCGCAATCTGACCGCGAAATCCGCCATGCTCTTCATCGAAAGTGTGTTGGAGCCAGAAGGGGAGAATGTCCCCAAAAACTTCTGCTTCCGCTCTCTGCCGTAATTCCAGCACGGTAACTTCTCCTTGTAACTTTTGTCCGCCGACTTGTTTCTTTTTAGTCCCCCAACGGTATTTCCGACCCGCCGTGCATGAACCCATGATTCTGGGTGCCCCCGGTCCCTCGCATTCGGGGACCGGGGAGAACACCAATCTCGGCTTCGCCTGGAGTAGTTTCTTTTCAGTTAGTCGGCTTCAAAATTCCATCAATGCGATCCAGTTCTTCAGTGCTGAAATCAAGGTTGGCTAGCGAGGCCACATTCTGCTCAATCTGCTCCACGCGGCTGGCGCCAATCAGTGCCGAGGTCATGCGCCCGTCGCGCAACACCCACGCCAGCGCCATCTGCGCCAACGACTGCCCCCGCGCGGCGGCCAGCTCGTTCAGCTCACGTACCCGCGCCAAATGGCTTTCATCCACGTCGCGCGTCTTCAGAAAGCGTTCCTTGCGCGCGCGCGAGTCTACCGGGATTCCATTCAGATACCGATTGGTTAAGAGCCCCTGCGCCAGCGGACAAAAGGCAATCGCGCCCACGCCTTCATTGCCCAGCACATCCAGCAAACCACTCTCCAAGCCGCGATTGAACATCGAGTACTTCACCTGATGAATCAAAAACGGTGTGCCCAACTCGCGCAAAATCCTCACTGCCGCGGCCGTCTGCTCCGCGTTATAGTTGGAGACCCCCGCGTAGAGCGCGCGCCCCGAGCGCACAGCCTGATCCAGCGCGCGCATGGTTTCTTCCAGCGGAGTCTCGGGGTCAGGCCTGTGCGAATAGAAAATATCCACATACTCCAGCCCCATCCGCCGCAGGCTCTGGTCCAGGCTAGCCAGCAGATACTTGCGCGACCCCCAGTTTCCATAAGGCCCTGGCCACATATCATAGCCAGCCTTGGTGCTGATGACCAGTTCATCGCGGTAGGGCTTCAAATCCAGCCGCAAAATCTCGCCAAAGCTGCTCTCCGCGCTGCCCGGCGGCGGGCCGTAGTTATTGGCCAGGTCAAAGTGGGTGATCCCCAGGTCAAAGGCCCGCCGCACCATGGCGCGGCCATTCTCAAAAGCATCCACGCCGCCAAAGTTATGCCACAACCCCAGCGAAATGGCGGGCAGCTTCACGCCGCTCCGTCCCGTGCGCCGATACTGCATCGCGTCATAGCGATCTTCGCTTGCAATGTACAAGATAATCCTCCTTGGCTTACAGCGCCAGTCCCTTCAAAAACTTGCGAAAAAGCGGCCCCAGATCGTCGCGTTTCAGTGCGAATTCAACCGTAGCCTGTAACATGCCCAGTTTATCGCCAGCGTCAAATCGCTTGCCCTCGAAGGTGTAGCCAAACACCTTCTCTTCCTTCAGCAGCGCCTTGATTCCGTCGGTAAGCTGTATCTCGTTGCCCGCGCCGAAGTCGGTCTTTCCAAGTAATTCGAAAACCCGTGGCGTCAGCACATAGCGGCCAATGATCGCCTGCTTCGACGGAGCATCCTCAAACTTCGGCTTTTCCACCATCCCGGTGCAGTTATAAATGCGCGGGTTATCAGGATCTTGCGATCCGGCCAGCACGCCATAGGCGCTGATCCCCGGCCCCTCGACGGTTTGCGTGGCCAACACCGAGCCGCCCCGCTCATCGAAGACGTCGATTATTTGCTTCAGGCAAGGCACATCGGCATCAATCACATCGTCCGGCAAAATCACCGCGAATGGCTCGTCGCCCACCAGATCCTTGGCGCAGAGCACGGCGTGGCCCAGCCCCAGCGGCTCTTTCTGGCGCACATAGCTGATGCGCGCCAGCGACGAAACTCCGCGCGAAATCGCCAGCAATTCGCTCTTTCCCTTCCGCTCCAGCGTCGCGTCAAGCTCGAAGCTGTGATCAAAATGATCCTCAATCGTCCCCTTGCCGCGTCCAGTCACAATGATGATGTGCTCGATCCCCGAGGCAATCGCTTCTTCCACGCCATATTGAATGATGGGCTTGTCCACCAGCGCCAGCATCTCTTTGGGAATGACCTTCGTCGCCGGCAAAAAGCGCGTCCCTAGTCCACCTGCGGGAAAAACTGCCTTCCTTACCCGATTGCCCATCTTATGACTCCTCGCTTCAATAGTAGCTGCCGGTTTCGCGCGGCGTAAACTTACGCTCCCAGCATACTAGCTCGCCATCAAGATAGCTCTACACATTGCGTGGGATGTGCAAAAACTGCGGTCTCAAGGCATCAAGAGCCAAAACCTGCGATTTGGCAAACTCACAGCGCTGGCGACTCATCTCCCAGCAAGGCCTCGCGCACAATCTTGATCGGCGGAAATCCCTGCCGTAAAAAGTTATTGTGAAACTCCTCCAGCGAAAATGCCGAGCCCTGCTTTTTCTTCAAATCTTCACGCAGTTTCATGATCTCCAGCTTGCCCAGCGTGTAATAAAGATACGTCGGGTCACTGGTGCCGCGTTTGGTTTCGACAATCGCGGCCTCTTTGGACTGATATCCTTCTCTCTGGAAGAATGCAATCGCCTCGTCATAACTCATGCGCCCCGAGTGCATCTCGATGCCTACAATAAAGCGCGCATTGCGCAAGAGCGCATCCTGTAACTGGCCGAGGCGCAGGAATTTAGATTCGCGCTCGTCCTTGGCTCCCGCGCCGGGTTGGCCATAACCTTCATCCAGCATCATCTGCTCGGTGTAGTGCGCCCATCCCTCCACGTTGGTGTTGGCGCCCAGCAGTTTGCGCACCCGGCTCGGAGCCTGCGGCACCCACAAGAACTGAATGTAGTGCCCCGGATAAGCCTCATGCACCGCGGTCGAAATCACCGTGCCGATATTGAACGAGTGCATGAAGCCCTCCACCTGCGCGGGTGCCATCGATGGGTCGGGCAGCGTCACGTTGAAGTAGGCTTCGGTTGCGTGCGTCTCAAACGGCCCCGGCGTATCCATCGAAGCAAAGGTCGTGGCGCGCATGAAGGCCGGCGTTTCCTCCACAATCGGTCGCACGTCGGATGGAATCGTAACAACATGATGCGCGCGAATAAAGCTGACCAGTCCATCGAAGGTTCCACGAAAAGTCGCCAGCAGTTGATCGGGCGCGGGATGATACGAGCCTAACTGCTCCACCACCGCGCGCGGCTCTTTCGCCGGCTCCAGTTCTTTGGCAATCTCGTTGAAGTGCGCCTGATTCTTGCGCAGATCGGCCCAACCAATCTCCAGCAGTTTGTCGAGCGGCAGATCGACCATCTCGTCATACGACAGCTTCTTCGAGAAAGTCTCCGCGCCAATGCGATAGTCGCCATTCGACTTCGCCAGCAGGTCGGTTTTCAACCAGTCGAGATAACTCTTCAGCCCCGCAATTACTGCTGCATTGCTCTGCGCGAACTCGGCCTTCAACGCCGCATCCTGCGCATCGGCAAAGGCCAGCGGCACATCGTGCTCAAAGAAGCTGATAATATCCGGCAACTGCTCGATGGCGATTTCGGTATAAATGTGCGGTGGATTCTTCAGATTCAAGCGCGCACTGCCGAGCAGCGCGGGCATTTGTTTTTCCCGCGCAATCAGCGAACGCAGTCGCTCATCCGGCGAAGCAAATCTGCGTTCCATCAGCGAGAAAGCTCCATTGGCGCAGGTGCCGGAATAGTTGTCCGCGTTCTTCTCCCACGGCCGAATCACTTCCAGCGTCAGCAATTGCGAGCGGATATTCGATAGCACTATGGCACGATCACCGCGCGTTGTCTGGTCCAGCGCGGTTGCGTCTCCATGAATTGCTTCGATGCGCTTCTCGAAATCCTTTAGCACAGCAATCTCAGCATCAATGTTCTTCCGCGACTCATCGGCCAGTTGCGTGTCGTATTGGTGATACCCCGCCAGCGTTCCACTGGCTGGATCAAAGTGAAAATACACCTGGTCGAGATACTCGTCAGAAACTTTCTGGAATTGCTGCTTCCAGTTTTCATTGGCGGCGTTAGCGGTCATAGCAAAAGTCATGCAAACTCCAATCGCAAGCAACTGAATCGCTTTCTTCATCGTGCGTCTCTCTCTCTGTTGCGTGTGGTTAGCAGCCTGTAGTGAAAGTCCGAATCGCTCAAAACATTCCCTCAGGGGCTAAAGCCCACCCTTTATTACTCTGTCTTGCGGCACGGCTAAAGCCGTGCCCTTTCAAATCCCGACTTATGCCACAGAACGGTTAGGAATGCTCTGGCGTCAAATTGGCAATTAGTTCGTGAATCTCGAGCAAAATCTCGTCGCTGCGCGTGGTAGCCAGAGGATACTTCAACAGACCCTGAGGTGTGAACTGCGCACCCCGTTTGGCGTTGCGCGCTACAAGCCGCATCAGGCGCTGCGGATCGATGGTCGCGTTCTCGGTGAAGCGGATGTGCAGTTCGGCGCGCTTGCGGTCTACCTGTGCAATGCCAAGCCGCTCGCACTCCAGGCGAATGAGCGATGCCTCCAGCAGATAAACCGTTGCGTCAGGCGGTGCGCCATAGCGGTCTTCCATCTCGGCGCGTACTTCGTCGATGGCCGCTTCGCTCGTGGTTCCGGCAATCTTTTTGTAGAGCCGCAGCCGCTGATTCTCTTCCGGCACATAACTCTCGTCGATGCGCAGCGCGATGCCCAGGTTGAGTTGCGTAACTGGATGCTCCTCGCTCGACTCGCCCTTCATCTCCTTCACCGCGGCCTCAAGCATCGAAGTGTATAACTCGAAGCCAACCGCCTCGATGTGCCCGCTCTGTTCGCCGCCCAGCATGTTGCCCGCGCCGCGCAACTCCAGATCGAGCGCCGCAATCTTGAAGCCCGCTCCCAAATCGCTGAACTCTTTCAGCGCCGCCAATCTTCTGCGCGCAATTTCGGTCAGCTCTTTTTCGGGCGGAATCAGAAGGTACGCATAGGCGCGGCGATTCGACCTGCCCACGCGGCCTCGTAGCTGATATAACTCGCTCAGTCCATGACGGTCGGCGCGATTGATGAGCATCGTGTTGGCCAGAGGAATATCAAGCCCGTTCTCAATGATCGTGGTGGCAACCAGCACATCGTATTCGTGGTGCATGAAGGCCAGCATCACGCGCTCCAGTTCCGCTTCGCCCATCTGCCCGTGACCAACAATCACGCGCGCCGCTGGCACCAACTCCTGAATGCGCGCGGCAATTTCATAGATGGAATCGACGCGGTTATGCACAAAATAAACCTGCCCGCCACGCTCCATTTCCACTTCCACAGCGGAGCGGATAATCTTCTCGTCGAACTTGGCTACCACGGTTTGAATCGCCATGCGATCCTTGGGCGGCGTCTCGATCACGCTCATGTCGCGCAACCCCACCAGAGACATGTGCAGTGTGCGCGGAATCGGCGTGGCGCTCATGGCCAAAACGTCAATCGCGCGCCGCATCTGCTTGAGCCGCTCCTTGTGGCGCACTCCGAAGCGCTGCTCCTCATCCACAATCAGCAAGCCCAGATCTTGAAACTTGATGTCTTTGGAAAGCAGCCGGTGGGTGCCGATCAGAATATCGACCTTGCCCATCTCCACGCGCTCCACAATGGCTTTTTGCTCTTTCGCGGTGCGGAAGCGCGAGATCATATCGATGCTAATGGGGAACTGCGCAAATCGTTTCTTGAATGTCTCGAAGTGCTGAAAGCTGAGAATCGTCGTCGGCGTCAGCACCGCGACCTGCTTGCCGTCTTGCACCGCCTTGAAGGCCGCGCGCATCGCCACTTCGGTCTTCCCGTAGCCCACATCGCCGCACAGCAGCCGATCCATCGGCCTGGTCGATTCCATGTCGTATTTAATGGCTCGAATCGCCGATAACTGGTCCTCGGTTTCGGTGTAGTCGAAGGAGTTCTCAAACTCGCGCTGAAAGTCGTTATCCTTGGAAAATGAAACACCCTCCGCGGTGGTTCTTTCCGCGTATAACTTCAATAACTCTCCGGCCATGTCTTGCATGGCCTTGCGCACCCGCGCCTTGGTCTTGGTCCACTGCTGTGTGCCCAGACGATTCAGAACCGGAGCAGGCCCGGCATCGGTCGAGCGGTACTTTTGTATCAAATCCAGTCGAGTTAGCGGAACATATAACTTGGCTTGTTCGGCAAACTCCAGAATCATGAACTCGACCCTGAGTCCGTCCTGCTCGATCTCCTTGAGTCCTTGATACTGCGCGATGCCGTGCTCCACATGCACTACGTAATCGCCCACGGTCAGATCGCGAAAATCCGAAACGAACGCTGCCGTCTTGGATCGCTTGGGCTCGGGCCGCGCCGCCACATCCGCGTCGTCTGATAAGTCGTTGGCCCCGAAGAGAATCAGATTCGAGTCTTGAAAACTAACTCCCGCGGAGATCGGTGAACGCACGATCAACGGCACACGCAAGTCGCCGGCCAAGTAGCTCGCTTCATCGAGCGCCGATTCGCCCGGGCGCGCATTGCGACTGCCCAGCCGGTAAGGTATCTGGTACTCGCGCAAGACCGTAGCCAGACGATCCACATCGCCCTGGTGCGGCGCGGCCAGCACAATGCGCGTCTCCGCGGCCATCAGCGCGCGCAACTGCTCGGTCAGCGCTGGAATCGAACCATGAAAGCGCAGCGTGGGCCGCGTGTTCAGCTCGATTTCGCCCAGTGTGTTGTCCACGTCCAGCACGTCCACCACGCCCAGTTGATCCAGGTCCAGGCCCATGTGCGAGTCAAGCTGCGCGCGCAGCACTTCGGGGCGCAGATAAATATCCTCGGGCACAATCAGCGAGCCCATCGCCGAGCGCTCGTGGCGCTGCTCGACCTTGTTCCACCAGCGGTCAATCTGGTTGCGCACCATCGCCGGCTCGTCCACAAACAGCGCGCATTTGGGCAGCAGGGTGAGCAGCGACTTATTCGCGCCCGCGACCGTCGAGAAAAACTCCCAGCCAGGAAAGACGCTCACTCCTCCGGCCGACGCTAACTCGGCGGCCATCTGCTCGCGCTCTTCGGAGTCTTCGCCCTCCGCCTCGACGCGCTGCCGGTTTAACCGCCCATGCACGGCGGCCAGCAGCCGCTCCGTCACCGGCGTCTCGGTCAGGGGCAGCAGTTCGGCCTCATCCAATCCGCCCTGCGAACGCTGCGTCTCTGGATCGAATTTACGAATTGTCTCGATCTCGTCGCCAAAAAACTCGATGCGCACCGGGCGGTCGGCCTCGGGCGAATAAACATCCAGAATTCCGCCCCGCCGCGTGAACTGCCCCGGCATCTCGACCAAATCCATCTGCGTGTAACCGACGCTACCCAAGTGGCTGGTCAGCGTTTCCAGGTCGATCTCGTCGCCGCGCTTCAACGTTACCGCGAGGCCAGCGTAGTAGTCGCAATCAAAGAGCCTGAGCGCCGCGGCTTCGACCGGTGCAATCAGAATCTCAACCGCTCCGGTGGCCAGCTTCCACAGCGCAGCCGCCCGCTGCTCCTGCACGTCGGGATGAGGCGAAAGATTTTCAAAGGGAAGCACATCGTGGGCCGGCAAGCGCACCACCAGCGAGGGGTCCACCGCGCCCGTCAACTCGCAACCGGCGCGCAGCATCGGCTCCAGTGCCTCGGCGGCCTTGTTGTCGGCCACCAACACAATCACCGGCTGCTTGGCGGCTCGCGCCATCAGAGGAATGTAGAGCGCCCGCGCCGTCTGGGTCAGTCCAGAGACACGCCTGCGCCCCGCCGCCAGGCTCAGATGCCTTCGTACGCGCTCAAACCCGGAAGAGTGCTCCAGCTCCGCGAAAATGTCGCGGACAAACGGGAGAATCATGTGGATTCCAGTGTAGCAGCGGGAGGCATACGTACGTGCAAGACACCGCTTATGTCTGCATTAACCAAGTTTCTGTATCTGGAATTAACTTGTGAACTTGTTTTTCGCCGCTTGCGCAGCTTAATCTGCAATTTGGGGGATGCACGACAATGGTGATCGATCAAAACGGAAAGCATCTGAATGAGGTGTGGCATGCTGCGGATTTTCGTGTTTGGGTCAATAGACTAAACGACTTCAGCAGGACGAATACAGGACAAAGTGAAACCTACTACGATCTGGTCCATAGCGCCCTGAATGCTTATGTCGACAAAGCACCTGATGGATGGATCAAGTCCAGCTTTATCCCAGGAAAGGATTGGACAGGCACACCTTATGATCCGCTTTATCTGTGCCTTGGAACAGCTTTTGACTACGATCAGTGGAATGATGCACGGCTCTTTTTTGGGCTGTTTGTATGTCAGGTTTTGATCGAGCGAGACGAAGAATGGAATGTGTTTGCCAAAGCCGAAAAGGAGGATGGTACGATCTACCATCGCACTTCGGATTAGCTTAAGTTTTTTGACGTGCGGCCCATCCGCAGTCGTGTCCTTCGTCCACCCGCTTGCGAATATCTTTGAGCAGCACCAGCAAATGCAGTGGGTCCGCGGGTGAGGCGGCAAAGTCGAATTGCTCGTAATAGCGCCGCGCCAGATCGTCTTTGGCATGAACGGCAAGCGCCCGAATCCCGGCGATCTCGGCGGCTTGCGCGGTGCGCAGCACGGCGTCGCGCAAAAGAGCGCGGCCCACGCCTTGCTTCTGCCAGTTTTTGTCGACTGCCAGACGCGCCAGCAGCATGATTGGCACGGGGTGCCGCGCGAGCCCCTTGCGCAAACGCTCCGGCGCATCGCCAAACTCGATTTGCCCAACGGCCAGGCTGTAATAGCCAACCACAACGTCGCCCACCAGGCCAACATAGCTCTGCGCCGCGCCCGCGCCCTGATTTTGCAGGGCATATTTCAGCAGCCAGCTATTGAGTGCTTCTTCTCCGCAATCAAATGTGTCGATCAGGTGGCCGCGCCGGAGTTTTTCAATGCAGCGCGCATCTTTCATTTTGTTGCGCCGGAGTTTGCCTTGCCAGAGTCGAAGAATCCCGGTTTGTTCAGAAGGGCTTGCAGGCGGGGCAAGGGTCGGGCGGGCGCGTCGAGAGCGGCTTGGAAGGCAGCCCACTTTTCCGCATCCAGGCCGAAGGTGCGGCGCTCTGCCAGCGTCTCTTCGGCGCGCGTGAGTGCGCTCTCCAGCACAAAGTCGCTCATCGAGCGATGCACGGCAGAGGCCGCGGCTTGTAGCTTGGCCTTGGCCGCGGACGAAACCCGCACGTCCAGCTTTTCCGTGCGCCGTTCCGAGAAAATGGTTTGTGTCGCCATCGACTTCTCCCCCAATACATTGATGATGGGGGTATTGTCTTGACGATGTCAAGACGTAAATCTCGGTCTAAACGCGGAACGGAAGCGCGAATCCCCTCAAAACAGCGGCGTCTGCCGTCCCGGCATCGTCAGCCCAAAGTGCTCATACGCCAGTCTGGTCGCCACTCGTCCGCGCGGTGTCCGATCCAAAAATCCAATTTGGATGAGAAACGGCTCATACACCTCTTCCAGCGCGTCCTGCTCCTCGGCCAGAGTCGCGGCCAGCGTGCTCAGCCCCACTGGCCCGCCGTCGTACTTCTGAATAATGGCCAGCAGCAGCTTGCGGTCAATCTCGTCAAAGCCGTGCGCGTCCACTTCCAGCATGGTCAGCGCGGCGTTGGCTGTTGGCCGGTCGATCTCGCCATTGCCGCGCACCTGCGCGTAGTCGCGCACCCGCCGCAGCAGCCGGTTGGCAATGCGCGGTGTGCCCCGCGAACGCAGAGCAATCTCCGCCGCTCCGTCCTGGTCAATCGGCACGCCCATCACCTCCGCCGAGCGCGTCACAATGAAGCGCAACTCGTCTTCGGTATAAAACTCCAGCCGCAGCAGAATCCCAAAGCGCGAGCGCAAGGGCGACGACAGCAGCCCCGGCCGGGTCGTCGCGCCCACAAACGTAAACGGCCTGATCTCCATTACGTGCGTCCGCGCCGCCGGACCCTGGCCGATGATGATGTCCAGCTTGTAGTCTTCCAGAGCCGTGTAGAGTTTTTCCTCCAGCACCGGCTGCATCCTGTGGATTTCGTCCAAAAACAGCACCTGCCGCTCGCGCAGGTTGGTCAAAATCGCCGTCAGGTCGCCCTGAATCTGCAACGCCGGCCCTGAAGTCTGCTGAAAGCCCACGTCCAGTTCGTTGGCAATAATCGTGGCCAGCGTGGTCTTTCCCAGCCCCGGAGGACCAAACAGCAGCACGTGATCCAGCGCCTCGCCGCGCGTTTTGGCGGCCTCCAGCGCAATCGCCAACTGCTCCTTCGCCTTCGACTGGCCAATAAACTCCCCCAGCCAGCGGGGGCGCAGTTTCAGTTCAAAACCCTGCTCTTCGTCGGCGCGCGAGGCGCTGACCAGCCGTTCCGGCGTGTTGTCGTGCGCAATTGCCATTGAAGAGAAGTCTAACGGGCTGGGGTAGAGGCTGCAACCGTTGCCGTTTGAATCGCCTTGCCCGGCAGAGTCGGATTGCAAACCAAGAACGCTACTGGGTGCCCCATCCATCCCGCGTTTTGTGCGGGATGGGTGGGATTGCACAATGCAAATCTGAAGGACCGGATCAGTAACGACTATATGTCCACGCCGCCAACCGGGCAAATCCCTGCCGCCGGGATTCAGCCTGTCAGAGGCCCCGCCCATTCACCAGCGCGGCCCATGCTTCGGGCGTGGTCGCGCCGTGCGGAACCCGCGCGCGATTGAGCTTGAAAAGCAGCTTCCGAATTCCCCGTAACTTGCGCTCGCCTTTCACAAAAGGAATCAACCTGGCCGCGGCTTTTTCCACTTCCGCCCGCTGCCTGGCAAAATCCGTTCCATCTTCTGGCCGGAACTGCGACCAGGCAATTGAGCCCACGAAGCCCGCCGCGCCAAATTGATTCGAGCGCAAAACATCTTCGACAAAAACCCGGATCGGGCCCGCGAACTCATGCAGCGAATCGTGAAAGGCAACCAGGCCCAGCGGCGCAACGCAGCGCATGAAGCCATCGAAATCCGTCTTCGCGCCAGCATAGGAATGATCGCCATCGATCCACAAAAACCGGATCGCATCCTTCCATTCCGCCGCAACTTCGCTTGAGTAGGCGCGCCGCGGAACCACAAAATCGGCCACGCCTGCCGCCGCAATATTCGCCAAAAACTCCTGATACGACGAGGACTCCGGCGCAGTTCGCTGTTCCAGCAACTCGGTGTTGTTGAAGTTATGCGGATCGATGGCCACTACGGGCCCCCAGCCCATAGTGCCGCGATACCTTGGCCAGCATTACA
>Ga0224528_1001619_pt1 | contig 14355 bp, 22 predicted proteins | sample CBST25metaG_2_FD_179888 | JGI IMG/M metagenome (GOLD analysis project Ga0224528, IMG submission 179888) | Peat soil microbial communities from Stordalen Mire, Sweden - C.B.S.T25 | ecosystem: Environmental > Terrestrial > Soil > Wetlands > Peat | place: Sweden: Norrbotten County, Stordalen Mire...
CTCTCGGCCGCGGCGATGAACTTCCACAAGCTGCTGAGAGCCTGTGAGGGAAAACTTGTCGCCGAAATCAGGGCGATGCTGGGGCAGTTCCTGCACCAATCGATCTTCACCGCCCCTCTGATCGCCTTGCCCTCTGACTGAAATCGGCTTTTTCAGGATCGACTAAGTAGCGCAAAATCTGGATTGTGGATAGGTTCGCCGTATATTCGCCTATACTCTACTCATGTTCCCATTACCAGAATCCGGCGTCCGCCCCTTCGTCATCGTTTGCAAAAGCTGCAGGCACAACATCCCCGCATCGGTTGAGACCCTGCCGGGCTCATGGATCGTTGCTGTCTGCCCGCTCTGCGGCGATGAACGCCGGTATCTGCCGGCCGACATCTTCCCCGGCAAGCTGTCCCCGGATCTGCTCACGAGATCCGGCCAGCCGCCGGCCCAACGGCGGTGAGGAATGGGGGAGATGAAGCGGGCCGTCGCGCGCGAACAACATGCTCGGGTGAAGCAAATGGAAGACGAGAAGCGGATGACCGACAGGTTCGTCTCCGCAACAGGAACTGTTTTTCGAGCACACGGCGGGGGACTGGCGCGTCGAGGTCGTCAAAACCTACGACCGCGCATACGCGCGCGAAGCCTTTGAAGCGATGGATCCGGCCGTCCGCCACCATCTCTGGAACGCGCTGCGCGTCGACGAAAACCATGAGCCGGAAGACATCCCCCGCCGGACACTTCCGATGGCCGGGACTTTCTCTGGGAGGAGCTGCTCGACTCGGCGCGGGAGGACGGCAATCTGCTTTCATTCTTCGTCGTCAACGATTCCGAGGCTTCCCGCAGCCTTTACGTGTCCCCGGACTGGCCCAGCGCCGAGGACTTCGCCCGGAGCCGCATCGCCGCTGCCCAGTGAGGGCCCACCCCGGTAGGTCCTCCGGGTTATAGCCGGCGGTCGGAGGAGAAGCGGGCAGGGAAGCCGTGCCCAGGCGGATTTTGGAGGAGTAAGCCCAAACCGCCGAAAATTCCGGGAGGCCCGTTTCCGCTCGTTTCGCGTTCAAACTTTCCATAATTTAGCTTAAGAACGGAAAGTTCTGAGCGGGATCTCAACCAAATAAGGGTAGGACGAGAACAGATTTAGCCATCCCAAGCATCGTAAACCGGAAAGTTTACCGTGGCGGAAAAACCGGCGGTTTGGGCGTAGACCCCCTGCTTGGTTTCCGCTTCGCCCCGCGCATCCGCGACCTGGGCGAAACCCGGCTCTGCGTACTCTTGTCAGGACCGGGGTAGAAGTGGCATTCCGGCAGCAATCACCCAACGCCGAAACATGTGGAATGTTGCTCACCGGTTAACTGAAGGGCAGGCGGAGGAGTAGTCAATCCGACTGGAACCTAGCTAGGTTGCGGAAAAACTTGCGCCATGGCGACTTATCAGGACTAATCAGCGGTTCGATGATCGCATTGGCTATCTGGGGCATTTGCATGTGGTCAGGCCGGCGATGACGATCTTGTGACGGTGGGGCAGATCGCCGAGCAAGTCATTAACGTCCTTGAGCATGGGGAGCGAGGAGGAGAGCGTGGGATCGAAGAGGGTGAGGTCTCCGGCATGGATCAGGATGTCACCATTGGGAACGGTGAGCTGGCGGTGAAGCCCATGGGTATCGCTCAGGCAGACCAAGCGGAGGGAACGAGCTGTATTCTCAGTCCTGTTCGGCATTGCTCGAGGGCTTCTTGGGCCCACCCTGCCCGCCTTTCAAAAAACGAGTGTGACAATCCAAAGAAATCCTCGACGCGCATCTCGGGATCGAGCGATTTGTTTATGGCCGTCCAGCAAAAATCAAGTCAATCTGGACAGACCCTTGGAGTGGAAACGGAAGGCGGATCTCGGTGTGTTCTTTGTAGAGGGAATTTTCTCTACCTGAGTAGACGACTACTGTCCGGTTCTCTGGCTCAACAATCCACAGCGCCATAACCCCAGCATCCCGGTAAATGTCCGTCTTCTCGTTGACGTCCTCGGATGGAGAAAGTATTTCGACTGCAAGCAGAGGAGGAACATCCAGGTAGGTATCGGCCCGTATGGCGTCTTTCCATCGATTCCGAGCGACGACAAAAACATCTGGAGAGGGCGCGGAGTTGGAGGACGGAAATTGAATGTTTGAGTTGCCGTTGACGGTGTATTCCGTGCCTTTGCATGCGGCGTCGAGCAGGTCTGCGATGTTTTGGCGGATGTGTTGGTGCAACGGCTTCGGCATTGGGGTCATTACAATTCGGCCGTGGATCAGCTCGTCGCGCAAACCTGGGTAGCCTTCGAACGAGTCGAGATATTGTTCGACCGTGATTGGATTTGTTGGGATAGCCATATTGACCTCCTCATCTTCTCTTCTCTGAGGACCTTGACCGCCTTTCAGCCCCGTTGTCCAGCTTCTCGGGCGTGGGCCGGTGGCCATGATGGCGGCAAGGGCCTGTATCCGTCCAGGTCGCCTTCTTGGATCGCCTTTGCCTGGACTCCGTAACCGTTTGCTTGCATGAGATTATCGAAGTCACCGCCGTGGCAGTCTGAAGACATGTGGACGGTTGCTCATGCCAAATTCCCTACCAGGAAGCGCGGCGTTGACGAAGAGGGTTTCATTGGTACAGACCGTTCCATATGCCCCATGAATATGGCCGAAGACGTGTAGCATCGGCTTCACCCTAAGAACGGCGGCTTTTAGTCGATGGCACCCTTCATGACGGTCGGAGCCTGGAGGCCGGTCGAGGATACCATAAGGAGGGCCGTGTGTCACAAGAACGTCGGTGTCGGCAGGGATGCGCGAGTAGAGTTTAGCTCGAAGCGTATCAGAGACAACACCAAAAGCCTCTCCAAGGAGTGGCGTGATCGGCGAGCCCCAGAACTTCAACCCCATGATCTCCACGCTTTCATCGATCAATAGCGTGGCGCTCGTGATAAGTGTGCGCCGGGCGGCGTCTTCGACGATAAAATCATGATTTCCCGGGATGACCACGCGATAGGCATGAGGAAGCTCACCAAGCCAATCATTGAAGTCGAGGAGCTTTTCTGCGCTTCTGCTGTCCATGGTGAAGTCGCCAGCGTGAATCAAAATATCGCCTGGCGGCACCTCTACTTCTCTGTGCAACTCATGCGTATCAGAAAGCACAACGATGGTGAGGCTGTCTGGGTTTCGTCCAACAACAGACGGCTTTTTCTTATGCTCAATTGTCGTCTCCATAATTGGCTATTTTTGCCCAACCCCTCGAAAAGGCCTGATTGGGGCTTCGAAGGGTTGGGAGTGCGAAAGTCTACTTTTGCACTCCTGATACGCCGGTTCCTGCCGCCGCCTCGGCCTAGCGTACACTGCATTCCGTTTTCTGAAACGACCCCGTAAAGTCGAGCGTGCGTGCCAGCCCGGGCAGCGAACGCGGAGCAGGGCTGGCAGGCTCGAATTAGTTCTGGAAAAGGGAATCGCCGGAGAGGAAAAGTTTAGGCAGCCCGGGGCGTTCGATTTCGATAGCCATCCGCGCAAGATCTGGCAGGTTCAGGCGGAAATCGACGCCGTCGGCGGTGATGCGGAATTTGCCCGGTCCGGAGGGCGCCGGGGCCTGGTCATCGAGGGCACGGATGGCAGGAATCAGCGTGGTGCGGGCCCAGGCGGAAAAGGCCTCCAGCGAGCCGCGATCGTTGGGCGAACCAGCCTTAGCCGCGTCGACCGCCGCGAGAAGCGCTTCGACCGCTTTACAGTCGGCGATGTAGCCGACGCGGGAGCCAACCTTTGCCTTGCGGAGCAGTCCGTGCAGGGGCGGGTGAGTGGCGAGCAGTTTGTGAGCATAAGAGCCGCTGAAGCCCATGGCCGCGCCGAAATCGAAAAAAACAGCCCCTCCAGCGGCGAGGCGCACGCGGTTGCCGTTGGGCGCGAGGATGCAATTAGCAGAAAGCGAGTTGGTGTTCATAAATTCCTCCGGTAAGGTAGACGAGATAAAGTATCTTCTCTCCCATATTATCGCATAGGTGGACGAGATAGATTTATCTTCTTTTCTTATTTTTTATGGAATTTGAGTTCCTCCTAAATGCCGCTTGAAGAGGCGGCTACCAGCGTGAACAGTGCAGTCGCTTCATCGCCTTCCGCTCCCATTGGCACTATCAGAATGAAAATTTCTGGCGACTCTCAATGACCGAAGGGGAACGATGACAGCCCAGAATAGTGGACTTCCTCAATTAATCCGTTTCGAGGGGTTGGGCAAAAAATAGCCATTCCCCTCGCCGCGGCTCCCGATTCACGATCCGCATAAAGGGCTCCCGACTTCGAGACGCTCTGCTGCGCGTCTTCGTGTGCTCATCAGATCCGCTCAAAAAGGAGAAATATGAAATCCAGAGATCGCTTTATAGAGGCATGCCTTGCCCAATGGGATCTTCGCGCCAACGCGCCGCGCGGCCTTTCACACGCACAGCTTCGGGATAGAGGGAAGCTGTGCGCCAGCTGCGCCGCCGAGCTTCCGCAGCCCAACGCTCCGGGCTACCGCCAATGTGAGCGCTGCAGACCCGTCGACGCGCACGCGGTGTACATGGTGTTCTGCTACCTGGATGCGACTAACGTCTGGCGTTGCCGGTTTCTCGACGATGGGTACGATGAAAAGCCGCTCGGAGAGGTGACCTTTGCTCACGCCGGAAAAGTGCGCGAGACGGCGGAGCGCGGCAAGGCAATGACGTCCCCCGCCGGGAAGCGGTGGGTCGATTCGGCGCTTGGGAGATGCAGGGGCACGAGGCTATGGCTGCAGCTCACTGGAGAGCAATACCGGAACCTTCGGAGGCGTTTCGATGGCGCGGCGGGGGGGATTGAATGACGGCGGAACGGCCGCAAGACGATAAGAGATATTCGGGGGAACAGGGAAGTGCCGCAACAGGAAACATTTTTGGAACAAAGGGCCGGGGACAGGCGGGTCGAAGTCATCAAGACTTACGACCGCTCCTATGCGCATGAGGTGTTCCGGTCGATGGACGGCGATGCCCTGAGAGTGCTCGCCGCTGCGTTGCGGCATGGTCGGTGACAATTGGCACAACCATACTCATCCCCGTGGAACCGTGACATCCTGGATCATCCGCGGGAGCGAACATGGGGCGGTCAATATAGTGGACGCAGCGCATACCAGATGAGCGAATCCTCCAGCTACGGCAGCGCCTGGACAGACGGCCAGCTCGACCTGATCGTGGCCGACTACTTTGCCATGCTCGGGGACCTGGCCGGGCGGCCTTACTCCAAGGCTCGGCACAACGCCATGCTGACCGAGGCGATCAGCCGGACGCGCGGTTCGGTCGAGTACAAGTATCAAAACATTTCGGCCGTGCTGGATATGCTGGGGATGCCCTGGATCCCCGGATATAAACCGGCCGTTCACCATCAGGGCGCCATCGCCGCCGCGATCGAACGGTATCTTTCGCTGATCCCGGCCGCCGTGGATGCCTCCGTCGCCGTCCACCACATCGACAGCGTGGAGGGGATCTTTGTTGCGCCGCCGCAGCCTCAGCCCGAAGAGCCAATGCAGGAGGCGCTGCGCCGCCTGGTTGGGAAGTTCGACCCGGTGGAGCGGGACCGCCGCCATCGCGCTCTCGGAAAAGCGGGCGAGCAGTTCGTGGTGGAGCTCGAGCGGCGTCAGCTGACGGATGCGGGCCGCGGGGATCTGGCGCGGCGCATCCGGTGGGCAGCGGAAGAGGATGGAGACGGCGCCGACGGCTCGGCGCGCACCCCATTCTTCTTGAGTCGCAATGAGGCCGACACGGCCGCCGAAAGACCGGAGCATTGGCGCATCTACCGCGTGCATCCGTTCGCCAGGTCGCCTCGAGTTTTTACGATCGCCCCTCCACTGGAGACATCGATCCACCTTCAGCCGCAAACCTGGCGAGCATCGTTCTGATCGAAAGCCAAGAAGACAAATGGAGGGGGTGCACCAGCGCTAGTACACCCCCTTCTCTTTTTCTTCGTGTTTCCAACCGAATTTGGCCGATAATACGTAGTGTGCCCCGCTGAAGCGGGCGCGAAGAGAGGAGGAGAGGCAGTAACCGGAGTGAATACAATCGCGGCAGGCTTGTAAACGTCCCATACGAAATACAGAGGACAGACCAAGTTCGCAGCCGTCAACAAAATAACTTACACAACTAAATGCCGTTCCATATGGATTTCAATGGGGACGGATCATGAAATTTAATAAGAAGGACGCCAGGGAGACCACCGGGTCTCTTGGATCAAGCCTGAAACTCGCCAGGCATGCGCAGTGCGACCGCACTGCCGAACGCCTTACACAGCATGAAGTCATCAAGCGGTTCACCCTGGACCGCGAATTTCGGCTCAATCAAAAAGTAGCTAATGATGCGCGTTCCACCTGGAACGAATTCATCGCGGTGAACGGCATCGACTATCTCGATGAAGTTGACCGGCGCGGAATATTGCGGTTCGACGCGGCAATGCGCGATCGCGGCCTCGCGAACAGCACGATCGCCAGGAAGCACTGGACGATCGTACGGATCCTGAAGTGTGGCGGATTGGATACGAGAGGGCTTTTCCTTCCTCATGTCCTCAGCAGCTATCAGCCCAAGCCCCCGTCCGTGTACACGCCCGCTCAAATCGAACGCCTTTTCGCCTCTGCCGACATGTATGAGAGGGTGGTGTTCGAGATCCTTCTGAAACTCGGTTTGCGTAAGGGGGAATTGGAGTCAGCGGCGTTCCTGGACGTTTCTTTCGACAAGAAGGTGTTCCGGGTGCATGAACATTCGCGGCAGGGTTATCGCGACATCCCCATTCCGGACGATCTTCTTGTGCTTCTGGGCGAATGGAGGGCACTCCACCCTGCTCAGTTACCGATCGTTCCGAACTCGAAGGGCGAGCCTAACCGGAGGTTTGCAGAACGTCTCCAGCGTTTGGCGCATCGCGCCGGCCTGGCATGCGGAACGTGCCGCGGCTGTCAGCACAATCGTTGCGCGGAATTCACCATGCACAAGTTCAGGCGCACATGCATCATCGGCCTTCTGCGGTCGGGGATGGACTTCCGCACCGTGGCCGCGATCGCTGGACACCACAACCTCGATACAACCCAGCGACATTTGAGCTCGGTGGCGGCGATCAACACGCAGTCGCGCTGCTTTGGAATCTCTGACCCGGCGTCAACCGTGCGTCATTATCTGAATTCCGATGCCCAGGCTAACCGCATTGCTCGGATTCGGGAACAGTTACAGACCCTGTTCCGCAGCTAGGGGGGGGCAGCCTCTGATGACTCGGGCTGGATTGCCAGCTCGAGAGACGGAAAGATTTGGCCAATCGACCGCGCGCGTGATCGTGCGGAGAAGAAGGTTTCGGAAGACTATAACCCCGCGCGGCACGCTTGCGCACGTCCCATATGTCATCAGAGGACGGAGCAAGTGCAAGGGCGCCAACCAAAGACTTCAATCAACTAAATGCCAATCTTATAAAGGACGACCATGGCATCTTCGAAAGTAACAAAGAAACAAGCCCTTGAGGCTATCGAGTCTCTCGGGCCGAAAGTGACACTCGTAGGACGCGTTAAAATCGACCGCAAATGGAAGCGCTTCAACGCCGCGTACGATGACAAGGGTCACATTATTCCGAATGTAGTGATCGCGCACGGTGAGCAGGTGGCATTCCCTATTTGCCATTACGAACTCCGCTACAAGGACGGTAAAGATATGCGTCCGGACGTGGGTGATGACGCCATCGCTGCCGAGGAAAAGCGGGCCATCGTGGCAAGACAGCTTGCAGTGAGGAAGGCGGCTGAGGAAACCGGTGTGAAGCCTCTGCAGGATGTTGGAATTTTTCCTCCTACGGGCCCCACCATCACCGCAGAGGGGGCAGCGAAGCGCGTAACCCTGGCCGAAGTTTTCGCCGAATACGTTGATGACCTCAAACTTCAGCGCAAGATCGTCTCGATCAAGGGGGCGCGCACGGTCTGGAAGGAGTTTATCAAGGCGAGCGGCATCAGTTATCTCGACGAAGTCAACCGCAAGAGCCTTCTGCAGTACGACAATGCCATGCTCGACAGGGGACTCGCAGACCGAACCGTTCACGAGCGGCATTCACTCGCGGTCCGCATTCTGAAGTTCGCGGGCTTGGATCCCAAGAAGGAAAAGTTTCCACCCACGCCCAAGTACGAGCTGAAGCTTCCTACCGTCTACACCTCCGCGCAAATCAAGCGTCTCTTCGCGGAGGCCGACGAATACGAGAGGATGGTTTGCCAAATCCTTCTCAAGCTTGCCCTTCGCGACCGGGAAATCTCGTATGCTGAGTTTTCGGACATCGACTTCGAGGCGAAGGTCTTCCGCGTTCAGGGAAAGCGTCATTATGGCTTTAAGGTCAAGGACCATGAACAGCGCGAGATTCCCATTCCCAGCGATTTGCTGGATCTGCTCATCATCTGGAAGGAGCGCCATCCTGGGCAGTCCCTCATTCTTTCCACTTCCAATGGCATCCCCGATCGCAAGCTTTGCCGTCGTGTGAAGAACCTCGCGAAGCGCGCTGGCCTTGCATGCGGAACCTGCAAGACCTGCAAGGCGGGTAAGGGCTGCATGGATTTCAACCTGCACAAATTCCGCCGTACGTGCATCACTGGTCTCCTGCTGTCAGGAATGGATATTCGCACGGTAGCGGCCATCGCCGGTCACTCGGATATCAAGACGACGATGCGCTATCTCCGGCCGGTGTCCGCCAGGAAGACCCGCGATGTCATCAACCAGATCAACTGGGAAGATCTCAACTTCCTCGGTCTCTAACCTGATCGACTTCATCTCAAAAGCCGCTCCCTTCGGAGCGGCTTTTGAGGTTTTACGGACAACATTTTGGACAACATTTTGCGAACCCTATAAACATTGGGGATTCTCAGCGCAGGCCACGTGTGGCGACTCGCTGCCACGAGAAATCCTAAGACCTTTGCTTTCTGTGCAGTATGTATAAGTGGTTCTAAAGAAGAGACATATAAGCATTTCAAATCGTACGCGCAGTGCTGATGTTCGCGTAAAGAACGCCTAAAAGATAGCCAGTTCTGGACAACGGAGGATGCTGCTGGACAACGCCCCATCTCTTGGGATTGCTTCTTTCTTTCCAACTTTCAAATCAAGGATCACCACCATGGCTGCCTCTTTCTGTCATGACATCCATAGCAGGGGTCCGCCTCTGTTTGAGAGCCGCCCTGCTCGTCGCCGAATAGGTTCACCCTTCGGCGAACAACCGCTTAACCAACCAAGGCCAAGGAGGACAAATGTCCCTTCCCGAGAAAATTGAGGCCATCGATCACGCAATCACCGTCGCCGAACTCGCAGCTCTTCTGCATCTCGGCAAAACCGCAGTATACGACATGGTTCGCCGCAATGCGATTCCGCACTATCGCCTCGCGGGTCTGCGGTTCGACCCTCAGGAACTTGCCGATTGGCTGCGCAGCCGCTTCATTTCCGACGCGACGCGATTGAAGAGGAAACAGAGATGACACCTATGGAAGCATCTGGCTCTTTTCCAGCTCAGACCTGGAAGGAGGGAGCGTCTGCAGTGGAAAGGAGCAGGACCGTCGTGAAAGAACCGGCCGAGGAGAGCGGATTCATTCGCATCTGCCGATTCATGGAAAATTGCGACGGTTTGCTCAAAGGCGATGGCTGCCCCACGTGCGACTTCGTGCGGGGAGTAGTCCAGGACTACATGGATTAGTTAACTCAACAGACAACAACCCGATCAATAGCTGCCGAGACAACGTCGACAACTAGCTAGATCGACCAGCCAAGATATTCCGTTCGCTTCCTCAGTTGCCCTGGGCACGGACGGGAGTATCACTAAATCTTTCCACGCACGCCAGAATCGGCCGGTTCTGGATTCCAAAAACAATCAGCATAACGCCAGCAGCCGCAGATCCACCCATGTGTATGGGGACGATCCGCGGCTGCTTTTATTTGGAGACACAAGTATGTCCGAAACTGTTCAAGCTTCTCTGCTCACCGGAAATGCTGCGAGCCTGGTGCCCGCGCCTTTCACTTCCTCCACCACCAACTCATTCGATCCGGCCGATCTCGATCCATCGCTCATCCTGGCTGTGGAGCGTGGATTCGTTGTCGCGCCAATTTTGACGCATAGCCGGTTCGCTTCGGCGCGCTCTTATGTCGGAGCTCCCGTTGGCGACATCGAGGAAATTGTTCAGGCCGCAATCCGTTATCCTCGGTGCAATTGGACGCTCGACATCTGCGCCTCGGACCTGACCGTTCTGGAAATAGATACGCGCATCAGCTACCAGTCTTTGGCCATGTTGTGCCGGAACAGCTTCGGCAGGTGGACGAAGACGCTGCAATTCCGGGACGAAACGTCACGGTTCTTTCTCTTCCGCAGTAGTGCCGGAACGCGAGTTCGTTTTCTCGGGCAGCGCGTCTGCGGAGTGAAAATCCATAGTGGACACTCCTTCATCCTCATCCCCCCCAGCTGGTTTGTGTCGGGACGGCTGAGCTGGATTAACAGCGGAGCTATCTTGGATTGTCCTGACTGGCTTCTGGAACCGGCGCCCAGCTCCGGAACAGCTGAAGAAGGTGCCATGCCTCCCAGTGCGGATATGGCTCCGTGGGAAAGCCCCGACTACGTTCACAGCTAATCGATGTTTCAGTACTGGCTTGGAGCTTCGCCGAAGTCAGTACCTGCATTGAAGTCGATATGCTGCTGCCGAAGTCAGCCGACTCGCCGGATCTGTTGCTACTCTGACCGCCAAAGTTTGCCTATGCCTGCGCGGATAGACCTACTTTAATTCAACCACCACACCGAGCCGTCCGTTCGCTGCCTCCTTCAAGGCAGCAAGCTGGCGGCTCTTTTGTTTTTTGGGAGATGAAATTATGGAAACAATCGTAGATTCTCTTCTCGCTGAGCCGATTTCCCGCCGCAATGAAGGCATGGAAACTGAGCCGCGCATGTTCGAAACTGACGTTCACGTAGATCGGACTTTGGCCTGCAAAGACTGCGGCTCCGATTTTGTTTTCACAGCCGACGAACAGCTGTTCTTTAGCAAAAAGCAGTTCCTGAACGATCCCAAGTGCTGTAAAGCTTGCAGCCGAGCGCGAAAAGGAGGAACAGCCAAGGCTTTCACGGAAACCAAAACGACTTGTGCGGTATGTGAGCAAGTGACTTCGGTCCCATTCTTGCCTAGACAGGGTCGGCCTGTACTGTGCCGATCCTGCTTCGAAAAGTAGTTTGCGACGAGTCTTTTATTCGACAGAAAGGAACCATCTGTGAAAGTCACTATTAGCTTCGGCAATCCGTTTGCCGTCGTAGTCTATACCCTCGCCTTGCTGATGATCGGTGGGGCAATCGGAGCCCACTGGGGACATACGATCTCGGCAGCGTGGATGATCTTCTTCGTGACCATCCTTCTGCTCCTGCATGACGCCGCAATTGCCATCCTCCTTGCGATGGCCGCGATCAAGGCCGCATCCGTTAATCGGAAGTAAGGGACGGCGTCTATAGAAGACATCGAGGCTGAAGGTCGATCAGCTTGTCGTAGGTCACCATGCGTAGCAGCGTCTTAGTGCGTCGCTCCATGGGCGAAATGGATGAACCCATACTGGACGAAAATCCCAGCCTGGATTAAACTGTCGAACTGTACTCAACTTGTAGACACAATAATGTGTTGTTTCAATAACTTACATAGTGCACAGAACCGGTAGACAATGTACTGAACTTGGCTCTGGCTCAACTTTGGTGCAAGACTTGGGGCACAACGAACGCTTCTGGCAGCAGGCGAGCGCGGAGCAGCTCGACACCTGCGCGCCCGTACATCTGCCGCTTGATCGTTTTAAGACGGTTAACATGTCCCTCGACCGGGCCATTGCTCCACGGTTCGGTAACCGCCGCTTCGACGGCGCCGAGGTCTTGTTTCAACGTCCGAACAAAGCGAGTAATCGCATGAATGCCAGAGTTTTGCGCTTGCTCCAACCACGAGTGAAGCCCAACCAGCTTGCCCAAACGAAGGACGCTGCGAAAGCCCAGCACCAATTTTCTCATCACAGCGAAGTCGGGGCACTGCTGCTTGAACGCATCGACGATTTCCTCTTGTTGGGGAGTCAAATCGGTACGGAATTTGCTGAGCAGAGCAGCCGCTACCTGAGGTGAAATCTGTCTTGCTGCTGGCGGCCTTGGCGTTACCTTCTGCGGCGTTGCTTCCGCGAACCCGGGCGTCAACTTTAAGGGTGGCGGCTGACGCCAAGGTGAAAGGAACCTTGCGAGATACGAGAAGGCACCGACGTAGCCGAGTGCCTGGATCTCGGCGAAAAGCGTTCGGCCATGCTGACAACCGGCGTCCAACGTTGTTGTAAGTAATCTCGAAACCACTCAACCATTCCTGGTCGCGGCTCTATCTGGTTGCGCTCCGGTAGCGTGTCAAGGCGCAGCCATCGATCAATGCGCCGCCGATTGAGGCCCAGATGTCTTGTGATTTCGATTACCCTCATGCCAGTGGCCTTCAGTTGGTGGATGGTTTGAAACAGCTCTAGCTGTTCCTGCCGCCGGAGTCGCGCGACTTCCGCGTTTTGCATCTGAACACTGGATTGGATCTGGATATTCCTGCCCCGGTGTTTCTCCTTTTCTCCGTCTGGAGTCGGCGGTAGCGCGGGCGTGCTCTTCGGAGTGAAACGCAGGAAAGGTCTTTGGACCGCGAGCTCGCGTTCAACCGCTTGTCTCAAATTGAGCGTTATTGACAGCTACATAAATAATGCAATAGTTCAGCGCAAAGAAATGGACAACTCGGATTGGGCGATGCAGCCGCGCAGTTTTTTCTGTGATTTCCGAATTCCGTCAATGGAGCCAAGGATGTCTTCCATCAATTCGTCCACATCCTTAGGGCAACTGTTGGCCAGTTCCCGTTTGGCCAATGACCAGACTCCTTCGTCTGGATTCAGTTGCGGCGCATAGGACGGAAAGTACTCAATGCGCAGACGGGGATGTTGGTCGAGGAACTGTTCGATCGCCTTTCCCTTGTGCGTCGATGAATTGTCGAGCAGTAGAATGAAGGGTCCGCGCAGGGCTCGCAACAGTTCGCGCAAATACATACAGACTTCCTCCTGCCCGATGTTGTCGTAGAAGAGCAGATAGTAAAGACCGAGGTGATGTCGCCCGGGGCTGACGGAAATGCCTGAGATCACGGAGATCTTGTCGCGCTGTCCTTGGTGATGGCGGTGGATGGGAGTTTCACCCTGTGGTGCCCAAGTTCTGACCACATTGGGAATCATCAGGAAGCCCGATTCATCGGCAAAGACGATGTGGGTGCCCAGCCTTGTGGAGTTTTTTTATACGCGGCCACTCTTTTTTTGTTTCCAGCGTTCGATCTCTTCTTCGTTGCGCTCCAGAGCGCGTCGTTCGGGCTTCTGCGGAGTCCAACCGAGGTCATGCATCAGGCGACCGATGTGATCCGGGTGATAGCTTACGCCGAACTCGCTCTCGATCATCTTGGCGATGCGTGCGGTGGTCCACAGATTGGTGCGATAGCCTTGTGCCAGCGGCCCTTTGAGCAGCAAGCGAACAAGCTTCTTTCGCTCAGTGCCAGCCAGCTTCAGTGGGCGTCCAGGAGAGAAACGGATATGCAAAGCCTCGTCTCCACCCTGTCGCCGAGCATCGCGCCAACGCATCACCGAACTCGCGTTACATCCGATCCGTCGTCCGACTTCATTGAGCGAATAGCCTTCATCCAGCAGCGCCAAGGCGCGACGGCGACGGTCTTCCAAAAGTTCGGCACTTGCCTTTAGTCTGGGCATAGGGACACCGTACCTCTGAAAGCATTATTGCATTATTTATACAGTCGTCAATAATGCGACTCCCCTCTTCTGCGGCAACAAAACGCTCCGCGCCACAAAAAGCCGAGTCCATCCGGTCAGGCGGACTTATCCAGCCCATCGTCGTGCGTCCCAAAGAAAACGCCTTTGAGATCGTTGCAGGTGCGAGGCGCTTCCGTGCGGGACAGCTTGCCGAACAGTTCTCACTCCCGACCCGCATCAAGGAACTCACGGATGCCCAGGCGCTTGAGTGGCAGCTTGTCGAATTATCTATAGTTGGCAAGAGTTTTCATCCCGCACAACAGAAAGGAAATTTATCTATGAAAGTCACAATTAGTTTCGGCAATCCGTTCGTCGTCACGATCTATACAGTCGCCTTGATGGCCTCAGGTTGGGGAATTGGGGCTCATTTCGGACATACCATCTCGTCAGCATGGATGCTCTTCTTCGCGATTATATTTCTGCTCTTGCATGACGCAGCAATCGCCATCCTACTTGCGATTGCCGCAATCAAAGTCGCATCCTCTGGGCAGTAAAGTGGGCGGCGCGGGACATGCTCTGATGACCACAGGGTTTGCCCCGGCGCAGGAC
>Ga0224528_1001622_pt1 | contig 14348 bp, 15 predicted proteins | sample CBST25metaG_2_FD_179888 | JGI IMG/M metagenome (GOLD analysis project Ga0224528, IMG submission 179888) | Peat soil microbial communities from Stordalen Mire, Sweden - C.B.S.T25 | ecosystem: Environmental > Terrestrial > Soil > Wetlands > Peat | place: Sweden: Norrbotten County, Stordalen Mire...
TCTCAAGCAGGATGAACTCGACCTCTGGTTGCCGGACGTCTGGAAGCTGCGCCTCGAACCTGCTCCCCTATAGTCAGAATCTCCTGCCGGGCCCGACTATCCCCCTGTGCTTCGTTGACCGGACTCATAAATTCTGCCATCCTCTGTTAATACGATTCTGTTCTTTGTCTTCCGGAAAAGCTTTGCGAAAAGCTCGTTTTCAGCTTTGGATAGCCTCTTGATCACAGCGCCGGGACCAATATGCAGGAGCTCTCCAGCTCTGGCCATATCACTCGTTTCAGCCAAAGCCACAATGGCTGTCAATCCCTCCATGTCCACATGAGGATAGCGCATACTTCTGCCTCACCGTTACGACTTAGTCTTTCCGTCTTACTACCGCCGTCCTTTCAAATCACTCAATCGCTTCTCGTGATGTAGTAGCTGTCCCTGATGAACATCTTCTTGAATCCCAACAACCCGTCAATGCTCCGCTTAACAGGCTTAGTAATCGCTTACAATAAATGCGGTTTTACAGAAGTAATTCGAGGGGTAATAAGGCAAGCCTGCCAATTTGTGATAGAAAACCTCGCTGGTCAAAAGCTTGCCTGTGTCCACAGATCCTACCGTCTCTGAAGAAATAGTTAAAATCATTCCTTCAATGGCGAATGCTTTGCACGTCGCGGGAAGTTGCGGAAAATCTCCGAGATGCGTTCCTGACATTAGCCATCGAACAGTTATCCGTTCACTTTCAGCAGCCGTCTCCAGGAAATCAAGATAGATATCTGGAAATGCGTTCCTCATGTAGGCAACTCTTAGGCTACTCTCGCATTTGAAATGCCGGACGCTGACTCTGGACATGACGATTGTTCCGATTTTTGTTCTTCTCATTGGTTTACAGCGATCGCTTTTGTGTTTAGATCAGGCTCAAGTTCGTCCGGTCGATAAGGGAATAGAACTGCTCCCAAGAACACTAAGGCACCGAAAGCGCTGAGGACCTTGAAAAGGGTGATGAAACCGCCACGATCATGCAGATACGCAACAAGCGGCACGGCCAACGCTGTCACACCGAAAGAAAGAGAATAACGGACAGCATAGATCCGCGCCATCCAGCCAGTATCTGCATACTTTGCGACCATGCCGTCATTGATTGTGACCTGTCCGAAAATTGCAAAGATTGCACCTACTGCTGCAAAGACAGTCCACCACCCAGATGTCACAGCCGCGATTAGAAGGAATGGGGCCTGTAAGATTGCCAGAGGCAAGAAAGCTGTCTTCAGCGGATGGTGATCGATCACGTGCCCAACAATAAGCTGCGCCATGGCGCCAATTACGTATACCCCGCACACGACAATGCCAACGGCAGAGGCAGCGTTAGTCAGGACCGGCACGCGCTCCGCAAAAAGCTTAGGCAAAGCAACTGTTGTGGCATTAAAAGTCACACCTCCCGCAAGCGTAACAAAAGCCAGCACGACAAATGCGCGGAAAATGACCGCCCGTGGAAAGCCCACCGCTTTCGCGATATTCTGCTTGCGCCGATTTGGCTCGGCAGGAACTAAGGACAAATAGAGAAGCCCAACTGAAAACGAAACGATCCCAGGCAGCCAGAACGCCCACTGCCAACCCAACCACTGAGTTAGAGCACCGGCCACCAGCGCGGCGAAGGCAACACCGAGGTTTCCCCATACACCGTTGACGCCGATCTGCTGACCGATACGATCAGCGTGTGAGACCAGCATCGCTGTTCCAACCGGATGGTAGATTGAAGCGAAAAGCCCGATAGCGGTGAGGCCAGAGGCCAGCATAAACGGGGTTGTCGCAAATCCTGTAGCGATTGTCGCGAGGCCAATTCCTATGAAAAACACCGCCATCATATTTCGCTGGCTCCAGCGGTCCCCCAGCCACCCAGCAGGCAGCGCCCCAGCACCGAAAGCAATGAAACTGCCCAGCGATAGGGCGATAAGGGCACCATAGGGCCTGTCGAATTGACGCCCCATCCCGAGCACGGCCGTCGGGAAGAGCAATATGAAACTATGGTCCACCACATGGGCGACATTGACGAAAGCGATGATGCGACGTGATGAAACCATTGGCATGTCTCCAGAACAATGCGTGCTTACACTTCAAATTTATTCTGTCTTGGACTAGACTATCTGCCAGATGTCGTCGCGAATCGGACAAACAATGAAGAGCATCGACCCTGCCGACTATCAGAGAACCCGCAGCCCCGCCGCAATCATGTCCAAAACCTATGTCCACGGTGCGGAAGTTGCCGCGCATACGCACCGCCGCAATCAACTTATCTGGGCAGAGACAGGGTTGATGCATGTTCGGGCCGAAGCGAGTGTCTGGGTTGTGCCATCGCAGCGCGCACTCTGGGTGCCCGCTAGTTTAATGCATTCCTTGCGCATGGTCGGAGAGGTGCGCATGCGCACTCTCTATGTGGAGCCAAACGCAACGACACAGGGCACACCTGCGGGCTGCAAACTTGTGCTGATTTCTCCTTTGATGCGCGAATTAATACTCGACGCCACACGATGGCCAGTCGAGTACAGGCCTGGTGATCGACTGGATCATGTCCTCACACTTATCCTTGACGAACTCGGTGCACTGAAGGCGCAGCCGCTCCGCCTTCCGCTGCCGGAGGACGCTCGGTTGATGCGTCTTTGCGAGGCATTGATTACCGATCCCGGAAATCAACGAACACTGGAACAGTGGGCCTATGATGTCGGCGCCAGCAGCCGGACCTTGGCCCGACTATTCGCACGGGAGACCGGCATGCGATTCGTTGATTGGCGCAACCAGGCGCGTTTAGCGAGGGCAGTGACTCTCCTTGCCAATAAGGCTTCGGTGGCCGATGTTGCCCTCCGATTGGGCTACGCCAGTCCGAGTGCTTTCACCGCAATGATGCGGCGTACCCTGGGGTGTGTGCCCCGCGACTTGGTTTGATGCGCGATCAACTCACCGACTACCTGAAGCCTCGTCTAGCTGTCATTTCAGCCATCTTCATTGCCTCTCGTGGCGCGGTAACAGCTCACGCTAAATGACATTTCCTCGATCCAGCTCACGCCAATGTTCCACTTTATTGACTTAAAAATAATTGCGATGCGGTTACCGGCAGATATCAGAATAGAGATTGCGGCTGAAGCTTAATCTGGCCGTGTTTGCTTTCATGGTCGAGAAGCCAGCGCTTGCGTTCGATACCACCGCCATAGCCGGTGAGCGAACCGTCGGACCCGATCACACGGTGACAAGGCACGACAATCCCAACCGGATTTGAACCATTTGCCAAACCCACCGCCCTAACCGCAGTAGGCCGACCGATTCGCTCGGCAAGCTTCGCGTAAGAAACCGTGGTACCGCAAGGGATTGTTCGCAAAGCACGCCATACTTCGCGCTGAAAATCTGTGCCTTTTGTTTGCACCGGCAAAATGTCAATCTCCGTAAGCTCTCCCTCGAAATAGTTACTGATTGCATTCGCTAAGCCATTCGGATTGCGGTACGGTATGAGCCTGAATCCATTTTTCCCATAGTGAAGACGAAGCAAACGTCGCATACGCGGCTCGTAGTCTGTCCAATCGACAGCACGCAGATTTCCATCGTGATCCGCCACGATCAACAATTCACCGATGGGTGTGTCGATTCGATCTATCAGTAAATCCAGGACTTCATCCATGCGTGCTCCTAAGTAGCCGCCACCGCAGCAGCGTCGGCAGCCCAAAGGTGTTGAGCCGCATAGGCTCGCCACGGACGCCATGATTCGGCACGATTCAGAAGACTGGCTGAGGTTGACTGCGCCCCATCAACGATTGCCACACCGCGAAGCAGACCAACGTCTGACGCAGGAAATGCGTCCATCTCGCGTAAGGCGCGCAATGCAATATATTGCGCCGTCCATTCGCCAACTCCACGGATTGTGCGCAATCGCACAAGCGCTTCTTCCATGGTTCCAACTGGACGAAACAGATTAGGGTCAACGACCGCAGCTTCCGCCAACGCTCTCAGCGACAACAGGCGCGCAATCGGCATGCCGAGCCCGATGGACTTCACTGAGGCAAGACGTTGTGCTGTAGGAAACACGTGCGACAACCCCAGGTGACTATCATCGTCTTTCGATACAGGCTTGCCATGCAATGCAACGAGTTGTCCTGCCAACCGACGGGCAGCGGCGACGCTCACCTGCTGGCCGAGGATAGCGCGTACCGCCAACTCAAAGCCATCCCATCCGCCAGGAGCGCGCAGTCCAGGACGTCGCGCAACCGAAGGTGCAAGCAGTGGGTCGCAAGAGAGGTGTGCGTCAATCGTTTCGATGTCCGCACCAACATCGAACAGACGGCGCACTCGGTTCACAATTGCAGGGAAAGATCGAACATTGAGAAAGCGGATTGTAACCCTCAGACTCTGCCTCTTTGGTAGGTGCGCGACTTCGACGCTACCGACAAAACCATCGATCTCAACCGTACGTCGATAACTTCCGTTCTCCACGACTTCAACACCAGGAATCGCACGGGCACACAGATAGCCGAGCATAGAATCCCAATCATAGGGCGGCCGATAACGCAGCCGAATCGTCACACCCGCTTCCGCCAACGCGGGTCTCGCGGAAGTCGTTCGCCGCAATGCGCTAGGAGGGCGATGGAACAGATCCAGGAATATTTCATTGAATCGCCGCACGCTGCCGAACCCAGCTGCCAGCGCAACTTCAGTCATGGGCATTCGCGTTTCGTGAATGAGTTGCTTGGCAAAGAGCACACGCCTAGTTTGTGCTACCACGATGGGCGGAGCCCCAAGATGCTGAAGGAACAACCTCCGAAGCTGACGCTCGCCTAAACCAAGGCGTTCCGCCAATGTTTCTACGCTTGTGCCGTCACCATCGAGAGCGCCATCGGCAATGAGAGCCAATGCGCGAGAAACTGTGTTCGAAGTTCCGCGCCATGAGGCCAGATTGGGAGCAGTCTCAGGCCGACAACGCAGGCATGGGCGAAAGCCCGCTTCCTGTGCTGCCGCTGCCGAACCAAAAAAACGGCAATTCTCGAATTTCGCGGTGCGCGCTGGACAAACCGGTCGGCAATAGATCCCGGTCGATGTGACACCTACGAATAGCAGGCCATCGAAACGGGCGTCGCGGCTCTGCAAAGCGCGATAGCAAACCTCTCGATCAGGCAGTTCCATATGCGGATTCTCTCATTTATTGATAGAGCAGACTCGCGCTTTTCGGACATGGTCAATCGTACAAGGACGCAAAACTTAAATCCGGCAAGCCAGAAACGCGAGCGCACCCTGTCTACTCTCCCTTAAATGATGAAAGGCGCAATTCTATGATTCTGGATGAGAAAGCGGAGACTTGAGATGAAAAATGTCAACTACGGGGTTACGGGACCAATGAGTGGGTTCACAACTTGGATCGCCCCGTAGCGTTGTCCTGTTGCCAAGGTCGCTAACCTTATGGTGAAGGTTAATACACAGTTTTTGCAGAACCTGCGTGCTCAACACGCCCTGGCTCGAATCCCAGAGTTGCTCCACCAGCATTTGAGCGCGCAAACTGCTCTTCGGGCGATGAACAATATACACAATACGGCCTCTGAGATGATAAATATACGCGCTCGATGAAGATTTTGTGCTTTAATCAAGATGTCTGCCTCGATGATGTTTATCGATGATCCTGGCGATGAAATGAGGATTTGCAATGGACGATGACAATTCCACATGCCCATTTCCAATGACCATTGGCCTTTGTCGGCTGATTGAAGATCTTCATCTCCAGGTTTCCCAGCCTGCGACACGTTCTGAAATTGTCGCTGGGGCCAGAAAGACCATCGCGACAAACGGCACAATACTGGAACAATATCCAAAGAATTACACGCCAAAAGGGCTGTTCGGCAATCTCCGCTTTGCCTTGCGCTATGAACCCATTGCTCTGGACGTATACCTGGCAATCTTCCAGGCCCTCGATATTCGTCAACTGGAGGAATGGGTTCGATCTGAGCCGACCAGTATTTTTGCGCGCCGCGCCTGGTACCTGTATGAGCTTCTGATAGGGCGGCAGCTTGATGTACCAGATGTAATTCCCTCCGGCTACATTGATCTTCTCGACCCCAAAATCCATCTAACCGGACCGCGCCGGCTGGTGCACCGCCAGCGGATCAACGACAATCTCCTCGGTTCCGGTGGATATTCGCCGTTGGTACGCCGAACCGGAACGCTGACGACCTATATGGAAAAAGGGCTAGCCCAAGAGGCGCGCGCCATTGTCAAAAGTTGCGATCCTGCCATCCTCGCGCGCGCCGTCCGCTACCTGTTTACCAAGGAGACCAAATCATCTTTTGCCATCGAAGGAGAGGCACCGAGCAAGGATCGCACCGAGCGGTTTGTTGCCGCGCTCATGAAGGCATCGGGCTTTGATGCCACGAGCAAGGATGCTTTCGTTCAATTGCAGAATGCTATCGTCGATCCTCGATACGCGCAAAAGGGTTGGCGAACAGCTCAGAACTTCGTATCCCAAACGCTTCCAGATTACAGCGAGGACGTGCACTTTGTCTGCCCAAAGCCGGAAGATGTACCCAGCTTGATGGACTCATGGATGGAGATGGTTCGCCGGCTGAAACTGTCGGAAGGCGTTGATCCTGTCGTTGCCGCCACAGTTGCCGCGTTTGGGTTCGTCTTCATCCATCCATTCGATGATGGCAACGGCCGCATTCACCGATTTCTGGTCCACCACATTTTGTCGAAACTCGGATTTACTCCACCTGGAATTCTGTTTCCCGTCTCCGCTGCCATGCTGCGTGACCGGCTCGCCTACGATCAGGTTTTGGAAGACTTCTCTAGCTCGATCATGCCGTTCATTCAATACGATCTTGACCTGGAACACGGGATGACCGTGCAGAATGACACAGCGCATCTCTACCGCTATTTCGACGCGACGGCCCAGGCGGAATACCTCTACCGGTGCATCGAAGAAACTGTCCACTACGATTTGCGGGACGAGATCGGCTTCCTTGCGGTATTCGATACTGCCCTTCGTGCGACTCTCAATATTGTGGACATGCCGAATCGCCGGGCGTCGCTACTGGTGAGGTTGATCCTGCAAAACAAGGGGAAACTTTCCAAGGGGAAGCGGGCGGCCTTTTCAGAGATAACCGACCAGGAGATTGATCGGATTGAAAATGCCGTCTGGAGCGCTTGGCTGGAAAGCCGGCAAGAACAATCTCCAACGGCCCGCTGATCTAATCAATAATTAGCCAACAGCCTCCAACTCATCCACCCGTGAGCGGCGTATGATATTTTCATCCTTTCAATCTTTATCGAGGGCTTATGGCTGAAGATCAGAAGAAGTTGCCGACGGCTCCCCCTCTGGAGTTTTTGACCACTGAGCATCTGAAAAAGAAGTTGCAGGGAAAAGCGCTTACTTTGACAGTTGAGCACTATCGTGAAGCGTTGGTAGCGGAGTCAATGACGACCAGCCACCTTCAAAAGAATCTTGCGGCTGTAGCAAAGAACCAGCATCAAGGCGAGACGAAAGAACACGGCAAGGGAAATTCAAAGTAGCTCCATCCTAAGGGAGAATTTAATGCACGACGACAACAAACCAATGCCAAACAACCATGGGTATGCGCAGGACAGCCAGACTATTGAGCACCTAAAAAAGAGTCTGACTACAGCACATTACAAGCAGACTCTTCAGAATACGCAGACAGGCCAAGGCCAAGGATCAAGCGATCAATCTAGCGGTTCTTCAGGGCAATCATCGCAGGAGAATCAGTAAAGATACTCTTGTGAGTACAGCAGACAAAGTCGCACTGTGGTCACTCGCTGTGAGTGCTGTTGCGTTATTCGTTGCGGCCGTTTCCTTGATCGTCGCTGTTTACGCGATTCGTAAAGGGAACCGGAATTCGTCTGTCGCAATTATGCTTGCGATTTCAGAAGCAGCGCGTGAAGCATGGAAGAGATTCCTTTCCGCGACGAATAATGACACGCGGTCATATGAACTAGCCGAGCTTATGAACCTGCTCGAAGTCGCATGTGCGATGGTAAATGAGCGATCCATCGCAGGCGCGTCTAAGGGGTTATTGCAAGAATTGCTGCTGCAAGAGCTTGATCTCATCGATAGCGATGACAATGCAAAGCAAGAAATTGCAAAACTGCTCAGTGCACCGCATACCTTTGAGCACATTCGCAAGTTCAAAGAGATGCGCTTACACGACACCCCACGATTCTGGTATCGAATTGTGTGCCTCTGCTTCGAGAAAGTGAAAGCCGCCTTGTCCATAAGCGTTCGCCTATGTCTTTATAAATAAAATGCTTGCAGCTGAATCAAAGCTGCGCTGAAGCCCATCATGAAGCAGTGCGGGCAACCTGTCGGAAGTCCCTGCTTCAAGATTTCACCTGCCCAGTCGGACACGATGGCTCACCGTTCGGCAAGCCGGTGATTCAATCCAAATTGAATCGAGGTTTTGCTTTTTCCTTGTAGCACCAGTACAACTCCACGGAAAAGGGTGCTGTCGAGGGTGCTGAACGAATTTTTGGGGTGCTGAAGGGTGCTTTTGAGTGCTTATCATCGCCATAGATGCTCATGTTTTCAATAAGTTACAAGCACTTTGTGTTATGGTATGGAAAACAGACCAGCGGATTCTTGTTTTAACTTATTGTTTTTCAACAATTTGCTGAAGCCGCCGTAGGACCGAGGGTGCTGAACAAGGTGCTGAACGACTAGGCCAAGTATGCAGTTGGCTGTTGCTCAAGCAGAGTGGAGCGAAAGAGCCGTGCCTTTCTCCCATTCCTGAAGGATGCGATCGCCAATCTCTGCAAAGTCCGGATGCTCCTTCATGTAGGAGCGCATCTCCGTTGAGGTGCTATGGATTGCTTCCGCGATAAGTCCCAGAATGTTTTTTACCTGTGACGGAGTGCCACCGGCGCGCGTTTCACCGAGCCGTTGAAGTTCCTTTGCAGCGGGCCATCGGGTGCTTCCATTGAGTGTCAGCGCCATGCTGTCTTTGGGCAGATAGACCGCAGTCGTCACAAGATCATAGACCGGAGCCAGGCGTGCCTCTCCGAGTACATCGTCGTAGACGATTCCAAAGTTCTTTAGGTGCGCGTCGCCATTGCGCAGCGCGCAGTTGAGAGCAATAAGCGTGAAGAGCTTTTCGATATCGGTATAGACATGCGGCGAGTTCGCGAACTGTTGAAACCGCTTCAGAATTGAAGTTTCGTAACTGCCGCTGTATTTCTGATCGGTACGTCTGGCATTGAGTACGCAGAAATCCTCGAAGCCACGATATGTACCATCAAGACGAAGATCGAAACGGTCAATCACCAGTGCATCCGCATCATCGGCGAGCGCGAAATGGGGCACGTCAAGTCCACATTTCTCGGCAACTTTTAGGCAAAAATACTCGTTCGCCGACAGTTGCGGATATTCGTTCGGTTCCCAGAATTTCACGATATGCGTCGCACCCCGGTAACTTTGCGACAGCCGCGCGCCATTTTTATGTGCAGCAAAAGCCTTTTCATCACGGACCAGCACTTTGGGCTGAACACCACTAATACCAGAGAAAGAAGCGAAGCGCTCGACAAGATAGCGAAACAGATCGCCGCCGCGCCGCCGCGCCAGAATCTCATCGACAGATTGGAAGGGGACATCCTCCTCCAGCGTTTCTTTTTGTCCGGTGTAGCGTATGCGGCCGACCTGAGAACGGCCCACGATTCCCAGAAGATCAAAATCGTCGAACGTGCCGGTGGCTTTCGCAAAAGCGAGCCGCAACCGCTCGCGCAGCACGCCTTCAGGAAGATTCATCTCGAAGATGGGAGCAAGACCAAAACGCACATTCCACGACGCGAGGCGCACCGGCATCGTGACAGAAACCGCTCGCATGCCGATGGCTTCGGGCAGGTACAGAAAGGTGCTACCACGATCGCCGGAGCGGTCGAGCAAGCCTGCCTCAGCGCTGTCGGTCCAGATCTTGATCATCACGATCCTCTTCCATGAGTTCCTCCAGCGTGGGGCGACGTCCCGCTGCTTCCTGAATCTTCAGTTCCAGTCCGAGAGCTGACAGGAGCCTGACAATTTTGGAGAGGCCAAGCTCTCCGAGGCGGCCATTCTCCAGCGCGTCAAGCGTGGAATGCCCAACTTTTGCCTGCGTCGCAAGCGCTGCCTGGCTAAGTCCAAGCGTTTTGCGCTTGAGGGCGATCTGCTCACCTATGGAGTGTAACGTCAGCATAAGACCTAGCATACAAGGTATGGACGGGATTGTCTATTTGTTTACCTAATGTATGAGGCCGTTGGGCGGCATATTTGACCACAAAAGCACTAAATTCAATCTGGACCTGCTGTAGACTTGCGAGCCCACTGCGTACGCGCCCTATCGAGAAAGGACGGTTCCACCCGCGCTCTTTTGCCTGCGACGATGGCTTCGAAGCCGGGCATGAATCCGGACTTGCGGTGATGATCCCGGCGAATCTCGGTCACCAGTTCCCTCCATCGTTCGTCGAGCCCAGCCGCTTGGTAACATCTTCGAGCTTCTTCAAGGTTTGCGAGCGCCGCATAGTAGTATTTGCTCTTTGCTGCGAATAAAATGCGCACACATAAGGCGCGAAAGACCCTTGCCGCGACTGCTGGATGCGATTTGGCAAGATGTTTCGCCGCCGGTTCTGTCGCATAGTGGCTCAGTTCCTCAAGTTCGTGATCGCTAACGCGATTCAGGCGTCCCACCAACCGGTCGATTTCTTTCACGCCGATCCATAACTCGATGAGCGACGCCAAATTGCCTTGCTCGGATGCTGCCATCGCCTTTTCATGCCATGAACCGCGCTCGGATTTTGGAACATAGCGAAGGAGTTCATCGTAGGTGAACTTGCCTGGATGCGCCTGAAACTCGGACCAAGCAGAGTCCAGCGCTTCACGCCCACGGCCCAACTTCGCCAGCAAGGCGCGCCGCATTGCGGCGAGTTTGTAACTCTTGCCTGCCTTGAATGAACCTGCGTTCTCTATTTCTATGCCGCGTTCGAGCCATGAAAGCGCTTCGTTGGGTTTGCGCTTTGCTTGGAGCATGGTGGCAATGGTCTCGCAGTCGGTCTGCGTGAGCCCGATTTGTGCGGTAAGGTCGAGATACTTCTCTACGTTGCGTTGCTGCGCATAGATGGATCTGAGGATTTGGCCCCACTGATCACGCACGTAGTTACTGGTCTTTTGGTCTCGCTTTTTACATGAGGCTTCAAAGCGCACTCGCACCGCCCGCTCGAAGGCCGCCATTCCCGCACTGTCTAGCACCTTGACCGCGTCAGAGCCGAGTTCGTTGCAGAAACCATAGTCATCGTTCTTCATCCAGGCCAGAAGGATCTCAGTTGTTGCTCCTGGATCGGCGTCGGCCGCCTGACGCGCCTGAATCCAGCCGCAAAAGAGGCTGCCTGCAAACGTGCCGAAATAGCCGTCTGAGTCGTCGATTTCCTCGGTCTTCAGGTTGCAGGCGGCGATAAAGACCTCATAGAGAGCGACGACCCGCGCTGGACTGCTAGCCGTCAAAGCTGCGATTTCGCGTTCGAGGTCCTCTAGTCCGGATACGAAAGCACCCCCTTGATTCCAGCCGATAAAGCGCCCTGGTTGCAAGGCTGATTCGATCACTCTGTCCATTGGGTCGCGGCGCTTGGCCATATCATTTGCTCCATTATTGGGAGGACTTCTCATACCAGCACGAGGATAGCTTCTTGCTGCCAGCGAATACGTTCGCTGCGAAATCGCGTAAGGTTTCAGTTTTTTCCTTGCGCAAGGATCAAGGCTTGGCGGGGCTTCTCCCGGAGCCTCTGCGCTGGACGGCAATCGACTTTGTTTGCGAAGCGCGTTTGGCGCTTGGCTTTTGGGTGGCAGTCTTCCCTGTTGGCTTCGCCTTCTCGGTGACGATCGTAAGCTTTTTCTTTGTTATGGCAACGGCGCTCTGTTTCGCAGAGCTTGCGCGTTTTGCAGTGGACTTTCCGACGGCCTTCTTAGGCCCGACCACTTTGACAGATTTGAATTTCGTGGATGCGGCAACCAGTTTCTTTTTCGCGGTTGTCTTTGTTTGCGCCGCGGATTGTTTTGTTCCCTTGGATTTTGCGGCTTTTTGCGGCGGCTTTGTTTTTGCGCCTGCCGGCTTCGATTTTGTAGCGGTCGCACCCTTGGCACGAGCGGCTTTGGTCTGCGACGCGGGCTCGGCCATGTCCAACCCGAAAAGTTTGGACAGATCTTCTCCACCGAGAATCTTTGCGGCCGCCGGACTCTTCTTCGCGCGCGGAAGCGATTTGCCCGCGCTGGCGATCAGTTCCTTCTCGTCCACTTCGCGCAACCTGAAGAGTAGCTCCGGTTGTTGATCCAGACGAGCGCCAATGCCATAGAGAACGGCCGCGACATGTTTGCACATTTCTGCCCAGTCCGGGCAGCTACAGGAGAGTTCGATCTCCGCAGGTGTTGGGAACAGGCCGGCCTGCTGCTGGCAGATGCGTTCCATTACGCCCTTGGAGAGCCGTCCTTGCAGCAACTCGACCAGCGAATCGATGGAACCCGCGCAGTCCGCGCAGATCGACTGCCAGCGTGGCCGCGCAACCGGATGGACTTTGACTTCGACCGTGTAAATATTCGATCCGTTCACCAGCGCCTTGATGTGCCCAGGAGCAACTTGAAGATCTAGCACCGATCCGTTGCGCACATAAGTCCGCCCCCGGGGCAAGCGGTTTTCATAATCGCTGTAGGACTCCAGGTTGTCGCACCAGGCCTTTCCCCAAAAGGTCTTTACGATGGTGCGTCCCTCAATGTTTACTGGGAAAATTACCTGGCCTTTCTTGCGCAGGCTTTCCATCTTTTTCAGTGCCTTGCGCCGCTGCTCTGCCACCGGCACATACGGTGCCCATCCGAAGCCACCCCACATGGTCTATATCTCCTTGATCGCAGTATTCAGGTCCAGCGCCACCATTTTGAGCAATTCGTCGTCCTTCATTTCGGTCAGCAGCAGGCCGGCGTCGCCTTCCAGCATATCCTGCGCAACCTTCCGCTTGGACTCGATCATCAGGTCGATCTTCTCCTCGACCGTTCCCTTGCAGACGAACTTATGCACCAGCACGTTCTTCTTCTGGCCAATGCGGAAGGCGCGGTCGGTGGCCTGGTTCTCGACCGCCGGATTCCACCAGCGGTCGAAGTGAATCACGTGCGAGGCGGCTGTAAGGTTCAGTCCAGTTCCACCTGCTTTCAACGAAAGAACAAAAAAGCCCACGGCTTCATCTTCTTGAAAACGCCGCACAAGTTCTTTGCGGTTTTTCACAGGCGTCTCGCCATGAAGCACCAGCCCCGGTCGCCCGAAAATGGAGCCCAGAAAGGATGCCAGCGGGGCCGTCGCTTCGCGGAATTGCGTGAAGACCAGCACTTTCTCCTGGCGAGCCGCAATCACTTCGGCAAGGTCGCGCAACCGCGCCCATTTGCCGCTGTCGGCCTCGTTCCAGGCACCGTCGCCCAGCCACTGCGAGGGGTGATTGCAAATCTGCTTGAAGCGCATCAGAAACGACAGCACCAACCCCTTGCGGCGAATCCCCTCGGCGGAGTAAAGCTGCTCGGCCAGAGCTTGCACCGCCTGCCCATAAAGCGCTGCCTGCTTGCGGCTGAGTTGGCAAAAGGCCTTCACTTCGGTCTTGTCCGGCAGGTCGGCAATCACGGACTTATCCGTCTTCAGCCGCCGCAAAATGTACGGGTGCACCAGCTCGCGCAGCGGTCCATAGGGATTGTGCGTCCGCTCGGCAAGGCGCTTGGTGTACCGAGTGAATTGCTTTGGCGAACCCAGCAGGCCGGGATTGATGAAGTCGAAGATGGACCATAGATCGCCCAGCCGATTTTCAACCGGCGTACCGGTCAGCGCAAATCGCGAACCAGCTTTCAGCTTTTTGGCGGCGCGGGTCTGCTTGGTGTTGGGATTTTTGATGGCCTGCGCTTCGTCCAGCACCGCCAGCCGCCAGTTGGTTTCCGTAAGCCAAGGCAGGCGTAGCAAAGAACCATAGCTTGTAATCACCACATCCACATCGGCCAGGGCTTCCGCCGTCATATTCTTCAACTCTTCGCCGGAGGCCGCTGAGGCGTGCGCAATCCGCACCTTCAAACTGGGTGTAAACCGCTCCAGCTCCGAGGCCCAATTGGCCAGCAGCGAAGCCGGGGCCACCAGCAGGCTTGGCCTGCCGCTGGCCTGCTTCTTCAGAGACTGTTTTTTGAGCACGAGCAGCAGCGAAAGCACCTGGATGGTTTTGCCCAGCCCCATATCATCGGCCAGGCAGGCGCCCAGACCGAGTTTCGCCAGCAGATACAGCCAGCGCATTCCCACCTGCTGATAAGGCCGCAGCATTCCCTTCAGCGCTTTGCCGGGATCGAT
>Ga0224528_1001626_pt1 | contig 14307 bp, 12 predicted proteins | sample CBST25metaG_2_FD_179888 | JGI IMG/M metagenome (GOLD analysis project Ga0224528, IMG submission 179888) | Peat soil microbial communities from Stordalen Mire, Sweden - C.B.S.T25 | ecosystem: Environmental > Terrestrial > Soil > Wetlands > Peat | place: Sweden: Norrbotten County, Stordalen Mire...
CGCGTGTATCATCCTTTTCCTCTGCGCCGCATGGGCGTCATTACCTGAGGTAGGAGCCGGATGCGGGAAATCCGCCAGTCCGGATCTGTGCGGGGGGTACGGAGCAATCCGTATCCCTACCGCGACTAGTCATAGATCACTCTGACAGTTGCTTGAAGCCATGACTTCATCACCTTGCTGGGGGGGCATTGGGGTGAACCATGGCAGACGGATCCACAATCCGATCGAAGTCCGCTTCAGTAACAAATGCCAACTTCAGCGCCGCTTGTTTCAGAGTTAGGTCGTTGTCCATTGCGTAGTGTGCGATTTGTGACGCCTTGTCATAACCGATCTCGGGGCTAAGCGCCGTTACCAGCATCACCGAATTCTGTACGTATTCAGCAACCTTCTTCTCATTGACCTCCGTGCCCTCCACCGAATAGATACGGAACTTCTCACATCCATCTGCGAGAATGCGTGCGGAGTGCAGGAAATTATTGATGATGATCGGTCGCATGGCATTCAGCTCGAAGTTGCCCTGGGAGCCAGCGAATGCTACCGCCGCATCATCGCCAATCACCTGAATGCAGATCATCACAATAGCTTCACATTGAGTGGGGTTGACCTTGCCAGGCATGATCGAAGATCCTGGCTCGTTTGCGGGGAGGATCAACTCGCTAAGCCCGCAGCGGGGTCCGGAGGCAAACCATCGCATATCATTTGCAATCTTCATCAGAGAGACGGCCAGACCGCGTAGTGCGGCGTGAGCTGCGACCATGCCGTCGAGAGATCCCAGCGCTTCAAACTTATTAGGTGCGGTGACGAAGGGCTGGTGTGTCAGTTCGGCGATCTGTTTCGCAATGGCGACGTCAAATCCCGGAGGGGAATTCAGTCCAGTTCCAACCGCAGTTCCACCGCAGGCAAGTTCATACAGACCGCCCAGCGAATACTCGATACGGGCAAGGGCATATTTCACTTGCGTAACGTAGCCCGACCATTCTTGGCCGACGGTGAGCGGAACAGCGTCCTCCAGGTGGGTGCGACCGATCTTGACAATGTCCTGCCACTGGTTCGCTTTCCTCTCCATGGCCACCACAAGAGCGCTCACCTTTGGTAGGAGGACGTCTCTAATCTCTTTTACCGCTGCAATGTTCATTGCGGTCGGAAAGGTGTCGTTGGACGACTGCGACATATTTACGTGGTCATTCGGATGGATAGGCTGCTTTGTTCCAAGGGTGCCGTTTGCCATTTGAATTGCGCGATTTGAGATGACCTCATTCACATTCATGTTGCTTTGAGTTCCGCTCCCCGTTTGCCAAACGTACAGCGGAAAGTTTTCATCGAGCTTTCCAGCGATCACTTCATCGGCAGCTTTTGCAATGAGGTCGGCCTTGTCTATCTCTAGCCTGCCAAAGTTCGAGTTTATGATCGCCGCTGCCTTTTTGACATAACCGTATGCGTGGTACACCTCAATGGGCATGTGGTCGTTCCCAATGGAAAAGTGGATAAGCGAGCGCTGCGTCTGTGCCCCCCACAGTCGATCAGCCGGTACTTTGACTTGCCCCATCGAGTCGGACTCCACGCGCCACTTGCCGTCTTCCAGAACCGTGCCCGCTGTGTAATGACCGTCCTTGATCTGCGTATCTTCGACATAAGCCATGAGTTTGCCTCTGAGGATGTGCGGCAGATCTGACCTCAAAGTCGCCTTGAGACCAGATCTGCGTTGGTTGCCGATACATAGATTCCTGATGTTAGGTAGTTTCGAGAGGAGTGAGTTTCAAGGCTCGTGCCACACCATCACCGTAGGAGGAATCCGCTCTTCTGCAGTTCGCAACATGCCGCTTCAGGACCTCTTGAGACGCACCGTTGATTGCGCGAGCCGTATTGTCAAAGAGCAGCTGCTGTTGCTCGGGTGTCATCTTGCGAAAGAGATTGCCTGGCTGCTCCCAATGGTCGTCCTCTAAGCGATGGTCATAGTGTCGGGCGTCGCCCTCAAGTGCAAGCGCGGGTTCGGCATATTCCGGCTGATCGTCCCAAAGCCCCTGGCTATTCGGGTTATAGCTGGTCGTCGCTCCTAGGTTTCCATCGGTGCGCATCATACCGTCCCGGTGATAAGAATGGAAGGGGCACACGGGCGCGTTAACTGGTATGTGATTGAAGTTCACGCCGAGCCGATAGCGTTGGGTGTCTCCATAGGAGAACAGGCGAGCTTGTAACATCCTGTCGGGAGAAAACCCGATTCCCGGAACCACATTCGCGGGAGAGAAGGCTGCTTGCTCCACTTCTGCGAAGTAGTTCTCCGGATAGCGATTAAGTTCCATGACGCCGACTTCAATCAGCGGATAATCGCCCTTCGGCCAGACCTTTGTCACGTCAAAGGGGTTGTGCTTGTGCGTCTTTGCTTGTTCCTCTGTCATTACCTGAATGAAGAGAGTCCAGCGCGGGAAATCTCCGCTGTCGATCGCTTGCAGGAGATCTCGGCCATTGCTCTCCCGATCATTTGCCACGACTGCCGCAGCAGCCTCGTCCGTCAGATTCTCAATCCCCTGCTGGGAGCGGAAGTGGAACTTGACCCAAGTGCGCTTGTTTTCGCTGTCGATCAAAGAGAAGGTGTGACTTCCAAAGCCGTGCATGTGGCGGAAAGACTTCGGAATGCCGCGGTCGGACATGACGATTGTGACTTGGTGAAATGCTTCCGGAAGAAGAGTCCAGAAGTCCCAGTTGTTTTGAGCGCTCCGAAGCCCGGTTCGTGGATCGCGCTTGATGGCGTGGTTGAGATCAGAGAAGCGTAATGGGTCACGGAAAAAGAAGACTGGTGTATTGTTTCCGACAACATCCCAGTTTCCATCCTCGGTGTAGAACTTGAGAGCAAATCCGCGAATATCGCGTTCCGCATCAGCCGCTCCCCGCTCCCCAGCCACAGTCGAGAAGCGCGCAAACATCGGCGTCTGCTTTCCAACCTTCGAAAAGATCGCCGCCTTCGTGTATTTCGTGATGTCGTGAGTGGTGGTGAAAGTCCCATGCGCCCCCCAACCCTTGGCATGCATCCTGCGCTCAGGTATGACCTCGCGATCAAAATGTGCGAGCTTCTCGATCAACCAGATGTCCTGGAGGAGGGCCGGCCCACGGCGGCCCGCTGTCAAGATGTTCGTATTGTCCGGTACGGGCGAGCCGGTGGCGTTGGTAAAGCGATTGGAATCGGACATTGTGATCTCTCCTAAACTTCCTAAAGTGTGTTCACGTAGTGGCCATTGCGCCGAACGGCGACATTCAGCTGGCAGACGACTTGAGGCTGCTATCGAATAGCCTCACAACAGCTGTCATGTTGAGTTCCCCAAGCTGTTCGTCCATAGCCCTTTGGAAAAGATCCCGCACTGCGCTGATCGTTGGAACCGACGCATTTCCGCCAGCTGTCTTGACCGTGTAGTTGAGATCCTTTACCAGTAGCTTGATTGGAAAGTGCGACTCGAAGTTGCCGCTCAACATGGATTCCACATCACTATTCAGGTGAGGGCTCCACAACGGAGTCGCGGCCACGGCGTTAAGGACCTGTTTAGCTTCAACGCCTTGTCTCTTGAGCATCCCGATCATCTCCGCGATGGTAGCCAGTTCTGCCCCCATCAGCGTGTTAGTGACCAACTTAGCCAGTGCTCCTGCTCCCACTGGCCCGGCGTGTTGAACGCCGGAGCCCATGCTCTTGAGCAGAGGCTCCGCTTGCTTCAGAGTGCCTGCATCACCGCCCACCAGGAATACCAGTTGGGCGTTTTGCGCCTGCGGCGTGCTGCCAGACACAGGCGCCTCTAACATCGCGATGCTGGATTTGCTGATGACACTGCCAAGTTCGCGTGCCCACGCGGGGGAAATGGTGGAGCACTCGATAGCGATTGCTCCAGGTTTCATGCCTGCCAGTGCGCCGTTCGTTTCATCCAGCCAAACACTGCGCGAGATTCCATCATCCCTCACCATCGTGAGGACGAAATCGTTGCCCTTCGCTGCTTCTCGCGCGGAAGCCGCTGTCTTTGCGCCAGCGTCAGCCAAGCGCTTGACCGCTTCCGGAGCCAGATCGCAAACGGTGACTTCGTGCCCTGCCTTAAGCAGGTTGGCCGCCATGCGCGAACCCATCGCGCCAAGTCCGATAAATGCTGCTTTGCTCATGTTTGCACTCCTCTCGGTGCCCGCTAAAGCGGGCACCGCTTATAGAGGCCGTTTCGCTTCAGCGATTCGGGCCGCGGGCGTTCGTTAGAGTGTCTCGATCCAGACGGTCTGCGAATTGACAAAAGCATGGGCGCCGAAATGAGAAAGCTCTCGGCCATACCCGCTGTTCTTGACTCCGCCGACGGGGACACGGGGATTTGTTGCGGTGAAGCCATTGATGAATACTCCGCCGGTGTCAAGATCACGAGCAATCTTGCGAGCGGCAGCAACGTCGCTGGTCCATATATTCCCGCTCAGCCCGAATTCGCTTGCATTCGCCGCCTCAATGGCGGCATCGATGTTGGGAACGCGGACGATTGCGGCAACCGGACCGAATGTCTCTTCGTCGAACGCCGGCATCCCGGGAGCCACTCCGCTGAGTACAGTGGGCGTGTAGAAGGCGCCCTTACCTTCCGGCTTTTTACCGCCGCAGAGTACACGCGCACCCTTTGCGATACTGCCTTCCACCTGTTTATGCAGTCCGTCCCGGAGATCCACTCGTGCCATCGGACCCATCTGGGTTTCAGGATCAAGTGGGTCACCAACCCGGATTGCCTTGGCCGCCTCCACAAACGACTTCTCAAACTCATCGGCGATGTCTTCAATCAGAATGAAGCGCTTGGCAGCCAGACAGACTTGCCCTGCGTTACTGAAACGGCTCGTGATGCCCGCCGCGACAGCCTTCGGAATATCGGCGTCCTTGCAGACGATAAAAGCGTCAGAGCCGCCCAACTCCATGATGGTTGACTTGATCACCTTTCCAGCTTCGGACGCGACAGCTGAACCGGCTCGCACACTTCCCGTGACGGAAGCTCCACGGACACGTGAGTCATTGATGACGTTGACGATATCTTCTGTCTTCAGGATCAAATTCTGGAATACGCCTTCGGGAAAGCCCGCTTCGAGCATCACGCGCTCGAACTCGAGGGAACTCCTCTGGGTGTTGGGCGAGTGCTTCACCAGGACAACGTTACCCGCCAGAATCGTCGGTATCGCCATGCGCGTCAACTGCCATATCGGAAGATTCCACGGCATGATCGCTAGGATCGGCCCGAGCGGTAGATACGAAACGTACGCTTCAGCGTGGCCCGTTGCAGCGGGTGCATCCGCAAACATTTGCGGCCCATGCTCGGCATACCAATCCGCCTCCGCGGCGCATTTCTCAATTTCGGCTTTGGCGTCAGCGGGGATCTTGCCCATCTCAGTGGTGATCACTTTTGCGATCCGATCTTCATTCTTCCTCAATGAAGTCGCGAGGTTCGAGAAGAGGTGCGCTCGTTGATACGCGGACCCTTTTCTAAAGGACCGGAAAGTCTTCTCGGCGCGTGCGACCACGGCTTCTGTTTCTGTTGGGGTGAAGTACGAAAAAGTCTCGATTGGTTCCTCAGTTGCGGGATTGATCGTGGCAAATGTGGATGCTGAAGCCATGTGATACTCCTTCTGTTCTTGTCGGTGTTGGCTTACGAACTCAGTCATACGACCCGCACGCGCGTTGCCTAGAGTCCAAGATCACTAAGTCCAGGGTGGTCATCCGGGCGTCGACCCTGAGGCCAGCGAAATAGGCGATCCGACTCCTTGATCGGCAAATCGTTAATGCACGCGTAACGATGATGCATGATCCCTTCGGCATTGAATTCCCAGTTCTCATTGCCGTATGAGCGGTACCATTGTCCCGAATCGTCATGACACTCGTAGGCGAACCGCACGGCGATTCGGTCGCCACCAAAAGCCCAGAGTTCTTTGATAAGCCGGTACTCCAACTCCCGGTTCCATTTGCGCGTTAGCAATCCCACAATGTCGTCGCGACCGGTGGCAAACTCTGAGCGATTGCGCCATTTGCTGTCGGTTGTATATGCAAGCGCAACTTGTTGAGGGTTACGGGTGTTCCACAGATCCTCTGCCTTACGAACCTTAAGAATTGCGGTTTCCTCTGTAAAAGGCGGAATTAGCTTCAATGGCGATGTGCTCATTTGAATCTCCTTTATCTCTGTTTCAGTAATTCAGTTCGGTTGAAAAAACGTTCCGCGCGTGGGGGACGCAAGAGTTGCGTTCAGGACATCCGACCTCCTCTAATTCAGCGCCGCGACAGCGCACGCAATTCTGGTGTCCCCCGTAGTCACTTCGAGAATCGTTTTCTGCACCCTCGGAGAGTGGAGAAGAGATGCAATTGTTGCGGCCACATCATCCCGGGAAATATCCGTGTGAATCTCGGCGGGACTCAGACTAACGCTCCCCGTGCCGGGATCATCTGTAAGTGCGGAAGGCCTGAGGATGATCCACTCAAGTTCGCTATGAACAAGCTCTACGTCTGCCATTTTCTTCACTGCCATGTAGTGCTCAAAGCTCTTTGGCATGTTTCTTTCTCGCCATGCCTCCGGGAATACCGAAACAAGCAACAGTCTGGTTATGCGTGCCAAGCGAGCAGCTTCGATGGTTTTGCGGACTCCATCACCATCAACCGCATCGGTCATCGAGTCGTTGTCCTGCTCTCCAGCGCCGGCGCTAAATACAACGACATCTGCCCCAGATGAAGCAGATGCCAGTTCCTGCGCGGAGATTGTTGCAAGGTCGCCGAGCACGCCGTAGGCTCCGATTGCGTGAAGCAACGAGATTTGTTCCGGTCTACGATAAAGACCGGATACCTGGTCTCCTTGCTCCACCAGCAACTTAGCCACACGAGATCCGGTCTTGCCCGTGATGCCTATGATGAAGACCTTCATCGGTTTCACCTCTGTATGGCGTCCGTCGCGGACGCCCATAATCTCAGGTCGCGCCATCGATTGAGACCAGTTCGAAAAACGGTCCGCACAGCGGCCTAAATCACGCGTGTTAGGACTCAGGACTTCCTTCACGTGGTGCCTCGCAATCGTGAACTGGATTGAGATAACGACCGTAACACCGCGACATTCAGCTGCGGTCCGAACTCGCGGAAACGAGCTTCGACATGATGTTCATCCCCGAATCAATACCGCTAGGGTCGTCATTTAGTCTGACGCACTTCAGGGGTAACGTAGAATGCCGGCACCTATCAAGTATGTGCTGGATCCTTGCATTCATCGTGTTTTCGAGAAACTGAAGTCGGTCCCGAAGGAGCCTAACTGAATGTCGATGAACAGAGCACGCAGCGTGGAGTTGATACGCTACGTGACGAGTCGGATCCCGAACAGTGTTGGGCATTCTGTTACTCCCTACGCGCGAGAAGATTCTCGGAGAAACCAGGACCTGCGTTCGGCTTCGTCGATCCAGTTTTCGAGGACGCTTGTTGTCGCCACGTCTCCGGCGTCATCAGTCAGAGCGTGGATCGCTTTCATGCTCAGGGTGAGAGCTTTATTATCTTCAAACAGTTCACTCAGCATGTCTTGCGGTGTCACAAAGTCCGCGTCGTTATCTTTCAGACGCTGCAACCGGCCGATCTGTCCGACGGAGCGTAGGGTCACGCCTCCAATTTTCCGCACTCGTTCGGCGATATCATCTGTCATTGCGAAGATCTGTTCCCCCTGCTCGTCGAGGAGCAGATGATAATCACGAAAATGTGGGCCGCTCATGTGCCAATGGAAATTCTTCGTCTTCAAATAAAGCGCGAAAACGTCTGCGAGCAGCGCGTTTAAAGCCCCCGAAATCTCCTCTACACGCTCTTGAGGGATATCGGACGGCACTCGTAATGGAGCCATGCGGCGTGCTTTTAGTTCCGCGGTGGAAGTCATATCAAGGTCCTTTCATGGTGAGTGTTGACGATTAGGGAAGCCGCAGAGCTAATGCGACAGATGCATAGATCCGCTACTTCTTGAGGAAGGCTAAGAGCTCTTCATTGATGATGTCTGCATGTGTGGTGCATAGCCCGTGTGACGCGCCGGGGATCACCTTTAGCGTGCCGTTCTTCACCAGCTTCGCACTCAGGCGACCCGAGTCGTCGATGGGAACGATCTGATCAGCGTCTCCGTGAATTACGAGCGTCGGTACACCAATCTTCTTCAGGTCTTCGGTCTGGTCGGTTTCGGAGAAGGCCTTGATGCAATCGTAGGCGCCGATGATGGAACACTGCATCCCCTGGAGCCAGAATGAGGCCTGCACTCCTTGGGAGACCTTTGCACCGGGCTTGTTGTAGCCGTAGAACGGCACCGTGAGGTCCTTAAAGAATTGCGAACGGTCATTGATCACGTTTGCGCGGATGTCATCAAAGACGGACATTGGTAAACCACCCGGGTTTGCGTCAGTCTTCAGCATGAGCGGCGGGACGGCGCCAATCAGCACGATCTTGGCTACGCGCTTTTCTCCGTGCCGCGCGACATATCGAACTACTTCACCGCCACCAGTCGAGTGGCCGACCATGGTAGCTTCTTTCACATCACGGTGATCCAGCAGTCCGGCGAGATCGTCGGCATATTGATCCATGTTGTTACCTTCCCAGCTTTGGCCTGAACGTCCAGATCCACGCCGATCATGTGCGATGACGCGGTATCCGTTTCTCCCGAGAAACAGCATCTGCGCGTCCCAAGCGTCGGCGCTTAGCGGCCAGCCGTGCGAGAAGGTGACGATGGGCCCTGCGCCCCAGTCTTTGTAGTAGATCTCTACGCCATCCGGGGTTGCGTACGCTTGCTTTTTCATCGATCTCTCCTGATTCTGTCCTGATGGTTGTAGTGAGGCTTGGTCCGCCTTCAGAGGGAACCTCATCAAACCGGTTGCATCCGCTGCTGGTAGTACTTGGCGTCAGATGACGGATCCCGAGTGAGAGTCTAAACACGATGTATTGGCTCTCAACCGGAAGGCATCCCATAGACAACTTAGCGGTCTTACTTTCCGGCTGCCGCGTGAATGATGACAGCCGCTGTCTCCTCTAGATGAGAGAGCATCGCAAGATGGCTCGACGGTATTTCCTTCGTTTCCGCGTCCATGCGTTTTGCTAGGCTTCTCTCGAGATCGGGGTTGATGATGCGGTCATTGGCAGCAACGATGTACCAACTGGGTTTGAGGGTCCAGGCCGCAGTAGACAACTTCACCCTGAAGCTCGATGCGGCTAAAGGAATCTGGCTTGCAAAAACTGACTTCTGTTCACTTGCGGGCAGGTCCGGAGCAAAGTCTTCCGCCACACCTTTTTGAGTAAGATGAAGCAGCCCCCCTGGTAGAGGCTGAATCTCAGCCCTGCCAGGCGTTGCCGGGAACGCACCTCCCATTTCGCCTGTGGTCTGTCCCTCCCCGGGAGCATAGGCAGCAACATAGACCAAACCCGCCACCTTTGGGTCATCGCCAGACTCGGTAATGACGGTTCCACCGTAGGAGTGACCGACCAGAAGCACTGGACCGGTTTGCAGTGAGATTGCCTTTCTCGTAACCGCCACGTCTTCGGCCAATGAGCTAAGCGGTATGTCTACCGTTACGACCTGCAAGCCCTTTGCCTTGAGAATTGGGATGACTTTCTTCCAACTGCTGGAATCCGCAAAGGCGCCGTGGACAAGGAGAACAATGGTGACGGGCTGAGGGGCCTGCTTCTGCGCCACGGCGATGCCTCCCAGAAATGCGATCGAAACAACTAACCTAAGTATTTGTTTCAAGAGCCCCTTCATTGTGATTTCTCCGGATGCTGATCTCGCTTATCTAACTGTGGGAGATGAGTGAGAGATATGAACTCCACGAAGAGCATGGTCGCGACCATTTCGACGCTCGGTCGGATTTGCCGGCGCGGAACTGCCTACCTCTAAGATTGAGAGTGTTCTGTAGACCTCACGCTAATCGAGCGTATCTCGCCCAGGCGGATGATGTGAATGCCGAAAGCTTTCAAATGGCTGCCTAATCCTGTCATGCAATAACCCAGCTGGACGCTCTTAAACCGTCTTTCTATGAGGCTCCATCTCTCCCGAGCGCCTGTCCCAGTTGCCGGTCCGACTGAGCCTTTCCGAACAATGCCTGCTGAACCGGGTGATCGGGCATTTAGAGATAACTACGACGATTGCCTGACTTTCGGGCTCTACAGAGAGGAAGCAGCATGCGCTATTGTGCTTTTTCAGGATCGAGTTGGGGCGTTCGCGCTGAGTATAGTCACACCGCAGATGAGCTCGGAAAACTGCTCGCGGAAGACGGGATAAGTCTGGTTTATGGCGGAGCCTCGGTAGACAGGTCAAAGAATGCGTTCACTCACGACAAAAAGGATTTTGTATCCGCTGTGGGTTCAAGCGTTCATGGAGCAGTCCGATTTGTCGAACTCGGAGTCTCATAGAGGCGGTACCGTTCCTTGGCCTTCTGGTCATCATCGCTTTTTGATCGAAGTTCAATGAGCCGCTTCAAGAGAGCGGAAACCCGATCTTTCTGGTCCGTCTTACGCAGCGCCACGATCAAGTGGTATACAGCCTGCTGGTCGTTCGCGTCGAGAGCCAGTGCGTCTTGGCTATGCTCGATCGCCAAGTCAAAGTGTCCATTTTCGATGTACAGGGAACTTAGCAGATCGTGGGCGGCAACCAGCCGCGGATCGAGTTTCACTGCACGTGTGGCAGCCTCCACTTTCTGCATATATTCAGAGCTTCCCTCTGAGTTGCCTTGTTGTTGCAATGCTTCCGCAAGCAGGTATTGCGCGTACCCATCATTGGGGTGGGCTCTGACAGCCGCACGAAACTCGGATAGCGCCTCCACCGATTTGTACTGTTGCGATTTGATAAGGCCTTCGGCAACTCCAAGAAACTGGAGTTGCGGATCGATTCGGCTCGCCGATCCGAAATCCTCCACGGCGCGGGTGAATTCACCTAGTTGCGTCAGCAATATGCCTCGGACAAGATAGAACCTTGGCTCATCCGGCAACTGGGTGAGGCCGGCATTAAGAATGTCGATTCCCACATGCGGAGATACATGATCGTACGACAAGGCGGCAAACTGCAAATAAGCATCGACATCCTTTGGATTCGCTAGAATTGCATTGCGCAGCAGTTCGATGGCGCGGGCGGTATCGGTTTTCGACTCACAGATTTCGGCGGCAAGCGTCAATATCTGTCCATCGATTGGGGTCGCTTCAATCACCGGTTGGAGTGTCGCTAGCGCATCGTCCGCATGGTTCGTATTCCACTGCACCAGGGCGAGATTGTACCGAGCTTCGCTCTTTGTAGGGTCCAGTGCGAGTGCTTCGGCAAAGACAGCAGCCGCATCTTCATCGCGCTCCAGAGTAACAAGGCACGACCCATATTCGTTGAGTGCCTCCGGCTGAGAGGAAATTACGCCGGCTGCAATTTGAAAATGAGTGACGGCATCGGCGCAATTCCTTTTCCTATATTCAAGAACACCCAACATTGCATGAGTCGTAGGGTCGGCAGGGTGCTGAGCCAACACTCTCAAAAGAAGCGGTCTCGCGGCATCATGCCCCATCTGAAACTCGGCTTGGGCTGCCCCTTCAAGAGCCGGCAAATAGGCCGGTGCGAGTTTTAGCGCCTTTTGGTATGCCAATAACGCCAAGGGTAGATTACCCGTTTCCGCCGTGGCCATTCCACGCAGAGTCCAGATTCTGTAGTCTTCTGGCCACTTTGCCAATGCAGCTTGACTCAAAGTCAACGCCCGTGAGATATTGCGGCTTCGCATTGCGTCGGAAATCCTACCGACCTCGTCTTGTGCAGGCTGGGTTTGCGCAAGGTGGAAGGCAGCAGACGCCGCTAAAAGGCAAAAAAGGAGCGCACAGCGAGAGTTCTTAAGCATCATTGGAATCCATAGTCGAATGAGGGTGGCCGATTCCGTCGTCAACTGCTGATCTAAGACCGAGCGCATTTTCATCGTTCCGTCGCAGCGTGAAAGTGGGGGAAATTTCCCGATCTCGTTGTCGCGCGTTGATCGAATGCATCTGACGATCGTCACTCACAGTTCCTAGCACCAGAGAAGGGCAGCTCCAATCTCCGCTCGCCAGGATTGCGTTAAAAGAGACCTAGCAAATATCGAGAGGCGACGGAGAGGTTGCCACCAGCACCACCGCCTCCCGTGAGCGGAACAGTCATTCAGGAGACGCCAAGTTGACGCCACACGAAAGGCGGTTGGCCCAAATAACTAATCCGCTCCCGTGCCGCGTTGCGATCAAATCAAAATCTCACATTGGCTCTTGTCGTGACAGTTTTGGAGCCTTCATGGATCTGGTGGTGCCGAAGATTTCGCTGTATCGGCATTCAGCCAAATCTAGAAACTAAGTTTGGCTCCGAGCTGCATATTGCGTGGCGGCAGGTTGCTGCTGGTTGTACCGAAGTTGGCGCTGGTGTCTCCGTAGTTGGTATTGACACCGTTGAGGTTTACACGGTTAAAGATGTTGAAAATGTCAAGACGAAGCTCGAGGTTGAAACGTTCAGCAAGGGCAGTTGTCTTTTTCACCGTCACGTCGCTGTCGGCGTAACCGGGATTACGGAACATCCCCAGCTTTTCATTCCCTTCTGTTCCGCTGGTCTTAAGCACTGGCTGCGAGAACTGGGCATGCGTCACGACTCCGGAATCGACGACGCCGGTATATTGATAGGACTTCCTATCATGCTTCTGGTGATAGTTGACCACGTCTGGGACATTGAAGTTATCGCCATCGGCGGAATAGTTGCCGCTGTTGGGTGCAAAAGCGAAGTTACCTGCATTCAATTCGCTTTCGTAGTTAGTAGCGGTAACGGTGGCTCCAGTGGTGTCGACCAGCACGAGCGGATTGGAGTTGGAGACGAAGAACGGATTTCCGGACTGCAGTACCGTTGTGCCGGCCAACGTGAAGCCGTTGGTCACGCGGCTGACAAACCCGCCCCTCTTGGAGACGCCGGGAATGTCGTAACTCCAGCCAAGCGAAAGTCGGTTAGGCACATCCCAGGGTGAAGGGCTATACCACTGGTCGATATTGTACGAAGTTCCACCGCCCCGCACGTATCCCTCTGGGAAGTTGTTCCAGTCGTCCTTCGCCGTGGAGCGAGTGTATGAAGCAGTCAGGAAGCCTCTCTTACCGAAGCGCCCTTTCACCGCAGCAATGAGGGCTTCGTAGTTTTGCCGTGCCCCATTATAGGCATAATTGATGGAGCCAAAGCTGGTATTGAGGCGCGTTTGTGTTCCGGATCCTGTCCATACACCACTGGAGTTGAATACCGGGTGCTGAATCAAGTCTCCGGGGAAAATGTTTAAGTCCGCCCCATACGAAGTATTGCCGGTGTTGCCTCCAGCCACGACCAGGTTGCCGGAATGAGTTCCAGAATATCCGAGACTGGCCGTCAGATTCGAGCGGAGCTGGCGTTCCACCCCCATCGACCAATTCAGCGTATTGGGAGAAGACAAGTTTGGCGCCGTGCCGCCTACCCCGATTTGCGAGCCAGCAATCCCCCCCTTGGCGTTGAGAGGCACTCCTGCAAACGCAGGGTTCGTGAAGCCGAAAGGATATGCGTTCTGCGTGCCATAGTCGAAGATCGGTGCTGCCGTAGATCCGTTGCTATAGAAGGTTGGCTGAACGGGCCCTGGGGGATTATTCGTCAAGCCATTCTCAGCGTTCCCCAGTGTGAACTGGTCATGGTAGAGCCCAAACCCGCCACGAACCACCCACTTCCCGCTTCCAAAGGGATCGAATGCGACGCCAACCCGCGGGCTTAAGACCCAGTTGATGTCGTGGGTAAAGACGTGCGACTGTTGGGTCATGGCACCATTGGCAACCTGCTCTGCAATGTTCGATCCTGAGGCAAGATGGAAGTTGGCCAACGGTCCCAGAACTGGGTATGCATTGCCGAAGTTGTCGTAACGGATACCATAGTTTACAGTCAGTTTGCGATTCACCTTCCAAGTGTCTTCGGCAAAAATGCCAAATGTTGTTTCCGCGAAAATATAGTTCTTCGGGTCTGGCTTGCCGGTCGTGGGATTATATGAAATACCGTTTTCTGAGTAAGGATTGTTGTTGATCAGGTCGATCATGTTGGTGAACTGGAAGGTAGGCTGAGACCACGCTGCCGCGAAGAGCCCTTGGTCCTGGCCGTGCCACTGCTCGAAACCAAGCTTGAGGCTATGCGTACCAATAATATGACTCAGTACATCGCGCCAGTGGTAGCTAGTGGTGTGTCTCAAGCAGATCGTCGATTACTAAGCACTGCCTGAGCTCGGGTGACTTTTTCGAGGATGTCGGACGCCTTTGCTGTCCAGATGAATGGCTTTGGATTCTTGTTGTGTCCGTCG
>Ga0224528_1001627_pt1 | contig 14294 bp, 13 predicted proteins | sample CBST25metaG_2_FD_179888 | JGI IMG/M metagenome (GOLD analysis project Ga0224528, IMG submission 179888) | Peat soil microbial communities from Stordalen Mire, Sweden - C.B.S.T25 | ecosystem: Environmental > Terrestrial > Soil > Wetlands > Peat | place: Sweden: Norrbotten County, Stordalen Mire...
ACCGACGCAACATGAACGAACTGGTCGCAGGCCTCATCGACGGATGGCCAAAGTCCAGCGCCGACTCCGGCAAGAATGGCTGCACCTTGAGCGGCGCCTTCTTCTGTCGCAAGCAGGGACACGGGTTTTGCGTAAACGTCGGCCTGTATCTGACGCCAAAGCGGTGAACGTGCACCGCCTCCGCCGAGGCGAATGTCATTCACGGGCACGCCAATTTCCGCAAAGATCGTCAACGTATCTTTCAGGCTGAAGGCCACCCCTTCGAGAATGGCCCGGATGATATGTCCGCGTCCATGGCTGGCGGACAGGCCAATCAGCGCGCCGCGCACCTCCGCGTCAAGATAGGGCGTGCGTTCTCCCATCAGGTAAGGCGCCCAAAGGACGCCGTCGGCGCCTGCTGGGATTGCGGCGGCCTCTTGCGTGAGGCTGTCGTAGGGATCGCCGGTCGCGCTGACGGCTCCAAAAGTGTCACGGAACCAGCGGAAAGAAAGGCCCGCCGCCTGGGTTACGCCCATGACATGCCAGCGATCCGGAATGGCATGGCAGAAGGTGTGCAGGCGGCCGCGGGGATCAAGAAAAGGCTGGTCTGTCGCGGCAAAGACAACGCCCGAGGTGCCGATGGTCGCGCTGACATCGCCGGCCTTGACGATGCCCATGCCGATTGCGCCCGCTGCCTGATCTCCGGCTCCGGCAACCACCGGCGTGCCTTCGGCCAGACCGGTTTCACTGGCTGCGCGCGCGGTGACCTTCCCCACAACTTGCGGCGACTCAAACAACTGCGGCAAGCAACTTGCATCAAGATGCGTGGCTGCCAGCATCTCCTGCGACCAGCGGCGATGGGCGACATCGAGCAGCAGCGTCCCGGAGGCATCGGAGACATCCGTCGCTCGCACTCCTGTCAGTTGCAGCCGAACGTAGTCCTTGGGAAGAAGGAAGGAGCGGAACCGCTTCCAAATCTCCGGCTCATGGGTGCGAACCCACATCAGCTTGGTCAAGGTAAAGTTGGTCAAAGCGGGGTTTGATGTCCACTCGACCAGCCGCTGCTCCCCGATTGTCTCGTTCAGTACGTCGCACTCCGCCTGGGTCCGCTGATCGCACCAGATCAGCGCAGGACGAAGCACCTCGTCGTTCTCGTCGAGCAGAACGGCGCCGTGCATTTGCCCGGTCAAGCCAACTGCGACGATCTCCGTTTTGGAGACTCCGCTCTCTTTGATGAGCTTGCTGAGCGCCTGCTTGCATGCGTTCCACCAGTCGTGCGGGTCCTGTTCGGCCCATCCGTTTTGTGGAGATGCAAACGGCGCATGTTCATGCGTTGCCGATGCGAGCACTTCGCCTTTTTCGCCGACCAGTACCGCGCGCGTTCCGCCTGTGCCTACGTCGATGCCAATGATGTAACGAGCCATTCCTGTTCACCCTTTCCGGTTGCTGAGGATTCTATGGACCTGCAATTGCGCGTGCCTGTGCGAATAGAAACGGAGGCATTGTTCCACGGCTAAGAAACTGGAAGTCGCCCCGGCGACCTGCTTGCCCCTCATCAGCAATTCATGCGGCATCGATATTATCGGCCATAGCGAGTATTCCCGGCAAGTACCTTATAAAAACGATTTTCCAGAGCAAGAACAGGCGAGCCGTTGCCAGATTTTCCCGGGAAAAACATGGAAGGATTCAGCATTTCTGGGCCAAGCTGAGTGCCGGTTGTCGACAGGCTCAGATTGGCAACCGCGCTAAACATTTTCGCGCGGAGTGGCCGGTGAGGGTGCCAGTTGTTCATGAACGGCCAAGCGGCCATCCAGCCTCGTTGGATACGGCGTGGAGTTGGGTGAATGCATCTTTACTCGACGTTTTCCGCCGGGGCCGGTAGAATAGGGTCTGAGCTTCCAAGCGAAGCCGTGGGAGCGAGGGAGTTTACGCACACGATCCGCTGGGACCTGCAGCAGATTGATTTTTATGGCACACTTTTCGGCGGTGGGGCAGGTGTAGCGGTTTCAGAAGCAAGGGTTTTCTGTTGCGTGCGCGATTTCTAAAAAGCATGTACGGTATTTATTAAAGACAGGATGCGGGAGTAGTTCAGTGGCAGAACGTCAGCTTCCCAAGCTGAATGTCGCCGGTTCGATCCCGGTCTCCCGCTCCAACAAAATCAGAGACTTACAGAATTCAGCCTGACAGCGTGCTCCATTTGTGCTCCATTTACATGATGAACAGCTTTTCCTCCAGCTTATTCACCGCAGGCAACCGGCTTGCGACCGACGTCTGCCGATAAACATTCTGGTTCACATCGAGCGTATGGCCGCACTGATCGGCCACCAGCTTTCCGTCGATCCCGAGATCTCCCATCAGCGTCGAATGCGTCCGCCGCATCACCTGAAAATTTGCCCAGGAAAGACCGGCCTTTGCGAGCTTTGGTTTGATGTTGCGGTTCCAGCAATTGTCTTTCGACATCGGCGTCGAAAGCTTCTCCGACGGAAACACCCAGGCTCCATCGTTCGTGACCAGCGATATAGCCCGCCAGGCTTCGATCTCCTTCAGCAAACCTTCGGGAAGGGCGGCTTGCCGCACCGAAAGGCTCGATTTAGGGGTGTCAATTATGCCCCGGTATATCCGTTGCCGGATGTCCACCGAAGTGGCCGTGAGGCGGTCCCAGGTCAGCGCGAAGATTTCGCCGGGACGCATGCCCGCCAGAATGGCGAGTTTCACGACCAGACGTTCCCGCTGTCCCAGAACCCCGAAGCATTTCTTGACATCCTCGACGCCCATGACCCGCCGCTCGGAGCGAGAAGCCTCGCGCGGCGTGAACAGGAGCGAAGCCGGGTTGCGCACGATGTGGCCCTCGGCAAGCGCCATATCGAAGATTTGCTTCAGATCCCACCGGAGATGATCGACGGTCGAAAAGGAAAGGCCAGCCTGCGCCTTGCCGTCGAGAAAATCCTGCAATTCGTCGCGCCGCAAGCTTGTCAGCTCCCGCGCGCCGAAGGTTTCAACGAGATGGATGGCGACCCGGTTCATATTGTTCACCCGCGTCGAGGCCTTCCATTTGCGGCCATAGTAGGGTAAATAAACCTCCGAAACGAACTCACCGAAGCGCCAGATTCTGTTTCCCTGCCGCTTCTCCTCCATTTCGGCGATAATCTTTCCCACGGCCTCGCGCGCCTCGGACTTGGTCATGTCCTTCACCAGTCCGAGGACGCGGCTTCTGTGGCTGTTGTTGTCCCACCACAGCCCAACCCATCGGCCACGCTGTTTCTTGACCGACCCCTTCTGATACCGGCTCTTTCGCATGGATAGCTCCTATCCGCGCTTACCGGCATCCCGTACTGGCAATGTCGTCAGCTTACCACCGTTCACAACGCCTTCATTGGCTTCCAGCCACCGCCAGAGGGATTCGCGGCGTATCAGCCTCCGTCGGCCCAGCGATACGCAGGGAATGGGAGCGCAGCCGTGGACGCGCCCGGCTACCGCCTTGCACACATGTGCCTTCGAGCAGTGAAGCAGTTGCGCGGCGTCGGCCAGCGTCAACAGATCGAATCTGTCCGCTAGATCATTCATAACAAGTGCCTCAGCGCCTTGCACCGCCGCGTATGCGCGCAAATCGATACCCGTCTTGAATCTGGCCAGTTCCGTCCCAAACATCTTCTTTTCCTTCTGCCCCAACCGCTGCAATACCCCTCAGAATGCATTGGGTGGTATTTCTCCAGTTGCGACTTCAACGGCAGCGACAAGCTGTAAACTTCCACCACCTTTTGCATGTTCCAGCCGCAATATTTTTCATACACTGCGCGAGGCACGAATGGCCCGCAGTAGAAGGAAGAGGCATCAGAGAGTACGGCCATGAGTCACCTCGAAAGACGACGAGCAATCCACACGGCATCGAAAAATGCCGGATAGCGACTAGAGTGGCGTGGAGATCCAGTGATGTCCAATACTTTGTATTTATCGGGTGATAAATGGGAGTTATCGGGTTGGTCCTTATCTTTGCTGTAACCGACAGTAATCGTTGAGGTTATTGCTCCGACACCGGTTCCGGTCAAGGCTGGCAACCGGGTCAAGAAAAATCGGCGGGATGCCTTGATCCGGAGATCTGACAGCGGCATGAATACCGGACTCCAGCTCCAAGGTGCTCTGGGATCTGGTGCGAGCACGCGAGGCAGCCGAGCAGGATCAACTGCGTATGCAGCATCGGCTAAGCAAGTTTCTGCTGCGCACAGGCCAGCGCCCAGTACACGGAATAATGGCATGGACCCAGTCCCACGTGATGTGGGTGCAGCAGATTCATTTGCGCAAATGGCGCAGGAGGCGACGGAGTTGGATCATCTGCATGAAGTCGAGCATAGGGGGAGCACGTAACGCGGCTGGAGCGGGCCATCGTGGTGACGATTAAGTTGGCCTTGCCCCAGATGCAAGAGGCGGGCAAGAGCTTACAAGCATTGCGCGGTATCGCGCAGATTTCGGCGTTAACCATTGCGGTGGGGGGAAGGCAATATCTCGGGTAAGGATCGCAGTCACAATGGGCGTTTGCCGGGAGTAATCCTGAAAATTGCGTGCAACCGACGCTCAGTGAGTGTATAGACTGTTCTCGCCTTTAGACAGCCCATGTCCAGATAGCCGATTATGCCATCCATTCGAGAATGCTCAACTCCCAAGCTATGGTTTATTATTCGGGGCGACAGATGAATAGCAAGACTACGTAGCGATTCTCGAAGTCTGAAGGCAAATTATGTAGAAGCCCGGAATCACCCTGCGAGAGTTCGTACACAGTACAGACGAGAATCCTTTTGCCTGCTGGTAATGGCCGGGGAGACTGGAAGGACATCTAAAGTATGCCGGACGATTGGCTGAATGATCTTAAAGACTGGGTTAGGGAATTCCCATGCGTCATTGTTCGGCTTGAGGAAGAGGAGTGGGATCATCTTGCCGATTCACGGCGGGGTCTGGGTGAATTCACAATGGCCCGTTCCCACGCCTACTTCGAGCGCGTGCGCGTGCCAACTCTGAGCTTCACTTTTGGGGTTACCCATTCCTTCGTCAATGGGCGGAGCGTGTCGGAGGACGTTTGTCTGGTGGGGAAGCTCTCCTCGCGCAGCAGAGTTACCGCCCTTGAAACTCGCATCAAGGTCTCTCGAACTCTGGCACTTAAGCCGATGAGCGAGGGCGACTTCGCGAATCTGCTCGACGACTCAGTGCATGGCAGAAATCTCCGCGGGCGCCTCAGTTCGTCAGACTCTGTAATCCCCTTGTCGCCTGAACTCAGTCGCGTGCTGATCGATGCTCTGGCAAGGAGTGCGCGGAACCGAACGGTGCTTAAAACGGTTGCGTCAGGTCTCAAAATAACGAAGAGCTTCAGCAGTCTACGGGCGCTGCAGGATGATGCCATTCAGACGGCCTTACGCGCCTTTGGACTCGAGTCTCAAGAAGGCGCCCGCGAACTCGATGTGGCGGATGGGGAAGCATCAGCGCTCGCAAGCGTTCCGGTACTAGAAGACACGGTTATTCAGCACGACGCACGGCATGTTCCAGGGTTCGATTTGGTAGGAGGAGATATTACCGGCCGTGCTGTTTTTGAGCGGCCGAATGGTCGATTGGAGATCTTCACGGCCAATCGCCTGCCTCTGGAAAGCGTGTTTGGCGTCGATCTTATTTATCTCAATCTTAGTCAAAAGAATCTGGTCATGGTTCAGTACAAAATGCTGGAGCGTATTTCTGCCTCTGAGGTGGGGGGCAACGGCGATTGGATCTACCGCCCTAACGATGACCTGAAGTCAGAGGTTGCACGCATGGAGAAGTTCGCAGGCGTTGCCGGTGGCTCGTCGATCGAGTATCGCCTCAACTGCCAACCGTTTTACCTTAAGTTCGTGAAGCGCAACGGGCTGCTGAAGAACGGGAGCATTCTGACCCCGCTCGCACATTTCAAGCAATTCATTCAGTCGCCGCTGGCGCAAGGTCCACGAGGAGGAATCCGCATCAGTTACGAAACCCTTGCGGGTAGCTATATGCGGCAAGGAACGTTTATTGATCTGATGCAGGCCGGCTACATCGGCTCTTATGCGGAGGATACAAAAAACTTCCAGGCATTGATTGAGGCGGTCGTAGCTGGCAACCGGTCGGTCGTAGCCGTGCGGCAGATCGGTGTCCCTGCCGAGATGGCGGATCAAAATCATGTGCGTTCACGCTACCAAGCGTGAGGAATGATGCTGTAGCGATCCGGGGTATCTGACCTGGCGAAAATCTTTTATATGGCAAGGATTCCCGGTGTATCGTTGTCTACTCGGAAGTTACTCGGATAGGTCCTGTAAAGTCGCCATGGCGACTGGGATCTCGTAGCCTTACCGCCGGATCGGGATTCGGGAGACTCCCTGACCCGGCGGCGTTTGCCGATACTAATCCGGCCTTTGACAAATAAACCAAGCTGAATGAGCGCAATGGGCTGTTATATCCATCAACGATTCTGCGCGTCAGAGGAAAATGTATTGTTAGAGCAACCCAGCAAGAACACTGACACCGTGGACATTACCCTCAATTACCACAAGGCCTTTTGATCGCGCCATAGAACTCGACACGACTGTAGAGAGGTGGTGCATACAGCATCCTATCCGAAGGAGCCGTGAACGATCTCTCACATACAACAGCGCCCCTGCTCTATTCATTTGTAGAGTTCAGCGAAGCTTGAGGTATTCTTCAACGAACTTCTTGATCTCAGCGCGGAAGTGTTCATTATCCTTGAGAGTCTTGATTTGGGTCGTATTCCATACTCCTGTCTCGCGGTATTCCATCCACTGAGCTGCACTTGCCAACGCTTGACGTACTCGTCCGTTGTCATCAAATTGGCGGAGGCATAGGGGAATGTTCGTTTGGTGCGGATCGACAATCATGATCTTCAGTTTAGGATTGAACAGCATCGCGTTTGAAAGGCGAAAGTTTATGTGTTCATCCCCAAACCCATAGCCAATGATGGTGAGTTCGTCGAGTGCGTTTAGGACCCCGTCTAAGATCTGTAATTTCTCTTCACCTTCTTTGACCTTAGATGTGGTGCTGTATTTGCGGCCGCCAGTCAGCATCGATTTCGAAATGATGTCGAATTGGCCGTTAACGTCACTGATTGCGCGGTCTTGCCCATCCAGAATCGGCTCACCGTTCTTGAAGTAGGCCATGCGTCGATAGAGAAAGAAGTTCTTCGCTAATTCCAGAGACGAAGGCTTGTCGAGTTGTAAGTTGCATAGGAGAGAATCGTCTCGATATGTAAACTCGCTCAGCCCGCCGTGCAACTTGATCAAATTGAAGCCTCGGGTTCCCTTCAGAAAGCCAGGATGGTGTACATCCCATCCTTTGCGCTCTGTATAAGTGAACTGGATTCGATTGCTGAGTTCCAGATTGGACACCGGGAATTCCAGCGTATGGTCGTCGCCATATGTGATCGGTATACCCCAGTCCAGAGCCAAGAATTCGAAATTCAGGTCGTGATTGAGTGATAAGACCCACGTCTCTTCGTCGGAAAGAAAAGTCTTCAAGGCTGAGAAGCAGCCCTTATTTTTCCCATACATGGCATTAAAAGAGACTTCTTGATAGATGTCGAGGATGGTATGGATGACACGATAGAAGTAGTCGAAGAGATAGTGATACGAATCGCGCTCTGGCTGCGTCGGGCTTCCCAAGCCGGCTTTCCTCTCGATTTCGGCGAGGAAGGCTTCGTAGTTCTTTCCTCCGCTCTTCTTGTCCGCGAGCAGTAAATCCCATCCAGCCGTAATTGATTTCGGATCGATAGGACGATCTATACTGTACGGCTGTTGCGCAGACATGATTTTTGCCATCTGTTCCGCCTTGTCCTCGGAGAACAGATTCAGAAATACCTCGGTGAGTTCAGCCGTTATCGGCATCCCAAGGTCATAGGAGAAGCCTGCGCCTAGAAGCAAACCGTTCTTCATACTGAGTCCTCTACACTATGATCGCAGGCTAGCCGCCTCAATTGATGCAAAATCGCCAATGCACTTGCTGAGTGAGGATTACTACCCTGAAGTTGCCTTCCCGCAAGTTTTCCTTGGTCACGGCACAGATCCAGACGATTGGCCGCAGCTCGACCCCGATACATTCGGGGATCGACCGGCTGCCATGACCGCACTTGGGGCGTTTTCTGTTTTGCTCCATACGCTCTGACCGAGGTAGTTACCGCCAAAGATAAAGGCCCTGAGATCGATAGCCTCGGGGCCTTTACGTGTGTATGCGTGGAAGCGGGTTACTTTGCTGCGGGGACGGCCAAAGCTGCTTTAGCCGCCTTCGCTGCCTTGTTCTTTGCCCGCTTAACCTTGGCCCAGCGCTTTTGCTGAGCAGCGGCGATCTTGGCGCGGCCCTCATCACTCATGCCGCCCTTCGCTGCCTTTTTTGCTGGCGCCTCTTTTGCTTTGCCTGTCTTAGCCTTCGGTGCAACAGCCTCACCTTTCAAACACAAGACACGCACCTTCTGCAAAGCATTGATGCCGCGATCGATTTCAGCCAGTAGTTGTTTCGTGCTCATTAAAAATCCTCCCTTGTAAGTCTACACAACGAGTACGGACGAATTCCTCAGCAGAAAACGAGCGAGAGCCAAGCGGTGACGCTTGCCTCCCGACAGGCCGCCAGCTCCAGGGCCAAGAGATGTATCGACGCATTGCAGCTGTTAGTCCACCACGGAAGTAAGCTGCGCCGTGGCCTGAACTCTCTGCAAATCGGCTTCGGTCGCCGCAGGGTTTCACAGAGGAGATTCTCGCGGAGGCTTCCCTGGAAGAGCAGCGACCGCTGCGGTACATATCCCACCGTGACGAACCCAGGCGCTGCAACAGCCAACCGAAATCGCTCATGGTCCGCATGGACGGGCGCTCCGTGATCAACTTGCCGCAACTTTAGCGCGATACGCCTTCTCAATCAAGGCGCGCGCGCTTTGCAAATTGGCGCGGGGTGTATGAATGCCGCGTCAGATGCGTGTAAAAGCCACTTAGAGTAAGTTTGGCCAAATGCAAAACTCTTCTTGCATCCTTCAATTCCCAGTGGCAAGATTTCCACAGGCGGAGGCATCGCAAGTCTCGTTCTCAGTTCAATCGGCATCGCCTCCTTAGTTGCGCAGGAGGGCAATGTACGATTGGGCGGAGTTTCGTCATTTCCGGTATTTACTCACGATCCTCGAACGAGGAGGATTTCGCGTCGCCGCGGATGAACTCCATACATCCCAACCCAATCTGACGGTCCAGGCTAGGCAGTTTCAGGAAAACGCCGCCATTCGTCTCTTCCGCAAATCCAAAAGCGGACGCATCTATCCAACCAGAACTGGCCAAGCTTTTTTGACGCTGGCACCAATGCTGCTTGAAGTTCGCGACGAAATTATAGACACACTTATCGCAATCGAACGGGGAGAAATCACTTCCGTGCGGTTTGGATCAACGCCACTCGTCGATCAGACGCTGTTTCACACCTTCTGTGAGTTGCATAAGGAACTGATGCCGAAATGCTCCATACGGCCGACACTTGGCGATACTGCCCAATTAGCCGAAGAAATCGCGGACGGCATGGTCGATGCCGCTATCGTAACCCTTCCCTTGAAGCATCCAGCGCTTCACGTTGAAGAAATCCGCCATGACAGACTTGTCGTGTGCCTGCGCAAAGACCATGCGCTTGCATCCAAAGCCGCTTTGGATGCGACCGATTTACAACGCAATCTCGCTATTTTCTATCATCCGCAGCAGCATCCTGACGCTTACCAGAGATTGATGAAGCGTCTGGCCGGGATCGGAGTTTCTGTCGACGAGTATTCGCGCGCCTCCCATCCCTCCGAAGTGCAGACGCTCGTCAAGGAAGGGTACGGCTTCGCCTTGATCCGCGAAGGGACTCCGCTGGAGAAAGAGTTGACGACACGTCCGGTTGCCGGAGTTGACTGGACCGTGGACACTGCTGTCGTTTACCACAAAGAACGTCATCCCAAGACCGTCCCCATTCTGGTAAAGAAGCTCCAGAGGCAGATTCAGAAAAGCCTGTCTCCAGGCGTTTCCGCCTCTCTTCTCAACATCCGGAAGCCTGTCGCAAGCAGCAAACAGCCCGTTGCACAGACGAATATGCCTCCGGTCCAGTTATCGCTTCATCTCTAAATGTTGCTGAATTTGCATTAGATATCGGAGGCCGATAGCTGCGAGCTATCGGCCGATAAATAAAACGTATTGGACGAAGAATTATTCTCAGCAAATCATTACGGCATATTCCAGCCCGAGCAGGGCCACCGGAGGTGCCGATGTTTTCTCGCAGCAGAATCATTCCTCTCCACATGACAACCCGTCTTGCCAAGCGATTGGCGCAGTTTCTCTCCAAACACAATCTTCGCCGAGCAACACATACGCTGTGGTCCACGCTTCTCGCGCTCTTGTTTGCCGCCGTGGCCCACGCCCAGGAGACGATGGACTTCTCCGCGGCGACTACGCTGATGCGCGAGCTAATCACCGTGAAGGGATACAGCCATGCGGAGCAGTCCTTCGAGACGGAGGAAATCTACCGGGCTTCCTCCACGGCGGCGGCGTAAATTTCGGCGTGATCGAACAGATGGAAACGCGGATCGGAGGCCCGGCTATGAGAAGTCTTCTTGGGCACGGTGAAACTGACGGAATCTCGCCCTTGTTGTGCGCTCCCGAGGGTGGCCGCGCCGAACAGCAGACGAGCGATACCGGATGCGAGATGCGGCTCTTTGCCTGGAGGTCTGGCGTGTCGAAGGAATCTGGTTTGCCGGCGGATGGCATCACCGAGAAGCAGGGAGGTCGGATCGTCCTGACGTCTGTCTCCTCGGTTCAATTCCTCACTTGCTCGGTCACTGCTTCGGGGCCTTTGCGACGCCCGGCGGCACGGCGCCGTTCTGCTTTCCGGACTCCTCTCCCAGAGCAAGTCTGGGGCCCTGCTCCAGAATGCACGGCTTGGCGCTTGGGAGTCGCGCCCACTCGCATAGCTTCGCCAGGTGTGACCCGAGCAGATCGGGAATTCAAAAACGGAGACACGATCATGTATCAGAACAAAGCTATCCTCATCGGCTTCCTTGGCGGCGACGCTGAAGTTCGCACCGGCAAGAACAACCAGAAGTTCACCACCCTTTCACTCGCAACCAAGACCTCTTATAAGGACAAAGAGTCCGGCGAGTACATCTCGCACACCGAGTGGCATCGCTGCATCGTCTTTGGCAAGTTCAGCGAGTTCGCGGCCACGCTCAAGAAGGGCGCGCACTTGCAGGTCGAGGGCGAGATTCGCCACACCGAGTACACGCCCAAGAAGGCGAAGAAGCCGGTGCGCACCGACACCATTCGCGTAACCTCCATCCTCAAGCTCGACCGCGCGGAAAAGGCCGCCGCGGAAGAGCAGGAAGCCGAACAGGAGATTCCCTCCGAGGAAGTGACTGAATAGGCCCTATCCCCTTCACGGTGAAAGCCCGGCACACGCCGGGCTTTCTCACTGGAAACGTTCTGTGGAATTGCGTTCAAACGAGGTACACCATGAACCAGATTGCCGCCAACTTTCTCACCCGCAGTTTCGCATCGAGCGAAACGATCGCGCTCTTGCTGCGTCGGGATGATGCGCCTCGACCACAGCAGCGCGTAGTGACGGTTGAACAGGTTCTCGCGCCGCGCTATATGGCGTGGTTGGCCCATGAAAACGACAACGGAGCGAACATCTATGTCTCTGCCAATCTACTACGCTCCGGCAGCCGCAAACGGACCAAGGAGTGCATTGCTTCTGTCCGGCACATCTATATAGATATTGACGAGGACGGCGACGTCCGGCTCGCTACGCTGCGGGCGTCGGATGCTGTTCCTGCCCCGACCGCAATCGTCTCGACATCGCCGGGCAAATATCAGGCGCTCTGGCGGGTCGCTGGTTACGATTTCGAGCGCCAGGAACAGACGCTCAAGCTGGTTGTCCATGCCTTCGGCGGCGATCCAGCTTGCACCGACCGAAACCGGGTGCTTCGCATCCCCGGTTTTTACAACCGGAAGTATTTTCCCGCACACCTTGTCACGGTCGAATACCCGGCCGACGCGACTTATGGTCCCCCAGACTTCCGGCTTGATGAAGTCGCCGGATATTCCGTGCTGCCGCTGCGCAGGAACGCACGGAAGTCGCCCTCCGGCAAGCACTCGCATTCCGAGGACGATTGGGCCTGGGCTTGCGACCAGCTCGCACACGGCCGGGAGGCCGCGAAGCTGACGCACGAGCTTGCTGCGCGCCGCTCTGACAAGGTCGATCCGCGGTATTACGCACAGCGTACCGTCGATGTTGCCTCAGCTCGCTTCTGGTTGGCCGATGGTATTCCCATCGACGACGTCATCACCATGCTTGAAGTCCGCCGCCGCTTCGAGCTTTCCCCCGCACTAAACGCTGCTCGTGCGCGGGAGATTGCGGCCACAGTTCAGCGCATGATTACCCGTCGCAAGACGGCCTGATTCCACAGTTGAAGGAGAACCTGTATGCCACTACTTGAAGTCGTCCAAACCCGCTACGTCAGCGCATCCATCCGATTGACTGATTCGAATGCTTTGCAGCTCGATCAGTACGCCGCATTCATCCATGCAACGGCGGATGACGTGACCGACCAAGCGCTCGCCTATGTCTTCTCGAAAGACCGCGACTTCCAGGAGTTCCTTCGCACTCCTGAAGCGCAGCGCATTACGCCCACGTTGCGTGTGCGTCGGCCATCCGCCAATGAGCCAGCCGAACCGTCTCGAAGAAAGCCGGTTTCGGTGGCTCAATCGGCATCCCAAACACCAGCAATTGCGGCGGGATCGAAGGCATGATCCAGCGCCTACAAGGGTGGCAATGCCACTACGGTGCTACGCACCGGAAGAATTTAGACACTCCACCCCTGAAAGGTTCATGCAGGTATACCAACGTAAACCTGCACAAATATCTTGACTTACGCTAATGCCGGTATACCCAGGTATACCGGTTCGGAGGCAACAGAACATGCCCTTACTTGGCTCACAGAATAGTTCTAAGAAAGCGACCAGCAAGACCGTCTTTCGGAACACAACGCGCTGCTTCAAGCTCACTCAAGAAGAGGCGCGGTTGCTCGATAAGTTCGCTGCTACGGAAGGCGTTCCACGCAGTGAATGGATGCGCAATGCAATTCTGCGCGAATTGCGCCCCACACCGAATGGCGATCCGTCATTGGCCGAAATTCTTGGCGTGCGCCTGCTCCTGGTGAATGTACTTCGTCCACTGGCCGCAGGACAAAAGATGTCACCGGAAACATTCGACAAACTGCTCGACGAGATCGGCACGGCCAAGTACGAGCTGGCCGGAAAACTCACGTCCGAGCGCAGGAGGTAGCTGTATGCAGAACACCACATGGGGACGCAAGGAATCAATTGTCTGGCCTTACCAGATTCCGATTTACGCCTACAGCACAGCATTCTTCTCCGCCGTACTGACTTTCTTTTTCGTTTGCGGCTGGATTCGCTTTGCCACAACGCCCCTGCAGCGGTATTACCTGCCGCTCTATGAGCGGACCTCGGTGATTGGCGCGTTCAGCAAAACTCACCGGAGCAACTACCGTGTGCTCTTCGTAGCGGGTCAAGGACTTCCGCCGCAGCCTGCTCAGAACAATGATGTGATGCTGGGCAGGACTCCAGAGCCGGATGGCAAAACCATTCCGCTTCAACTCTCGGCAGATGCTCCACTGCATGGATACACGCTCCTTTTCCGTGGTCCGCAGCGCAGTTTTTCCGACGTTCGTTTAAGCAATTACATGAAGGATGTTATCTATGGCGGAACCAGTCTGCCCGCCTTCTTCCGGCCACCGCTGATCGGCGGCTTGGTGGTCTTTCTGATTCTTCTGCCGCTTGCGGTCCTGAAGGATGTGAAACGGCAGAAACAGCTTCGCTACGGACGACGGCTCAAAGGCCCGGAGATGCTCACGCCACGTCAGTTCAACCGGGTTGTCAAGGGCGACGGCATCGGCTTCAAGATCGATGGGATGCGCAAGATGCTGCGCATCCCGGCGCGCGCCGAAGCCCAGCACATGCAGATCATTGGCGACACCGGCGCGGGCAAGTCGGCACTCATGTTTCAGCTACTCCGGCAGGTGTGCAGCCGGGGCGATTCAGCCATTGTCTATGACCCGGCGCGGGAGTATGTAAAACGATTCTATGACCCGGATCGAGGTGACATTCTTCTCAATCCTCTTGACCGGCGCTGCCCGTACTGGGGACCAGCGGAGGAGTTGCGCAGCCGGTCGGAAGCAAAAGCGCTGGCGGTCTCGCTTTTCCAGCCGCCGCAGGACAAGAAAGGCGAATTCTTCATCGAATCGC
>Ga0224528_1001633_pt1 | contig 14264 bp, 10 predicted proteins | sample CBST25metaG_2_FD_179888 | JGI IMG/M metagenome (GOLD analysis project Ga0224528, IMG submission 179888) | Peat soil microbial communities from Stordalen Mire, Sweden - C.B.S.T25 | ecosystem: Environmental > Terrestrial > Soil > Wetlands > Peat | place: Sweden: Norrbotten County, Stordalen Mire...
TTGCCGCACTAGCGGCGGATAACCAAAATCCGGAAGAGAAGCGAGAGGCGCCAGCAACGGGAGCGCCGCCGACGCTCAGCAGGCCTGCCGCGCTTGCGCGATCAGGCTGTGCATAATTCAGGTAACATACTCATTCACAAGCGCAGCATGGCCATGGAAATTGCCGGCCACGAGTTCTGGGGCCTGGATGGCAAGACCATCTGGTATGACTGGCAGTATCCCAAAGGCGAGGATTTCTTTCTTGCCGGATATAACTTGGAGACACACAAGCGCATCGCCTATCATCTGCAGCGCAATGAGTGGTCAATTCACTTCAACCTTACACAGGGAGAGACTCTTTTCACCGGCGATGGAGGCGATCCGGGCCAGGTGGCCAAGGCTCCCGACGATGAGTGGATCGAGTTGTTCCAGCCGCAGATGCTTAATGTCTCAGGCATTGACGACCCCGATTTCTGGCAGCCTGGAGTGCTGCACTCCGAGCATTTGGTAAACATGGCGCATCACAATTACCGGCTCGAACCGAATGTGCGCTTCTCTCCCGATAACAAGCTCGTCATCTTTACCAGCAACATGTTTGGCGCGAGTTATGTTTTCGGCGTAGAGGTGGCTAAGACCGCCAATCCCGCGGGTTTGGATGTGCGATCGACTCCGGAGCTGGCGAGCCAGTTTTCTCCAACCAACCCGAGGCCCACGAACTAGACTTTGTGGCGAATGAACCCAGGGGCCAAGCTCTCTTCGCTTGGCCGCCGCAATCGAAGATGATAGGTGATCTTGATCCAATCAGTGAGCCGCTTATGAATCGCATTGTTCTTTTCCTGCTCGTTGTCGGTACGCTCACCGCTCACGCGCAGAGGTTTGTTTGCGGAAAGGCCGGGGCAGGTTCGGCGCCGCTCACTGCAACTTCTATTTACACCGCAACCACGCCCGGCTTTGACCTCAATACAACTCCCGATATTGACGTAAATTTCTGTTCCAGCGACAAACCATTCTTTTTTTCGATAGCACTGCCTGAAGGAAGTTATCGAGTGCGGATCGTTTTTGGCGCCGACCAGGCCTCAACTACCACTGTTTGGGCAGAGGCGCGCCGCTTAATGCTTGCGCAGATTTACGTCAAGCCCAAGGGATCAGTTACCCGCACCTTCGACACAAATGTACGGGTACCGCAGATCGCCGGCGACGCAATGCTCAGCGTAAAGTTAAAGCCGCGCGAAGTGGGCAATCTGGATTGGGACAATAAGCTAACTCTCGAATTCAACGGAGACCACCCGAGCTTTCGGTCGCTCACCATCGAGCCCGTCAAGGAGACGACGATCTATCTGGCAGGCGACTCCACGGTTGTGGATCAAGACGTGGAGCCATGGGCCGCATGGGGCCAGATGCTTCCCCGCTTCTTTCGTCCCGGCGTGATTGTTGCTAACCATGCGGAGTCTGGCGAAACCATCAAGAGCTTTGTCGGTGAGCGGCGATTGGCCAAAATCATGTCCGTCATCCAGCCGGGCGACTATCTCTTCATGCAGTTCGGACACAACGACCAGAAGCCCAACGCGGTCTCTCTGGACGACTATAAGAAACTGCTCTCCGACTATATTGTGCAAACCCGCGCCAAAGGAGCAACGCCTGTGTTGGTTACCAGCATGAACCGGCGAACCTTCGACGCCGAAGGAAAGATCACAAACTCTCTAGGTGGCTATCCCGATGCAATGCGGCAGGTAGCCGCGGACCAGCGCGTTGCGCTCATCGATCTGAATGCAATGAGCAAGACTCTGTTTGAAGCAATGGGGCCGGAAGAATCAATAAAGGCATTCATGCATTATCCCGCCAATGCCTTTCCGAACCAGACTGAAGCTATCAGCGACAACACCCACTTCAACAAGTACGGGGCCTATGAACTGGCGCGATGCGTGGTTCACGGCATCCGCGCAGCCAAGCTGCCCCTCAGAAAGCTACTAACCAAAGACGCTGGCGACTTGAACCCAGCGCAGCCAGACCCGAGGGCAACCTTCGACCTGCCCGCGACTCCCATTCCGCCCAAGACCACGGATGTGTCAAAGGTTCCCCAGGTTTAAAGTGGGCCATCGCTTAACTCGATCTAGCCCCTTATGCCGGGGTGGCGAGATTATAGCTTGGATCCGGCAGATAGGGAGCCCAACATGACCCATCGGCTTTGCATATGCATGCAATCCTGGCTAAGCTCGGCACTGCATCTATCCGCATGGCCAGCTCTCCTGCTTTGTTTCTCCACGATTCTGTTTGCGCAGGATACACTCTCGGAATTGCGTCGGCATTTCCAGGATCCGCCGGCCAGCGCAAGGCCTATCATGCGCTGGTGGTGGTTCGGCCCTGCTGTAACCAAGCCGGAACTAGAAAATGAGTTGAAAACCATGCGCGGCGCGGGCATTGGCGGCGTGGAGATTCAGCCTGTTTATCCCTTGATGCTCGACGACGAAGCCAAAGGCGTCAAGAATCTTTCTTATCTGTCTCCAGAGTTTCTCGACGACGTAAGGTTCGCTAACCAAACAGCGCGATCGCTTGGACTGCGCGTGGATATTACGCTTGGCAGCGGCTGGCCTTACGGCGGTCCTAAAACTACCCTTGCTCTTGCCGCGGGGCGCCTCAAGGTCGCAGCCGTCCCGATTACTGCAACTACGGTCGCGGCTCCTCCTCTTGCTGAAGGAGACAGTTTGATCGCCGCATTCGCGGTCTCCGGTACTGATAAGTCATTCGACGCCGCCACTGCCCTGCGCATCGATCTTGCAACCGGAGCAGTAACTCCAAGAGCCGGCGCACAGACTGCTCTTTTCTTCATCGCAAGCCACACCCGGCAACAGGTCAAGCGCCCGGCGGCGGGAGCCGAGGGCTATGTACTCGACCACTTTGCTCGCGCCGCTATCGACGAACATCTGGCTGACGTGGCAACACCGTTGCTGACTGCATTTGGCAGCCAGCCGCCCAACTCCGTCTTTTCTGACTCGCTTGAAGCGTATCAGGCCGATTGGACTCCAGACTTACCCGCGGAGTTTGAGAAGCGTCGCGGTTACGATCTGATTCCCCACCTGCCTGAACTGTTTGCCGGGGGCACACAGGAGGCAGATGCGGTGCGCCACGATTGGGGCCGGACGCTCTCCGATCTTATTCGGGATAACTACCTCGCGTCACTTACACAGTTTGCCAAAGCTCATCACACATTGTTCAGATCGCAAACTTACGGTGAGCCGGCGGTAACCCTGGCCGACGAAGCCGTTGCCGACTTGCCTGAAGGCGAGGGACCGCAGTGGAACAGCTTCTCTTTTACGCGCTGGGCCAGTTCGGCCAGCCATCTCTATGACCGTAACCTCACCTCAGCCGAAACCTGGACGTGGCTTCACTCGCCCCCGTTTCGCGCCACTCCGCTGGATATGAAGGCAGAGGCCGATCGCATGTTTCTTCTGGGCGTGAACCAGTTTGTCGGGCATGGCTATCCCTATTCGCCGACGGCGGCCGGCGAGCCGGGCTGGTCGCTTTATGCGGCCGCGGTGTTTAACTCCCATAACCCATGGTTTCCGGTGATGCCCGACATTACCAGATATTTGCAGCGTGTCAGTTGGTTACTTCGTCAGGGCCAGCCCGCCAACGACATTGCCATTCTTTTGCCGGAAGACGACGCCCAGGCCGCCTTCACTCCCGGACACGTCTCAGTGACCGACGAAATGAAGAAGCGGATTACTCCGCAACTTATGGCTGCGATTCTCGATGCGGGCTACAATATTGATTACATCGATGCCGCTACTATTGACAAACTTGGCGCAATTCTCTATCCCGTTCTGATTCTTCCGCCCACAGACCGCATTCCGCTATCGACTTACAAAAAGATAGAGAGCTATGCCAAAGCTAAAGGTACGCTGATTGCCTATGGAAAGCTCCCCTCGCTTGGGCCGGGGTTGATGGAGCAGAACACTTCGGCAGAGATCGCCGCCATTTCAGCGAGGGCTTTCAGAAGCGGCGGCCATAAAGGCATAGAGGTTGCTTCGGTTAGCGAGCTCGCCGATGCGCTGCGTCGCGCACTCGCTCCCGACGTGCAAACTACCGGCCAGGCAAATGGCCTTGGCTTTATTCATCGCAAGCTGACAGGGATCGATGTCTATTTTGTGGCTAACACCAGCAACCAGCCCATTGATGGAAGCATTCAGTTTCGCGCAACTCACTCTTCCACCGAGGCGTGGGATCCTGATAGCGGACTTCTACTGCAAAAGGCTCAGGGGAATCGGCTGTCACTTATGCTTGCCCCTTATGAGTCGAGAGTCTTTATTCTCCATGATTTGAATGCAGGCTATGCGAATATGTGGTCCGATGTTCTTCCGCCCTCTTCACGAACCATCGAGAAGGAACTGGCAGATCTAAGCTCTGGCTGGCAGGTTCACTTTTCCGGCAGTGCTGCTTCTCAAATCCTCCCCAGTTTGACCTCGTGGACTGAACTTACCGGGAAACAGTATTATTCTGGTGAGGCTGTCTACTCGCGCAACTTTTCGATTGATTCCAGCCTTGCAATGCCGGCCACTTCGACTATCTTTCTCGACTTTGGACCGGGAACACCCACAACCGATCCACGACCACCGAATGCCTCCGGCATGCGAGCGCTTCTCGACCCGCCAATTCGTGAAGCGGCTATTGTTTTCATCAACGGAAAACGGGCCGGTTCGCTTTGGCATCCTCCTTACCGTATCGGTATCTCAAGATACATTCATCCCGGCGAAAATCGGATTGAGGTGCATGTCTATAACACGGCCATCAATCTGCTTGCCGGGCAGCCGCCGCGCGACTACTCCGCACTGAGAGCAAAGTATGGCAGGCGCTTCGATCCGCAGGACATGGATAACTTGCAGCCGGTCCCTTCAGGTCTTTTCGGCCCCATTCACCTAAAAGAACAGAGGAATCAATGAACGCAATGACTCAATGGATTGGCCATGCGGCACTTATTCTCCTGCTCGCGGCGAGCACTGCCGACGCTGCGCCGAAGACGTTTCTGGCCAACGACTACGGAGCCAAGGGAGACGGAACGACTCTCAATACGCGCTACGTACAGAGCGCAATCGATGCGGCAGCCGCCGTTGGCGGCGTCGTGACGCTAAGTCCTGGAACTTATCTGACCGGATCGCTGTTTCTCAAGTCCGGCATGACTCTGGACGTGCCGGAAGGCGTTACGCTGATTGGTTCCGAGAACCTCGAAGACTATCCGATGCTTCCTACCCGCATTGCCGGTATCGAGATGACCTGGCCTGCGGCCCTCATCAATGTTTGCGACCAGCATGGCGTCATCATTACAGGAAAAGGGACCATTGACGGAGACGGCCCCATCTGGTGGAAGTCCTATTGGGATCTTCGCGCCAAGTATGAGCCCAGGGGTTTGCGCTGGGCTTCCGATTACGATGCGCGACGGCCGAGGCTCATTCTGGTTCAAAACTCGTCCAGTATTCAGCTAGGCGGAGGAATCCTGCTCAGGCGTTCCGGTTTCTGGACCGTCCATATCTTGTACTCGCACGATATTCACGTCGATGGAGTTACCATCCGCAACAACGAGGGCGGCAAAGGCCCAAGCACCGACGGCATCGACATCGACTCTTCGCGCAAGGTTATGGTGGAACACGCCGACATCGATGTGAACGATGACGCACTGTGCCTCAAGGCAGGGCGCGACTCCGACGGTCTGCGCGTCAACCGGCCGACCGAAGATATTGTGATCCGCGATTCCGTGGTGCGTCGCGGCGCCGCGGGCATCACGATCGGCAGCGAGACTTCAGGAGGCTTCAGCAACATCGAGGCTTATAACATTACCGCGCTCGGGGGTGTATCTTCCGGCGTGCTTTTCAAATCGGCGCATACGCGCGGCGGCTATGCCCGTGACATCCGCATCCACGACCTTACGCTGGAAGGGGTCGCCATCCCGATTCACATTACCATGAATTGGAACCCGAGCTATAGCTACGCCACGCTGCCGGACGGCGTAAAGGATATTCCTTCCTACTGGGTTACGCTGACTACCAAAGTTTCAGAGCAGCAGGGACTGCCTCATTTCAGCGATGTCCATATCTGGAATATCAAGGCGACTGGAGCCAAGAGCGCATTCAACGTCTCTGCCTATCCCAACGCCACGCTCGACGGCTTCCGCCTGGACCATCTGGAGATAGCAGCCGCTACCGCGGGAACCATTGCCAACACGAAAAACTGGGTTTTCGCCGATAACAACATCAAGACCGCCGATGGGAGCAAGCCGGAGTTCACGGATACAACAGGCAATGACACCAAAGAACTGCCCTATGGCGAGTCGAAATAACCAGGCAGCGCGTTCGGAGTCATTGGCTGAAGTATTATTATTTCGCGGAATGGCCGTGCATTTGCCGGATTTCTCTACCCGCCAGCAGAAATGCGCCCACACCATACGTGTAACTAGCGGAAGCCTTGAAGGGCTGAGGCTCAGCACCCGTCTGCTGAATGCAGCCTAGCCGCCCGTCTGCATAGACATGATGCAGCATCCCGGCCCATGCCTTTGCAATCACTGGCCGGTAAACTTTCTTATCCAGCCAGCCTTGATTTACTCCGGCGGCCAGCGCATAAGTAATGAACGCGGAGCCGGAGATTTCAGGCAGATCGTAATCGTCCGGGTCAAGCAGGCCGGCTCTCCAAAGCCCGTCCGGAGATTGAATTTCGGCTACCCGCGCGGCCATCTCTTTGAGTTGCGCAATGTACTTTGCGCGCGCCGGGTCGTCCTTTGGAAGGTACTGAAGAGTTCTGACGATACCGGCCATGACCCATCCATTGCCGCGCGACCAGAACATCTTCTTCCCATTTGCCTCGGTCCTTGTCAGATAGGTTGAGTCCCGCGCATAAAGATGCTCCTTGGTGTCGTAGAGGCGGCCGGAAGTCTTGGCCCATTCCTCATCGAGATAGTCGACATATTTCCGGTCGCCGGTTGCGGCATACATCCTGGCCCACACGGGAGGCGACATAAAGAGCGCGTCACACCACCACCACGCTATCTCCTTGCCCGGGACCGTAGACTCTCGGGGAGCCGCCAGCAGCGCATCGAGTTCACTTTGCGTCGGACGCATCATGGCCGGATCTTTCTTGAGAAGATAGAGTTCCAGATAAGTCTGCGCGACGCTTTGATCGTCGGCATTGGGCAGATGGGACTGCAATTTCCAGTCGAACTTCTGTCCCATGGCTAGCATGGCATCGCGATATTTCGGATCGCCAAGCGAGTCAGAGGCGGCCATGAATCCCGTGTAGAGGGCGCTCCACGTCCAGATGCGGTCGTAGTAGGGCTGCGCTTGCTGGATCTGCCAGTCCGCAACCTTGCGCATCGCCTTGGCAACTGCCGCGGGCTTGGTGGAGGTGGACAGATCAGTGGCAAGCGGACCGGGGTTATCTGGAGCATCGCCAAAATGACGCGCCGCGTTTTCGGCAATGTTTGCCTGCTCCTTTGGCGTAGGTTGATGCTGCGCGATAGCCGACCGTTGCTGCCCCAACATGCAAATACCCGCCACAACCGCGAGTATTGCTATCTTCCCTGGAAATGTCATGTTCATTCCTCGACTTAGAATTCTAAATGGTTGTTGCAGGGGATGCTTTGAAATCCGCGCCTTGCCGTTGTTGGAGTGCGCATCCAGTTGTTTTGGCCTGTGCATTTCCAGGTCCTTGACCGTTTGATTACGTACCTTGAGGTTTGTGCTTTCCCACCCATTCGCCAGAAAAAAGCGAATGGATGGGGCACGGGGCTGATACATATTCACACGGTCAGAGACCTGGAAAAATGCTCTGAAATGCGACCTTAGAGCAGCCAGCAGATCCCTCTCAAAACGATCGGAAGATGCCCTGCGTGGCGGCGGGAATCGCCGTGAGCCGGGCATCGCCATCAGCCAGCCCGGTTGCGGAGGCGTGAACGTGAATGCTCCCCGAGGCAGCTGTTGCGCGCACGAGCACAACCAGGCGGCCGCCATAGAGGCGGTGTTGCGGAAGCAGGAAAGACTCGTGGTCCGTATTGCTGCCGTTGTCAGTGGCCACGATCCGCGCCGGCCCCGACACGGTGAACTGGAGCTCGGCTGATGCATCCGGCACCTGCACGCCGGCAGCGTCCACGGCGGTGGCAGCGATGGTGACCACATCGTCGCCAAGTGAGAGCTTGGTTCGTTCCGGCGTGAGCAGGATGCGCGCAACCTTTCCCGCGGTGCGAAGTTCGTCCTGGGCCACCGGCTTTCCCTGGTTATAGGCCACGGCCCGCAAAGATCCGGGCGCGAAGGGCACGTCCCATTTGAGCGGAGAGGCGTCAGGGTGCAGCTTTTGGCGTCCCAGCGATTGGCCGTTCAGGATAAGCTCGACCTCTTCGCAGTTGGTGTAGACCTCGACAGCTTCAGAGTGCGCGGCAGTGTTTCGCGGGGTCCAGTCAAGGAGCAGAGGCTCCTGCAGCGCCGCCTGCACCGACTCATATCCTGGATCAATGGCGGTTCTCTCGGTGGGCGCTACGCGCCGGGCGATGTGCACATTCGGCGCTGTGGCCCACCAGCTCTCCCGCTCCAATGCGCGGGGATGGGGCCAGGCCGTGCGGTCAAGTAGGCCAGTGGGCCTGCTGATGCTTGGCCATTTTCCGGCCTCGCCGAGGTAGTCGATTCCAGACCAGAGAAACTGGCCGGAGTAGGGCGCGTGGTCGCGCAGCGCCAGCCATACCGCGCGGTCATGGCCGTTTTCCGTCCCAATGATGGTGCGCGACGGCTTTTGCGCGTGGGCGGCGAGAATCTCGTTTTCACGATAATTCTGGCCTACCACGTCGAGCATGTCGGCCAGTCCATTGTCGTAGTCGTGGCTCACGTTGGGGCGGAAGAGAGCCTGCGTCACCGGTCGCGTGGGATCGTTCTGATGGAAGACGGCGAGCAGCCGGGCGAGGATCGAGTGCGCCAGTTCGGCGCGTGGCGTGTCGTGGATCTCGTTGCCTGCGCTCCACAGAACGATGCTGGGATGGTTGCGGTCGCGGCGAACCGCATCGCGCGTGTCGATGGACGACCATTGCTCAAAGTCGAGGTGGTAGTCGTAGGGATTCTTGCCAACCGTCCAGCAATCGAACAACTCATCCATTACCAGAAAGCCCATGCGGTCGCACAGATCGAGAAACTGCGGCGAGGGCGGATTGTGCGCGGTGCGGATGGCATTCACGCCGAGCGCCCGCAACGCGGTCAACCGGCGCTCCCATACGGAATCGGGCACGGCAATTCCCACCGCGCCGCCATCGCCGTGGATGGCTACTCCCTTGATTTTGAAGTTGCGGCCGTTGAGCCAGAAGCCCGTGGCTGCATCGAAATGAAACTCGCGGATGCCGAACGGAACCTGTTCATCGTCTGTGGCGGTTGCGCGCCGGGCAGCCGGCCCGCGAGTTTTTACCCGCACCACCGCGCGATAGAGGGCTGGGTGATCGATCTCCCAGAGTTGCGGCGCTGAGACGGAAATCTCCGCATCAAAACGCGCCTGCGAATCGGCTGCGATTGTCTGGACAGGCGTGACGATGGAACCAACCGCGCGTCCATCGGGCCCGGTGAGCGTAATCTCCAGCGCGGTCTTTTGCTCAGAGCCGGATTCATTCGTCACGGTGCTCTGGGTGCGCACTGTAGCGTGCTCGGCAGTGGCCGCGGGAGTGGTTACAAACGTGCTCCACGGCTCCAGGTGCAAATCCTGCATCACAACCAGCCGCACAGGGCGATAGATCCCTCCACCCTCATACCAGCGCGAGGCCGGCTGCTTTTGCGTGTCACAGCGCACCGCAATCACGTTGCGCGCACCAGGCCCAAATTGCACATGCCCGGTCAGCTCATAAAAGAAGCTCACATAGCCATTTGGCCGCCGGCCCAGATGGAAGCCGTTGATCCAAACATCGCTGTTGGCCATCACGCCGTCGAAAGCAATATAGACGCGCCGATGCACATCTTTGGCGGGCAGATTAAACGTCTTGCGATACCACGCGATTCCGGCAGGGAAAAAGCCGCCGGCCGGGCCACTCTGATTCTTTTGGTCAACGGGACCGGCAATGCTCCAGTCGTGCGGTACGGTGACGTTTTGCCAGCCGGAATCGTCCATCGCGGCCTGTTCCGCATGAGCCGGGTCACCTTGCAGAAACTTCCATCCGGCATTGAATTCGACGACGGAGCGCACAGGAGCCTGAGCGCCTGCGGCAAACGCCGCAAGCGCCGAAAACATGAGAGCGGCAAACAGAAGGGACAGCTTGAAAATCTTCATGGAGCAGAACCCTGCAAGTTCCCCGATTCGATCGAATCCGCGCACAGTGACGCCTGCGAAGGCAATGCCCTCATGCGTTCGCTGTGAACTTCATTTTCAACCTGCAACTAACGACCCCGAGAAACTGAAAAGAATAGTAGACTTGTTCCGATAGGAAATACAATTTGAATCTGGAACGAGCCGCTTCCCGGACCTGTTCGAGCAGAAAAGGGGAACCATGCGCATCTGTTTTCTATTGAAGGTCCGCCCGGAGAAGGTGGAAGAGTACAAATTGCGACATTCCCAGGTTTGGCCGGAGATGCTCGATGCTCTGCGCGCCACCGGATGGCATAACTATTCTCTGTTTCTCAAGCCGGACGGCTTGCTTGTGGGCTATCTGGAGGCGGACGACTTTGCAAAGTGCTGCGCGGAGATGAAGAATCATCCGGTCAACGCGCGATGGCAGAGGGAGCTGTCTCCGCTATTTGAGCCAATGACAAAGGGCGCCGCGGATGACAATATGTCTCCGCTCGAAGAGATATTTCACCTCGATTGATTTTTCCGCGCCGGCATTCTTGGATGAGGCCTTTCCACTATCATCCACGCAGATTTCCACGGATGGCAGCGCACCGGTTTGAAAACAGCAACCCACGTTTTCGTCTCAGGAGGATGTTCTTATGAAATCGTTCAATTCCATGCGCCGCGATTTTTTGCGCACTGGCAGCATAGGCATGGCCGCTGCCGCCATTCCCGCCGTTTCGTTTGCGGCTTCGGCCCAGGACGCCGGCGCCACAGCGCCCTACATGGGAACCTTTGACGTCCGCAAATATGGCGCGACGGGGGACGGCAAGACACTGGATACCGGGGCCGTGAACCGCGCCATTGAAGCCGCGGCCGGGGTCGGCGGGTTAGTTGTGTTTCCGGCGGGAACATATCTCTGTTTTTCCATCCGCCTGAAGAGCCAGGTGCATCTCTATCTGGAACAAGGCAGCGCCATTGTGGCTGCCGACTCGCCGCTCCCCGGCGAAAAGACCGGCTATCTGGGCGGGGTCTACGATGCGGCCGAACCAATAACAGCCTGGGATGCCTATCAGGATTACGGCCATAACCACTGGCATAACTCGCTGCTGTGGGGCGAAGACATTCACGACTTCAGCATCACCGGTCCTGGGCTGATCTGGGGCAGGGGGCTGTCGCGCGGCTACTTCCGTAAAGGGGACGCTGCGCCATATGCCGCCGAGCAGCCGGGGGTGGGCAACAAGGCAATCGCACTGAAGAACTGCCGCAATGTGCTGCTGCGCGACTTTTCGATTCTCAAGGGCGGACACTTCGGTCTTCTGCTTACCGGCGTCGATAACCTGACCATCGACAATCTCAAGATCGACACCGATCGCGACGGCATGGATCTCGATTGCTGCCAGAACGTGCGCGTCTCCAACTGCGCCGTCAACTCCCCATGGGACGATGGCATCTGTCCCAAGTCGAGTTATGCGCTAGGTTATGCGCGTCCCACCCGGAATGTGACTATCTCAAACTGCTGGGTGACCGGCCAATACGAGTTAGGCTCGGTGCTTGATGGAACCTTCAGGAAATTCCCGCCGCAGACGCGTGTGGGCGGCACCGGCCGCATCAAATGCGGCACGGAATCCAATGGCGGCTTTATCAATATCACCATCACCGGCTGCGTGTTTGAAGGCTGCCAGGGTTTCGCGCTGGAGTCGGTGGATGGCGCGCTGCTTGAAGACATCGCCATCACCAACACCACCATGCGCGATCTGGTTTCCGGACCTATCTTCATGCGGCTCGGTGCACGGTTGCGCGGACCCAAGGAAACCACAAAGGTCGGGACTATCAAGCGCATCCTGATCGACAATCTCGTCTGCCACAACGCGCCGCAGAAGGTAAGTTCCATTCTCAGCGGCATCCCCGGCTACTCAATCGAAGACGTGAAGCTCAGCAATATCTTTATCGAGACGGTGGGCGGAGCCGCGGCTGAGGCTGCCCAGGTTCAACCGCCGGAGTTTGAAAACAAGTATCCCGAGCCGGGAATGTTCGGGCCCATGCCGGCGTCTGGTTTCTTCCTGCGCCATGTGCGCAATTTGGAGATGAGCCACGTTGAAATTGCGAACGTCACTCCCGATGCGCGTCCCGCGTTTCACCTTACCGATGTGCAGCGCGCCGATTTCTTTGCAATCACCGCTCCTCGCAATGCGGACGGCGCCTTCGCATTGCACGATGTGAAGGATCTGCGCATTGGCTGGAGCCGCGCGGCCGCCGATGCAAACCTGGCAAGCATCGAGAACAAGATGCTGTAAGCGCCACGTAGGGGGGGCTTTGCGGATATGCCCGCCGATAGGAGTGATTCTGATGCACAGCCTGCGCAATTGGTTTGCGGTGGTCCCCGGCGGCAAGTCCTGGTCGCTGGGGTGGAGCAGCGGTTCTCTTTGCCTGCTGCTGGCGGCCCTGCTCATCGTTTCCGGTCATTCCTGTGCAGCACAGGCTCCGGCCAAGGCGCCGGAGTTGGCTGGCATTGCTCATGCCGCGATTCGCGTCTCCGATCTGGACAAGTCCCGCGCCTTCTACCTGAAGCTTGGCTTTGAGCAAGCATTTGCAATGGAGCAGGGCGGAACGACGACGCAAGCGTTCATCAAGGTGAATGACCGCCAGTTCCTCGAACTCTATCCTAAGGGGCAGCCATCGCAGCCGGTCGGCTTCATGCATGTATGCTTCGAATCGGCCGATCTGGAGGGGCTCAATCGCTTTTACGCGGAGCAGGGCCTCTCGCCCAGCCAGGTGAAGCGAGGCGGAGCGGGAAATATGCTGTTTACCATGCAGGGTCCGGAGCAGCAGAACATCGAATACTCGCAGTACATGCCGGGCTCCATGCACAGCCTCGACCGTGGGAAGCACCTGAACGCAAACCGGATCGCGGAACAGATTGTGGCTGTCGAGATTGAGATGCAGAATCCGGCGGCGGCGCTCTCTTTCTATAGAGCGCAGCTCGGGTTTTCGCCGGCCAGCGCATTCGAGCCGGGGCAAATCTGGCTCGGTCTTCCCGGCCAGTCGGGCCAGCAGGTTGAGATTGTGCAGCACACCGAGGGCTCGGCCTTCCAGATTTTTTTTGGCGTGCCCGATCTCCAGCGCACCGGGGCGCGCCTCAAAGCGCTCCACCTGACCGTCGAGAAGCGCAAGTCCACGCTGTCGATTCAGGATCCGGACGGCAATCGGATTGTTTTTGTGAAGTCAAAGCCGGTATAACCGGGAAGGACCGCTGCTGTGAATTGAACCTGGCTCCGGCACAGAATGCTCTTTAAGATGAGGCCAAAATGAAACTGGCATTCGTAATCGCTCTGACCGCTTTTTGCATTCCCGCGTTGGCGCAATCCCCCGGCAAAGCCGAGGTGTTTTCTTCCGCTCAGGTTCACGGCCAATTGGCGCAGTTGGCGGAGCAAGCCAAAGCCAAGGGCAGCAGTGGAGCGACCTTAGGGGAGTACGGCACACACGCAATCAAGCTTTCCTCTAGAACCGCGGACGGCGGAGCCGAGATTCACGCTCACTTCGATGACGTGATGCTGGTGACCGAAGGCAAGGCGACGCTGATCACCGGCGGTACCGTTGTGGATGCTCATACCGGCAGCGATGGTGAAACGCATGGTTCCGGCATCCGGAACGGCATTGTGCAAACCATTTCGGCTGGAGATCTGGTTCATATCCCGGCAGGGACGCCGCACCAGTTGCTGATTGCGCCGGGAACCCCTTACAGCGCGCTGGTAATCAAGGTCAGGGAATAGCGGCTACGAGGCCGCTACAAAGGGGCACTATCCGCACTCACGCGCGGGTGCTTTTTGCCCTGGGCGCCAAGTCGCTTTTGGATTCGCGCAGCCTGCGTTGAAAATCTCTTCTCGTGGTGTCACGAGGGCAATCCAACCCAGGCCGTCTTTGTTCAGGCGGAGGGTTTGCGGGTGAGGGAGAGGGCACGGCGGATCAGATGGAGCTTTCCTCTGGCTTCCGGATCGGTCTTTACGCGCTGGAAG